>ERZ501011.283-NODE-283-length-14954-cov-11.867843_pt1 | contig 14954 bp, 13 predicted proteins | sample MGYA00248833_ERZ501011 | MGnify/ENA primary metagenome ERZ501011 (study PRJEB25958, sample SAMN03398530) | human skin metagenome | study: EMG produced TPA metagenomics assembly of the Human Skin Microbiome Metagenome (human skin metagenome) data set. | reverse complement strand
ACCCGGCGGGCCTGCCCGGCCGCGGCGTCGAGATCGACGCGAAGTCGAGCCAGGGACGGTGCCGCCGGTGGGGCACCCGCCGGGGATGTCGAGGCGGTCGCCGAGGTGGCGGGACGGTCGAGTGTCGCCGCCACCTCCTGGTCGAGCCGGATGATCTCCTCGCGCAGTGCGCGAGCGTGCTGGGCGCGCTGATCGGCCACGACACCGAGTGCGGTGGCGTAGGCGGGCTCGACGGCGACCAGGGCGCGCGCGGTGCTCTCGTCCGCGGACGCCGAGCGCACCAGGGGCACCAGGCTCTCGGCCAGCAGGGTCTCCGCGGAGGGCGACGAATCGCAACCGGTCAGTCCGACGCCGGCCGCCCCGGCACCGACGACGACGGCGCCCGCGAGGAGTCCGCCGCGCAAGGCGGTGCGCCGGTCGATCGGGTGCCGCAGGGTCCGTCGCTCGATCGGGGGCATGCTCACCCGGGACATCATGCCAGCAGTTCTCCGCGCGATCGATCCACTAGGATGTTCGGAGCAACGTCGTGCGAGACCCGGCACGGCCCGACAACTGAAGACGAGGGGAGTGGCATGCCGATCAGCCCGACGCAGGTGCGCGAACTCGTCGAAAAGCTTGTCGCCGAGCGGGGATTCGACCTCGAGGACATCACGGTGCGCAGCCGGGACGGCCAGGAGGAACTGTCGATCGTGGTCGACCGCGACGGTGGCAGCGACCTCGACGTCCTCGCCGGACTCAGCACCGAGATCTCCGACCTCCTCGACGCCACGCCCGACTTCGCCGACCTCGCCTACGTACTCGAGGTCACCTCGCGCGGCGTCGACAGCCCGCTGACCCTGCCCCGGCACTGGCGTCGCAACACCGGTCGGCGCGTCGTCGTGGAGGTCGACGGCGGACCCGGATCGCAGCCGCGCACCGTCGCCGGACGCATCGGCAGGCTGCTCGACGACCCGGCGCCGGCGGTCGAGGTGGTCGCGAACCACAAGGGGCGGATCGCGGTGGAGACCGTCGACCTCGCCTCGGTGACGCAAGCCGTGGTGCAGGTGGATTTCTCTCAGCCGAGCGTGCGCGAGCTCGAACTGTGCGGCCTCGAACCCGACGAGATCGAAGCGCGCCGCGCCCCCGCGGCCGCGCGACAACTGAACACCACAAATGAACACGACAAGTGAATAGGAGACCGACGACATGAACATCGACATCGCCGCCCTGCGCATGATCGAGGCCGACAAGGGCATCTCGATCGAGACCGTCATCACCGCCATCGAGACCGCTCTGCTGACGGCCTACCGACACACCGACGGGTTCGCCCCGCATGCCCGTGTCGACGTCAACCGCAAGTCCGGCGCCGTCCGTGTGATGGCGCAGGAGGTCGACCAGGACGGGAACGTCGTCCACGAATGGGACGACACCCCCGAGGGTTTCGGCCGCATCGCGGCGACGACCGCACGGCAGGTCATCCTCCAGCGCCTGCGCGACGCCGAGAACGAGAAGAACTTCGGCGACCTCGTCGCCCACGAGGGCGAGATCGTCGGCGGCGTCGTGCAGCAGGACTCGCGCGCCAACGCGCGCGGGATGGTCGTCGTCCAGATCGGCAGCGACGCCAACTCGACGGAGGGCATCATCCCGCCGGCCGAGCAGGTGCCGGGCGAGGTCTACACCCACGGCGACCGGATCAAGTGCTACGTCGTCGGCGTGAGCCGCGGACCGCGCGGTCCGCAGATCACCCTGTCCCGGACCCACCCGAACCTGGTGCGCAAACTGTTTTCCCTCGAAGTGCCCGAGATCGAGGACGGCAGCGTCGAGATCGTCGCCGTGGCGCGCGAGGCCGGCCACCGGTCGAAGATCGCGGTGCACACCGGCGTGGCCGGCCTCAACGCGAAGGGCGCGTGCATCGGTCCGATGGGCCAGCGCGTACGGAACGTGATGAGCGAACTCGCCGGCGAGAAGATCGACATCATCGACTTCGACACCGACCCGGCGGTCTTCGTCGGGAATGCGTTGTCGCCCGCGAAGGTTGTCTCGGTGACGGTCGTCGACGCCGCCGCCAAGGCCGCGCGGGTCATCGTGCCGGACTACCAGCTGTCGCTGGCCATCGGCAAAGAGGGCCAGAATGCCCGGCTCGCGGCCCGGCTCACGGGGTGGCGGATCGACATCCGGTCCGACGCCGCGCCGGCGGCCGAGGGCGGGCCGGAGTGACGCGCAGCAGCCGATTGTCCCCGCCGGGCCCGCTCGCGCTAGACTGATCGATGGTTCAGCGATCCGCCCCCCGTTCGCCAGCCGGCGGCACACCCATCCGGATGTGCATCGGTTGCCGGCAGCGGGCAGAGGCCGGCGAGTTGGTCCGTGTCGTCGCACAGCTGTGCGGTGACACCCCGACAGTCGTGGTCGATCCCGCGAAGACCATGCCGGGACGAGGCGCGTGGCTGCACGCGCGGTCGGAGTGCATCTCCACCGCGACGCGACGCCGGGCCTTCGCCGCGGCACTCCGGACCCCCGGTCTGACCGTGGACCCGGACGATCTCACCGAACAGCTCGGCGCGATCACCCACCAGAGGATGGCTCCCCGGAGCCGGAACAGGTAGCAGAAGACATGAGCACACCGTGAAGTCACGATGAGCATGTACCGGACTTAAATCGAGGCCGTAGCGGGTGAGCCGCTTGGCCTCCAAGTGAGGAGAGCAGTGGCAGGCAAAGCCCGCGTGCACGAACTGGCCAAAGAGCTCGGCGTCACGAGCAAGCAGGTGCTCGAGCGTCTGAAGGAGCAAGGCGAGTTCGTCAAATCGGCGTCGTCGACGGTAGAGGCCCCCGTGGCCCGTCGACTGCGTGAATCGTTCCCCGGCAAGGACGGGGGAGCCAAGGACTCCAAGTCGTCCCCGGCCCCCGGCCCGCGCCAGAGCGCCAAGCCCGGACCCAAGCCGTCCGGCAACACGAACGCACCGAAGCCCGGTGCACCCGCAACCCCGTCGGCGCCGGTCGTCGACCGCCCGAGCCCCGGCCCGCGCACCAACGCGCCGAAGCCGGGCGCACCCAAGCCCGCGCCCGCACCGGTGGAGACCCCGGCTCCGACGCCCGCCCCCGCGGCGGAACGTCCCAGCCCGCGTCCCACTCCAGCGGCACCGGCGCCCCAGGCCCCCGCCGCGTCGGCAGCACCGTCTGCCCCCACGTCGAGCCCGGGTCCGCGTCCCGGCCCGAAGCCGGGTCCGCGTACGCCGCGGGTGGGCAACAACCCGTACTCGTCGGCACCGGCGCCCGCGCCGCGTCCGGCTGCCCGTCCCGGACCGGGTCAGGGCGGTCCGCGTCCCGGCGGTGGCCGTCCCGGCGCCGCCGGCCAGGGTGGTCCGCGTCCCGGTGGCGGTCGTCCCGCTCCCGGCCAGGGCGGTCCCCGTCCCAATCCCGGCAACATGCCCCCGCGTCCGAGTCCCGGCGCCATGCCGTCGCGTGCGGCCCGTCCTGACGCCCGTCCGGGTGGTCGCGGCGGTGCCGGCGGAGGCCGTGGTGGCCCCGGCGGCGGTGGTGGTTACCGCGGCGGTGGCGGCGGAGCCGGTGCACCGGGAGGACCTCCCGGTGGCGGTTTCCGCGGTCGTCCCGGCGGCGGTGGCGGTGGCGGCCGTGGACGCGGCGGCGCAGCAGGCGCCTTCGGTCGTCCCGGTGGTGCACCGCGCCGTGGTCGCAAGTCGAAGCGGGCGAAACGCGCCGAGTACGAGAACATGCAGGCACCGGCCGTCGGTGGCGTCCGGCTGCCGCGCGGCAACGGCGAGATCATCCGTCTCGCCCGCGGTGCATCGCTGTCCGACTTCGCCGACAAGATCGACGCCAACCCGGCTTCGCTGGTCCAGGCGCTGTTCAATCTCGGCGAGATGGTGACGGCGACCGAGTCGGTCAACGACGAGACGCTCGAGCTGCTCGGCTCGGAGATGAACTACCGCGTCCAGGTGGTCAGCCCCGAGGACGAGGACCGCGAGCTGCTCGACAGCTTCGACCTCACCTACGGCGAGGACGAGGGCGGCGAGGAAGACCTCGAACAGCGTCCGCCGGTGGTCACCGTCATGGGCCACGTCGATCACGGTAAGACCCGACTGCTCGACACGATCCGTAAGGCCAACGTCCGGGAGGGCGAGGCCGGCGGCATCACGCAGCACATCGGTGCCTACCAGGTGAACACCCACCTCAACGGTGAGGATCGCCTGATCACCTTCATCGACACCCCGGGTCACGAGGCGTTCACCGCCATGCGTGCCCGCGGCGCCAAGGCGACCGACATCGCGATCCTCGTGGTCGCGGCCGACGACGGCGTCATGCCGCAGACGGTGGAGGCGGTCAACCACGCCCAGGCGGCCGACGTGCCGATCGTGGTCGCGGTGAACAAGATCGACAAGGAAGGCGCCGACCCGCAGAAGATCCGCGGGCAGCTGACCGAATACGGTCTGGTCCCCGAGGAGTACGGCGGCGACGCCATGTTCGTCGACATCTCGGCCAAGCAGGGCGAGAACATCGACGCGCTGCTCGAGGCCGTCCTGCTCACCGCGGACGCGTCGCTGGACCTGCGTGCGAACCCGGACATGGACGCCCAGGGTGTCGCCATCGAGGCGCACCTCGACCGCGGCCGCGGCCCGGTGGCGACCGTGCTGGTCCAGCGCGGCACGCTGAAGGTCGGCGACTCGATCGTCGCCGGCGACGCCTACGGACGTGTCCGACGCATGGTCGACGAACACGGCGACGACGTCCCCGAGGCGCTGCCGTCGCGTCCGGTCCAGGTCATCGGCTTCACCTCGGTCCCCGGCGCAGGCGACAACCTGCTCGTGGTCGAGGAGGACCGCATCGCCCGGCAGATCGCCGACCGGCGCAACGCGCGCAAGCGCAACGCGCTGGCGGCACGCAGCCGCAAGCGGATCAGCCTGGAAGACCTGGATTCGGCTCTCAAGGAGACCAGCCAGCTCAACCTCATCCTCAAGGGTGACAACTCGGGTACGGTCGAGGCCCTCGAAGAGGCCCTGCTGAACATCGAGATGGGCGACGAGGTCTCGCTGCGGATCATCGACCGCGGTGTCGGTGGCGTCACCGAGACCAACGTCAACCTGGCCGCGGCCTCGGATGCGATCATCATCGGCTTCAACGTCCGGGCGGAGGGCAAGGCCACCGAGCTGGCCAACCGCGAGGGCGTCGACATCCGGTACTACTCGGTGATCTACCAGGCCATCGACGAGATCGAGAGCGCGCTCAAGGGCATGCTCAAGCCGATCTACGAAGAGGTGGAGCTCGGCCGCGCCGAGATCCGCGCGATCTTCAAGTCGTCGAAGGTCGGCAACATCGCCGGTTGCCTCGTGCAGTCGGGCATCATGCGGCGTAACGCCAAGGCCCGCCTGCTGCGCGACAACGTGGTGGTCGCCGAGAACCTCACCGTGTCGTCGCTCAAGCGTGAGAAGGACGATGCCACCGAGGTTCGCGAAGGCTACGAATGTGGTCTCACGCTGACCTACTCGGACATCAAGGTGGACGACGTGATCGAGACCTACGAGCTGCGGGAGAAGCCGCGCGACTGATCGCGGCGACGACCACCCTCGTACGACATCTCGACAGCTGTGGTGCGCGCCGACCGGTCTCCGGTCGGCGCGCACGCAGCGCTATGGAAGGAGTCCTGGAATGGCAGATCCGGCACGGGCTCAGCGCCTGGCCAAGCGGATCTCGTCGATCGTCGCGTCGGCGATCGCGCACGAGATCAAGGATCCGCGACTGGCGTATGTGACGGTCACCGATGCCCGGGTGACCAACGATCTCCACGATGCGACGATCTACTACACCGTGATGGGTGAATCCATCGACGCCGAACCCGACTTCGAGGCCGCGGCCGCGGGTCTGGCGAAGGCGACCGGCGTGCTGCGGTCGAAGGTCGGTGCGGGTACCGGGGTGCGCTTCACCCCGACCCTGCGCTTCGTACTCGACACGGTTCCCGATGCCGCGCGTCAGATGGAGGAGCTCGTCGCCCGCGCCCGCGCGAACGACGAACTCGTCGCCCGCCGCGCCGCCGAAGCGAAGCCGGCGGGGGAGTCCGACCCGTACCGCTCGGCGGACGACGACACCACCGGTACCCGCGAGTGAGCAGTTCGTCGAGCGCGGCGATCGCCGCGACGCTGGCCTCCGCGACCGCGGTGACCATCTGCTGTCATGTCCGCCCCGATGCGGACACGATCGGCAGCGGTCTGGCGCTGGGGCTGGCACTCGACCGCCGGGGCGTCGACGTCGAGGTCTCCTACCCGGGGACCGAACAGCTCCCGGCGTCGCTCGCCGGGCTGCCCGGTGGCAAGTTGCTGTGCGCTCCCGCGCAGGTCGTCGGACACCCACTGGTGGTCGCGGTCGACGCCGCCAACCTCGAGCGGCTGGACTCGCTCGGTGAGACGTTCACCGCGGCGCAGACCTCGATCGTGATCGACCACCACGCGTCGAACCCCGGTTTCGGCGACCTCGACCTGGTGGATCCGGCCGCCGACTGCACCGCCGTGCTGGTGCTCGACGTCCTCGACGACCTGGGTGTCGAACTCGACGCCGACATCGCCACCTGCGTCTACGCCGGCCTCAGCACCGACACCGGCTCGTTCCGCTGGGCCCGTCCGGCGTCGTTCCGGGTCGCGGCCCGGCTCCTGGAGACCGGCGTCGACACACGGAAGTGGAGCCGGATCCTGTTCGACTCCCATCCGTTCGCCTGGTTCTCGATGATGTCGGGTGTCCTGGCGTCGGCGCAGCTCGTACCCACCGCCTGCGACGGTGAGGGTCTGGTGTACGCCGTGGTCGACCAGCAGGCGCTGGCCGGGATGAGCTGGGAGGAGTCCGAGAGCGTCGTGGACACCATCCGGACCGCCCGCGAGGCCGAGGTGGCAGCGGTGTTCAAGGAGGGCGAGCCGGGTGTCTGGACGGTCTCGCTGCGGTCCAAGGACATCGTCGATCTCGTACCGATCGCCCGGGCGCACGGCGGCGGCGGGCATCGTCAGGCCTCCGGGTACAGCGACACCGGTACCGCCGACGAGGTGGTCGCCAGGTTGCTGGAGTCGCTCTGAGCCTCGCGTCGGAGCCGGATGCCGGGGACGCCCCGGGCGTGGCACGCATCGCCACCCTCACCGTCTCGGCTCTCGCCGTCCTCATCGCGCCGCCGCTGTACCTCCTGCTGGACCTGGCGGTCGTCGGACGCCTCGGCGGCGAACAACTGGCCGCTCTCGGCGTCGGCACCCTGGTGCTCTCGATCGTCAGTACGCAGCTGACCTTCCTGTCCTACGGCACCACAGCCCGCTCCGCGCGTCGCTTCGGCTCCGGTGACCGGGCCGGCGCCGTCGTCGAAGGCGTGCAGGCGAGCTGGATAGCGGTGGCGGTCGGCGTCCTGATCGTCGCCGTCGCCTACCCGTGCGCCCCGGTCGTGATGCGTCTGCTGGTCGGGACGTCGTCGCCGGAGTCCGCCGCGGTGGCCGACGATGCGGCGGGCTGGCTGCGGATCGCGATGTTCGGCGTCCCGCTGATCCTGCTGTCGATGGCCGGGAACGGGTGGATGCGCGGCGTCCAGGACACTCGTCGTCCCGTCGTCTACGTCGTGGTCGGGTTGTCCCTCGCCGCGGTTCTCGTCGTCGGACTGGTCCACGGCGTCGGCCCGTTCCCGCGTCTCGGTCTGGACGGCAGCGCGGTGGCCAACGTGATCGGACAGGGCGTGACGGGTGTGCTGTTCGCCGTGCGGGTGGTCCGCGAGGCACGGCGGGTCGCGGCGGGAGCCGACAGGTCCGGTTCGCGCGCCTTCGCACCCGACTGGTCGATCATCCGCGCGCAGCTGGTCATGGCGCGGGATCTGGTGGTGCGGAGTCTGTCGTTCCAGATCTGCTTCGTCTCGGCGGCCGCGGTCGCGGCGCGATTCGGGGTCGCCCAGGTGGCGGCGCATCAGCTCGTGCTGCAGCTGTGGGAGTTCATGGCCCTGTTCCTCGACTCGGTGGCCATCGCCGCCCAGGCGCTGGTGGGTGCGGCGCTGGGAGCGGGGCGACTCGGCGCAGCCGATTCCGTCGCCCGGCGCGTCACCGCGGTGTCCGTGGTCGCCGCCACCGCGATGGCGGCCCTCTTCGCGGCCGGTGCGGCGCTCATCCCGCGCATCTTCACCTCCGACGCCGCCGTCCTCGACGCCGTCGGGGTGCCCTGGTGGTTCTTCGTCGGCATGTTGCCGATCGCCGGCGTGGTCTTCGCGCTCGACGGCGTGCTCCTCGGCAGCGGCGACGCCGCCTTCCTGCGCACCGCGACCCTCGCCGGCGCCCTGATCGGGTTCCTGCCGCTGATCTGGCTGTCGCTCGTGTTCGACTGGGGACTCGCGGGTGTGTGGTCGGGCCTGGTGGTGTTCATGCTCGTGCGTCTGGCCACCGTGGTGTGGCGGATCCGGTCCGGCCGGTGGCGCCGGGCAGGTGCGGTCCGCGCCTGATCGCGGTCCTCTGGCACGATGGATCCTCGTGGCTACTCTGTGGGCGATCAGCGATCTGCACATCGCGCATCGGGGCAACGAGCACATCATCGACAGCATCCGGCCGACCTCGCCGGACGACTGGCTCATCGTCGCCGGTGACGTCGCCGAACGCACCGACGACATCGTCGACACCCTGCGTCGTCTGCGGGCAAGGTTCGCCACCGTCGTGTGGGTGCCGGGCAACCACGAGCTGTACACGACGGCGAAGGACCCGCTGCAGGTGTTCGGGGTCGCGCGGTACGACTACCTCGTCCAGGCCTGCCGCGACATCGGCGTGGTGACCCCGGAGGACATCTACCCGCTGTTCGATCCGGGCGACGGCTCCGATCCCGTCCGCGTGGTCCCGATGTTCCTGCTGTACGACTACACCTTCCGCCCGGAGGGCACGGCCAACAAACTGACCGCGCTCGCGCTCGCCCGGGAACGCAATGTGGTGGCGACCGATGAGTTCCTCCTGTCACCCGAACCGTTCCCGACTCGCGACGCGTGGGGACGGGCGCGGATCGAGATCACCCGGCGTCGGCTGCAGGCCATCGACCCCGCCGAGAAGACGGTCCTCATCAACCACTGGCCGCTGCGCCGCGAACCGTGTGACGCGCTCATCTACCCGGAGTTCGCGCTGTGGTGCGGCAGCGAGCTGACCGCCGACTGGCACACCGAGTTCAACGCGGCCTGCTGCGTGTACGGACACCTGCACATCCCCCGGACCACCTGGTACGACGGCATCCGGTTCGAGGAGGTGTCGGTCGGCTACCCGCGGGAGTGGAAGCGCCGGGGACTCCCGAACCCCCTGATGCGCAACATCGTTCCCGGAGACGGTCTCGGCGCCTCTGATCTGCCCGAGCACGGCGTCCGGTTCGATCTGCCGCCCGACTACGCCGAACGGGCCGCCGAGTTCCGGCAGCGGGTCGAGCAGCGGCAGGCGGAACGACGAACACGACAGGCCGAGCGGCAAGCGGAACGGCAAGCGCGAGAGGACAACCGATGATCGAACAACTCCTGCCGGCCGGCGTCGCCTCGGCGGAGGCGTTCGCCGATCCACCGGATCTCGTCCTGCTGCCGGCCGAGCAGAGCCTGATCTCGCGCGCGGTGGAGAAGCGTCGTCGCGAGTTCACCACCGTTCGGCACTGCGCCCGGCAGGCGTTGGGGGAGCTGGGCTACGAGCCCGTCCCGATCCTCAAGGGGGACAAGGGGGCACCCGTGTGGCCGGCCGGGATCGTGGGCAGCCTCACCCACTGCGACGGTTATCGCGCCGCGACGGTCGCCTACGCGATGTCGGTGCGTTCCCTCGGGATCGACGCCGAGCCGCACGACAGCCTGCCCGACGGTGTGCTCGAGCACACCAGCCTGCCCGCCGAGCGCGAGGTGCTCGCGACCCGGTCGGGTGACCTGCACTGGGACCGGCTGCTGTTCTGCGCCAAGGAGGCCACCTACAAGGCCTGGTTCCCGGTCGCCAAGCGCTGGTTGGGTTTCGAGGACGCCCACATCACCTTCGAACAGTCCACCCCGACGTCGGGGACGTTCACCTCCCGCATCCTCATCGACCCGGCCGCCGCCGACGGTGGGCCGCCGCTGCTGGAGTTCTCCGGACGCTGGCTGGTCGAGCGCGGCATCATCACCACCACGATCGCGCTGACCTGACGTGGCCGACGCAACCATCGAGAACGCCGGCCTCCTCGTCGTCGACAAGCCGGCCGGGATGACCAGCCATGATGTCGTCTCCCGATGCCGGAAGATCTTCAACACCCGCCGCGTCGGGCACGCCGGCACCCTCGACCCGATGGCCACCGGGGTCCTGGTCGTCGGGATCGAGCGGGCCACAAAGCTTCTCGGACTGCTGTCGCTGACGACGAAGTCGTACACGGCGACGATCCGACTCGGCGCGTCCACCACGACCGACGACCGCGAAGGCGAGATCCTCGATACGGCAGACGCATCCGGGGCCCTCGACGCCGACATCACCACGGCCATGGCCGATCTCACCGGTGACATCCAGCAGGTCCCGGCGAAGGTCAGCGCCATCAAGGTCGACGGCCGGCGAGCGCACGCACTGGTGCGGACGGGAGCCGACTTCGACCTCGCGCCGCGCCCGGTCACCGTGTCCCGCTTCGAGCTGCTCGACGCCCGGCGCGACGCGGCGTTCGTCGATCTCGATGTGGCCGTTGACTGTTCGTCGGGCACGTACATCCGGTCACTGGCGCGCGATCTCGGCGCCGCGCTCGGGGTCGGCGGGCACCTGACCGAACTCCGGCGGACGGCGGTCGGCCCGTTCACCCTCGACCATGCGCGGACGCTCGACGATGTCCGCGACGAGCCGCGCGTCAGCCTCGACATCGACGAGGCGGTCAAGATCTCGTTCCCGCGCCGCGACATCGACGATGACGAGGCCGAGTCGATCAGTCAGGGTCGATGGCTGGAGCCGATCGGCCGCAAGGAGATCTATGTCGTCGTCGATCCGCGGGAACAGGCGATCGCGCTGATCCAGGAAAAGGGTCGCCGCGCGAGTTCGGTGATGGTGGTGCGCCCGGCGACCCTGCGCTGACGCGCCCTGCCGAAGAAACGGGTCAGCCGCGCGGGACGACGAAGATGGCGCGCGCGGCGATGTCGCCGAGGTCGATGGGATCGCCGTCGTCGAGCGACACCGAGATCGTGCCCGCGAACGGGCGCTTCTCGGCGACGGTCACCACACAGTCGAGGGCGACGCCCACCTGGTCGAAGTAGCGCAGCATCTCGGGATCGGTGTCGGAGATCCGGGCGATGGCGCCCGACGCCCCGACCTCCAGGTCGGCCAGGAGCGCCGCGTCCGGTGCGGGGATCGAGCCGTCGAGTGCGGGAATCGGGTCGCCGTGCGGATCCCGGTCGGGGAAGCCGAGTTTCGCATCGAGCCGGGCCATCAGCCGGTCGGACACCGCATGTTCGAGGATCTCCGCCTCGTCGTGGACCTCGTCCCAGCGGTAGCCCAGCTCGCGCACCAGGAAGGTCTCGATCAGCCGGTGGCGGCGCACCATCAGGATGGCCGCGGACCGGCCCGCGGCGGTGAGGGTGACCGCGCCGTACGGTTCGTGCGAGACGAAGCCCTGGTCGGCGAGTTTGCGGATCGCCTCCGACGCGGTCGATGCGGACACGCCGAGGGATTGAGCCAGCAGCTTGGTGGTGACCTTGACGTCTTCCCACTCCTGGCTGGTCCAGATCACTTTCAGATAGTCCTGGGTCACCTGTGACAGTTCTGTCACCGGACGATCCGTTCCCCGAGGCATGACCAAGAGCTTAACCCCACCGCAAACGCGAGTGGCGGTGGTGGTTTGGAACACCGGGTGCCCGTAGTCTGGTCGCGTGTTGCGTTGGCGAGGTCTGGACGACATCCCCGCGGGCTGGGGACGGTGCGTGGTCACCATAGGTGTCTTCGACGGTGTTCACCGGGGACATGCCGAGCTCATCAACGCCGCCACGAAGGCGGCGAAGGAGCACGGCGTCCCGGCGGTGCTGATGACGTTCGACCCGCACCCGTCCGAGGTGGTCCGCCCGGGATCCCATCCGCCGCAACTGACGACGCTGACACGACGCGCCGAGCTGGCCGAGGAGCTCGGCATCGACGTCTTCTGCGTCATGCCGTTCACGCCCGAACTCGCCGCCCGGTCGCCCAAGGACTTCGCCCACGACATCCTCGTGGAGACGTTGCACGCGGCCGTCGTGGTCGTCGGCGACAACTTCACGTTCGGACGCAAGGCGGCCGGCGACGTGGCCAGGCTCGCCGAACTCGGTGGGAAGTTCGGCTTCTCGGTGGAATCGGTCTCGCTGTTCGGTGAACATGCGGTGACCTTCTCGTCGACCTACATCCGCTCGTGTGTCGCGGCCGGTGACGTCGACCGCGCGACCGAGGCGCTCGGCCGTCCGCATCGGGTCGAGGGAGTGGTGGTGCGCGGCGACGGCCGTGGCCGCGACCTCGGGTACCCGACGGCCAACGTGGCCCCGCCGATGTACGCCGCCATCCCCGCCGACGGCGTCTACGCCGCCTGGTTCACGATCCTGGGCGCGGGTCCGGTCGTCGGCGAGGTCGAACCGGGGGAGCGCTACCAGGCCGCGGTGTCGGTCGGCACCAACCCCACCTTCTCCGGCCGCACCCGAACGGTCGAGGCATTCGTTCTGGACAAGAGCGCCGACCTCTACGGGCAGCACGTCGCCGTCGACTTCGTGCACCGCATCCGCGGGATGGAACAGTTCGACGGCGTCGACGACCTGATCACCGCCATGGGTGACGACGTGACGAAGACGCGCGAGATCCTGGCGGCGGCCGAGGGCTGAGCCCGGTGGATTTGGGCCGGGTGCCACCCGGGCGGTAGCCTGATCAGTCGGTGTTGCTGCAGTCCGCGGTGGCGCACCGTGGTTGTTTCGGACGCGGTACTGAGAAACAGGAGTATCTCCATGGCTTTGACTGTCGAGCAGAAGAAGGAAATCCTCGCCGAGTACGGTCTGCACGAGACCGACACCGGCTCGCCCGAGGCCCAGGTCGCGATGCTGACCAAGCGCATCACCGACCTCACCGAGCACCTGAAGCAGCACAAGCACGATCACCACAGCCGCCGCGGTCTGCTGCTGCTGGTCGGCCGTCGCCGTCGTCTGCTGAAGTACGTCGCCAAGGTCGACATCAACCGCTACCGTTCGCTCATCGAGCGTCTCGGCCTGCGTCGCTGATCTCCCGACTTCCACCGGCCGCCCCCGAAACGGGGGCGGCCGGTTTGTCGTATCGGGGGTCGTCGTATTGAGGTATCGACAGTCGGCGGTGATACGCTGACAGACGGATCGTGCCGGAACTCGAGGCAGTGCGGAACGACCAGCCAGATCGGTCCTCGGTAGTGGCCGCCGGAACCCTCGCCCGGGCAACCCTCGGGCGCGCAGGATTCCGGCCGCTTCGATCGAAGGCCGTCTGAGCACTCAGCCGGCGCAGACACGCTGCGCCATTCACCGTGCTGCCGCACATTCTCGGCGCGTTCTGGGTAGGTCCGATCCGCGCGTGCGCTGCTGTGCGAGCTCGCTCGACGTGACACGTGAGTTCGTGCTGCGCACCTCCGCGAAGGCCACCCCCAACCGCACAAGCGGCCACCTTCTCGTGGCCGCGTCAGACGGCCGCCACCGGCAGCCGCTACGAAGGGATTCCACCCCACATGACAGATGTGAACACCACCGAAGACTTCGCCGACGACTACGACGACGCCATCACCGAGGCGACCGCCGTCATCGACAACGGGAGCTTCGGCACCCGCACGATCCGGTTCGAGACCGGACGCCTCGCGCTGCAGGCCGCCGGTTCGGTCACCGCATACCTCGACGACGAGAACATGCTGCTCTCGACCACCGCGGCGTCGAAGCACCCGAAGGAGCACTTCGACTTCTTCCCGCTGACCGTGGACGTCGAAGAACGGATGTACGCCGCCGGCCGCATCCCCGGATCGTTCTTCCGTCGCGAGGGCCGCCCCTCGACCGACGCGATCCTGACCTGCCGTCTCATCGACCGTCCGCTGCGTCCGTCGTTCGTCGACGGTCTCCGCAACGAGATCCAGGTCGTCGTGACCGTCCTCTCGCTGAACCCGAACGACCTCTACGACGTCGTCGCGATCAACGCCGCGTCCGCCTCCACCCAGCTCGCGGGTCTCCCGTTCTCCGGTCCGGTCGGCGGCGTGCGTGTCGCGCTCATCCCGACCGAGGAGAACAAGGCCGGCCAGTGGGTCGCGTTCCCGACCGTCGAGCAGCTCGAGGGCGCCGTGTTCGACATGGTCGTCGCGGGCCGCATCGTCGCCGGCTCCGGTGACAGCGCCGACGTCGCGATCATGATGGTCGAGGCCGAGGCCACCGACAACGTCATCGACCTCATCGCCGGCGGCGCGCAGGCACCGACCGAGGCGATCGTCGCCGAGGGCCTCGAAGCCGCCAAGCCGTTCATCGCCCGCCTCTGCGAGGCGCAGAAGTCCCTGGCCGCCGCCGCGGCCAAGGAGACCGCCGAGTTCCCGCTGTACCCGGCGTACCAGTCGGATGCCTACGACGCCGTGGCGGCCGCCGCCACCGATCGCCTGTCGGAGATCCTGACGATCGCCGGCAAGCAGGAGCGCGACGACAAGACCGACGAGCTCAAGGCCGACGTCCTCGAGCAGCTCGGCGAGCAGTTCGCGGGCCGCGAGAAGGAGATCGGCGGGGCCTACCGGTCGCTGACCAAGAAGCTCGTCCGGCAGCGCATCCTGACCGACCACTTCCGCATCGACGGCCGCGGCATCACCGACATCCGTGCCCTCTCGGCCGAGGTCGCGATCATCCCGCGCGCCCACGGCAGTGCGCTGTTCGAGCGCGGCGAGACCCAGATCATGGGTGTCACCACACTCGACATGGTCAAGATGGCGCAGCAGATCGACTCGCTCGGACCCGAGACGTCCAAGCGGTACATGCACCACTACAACTTCCCGCCGTACTCGACCGGTGAGACCGG
>ERZ501011.279-NODE-279-length-15022-cov-11.492083_pt1 | contig 15022 bp, 13 predicted proteins | sample MGYA00248833_ERZ501011 | MGnify/ENA primary metagenome ERZ501011 (study PRJEB25958, sample SAMN03398530) | human skin metagenome | study: EMG produced TPA metagenomics assembly of the Human Skin Microbiome Metagenome (human skin metagenome) data set. | reverse complement strand
TGAGCCGCGTCGGTCGGCCTGGCCACCACGAAGTCGGGTTGCTCCGACTTCGCCAACATGAGCAGATCGCCGACGATGCGACCCATCCGCACCAGCTCGCTGTCCACGAGATCAAGGGTCTTGCGCCTCTCCTCCGGATCGTCGGGGAGCAACTCGAGATGACCGCGCACGACCGTGATCGGGGTCCGCAGCTCGTGCCCGGCGTCGTCGACGAACTGCCGCTGCGTCGTGTAGGCATCCTCGATACGGTCCAGCATCGCGTTGAAGGTCTGGGCCAGCGCGGCCACGTCGTCGCGTCCGATGACCGGGACCCGTGCGGTGAGGTCGTTCTCGCTGATCTCCGCGGCGACCATCCGCACACTGCGGACCGGCGCCAGGATCCGGCCCGCGACCAGATACGCCACGCCGGTGGTGACGATCATCCCGGCCAGGCCGACGATCGCCAGCACCCGCATCGTGCGGTCGACCAGTTCCCGGCCCGGGTCGGTGTAGATGCCGACGATGAAGGTTCCCGGCTGCGACGCGCCCGACGCCGGGTCGGCCGAGCCGCCACCGACGGGCGTCAGATCCACCTTGCCCCAGCGGATCTCACCGTGTGCGGTCATCAAGACCCCGGCCGCCCCGCTCTGCGCCCGCAGTTCGTCGAGGACGCGACGCCCCTCGCCCGGGGCCGGCCAGGCGTTGCCCGGCAGTTCGAGGATCTCGGTGTCGCCGACGACGCCGGCCATGACCTCGCCCTCACCGGCCGACTGCCGCGACAGGAACACCTCGAGCAGTCGCGACACCGAGGTGAACGGTTCCGTCGTCGTCGGATCGACCCCCTCGGACGCGAACGTCCGGAACTCGCTCGCCTCCTGCGCGACGTAGTTGTTCACCCGGGTGTCGACGTCACGGAGCAACAGGTTGCGCGTCACCACGAACACCACCACCAGCAGCAGGAACGTGGTGAGCATGATCCAGGCCGTGATACGCCAACGCGCCGAGAGCGCGGGGCGCTGGCGCACACCCGCACTCTCGACTGCTTCCGTTGTCTCCCCGTCAGTCGTCCTGGCCGTCATTGATGTCATCGTCCCAGTCGTCGTTCTGGTCGTCCCAGTCGTCGTTGTCGTCCCGGCCGGTGTCGTTCCAGTCGTCATCACAGTCATCGTCGCGATGGGCCGCGTTGACGTCACACCAGTCGTCGTCATCGGAGCCCAGGTTCGGGGGGACGGCCCGCTGCACCGGCGCACCGGCCGGGACCTGGGGAACCGGGGCCGCGGCCGGGGTCTGCGCCTGCGGCGACCGCGCCGGAGCAGTCTTGGCCTCCGGTGTCTGGGACACGTCCACGGACACGGTGTCGGAGGCCAGACTGGGTTCGGGTGAACGGATGAGGAAGAAGCTGGCGGTCACGACGGCAACCGCGAGCGCACCGAGGGCGATGGTGGCGAGTACTCGTGAGAAGTTCATGTCAACAACTCTGTCGGACGCCGGTGAGCCGTCCATGAGTCGAAGATGAAGGTTTTTTCATCTACGAACTGCGTGCACCGACGTCAAGAACTCGTCGATGCGGGGCCACGTCTGCTCGACCGCAGCGGACCCGGCGATCAATCCCAGATGGCTGGTCTCCACCGTGGTGAACTCGACGCGCGGCGCCCCGGAGAGCAGCCCCACCCCGTGGTGGGCGGCGGCCCAGCTGACGATCGCGTCGCGGTGACTGCCGAACAGCGCGACCGGTACCGCGACCTCGGCGAGGTCGACAACCCGTCCGCCGAAGTCGAGCACCCCGTCGGCGAGTTCCCCGCGCATGATGAAGTTCTCCCACATCTGCTCGGACACCTTGCCTGGATAGCCGGGCATCGTCTCCTGGAAACGGTCGATGGCCTTCATCCGGGTCAGCGCGTCGGTGTCGTCGGCGTTGCGCAGGATGTAGCCCGGCTTCTTGAGTTCGCGCTGCCACGCGGTGCCCCGGTATGCGAGGCGGACCAGCGGGGCCGGGATTCCGCCGAGCGCCCGCAGCGCCAGCCTCACCGGCGCGGTGCCGACCGGCTTCATCAGAGTCTTGACCAGCGGATAGGGCGGAACCTTGGAGTAGTCGAGAGGGGTCCCGACCGCGACGACCGACGCCACCGGCAGGTCTGGGTTCGCGGCAGCGGTCAACAGGCTGATCGTCCCGCCGATACTCCACGCGAGCAGATCGACTGCTGAGGAATCCCGCGACGTTCCGGCGGCCGGGTCGTCGGCGCTGCCGTAGAAGTCTGCGACGGTCGCGGCGACGGCCCCGGGGACGATGTCGTCGAAGAAGTCGGCGAACCCGAGGTGTCGGTCGGCGCGGGTCATGTCGCCGAAGTCGAGCACGTACGGAACCCGGCCGGTCGACAGGAGGAACTGCACCACCGACAGCCCGTCGGCGAGGTCGTAGCACGATGTGGACACCGCGAGCGGCGGGATCAGCAGCACCGGCCGCCGTCCCGTGCCGACGGCTGCGATCACCTCGTCGTCGGTGCCGTACCGCCGCAGCGTGCGGTGCGGTCCGTCGGCGATCACCGTGTGCGGCGTCTCGTGGGACTCGCCGATCTGTCCACCACGTGCCAGATGGACCAGCGTCGCGACGCCGTCGAAACCACCCACCACTACCTCCCAGTCTTCGTCCGGGGACATTCAACACACCCCGCCCGGGTCATGCCCGGGCGGGGTGTGACCGTTTGGTGCACGACGCCCGCGGGTACCGGATCCGACGAGGCGCCGATGCCGTAGTCGGCGCGTACAAGGAGGTACACGGCCATGGCCGAAGAACTGAACGGCACCACCATCGCTTTCCTGGTCGCCCAGGAGGGCGCCGAGCAGGTCGAACTCACCGAACCGTGGAAGTCGGTCGAGGCGTGCGGCGGCAAGCCCGTCCTGGTGTCCACCGACTCCGGCACGGTGCAGGCGTTCAACCACCTCGACAAGGCCGACACCTTCCCCGTCGACACCCCTCTCGAGGACGCCCGCGTGATGGACTTCGACGCGCTGGTCCTGCCGGGCGGTGTCGCGAACCCGGATTTCCTGCGAACCTCGGAGCCCGCCGTCCGCTTCGTGCGCAGCTTCTTCGATGCCGGCAAGCCGGTCGCGGCCATCTGCCACGCGCCCTGGACCCTGATCGAGGCCGACGTTGTCCGCGGCCGCACCCTCACGTCGTTCCCGAGTGTGCGCACCGACGTCATCAACGCCGGCGGCACCTGGGTCGACGAGGAGGTCGTGACGTGCCGCGACGGGGACAACGTGCTGATCACCAGCCGCAAGCCCGACGACCTCGCCGCCTTCAACGCCGCGATCGTCGCCGAGTTCGCGCGCACGAACGTCGCGAGCTGACCGCCCCGTCGGGGACGTCAGACGACGGACAACGGTGCAGATTCCCTGCCGGTCAGGGTGAGCAACGCCTGCTCGCCCTGACCGGTGAGCAGTGCGGTGGCGGCCGCCGTCGACAGCGCTGACGCCAGCACCTCGGCCGGCAGCGGGAGATCGGAACCGATCGCCCGCGAGATGTCGAGACCGTGCACCGCGAGTTCGAAGGTCCGGGTGGGCAGGTAATCGGACAGCATGATGCCGCCGAACGGCGTCGTCAGGGGCCGATCCCCCGTTCCCGCAAGGGCGTCGACGGCCTGTGCGCGCCGCTCCCGGACCCCGGCGCGCGGATCGTTCCCCAGGGACAGCCCGGCGTCCACTCCTCGCTGTCGGACCGACGCGGGGTCTCCGTAACCGCGGATCGATGCGAAATAGGCCGCGGTCGAGGTCAATTCGACATCACCACCGGGCTCGGCCAGGTAGGTGACGACCGTCGTCAGCGATCTGCTCGCGTGTCCGACGAGCGATCGCAACGACCATTCGCCGAGACCGGGTCCGTCCCAGCGATCGTCGGCGATCAGGTCCACCAACCGCGTCAGATGCTCGGCACCGGCCGTGAAGTCGTCGATCGCACGTGCCAGTGTTCCCTCTGCCATCTCAGTCCTTCGGAGTGCCGGCGGTCGTCGACGACGTCCCGCTCGCGGTCGCTATCTTGCGGACACGGTCGTAGAGGAGGGCGATGGTCGCGGCGAACACGATGACGCCGAGGATCTGTGCCCAGGTCCCGAAGCCGTCGCCGACGATCGCCAGCGCCGAGTCGTCGCCCGTGGCCGCCACGATGCCGGCGAAGACCACGCCGAAGAGCGCCTCGCCGACGATCAGGCCGGTGGCCAGCAGGACACCCATCCTCTTCTTGTGTTCCACTGCGCCGCCGCTGCGTTCGGCCCAGCGGTTGTAGTAGTGACCGATGAAGGCGCCGATCGGGATGATCAGGACCACCGACATCGGAAGGTACATGCCCATCCCGACAGCCAGCGGCGGCAGCCGGAAACGCCCTGCGCGATCGAGGAGTTCGTCTATCACGATCACCACCGCGCCGATCAGGGCACCGATTCCGACGAGTCCCCAGTTCAGGTCCGCCCCCAGTACCCCTTGCGCGAGGGTCGTCAGCAGACCCGCCTGCGGCGCCGCGAGCGCGTCCTCGGTGGCACCCGGCGCGCCGACGAACCCGAAGGCCTCGTACATCAGCTGCAGGATCGGCGGGATCACGGCCGACCCGAACAGCACGCCGATGATCAGCGCCACCTGCTGTTTCCACGGTGTCGCCCCGACGAGTTGACCGGTCTTGAGGTCCTGCAGGTTGTCATTGGAGATGGTCGCGACGCCGAAGACGACCGCGGCCGTGAACAACGTGTAGGCGATGAGCGCGTCGGTCTGCGAGTCGTCCGCCGGCCCGAAGGTCAGCTTCACGAGCAGTGCGGCGATGAGAACCACCAGGATGCCCACGCCGGAGATGGGGCTGTTCGACGACCCGATCAGGCCCGCCATGTACCCGCACACCGACGCGACCGCCAGTCCGATGACGAACACGAAGACGATGCTGACCACGATGATCCCGGTGGCACTGCCCTCCAGAACCGTGTCGCGCACGAAGTCCCACAACAGGATTCCGATCGGGATGAGCAGCACGAGGATGCTGCCGCCGACGATGTTGATCGGCATGTCCCGCTCGGTGATGTCGACCGTGACCCCCTCCCGACGCGATCGCGAGGAGACCATGGCCGCCCGGATTCCCCGCACGATCGGACCGATGACCTTGATCAGCGTCCAGACGGCCGCGATGGCGATCGCCCCGGCCCCGATGAGTCGCACGTCGTTGGCGAAGATCGAGCTGACGGCGTCGCCGAAATCCTCCCCCGCCGTGCGCCCCTGGGTCTCGATGGGCAGCAGTACGACGTAGGAGATCACCACCCCGACGAGCATGGCGATGCCCACGGTGATCCCGACGAGATGGCCGATGCCGATCAGCGACATCGACAACCCGGCACTGAACAACGTTCCGCCCGTGCCGATCCTGATCGTCGTCGAGATCGAATCGCTGAGGACCTGGAGTTTGGTGAGCAGGGCGAAACCGGCCGACGCGAGCGAACCGATGACGATCGTGCGCAGGCCGGCCTTGTTCTCCGCGGCGCCGCCCGCGGAATCGCCGACCTTCAGTACCTCTGCTGCCGCAACGCCTTCCGGGTAGGGCAGGTCGGAGCCGGTGACCAGCGCGCGCCGTAGCGGGATCGAGTACATGACGCCGAGGATTCCGCCGATCGCGCAGACCGCCACCGTGATCCAGTACGGGAAGCCCGTCCACCATCCGATGATGACCAGACCGGGTATGACGAAGATGATCGCCGACAGCGTGCCGGCGGCGGACGCGATCGTCTGGACGATGTTGTTCTCGACCACCGAGTGGTTGGCGAAGTACCGCAGAATGCTCATCGAGATGACGGCGGCCGGGATCGCGGTGGCGAACGTGAGGCCCACCTTGAGTCCGAGGTACACGTTGGCGGCCGTGAAGACCAGCGTGATGATGCCACCGAGGACGGCACCTCGGAGCGTCAGTTCTCGCAGGTTCGCCGTGGCCGGAGGCGCAGTCGCCATCTGGTCCCTCCCAACAGTCGGGTCCTGCGACCGGCGGTCGGTCGGACGGTGGATCATCCGGGCATTCGTCGATCCACCTTAGGCCCGGATGACCACTCGCGCTGCGACTTCCCGCGCAGCCGGGGTCGGTTCGCGTGTCGCGTCGACGCACCTCCGTACGGCACTGACCGCTTTGCGGTGTTTCGGCGAGTCGGACACGGCCACCATCCCGGCGTCTCGATCGGCGACGGTAGGGCATCATCGATCCATGAGCGAAGGGAAGACGGAGCAGTCTGCCCGCACCCGTGCGCTGCTCATCGAGGCGGCCGAGAAATTGATCGCCCTGAACGGGGTCGCGGCCGTGTCCAGTCGCCAGATCAGCAAGGCGGCCGGTCAGGGCAACAACTATGCCGTCGGCCATCACTTCGGTTCCAAGGACGATCTCCTCCGCGCCACCCTGACGTCGCACAACGTCCCGATCGAGCGGCTTCGCCAGAAATGCCTGTCGGAGGTCGGACCCGACCCCGGGGTCCGCGACTGGCTCCGCTGCCTCGTCGGGCCCGAGGTCGAGTACCTCGCACAGATCGGTGCGCCGAGCTACTTCGCCCGGTTCTTCGCCCAGGTGTCGAGCGATCCGTCCGCGACCGCCCTGCTCTACGAGGAGACCGCGCGATCGGAGGTCCTCATGACGATCCTCGACCGGTTCTACGCCACCTTGCCGACCTTTCCCGACGACGTGCTCGAAGTGCGCAACAACCTGACGCGCCACATGATCGTCAACGCGCTCGCCGACATCGAACGGGCCGCCGAGGACGGCGGGACTCGAACAGCCCCATGGGAGCACGAGCGCGACCTGGTCGTCGATGCGCTGACCGGGATGTGGCTCGCGCCGGTCACCTCCCGGTGATCAGATGACCGTGCCGACATCGTGGGCGACGATCCGGTCGAGCGCGCGCTCGGCGACCGCCGCGATGGTCATCGACGGATTGCAGGCCGCGGTGGTGCCCGGCATGAGTGCGCCGTCGATGACGTAGAGCCCGGGCTGGTCGTGGACGCGTCCCTCGAGGTCGCACACCGCACCCATGTTGGCCCCGCCGAGCGCGTGCCAGGTCGAGGGGAACACCGCATTGGTGTCGGTCAGGATGGCGTCGGGTCCGGCGATCCGGCGTACGGTCCGGTCGATGTGCTTGGTCTGGATCTCCGAATCGCCCTCGTGTGGCCAGCGGATCACCGAATCTCCGATCGCCGAGTCGTAGGAGATGACGCCACGTCCCGAGCTCACCCCGAAGCCGACCATCATCGTGGTGCCGGCGTACACGGGTAGTGGCGGCAGCGATGCCTGGATGACGGTGAACGCGCTCTTCGGATCACTCCAGTTGGGGCTGCCGAAGACCACCGGTCCGCCCTGTACCGACCCGAAGTCGATACTGGGGCTGGTCCAGGTGTAGATCCGGTCGGCGTTGGTGCCCCATCCGTGCCCCACCCCGTCGGGCAGGCCCGGCACGGTTCCGGTCGCGCGCGCCTTCACCAACAGCTTGGTCGTGTTCACGCTGCCCGCCGACAGGATGAGTGTCCCTGCGATCAGTTCGTTGTGCTCCAACACTTTCCCGGACTCGTCGGTGCGTTCGACCTCGAGGGACCATCGGCCGTCGGGTCGGCGGGCGACCTGCCGCACGGTGTGCAGGGTTCGGACCTGAACCCGCCCGGTCGCCTCGGCCTCGCGGATATAGGTGACGTCGACGCTGTGCTTGCCACCGTTGTTCACGCCGATGGCGCCGTCGCCGTTGGTGTAGGCGGGCTTCATCTCGCCACGCAGCTCGGCCGCGGCATACCCCCAGTCGATCGGCATCGGGATCTTCTGCAGCGGAAGGCCCTCGGCCCGAACTCGTTTCGCGAACTGTCGCGGTGCCAGGTATTGCGGGGAACGCACCACCGAGTCGGGCGCCACCGCGACCTTCAGCATCCGCGCGACCCGCGGGTAGTGCACACGGTTCATCAGTTGCCAGTCGAGTGCGTTCGGGAAGTGCTCGTTGAACACCGCCTCGCTCGGTTGCAGTGTCATGCCCTGGTAGACAAGGGAACCACCGCCGAGGCCGGCCGGGCAGAGTGCGGTCATGTTGACGCCCGCGACCGACTCGAACAGTCCCACATAGGGTTCGACGCTCAGCGGCTTGCCGAAGAGGTTCGGGGTCGACTCGTGCCACAGGATCCGCTTGTCCGGACTCGACGCACGCGGGAAGGTCTCCGAGTTCGGACCCGTCGGCCACCGCCGGCCCCGCTCGAGCAACAGGACCGGCACGCCGGCCTGCGCGAGCCGGAGGGCCGCGACGCCACCGCCGAATCCCGAGCCGACGATCACCACCCGATGCTCTTCGCGTGTCCGCCGGATACGTCGCGATGGATCTCCCGACGCCGGTCCGGCTCCGGTGACGGCCGCGGCCGCCGAACCCGCCGCGGTCATCGCCGCCGCTCGCAGGAAGGTACGTCTCGTCGGTGATACCCCGGTCATGGTTCTCCTGTCGTTCGGCGCGAGATGGCGCCGGGTGCTTGGTGATTCGGCAGCTCGAGAGACGGTGGAGACCGTGGTCGCGGGTCGAGGACGCCGCGTGGGACGGACCGGGGCGTGGCCGTCGCGACACAGGATTTGTCATGGACGACCTGTGTGTCAAGGGCCACTTCGGTGACCAGTGGTGATCGGGGACATCGCCGACGCAACCCTTGACAAGCCCTTCAGTCATGTGACTGAATCGTCGCGGGCGTGGGTAGGGCCGCCATCGGTGTACGGCCGATGCGCGGGCGTGAGTGCGGCGCGCCGCGCTCGCGTGGACCTGGTCGGGATCGTGGCCGAGTGCCGAAGAGCGAAGAGAGGACGGGGAGTTCGCCGAGCAGGCGGCAACGGAACGCTAGGATGACGCGACCATTTGTCGCGGGCGGGGAGTTGCATGTCTGATCATCTGCAGGGCAAGACCATCATCATCACCGGCGCCGGAGGCGGTTTCGGCAAGGTGATCGCGGAGATGTGCGCGGCACAGGGCGCTCACATCGTCGGTGTGGACATCGACGCCGACGGGCTCACCGCGGTCGCCGACGGCATCACCGCCACCGGCGGGTCGGCTGTCGCACACGTCGCCGACGTCACCGACATGAACCAGATGAAGGGTGCCGCGGCGTCGGCCGTCGACCGGTTCGGCGCGATCGACGTGATCGTCAACAACGCCGGGGTGATGCCGCTGGCGTTCTTCGCCGACCACGAGCGGGCCTGGGAGAAGTGGCACCGGGCCATCGACATCAACATCAAGGGCGTCGTGAACGGCATCTCGGCGGTGTACGACCAGATGATCGCGCAGGGCCGGGGTCAGGTGGTCAACATCGCGTCGATCTACGGCAACGGCGGCTTCGAGGGCTCGGGTGTCTACAGCGCGACCAAGGCCGCCGTGACGATGCTGTCGGACTCCTTACGCATCGAGGCCAAGGGCAAGATCAAGGTGACGACGGTCAAACCGACCGGCGTGGCCGGCACCAACCTGGCGAGCTGGATCGTCAACGACCGCGCGATCCGCGGGATCGTCGGGCAACGTGCGGCGTCGTACCGCGAGCACATCACGGAGCTGATGCAGGGCACGCTGCCCGACGAGCTCGTCGACGTCGACTCGGTGAAGTACTGGCTGATCACCCCGGAGGATCTCGCCCGGGCGGTCGTGCATGTCATCGACCAGCCGTGGGGCATCAGTCTGTCCGACGTGACGGTCCGGGCCAGCGGCGAGGACTACCTGTACTGAACGTCGGCGCCGTCTCGGCCTAGTTCGACGGGCGGCGTCGTTCACCGCGGTACTTGCGGTGGTACTCGTCGTAGAGGTCCGAGTTCTTCTCTCGTTCGAGCTTGTTCACCAGGTCGGGATCGAGTCCGTGCTGGACGAGCCGGTGACGGCGGTAGACCCGGTTCAACGCGATCGAGAAGAAGAGGTAGGCCAGCAGGATCGGCATGGTCATCGTGATCCGGACGCCCCAGTCGGCCGGGACGAACAGCATCGGGGTCAGCACGATGATGCACGGCACCGCCCAGCGGACCACCATGCGTACCGACGCACCCGGGCCGGCCAGGTCGTTGGTCACCCAGCCGAGCATCGATTTCGGCAGACGCGCCCAGTAGGCGTACTTCACGTACTCCCAGGCATTCGGCTTGGTGCGCGGTGCAGAGGTCACCTGTCGATCGTGCACCACGTGCGGGAGTCGTCCGACGTCGCCTCCCCCACCCCGGCTGGGTAACCTGACCGGCATGGGTTCGGAGATGACCGCGTCGGCCGACGACCCCACCGGCCCGGATCCGATCAGCGGCCTCGAGGCCGAACTCACCGATTTCTGGCGACGGGGCCGGGTGCGCACCCGGTTGCGCGCCCGCGCCATCGACCCGCGGCTGGACCCGTCGTGCTACCCGCTCATCACCGTGCTGGCCCGGCACCATTCGATGCCGATGTCGGATCTGGTCACCGCCGTCGGCATGGAGAAGTCGACGGTGACGCGGCAGATCGACGCGATCGTGCGGCTCGGGCTCGCCGAGCGGCACCCGGACCCGCGCGATGCCCGCGCCCGCGTGGTCACCCTCACCGATCACGGTCGCGAACGTGTCGACGCCGTGCTCGCCTCGGCGGTCACCGATTGGCGTGCTCGGCTGGCCCAATGGGACCCCGACGACATCCGGACGCTCACGTATCTGCTGCATCGCCTCACCGAGGCCACCAACGATCCCGAGGCCGGCGAGGGGTCTCGTTGACCGGGCGTGGCACCGTCGGCGATCCTTGGCCGGTGACTCCGGACGAAGGACTTCTGCCCCTCGAGGGCATCACCGTGGTGGCGCTCGAGCAGGCCGTCGCCGCACCGCTGGCCACCCGGCACCTCGCCGATCTCGGCGCCCGGGTCATCAAGGTGGAACGGGTCGGTGACGGGGACTTCGCGAGGCAGTACGACGCGGCGGTGCGCGGCGGCGCCGCCTCGCACTTCGTGTGGCTCAACCGCGGCAAGGAGTCGGTCGCGCTCGACCTCAAGAGCGAGGACGGACGCCAGGCGATCCGAACCCTGATCGCCGGCGCGGACGTCTTCGTCCAGAATCTCGCTCCCGGGGCGGCCGCCCGGCTCGGCCTCGCCGCCGACGATCTGCGCGCCGACCATCCCGAGCTCGTCGTCGTCGACATGTCCGGATACGGCGACGCCGGACCGTATCGCGACCGCAAGGCCTACGACATGCTGGTGCAGGCCGAGGCCGGGCTGATCTCGGTGACCGGGACGCCCGACGAGATGTCCAAGACGGGTATCCCGACCTCCGACATCGCAGCCGGTATGTACGCACTGACCTCCGTACTGTCGGCGCTGTTCCGACGCGCCACCACCGGAGTCGGCGCGCGCGTCTCGGTGGCCATGTTCGACGCCACGGTCGAATGGATGGGCCACCCGATGTACATGCGCCTGTACGGCGGCCGGCAGATCGCCCGTGCCGGGCTCGGCCATGCGGCGATCGTGCCCTACGACAAGTACCCGACCGCCGACGGCGACATCCTCATCGGCGTCCAGAACGACCGCGGCTGGGACACGCTCACCCGCGTGGCCCTCGAGCGCCCGGATCTGGCCGACGACCCCCGCTATCGCACCAACATCGAGCGGGTCGCCCGGCGAGCCGAGGTCGACGCCGCGATCGGCGCCGAGACCAAACGCTTCACCACCGACGAGCTCGACCGTCGCCTCGCCGACGCGGGCATTCCCGCGGCCGAGATCCGCGACCTCGAAGGCGTCGTCGCGCATCCGCAGCTGAGTGAGCGCGACCGCTGGCGCGAGGTGGACACCGAGGTCGGCCCGGTACGGGCGCTGCTTCCGCCGCTGACCTTCGACGACGTCGAGCTCGCGATGGGTCCGGTACCGGCTCTCGGACAGCACACCGAGGCGGTGTTGCGGGAATTCGGGATCGGCGTCCCGCCGACCCCGTCGGCGTAGGATCGGCGGAACGGACCTGCAGCCCTCGGGTCCCGTTGTTCATGCCCGGATACGACGACCTCTCGGAGGCGATATGTCCGACGATTCTCTGTTCACCACCCGGGATTCGGGAGCACCCGCGGGGAGTGACGAACACTCCCTGACGGTCGGCGCCGGCGGCCCGATCGTCCTGCACGATCACTACCTGATCGAGCAGATGGCCCAGTTCAATCGCGAGCGCATCCCCGAGCGCCAGCCGCATGCCAAGGGCAGCGGCGCTTTCGGCACTTTCGAGACGACGCAGGACGTCTCGGCCTACACCTGTGCCGCACTGTTCCAACCCGGCGTGAAAACCGAGATGGTGGCCCGGTTCTCGACCGTTGCCGGCGAGCGCGGCAGCCCCGACACCTGGCGTGACCCGCGTGGTTTCGCACTGAAGTTCTACACCGACGAAGGCATCTACGACATGGTCGGCAACAACACGCCGGTCTTCTTCGTCAAGGACCCGATGAAGTTCCAGCACTTCATCCGTTCGCAGAAACGCCGCCAGGACAACAACCTTCGCGACCACGACATGCAGTGGGACTTCTGGACGCTCTCGCCGGAGTCGGCGCATCAGGTGACCTGGCTGATGGGCGATCGGGGGATTCCCAAGACCTGGCGCCACATGAACGGATACAGCTCGCACACCTACCTGTGGGTCAATGCCGAAGGTGTCAAGCACTGGGTCAAATACCATTTCAAGTCCGACCAGGGAGTCGAGCACCTCACCCAGCACGAGGCCGACCAGATGGCTTCTGCGGACACCGATTTCCACACCCGGGACCTGTTCGAGAACATCGCGGCGGGCAACCATCCGAGCTGGACTCTCAAGGTGCAGCTGATGCCCTTCGACGACGCGGTGAGCTACCGGTTCAACCCGTTCGACCTGACGAAGGTGTGGCCGCACGGCGACTACCCGCTCATCGAGGTCGGCAAGATGACCCTGCACACCAATCCGGTCGATCACCACACGCAGATCGAGCAGGCCGCGTTCGAGCCGAACAACGTCGTGCCGGGTATCGGATTCAGCCCCGACCGCATGCTGCTCGCGCGCGTGTTCTCCTATGCCGACGCCCATCGCCACCGGATCGGCGGCAACTACAAGCAGATCCCGGTGAACGCGCCGAAGAACGAAGTGCATTCGTACTCGAAGGACGGGGCGATGCGCATCCACAACGTCCCCGACCCGGTCTACGCACCCAACTCCAAGGGCGGCCCGTCGGCGCTGTATCCCGGCCAGGGCGAACCGCAGTGGGCGGCGAACGGGGAGATCCTGCGCAGCGCCTACGTCGACCATCCCGAGGACGACGACTGGGGTCAAGCGGGGACGATGGTCCGGGAGGTCTTCGACGACGAGCAGCGTGAACGCTTCGTGGACAACGTCGTCGGGCACCTCCTCAACGGTGTCTCCGAACCGATCCTCCAGCGGGCGTTCGAATACTGGCATCGCGTCGACCCCGACATCGGTGCGCGGATCAAGTCCGGTGTGACCGAGAAGCAGGACGAGTCCGACCCCAAGAAGGACGATCAGGCCAACCCGGCCCGCTCGTCGATGCAGGAGAAGGCGAAGGCCGAGAAGGCCTGATCCCCTTTTCTCGCCGAACCCGTGGAACGCGCCCTCTGGTGAGGGCGCGTTCTGCGTCGGTACCACTAGGCTCGACGGCGTGAGTGTGCGCGCAGGCATCGTGGTCACCGGAACCGAAGTCCTGACCGGCCGGATCGCCGACCAGAACGGGCCCTGGGTGTCGGAGGAACTCCTCGAACTCGGGGTGGACGTCGCCCACATCACGATCTGCGGCGACCGGCACGCCGACCTCACCGCGCAGTTGCGCTTCCTCGCCGAGCACCAGGTTGATCTGATCGTCACCAGCGGCGGGCTCGGCCCCACCGCCGACGACCTCACCGTCGCCACCGTCGCCGAGTTCTGCGGCCGCGAACTACTCCTCGATCCCGGACTCGAGGAGCACATCGCCGCGATCATCCAGCGTTGGCGCGGGATCGGATTCGACGTCGAGTCCGGTCCGACGAGGGCGGGTATCCGCAAGCAGGCCCTGGTGCCGGTCGGGGCGGTCCCGGTACCACCGACCGGCACCGCACCGGGTGTCGTGATCCCCGCTGCCGCCGGCGTGCCGACGATCGTCGTCCTGCCCGGCCCGCCCTCGGAGCTCCAGGCGATGTGGCCGACCGCGATCGCCACGGCTGCCGTCGCCGACGTCCTGTCCCGCGCCGACGACCTCCGTCAGGCGACCATCCGCGCCTACGGTCTCCTCGAAGCGGAGCTCGCCGAGACGCTGCGAACGGCGGAGACCGCGATCCCCGCCTTCGGGCAACTCGAGATCACCACCTGCCTGCGACGAGGCGAACTCGACATGGTGACCCGGTTCGCGGCCGCCGACGTGAAGGTCTACGACGCCCTACTCGACCTCCTCGTCGAACATCATGGGCGACAGATCTTCTCGACCGACGGTTCCACGATCGACGATCTGCTGGTCGCAGCGTTGGACGGGAGGCTGATCGCGACCGCCGAATCGTGCACCGGCGGACTCGTCGCGGCGCGGCTCACCGACCGGCCCGGCTCGTCGGCCTATGTGATGGGCGGCGTGGTCTCTTATTCCAACGACGCCAAGTCGGATCTGCTCGACGTCCCGGCCGAGCTCATCGCCACGCACGGAGCCGTCAGCGAGGAGGTCGCCGCCGCGATGGCCGAAGGCGCGCTCGCACGGTTCGGTACCGACGTCGCGGTGTCGACCACCGGAGTGGCCGGCCCGGGTGGCGGCACAGAGACGAAACCCGTCGGCACCGTGTGCTTCGGTGTGGCTCTTCGAGACCGGCCCACGGTGACCGTGACCCGCAAGTTCCCCGGTGACCGCGAGCGTGTCCGGTCGCTGACCACCACTGCCGCACTGCATCTCGTCGTGCGAGCGCTGACCTCGGGCACTTCCTGACGCTCCATTGCTCCCTGAGGAGCGCAAGCGACGAGCCCTTCTACTGCTCCCTGAGGAGCGAGCTTGCGAGCGACGAGCCCTTCTACTGCTCCCTGAGGAGCGAGCTTGCGAGCGTCACGAAGGGTCTTGGTGAGTCGGGT
>ERZ501011.278-NODE-278-length-15089-cov-4.477850_pt1 | contig 15089 bp, 12 predicted proteins | sample MGYA00248833_ERZ501011 | MGnify/ENA primary metagenome ERZ501011 (study PRJEB25958, sample SAMN03398530) | human skin metagenome | study: EMG produced TPA metagenomics assembly of the Human Skin Microbiome Metagenome (human skin metagenome) data set. | reverse complement strand
GGGGGCATCGCCGTGGTATAAATAAATGAACGGGCAAAATTGATCACATAGTCAATCAACTGACTCGAACCTGCGACAAATGCGCCACTGGTACCTATCGCTTTACCAAAGGTGCCGATATAGATATCCGCTTGCGGTTGGGCTTTTTTATAAGCCTGATAGGGCAAACCAAAACCGTGGGCATCATCTACCATCAAGGCGCATTCATAGCGAACCGCTAACGCATGCAGCGCATCCAAATCGGCAATGGTACCATCCATACTAAAAATATGATCGGTGACAATCAGTTTTTGCTTAGCGCTACTTTGCGAAAGCAGCTGTTCTAATTGGCTATAATTGCGATGCCCAAAACGCATGACTTTGGCACGGCTAAGGATTGCCCCATCGACAATGGAGGCATGATTGAGCTTATCGCTAAAAATCACGCTATCTTTACCACACAACGCTTGAATCACACCGACATTTGCCATATACCCTGTACTAAAAGTTAATGCCCGTTCATAGCCTGTCACTTGGGCAAGGGTGGTATCCAATTGTTCATGCCAAAGCGTATGCCCCGTAATCAGGTGCGATGCGCCACTACCGACTTGCTGGATGGTTTTTGCAGCGTGGCTAAACGCTTGTATGAGTTGTGGGTCGGTGGCAAGTCCCAAATAATCGTTGCTGGCAAAGTTGACGTAGGTTTTGCCATCTATGTCAATGGTGGGCGTCACCCCTTGATTAATGGGCGTCAGTTGACGATACAGGTCTTTTTGGCGCTGTTCATCAAGGGCTGATTGAAGGGCAAAATTGGCTAACATACTGTTGAACTCTGTTAAAGCATCGTTAAAGCATCTAAGAAAAAACCGCCACTTCGGCGGTTTCTTGGCATATCAAACGACAGCCAAACTCCCGATGCGACCATTCATCGCATTGGTCACCGGGATTTGTCTAGGCTCGGCTTTTTCAACCGTCAACCCTAAATCGGCAATCAACTGATCATCATGGTTGGTGGTAGCATTATCGGTGGTCAATAAACGATTCCCATAAAAGAAAGAATTGGCACCTGCCATAAACAGCATGGCTTGCTCGGCATCGGTTAGGCCTTCACGACCTGCGGCAATACGCACATAGCTAGTTGGGCAAGCAAGGCGCGTGACAGCAATGGTGCGAATCCACTCAAGCACAGGCAAGCGCGTGCCTTGCAGCTGATCTGCAATCGGCGTGCCTTCAATGGGTACCAGCATATTGATTGGGACTGATTCAGGGGGTTTTGGCAGATTAGCCAGTTCTGTGAGTAGATTGATGCGGTCATCACGACTTTCACCCATACCGATGATACCACCTGAGCAAATATTAATGCCTGCTTGACGCACATGGTCAAGGGTAGTTAGACGGTCATCATAACTACGGGTGGAGACGATATGGTTGTAGTACTCGCGTGAGGTATCAAGGTTATGGTTATAGTAATCTAATCCCGCTTCAGCAAGTACTTGCGCTTGGTTACCGGATAACATGCCAAGCGTCATGCAGGTTTCTAAGCCTAATGCTTTGACTTCTTTAATCAGCTCAACCACATAGGGCATATCTTTATCGTTTGGGTGCTTCCATGCTGCACCCATACAAAAACGGCTAGAGCCAGCGGCTTTGGCTTTTTTGGCCTCGATAATCGCTTTTTGTACTTCGATTTTCTTTTCAGGTTGTAAGTCGGTGCTATGGTGTCCTGACTGTGAGCAATAGCCGCAATCTTCAGGACAATTGCCTGTTTTTATTGATAGCAGGGTACTGACTTGTACCGCATTGGGTGGAAAGTGTTCGCGAAGTTTGTTTTGCGCGAGCAACAGTAAATCCATCAAAGGTAGTTCAAACCAAGCTTGGATTTGCTCGCGAGTTGGGCGGCTTTGGGTGGTCATTGTGGTGCCAATCGGTTGTTGTGATTGTTGAATTGCTAATAAGTCTGCCATGACAGCTATAATCCTAATTAAAACAAAGCTTAAAATGATAAAAGGTGTCTCATCATACCAAAAAAAAACAACCACCTAAAGTGATTGTTTTTTATCATTTAATGACAATGGCTTATTTGTCTTGAGAGCTATCACCACGAGTAATGGAAATATTGGTGATAGGTGATTTATCATCAGTGACTGCGCTAGTTTTGACATTGTCGGCAATGACCTCATCAGACGCATGCTTTGCCTCAATCTCAGCAGATTTACGCAGCGCAGGCGTTAAGTTGTCATTATCCGCTGATTTGGCAAACACGTTGTCAGGACGGATACTATCATTATCTGCTATACTATCTTTAGCTGTACTATCTTGAGCGTTAGTAGTATCTTTAGCCGCTTCATACTTCTCTTCGATGGCTTTATTATCAGATACGTCAGAATCACTGGCTGTTTCGTCGGTCAGCGTTTGCTTAGCTTGTTCGACTTTATCTTTTGCCTCGCTGACTTTTTCTTTGGCTTCATCGTTTAGCGCATCTAGTTTGTCATCGGCTTGGGTTTTTAATTCTTCAACCTTTGATTTAGCCTCATCTAGTTTTTCACCCGCTAGGCTTTTAACATCGGCTAATTTTTCAGCTGCTTGGTCTTTGACGTCTTCAAGCTTGGTTTTAGCATCCGCAAGTTTATCATCTTTGGCTGCTTTTGCTTCATCAAGCTTTTCAGTGGCAGTTTCTTTAGCGTCATCAATTTTATCAGCCGCTTGCGCTTTAACCTCATCCAACTTTTCTTTGGTTTCGCCAAGTTTTTCGTTAGCGGTGTCTTTAATATCCGCTAATTTTCCGCTCGCATCTTCTTTGAGTGCATCGATTTTTTCTTTGGCTTCGGTTTTTAGCTCATCAAATTTTTCCACCGCGTCATCTTTGATTTCAGCCGCTTTCGCCTTAAGGGTATCTAGTTTGCTCGCAGCTCCGGACTCGCTGTCAGCATTAACGTCTTTGGTATTTGATTCATTAAAGTATTTGCTGCTACCAGATGCTTTACTTGCGCTCGCGCCCCCAATCATTGCTAGGGCTTTGCTGCAAAGTTCTTTAGCAAAAGGTGTGGCTTTTTCAATCAAGGGTTTTGCTTGTTCAACCACAGGTTTAAGTGGCTCAGGTACTTTTGGCACAATAAATTTTGCGATTTGGTTAAACCACATCAGCAGTGAATAATCACCGGACATTTTTAAGTCACCATTTTGGATGCCCGTCATAAATGCCGTCGCCTCACCTTTAGTGAGCAATTTCACACCCGTCATTGAGTCTTTAAAGGTAATCGTCAATGTTGGCTCTTTGGCTGGACCTGCATGTTGGCTAAAAGTACCGTTATTAATCTCATAATAGCGTGACGTTTGTTCCGCGTCGCTGCCGAGTTGAATGGTAAAATTACGGTTTTCTAATAAGCCTTTAAATTTGTCATCGCCCATTTTGGCAAGTTGGGTTAGACGCAAGCCAACGGCAAACAATAATACGTCAAGGGGATCTGATTTGATTTGGGTTAATTGAGATAACATACGTGTCCTCCAAAATTATAGATTTTATAGATATTGCAATGCGCAAGGTCTTTTAATAAATGATAATAATTAAGTCATTCACTTCAAAGAAATTATAATTCGCTACTACAAACGATTTAATAGCTTTGTTATACAATATATTATAAGGTCATCGATGCCAAGTTACAGTAATGTTTAACATACCAGTATCATTTTTTGTAATCAAAGCGTTTGATTTGTGTATTTAAACAGCGTTATATAGCGAACCTCTTACCTTTTATCAAGCTAAAGCGCATAAAAAACCCATCAACATGATGGGTTAAATAACTTGCTATAGCGATAAAGTGGCGAGGTTGTTATTACTGTTTTGAGTCAAACACGGAGGCATGACGAACAAAGTTTTGATGAAAATCGGTATCTTTTTCTAACACCACAGGACGATGACCGGCGCTCATTTGGACACTACTTTTTAACATGGTTTGGTTGGTAGTAGCTTGACTTGCGGTTTTGTTAAACTTGGGTTTTCCATTTAACGCTATCACAATGGGAATCATCGATAAGCCAATTGCCGCTACATACGCATCCGTACCAGTCAATGATGACAGCGTGACCACTGCCCAATGCAGCCCTTCCACCGAAATCCAGTACACCATACCCAACATAAAATAGCCCAATACAAAACGGTAAGGGGTAAACGCAATCGCTAGCATACCGACAGTCACTAGAACGATTAAAAACAACCAGTTAGAAGTTAACGACGTAGCAGCTAATAATAGACTTGCCGAAATAAGCATGGTTGACCTCATGAAAAGTTATTAAAAACAAATACTTAAGATAAATTAAGTAAAAGCTTGTATAGGTTATTATGGCGGTAAAAGATGAAAATTAAAAGTCAAAACCCAACTAAAACGACAATGGATGACGTATCAAATTTGGCTGATTTATCTTAAAAAAAACGATTAAAAAAGCTAAAAGCGCATAAAAAAAGCTAACAATCAATCGTCGAAATCACTTGTTCAAGGTTAACAGGAATTTTCGTAAATCTAGTAAAAAAGTGCTAAAATGCGGTAACTGATTTGTCGCGAAATGTATATTGTTTTAATGCTTTGTAGTTTTGCCCACCGCTTAATTTGCTCAATAACCATGGTTATATATAGCTAAAAAATTGGATAAGTTTGCTATTTTGGGCGTTTTAAGTAAAAATATCGTTCGGCAATTGTACCGCCTATTGTAAGTGCTATTTGCGACGCAAAAAAATTTAAATTTTTAATGTGACTAATTAAAAAAACTGACGCTTTATCAAAATTATGTGGACAACTGTTTTGATAAATACAGTTTGCCTAATCACCGACTATATAGTGGTAATTCTCGTATGATGACGTTTCAACAATTGATTTTAACTTTGCAAAATTATTGGGCAGAAAAAGGCTGTGTGGTGTTACAGCCTTACGATATGGAAATGGGTGCAGGCACGTTTCATACCGCCACTTTCTTACGAGCATTAGGTCCAGAGCGTTGGCATGCCGCCTATGTGCAGCCATCACGCCGTCCCACGGATGGTCGCTATGGCGACAACCCAAACCGGTTACAACATTATTATCAGTTCCAAGTGGTACTCAAACCCAATCCACCTGATATTCAAGAATTGTACTTGGGGTCACTCAAAGCGATTGGCATTGATACCTTAACGCATGATGTCCGTTTTGTAGAAGACAACTGGGAATCACCAACGCTTGGCGCATGGGGACTTGGTTGGGAAGTTTGGCTCAATGGCATGGAAGTTACCCAGTTTACTTACTTCCAGCAAGTCGGTGGTATTGAATGTTTCCCAGTGACAGGAGAAATCACGTACGGTCTTGAGCGCCTTGCCATGTATATCCAAGGCGTGGACAGTGTGTATGACTTGGTATGGACGGATGGCGAATTTGGTCGTGTCACCTATGGTGATGTATTTCACCAAAATGAAGTGGAACAATCGACCTACAATTTTGAACATGCCGATGTGGCAAAAATGTTTGAGTTGTTTGATTTTTATGAAAGCCAAGCCGACAAATTGGTCGGTCTTAATCTGCCGCTGCCTGCGTATGAAATGGTGCTTAAAGCGTCACATACCTTTAACTTGTTGGATGCGCGTGGGGCGATTTCAGTCACTGAGCGTCAGCGTTTTATTTTGCGTGTGCGTACCTTGGCGCGTAAGGTAGCACAAAGCTATGTAGAAACGCGCGCCAAATTGGGCTTCCCATTGGCGGATGATGCACATAAAGCGGATGCGTTAGAAAAATATCTACCAAAAGAAGCTATTTCAAAATAACAGATGAAAGAAGCGGATAAATCACAATAGTTTCACCACATCGACGAAAAAATTTTCTTTGAACGGTCAAATTAAAAAGGGCAATAGATAGTTTCTATTGCCTTTTTTCTTGCCTTATTTTATTGCTTATTTTGTTATCAACGCTAATAAAAAATATCAAATTATCAGAATATTCTAATCTCGCATATTTATATCAACAATCGCCACAGGGCAACGACGCGCTATTCTACTACAATAGCCGCAGCAAGTAAGCCAGGTAACAAGGGGCGGTGAGTGGAACTTTATTTTATTTTAGCGGGTATTTTTGTCGGATTTTGCGTGGGTGTGACGGGCGTGGGCGGTGGGTCACTGATGACGCCGATTCTGATTTTACTGCTAAAAGTAGAGCCGCATATTGCTGTCGGCACCGATTTGCTATACGCCGCTATTTCCAAGTTTTTTGGTGGTGTGGTACATTTTAAAAAATCAAATGTCGTTTGGCCAATCGTGCTATGGCTAGCGATTGGTAGTATTCCAGCCTCCATTGTCACCAATTATCTCGTCGCTACTTACTTGGGTAATATCAACGCCATCAAACTAATCATGACCTTGATATTGGGCGTGATGTTGACCATTACCGGGATTTCGCTGATTTTTCGCAACCGTATCGAGGCGTTTTTTGACAAATACCGCAAAAATGACCAAACTGACAGTCTCACCTCCCAAATCCCCCAAATATAAATTGGTGCTGATGGGCATATTGCTCGGGGTAGTAGTGACCTTATCGTCGGTTGGGGCAGGGGCATTTGGCGTCATGGCGCTGGTGCTCATTTTTCCCCAATTGCCCCTCATTCGTATCATCGGCTCAGATGTGGTACATGCGGTGCTATTAACCTTGGTCGCAGGTCTCGGACATTTGCTGTCAGGCAGTGTGGATTTTCACATGTTGACCTTTTTGCTCATTGGCGCGATTCCTGCCATTATTGTAGGCACATTATTGAGCAGTAAATTACCTGAGAAAAAATTGCGCCCGATTTTAGGGGTGACGCTGTTGTTGTTAGGCATTAACTTTGTGGTCAATCCTGCCAAAGCCAAACCAAAAGCGGCGGCTAATACGCCAGTCACCACAACCGCTGTAACAACTTCGGCAAGCGCCAGCCGATAAGTTTAATTTTCGTTTTGCGCTGACGGTTTTCTTGATTTGCCCCGCTGATGGGGCATTTTTATGGCTTAAATTTCTGCTATAATCGCCTATATTTACCCTATTTGAATCAACAAGGCTTTAGCATGTCTACTATTTTATTTGAACTTGGCACCGAAGAATTGCCCCCAAAAAATCTAAAAACATTGCGCGATGCACTTAACGACCATGTCACCCAATCGCTAACAGATGCCAATATTCGCTTTGATACCATTAAAAGCTTTGCCGCCCCGCGTCGCCTTGCCTTACAGATTCAAGGAATTAGTGAAAAACAGCCCGATAAAATCGAACAAAAACGCGGTCCTGCAGTCAAAGCTGCCTATGACAAGGACGGTAATCCAACCAAAGCGGCACAAGGGTTTGCCCAAGGCTTGGGTATTGACGTCAAGGATTTGATTACCATCAAAGGTGATAAAGGCGATTATATCGGCTATGAAATGAATGTCATCGGTCAGCCTGTGGCTGAGTTACTGCCGAGTATTTTTCAAAAAGCCTTAGATGAGTTGCCGATTGCCAAACGCATGCGCAGTGGCGCAGAGCGTTCTGAGTTTGTTCGCCCTGTCAAATGGTTGGTGCTACTCAAAGACGACCAAGTGCTGCCAGCAACGATTCAAGGGTTAATGTCAGGTGAGACAGGGTCGCAGGGCGTTGAACTGGGTCGTTATAGTCTCGGACATCGTTTCCATCATCCTGATAAGGTTAGAATTGACACGGCGGACAGCTATGAGCAAAACCTTGCCGAGGCGCACGTTATCGCTGATTTTGACAAACGCCAACAACAGATTAAAACGCAAGTCCAACAGCTTGCCGATGAAGTAGGCGCGACTGCTATCGTACCACAAGATTTGCTTGATGAAGTTACTGCGCTGGTCGATTATCCAGTAGCGCTACGCGCAAGCTTTGAGCCACGATTTTTACAAGTGCCGCAAGAGGCCTTGATTAGCACCATGCAGGCGGATCAAAAATATTTTTGTTTGACTGACAGCCAAGGTAAATTACAGCCTTATTTTATCTTTATCAGTAACATTGACAGTAAAGATAAAGCGCAAGTGATTGCCGGTAACGAAAAAGTGGTACGTCCACGCCTTGCCGATGCCGAGTTTTTCTTTTTACAAGACCAAAAACAGCCATTATTTGCACTGACTGAAAATCTCAAAACCCGCGTATTCCAAGATAAGTTAGGGACAATTTGGGAAAAATCTGAGCGTATTGCCAAGTTAGCTGCTTTTATTGCTACCCAAATTGGCGAAGACGTTGAGCAAACGGCACGGGCAGGCTTGCTGTCAAAAGCAGACCTTGCCAGTACCTTGGTGGGTGAGTTTCCAGAATTACAAGGCGTGGCAGGGACTTACTATGCGCGTTTAAACCAAGAGCCAGAAGCGGTGGCGGCGGCAATCGAAGAGCAATATCTGCCAAAATTTAGCGGTGATAAATTACCCGCGACCAACATTGGAACGGCGCTGGCATTAGCAGACCGTTTGGATACGCTGGTCGGTATTTTTGGCATTGACCAAGCGCCAACCGGTTCAAAAGACCCGTTTAGTCTGCGCCGTGCGGCGATTGGGGTACTGCGTATTTTGATTGAGAAACAACTGCCATTAAATTTGGTAGTATTGCTTGAGCAAGCTTTATTGGGTTATGTAGGCAAAATTGACGACTTACCAAAAACTTTTAAACAAGTGATGGAGTTTATCAATTCACGCTACCGTGCCATGTATGAAGACCAAGGCGTGAGCGTGGATACAATTATGGCGGTACAGGCGCTACAACCGCAAGTGCCAATGGATTTTGACCATCGTATCAAAGCCGTCCAAGCTTTCCGTGATTTGCCACCCGCCAAACAACTTGCCGAGGCCAATAAACGTGTTGCCAATATTTTAGCCAAGGCTGAGGGTGAGATTGCAACCCAAGTACAAACGGCTTATTTACAAGAACCTGCCGAAAAAGCATTGTATCAAGCGGTGCAAACTGCGGCGCAAAGTATTGAGCCCCACCAACACACTGACAACGCCAACTACACCCAGATTTTACAATCGCTAGCCACGCTGCAGCAGCCATTGGATGACTTCTTTGAGCAGGTGATGGTGAATAGTGAAGATGCTAATCTTAAAGCCAATCGGTTGGCGCTGCTAAAAAAAGTGCGTGGGTTGTTTTTAACGGTTGCAGATATCAGTGAGTTACAGCTATAAGCTAATTTAGACACGAGTCAACGCTTTAATCATATGGCTTCGATACTATTGCTTTAATACCCCTGCTTTAATATCATTGGTTAAACCCATACTGACAACGGTCATTATGGGTTTTTTTACAAGCTAAAGATACTTTTACGCTTGTTTTCACTAAATTGGCAGGCTAGTTTACGCGTATTTGATACTATTTTAAGGGTATTTTCGTCTGAATTGCTCTCTAGGGTTTATTCTGGTGTGACCAGCTTCAACACTTTTGTTAGATTAGGTATTTAACGGTGGGGCGTTCTCCATGATTTATCTTTTCTAGTTCATTATCGCTAATTTATTTTTTCTAATTTATCTTCGTCTAGAGTAATTACGTGAAAGCCCGTAATAATGATGGCTTGTTTCATTCCATGGTGGTTACCAAAAGGTAGCGGGTTCTTTTATAAAGCCTATTCGCAAAGCTTAGTGGTGCTGTGTTTGTTTGTCTATCATTGGTGGTTATCAATGGATATATGGCGCACTTTTAGAGGCCAAGTCACTATAAATCTATATTCCAAAACATGCCATTAATGTTCCAATAATGCTCTATTGTGAATTTGCAAAACTGATTAGCAACTCGTTACAATGCAAAAGAGATTTTTTTGCTAATTAAACTAAATTAAAGGAATATATATGAGCCCACCGCATCGCCCAGAAACGCTCGCCATTCATGCAGGGTACGAACCAGAACCAACCACCAAAGCTGTCGCTGTCCCTATCTACCACACCAGTTCGTATGCCTTTGACAACACCCAACACGGTGCTGACCTTTTTGATCTGAAAGTTGCCGGCAATATCTACACCCGTATCATGAACCCAACCAACGCTGTGCTTGAAGCGCGTATGGCAGCGTTAGAAGGCGGCATCGGCGCATTAACGGTGGCATCCGGGATGGCGGCGATTACTTATACCATCCAAACGCTATGTGAGGCAGGTGATAACATCGTCTCAGTATCAACTTTATATGGCGGTACTTACAACTTATTTGCCCATGCGTTGCCACGTCAAGGTATCGAAGTGCGTTTTTTTGATTATACCCAACCTGAGACCTTGGTTGATTTGATTGATGAACGTACTAAATTGGTATTTGGCGAAAGTATTGGCAATCCATTGGGTAACGTGCTGGATATCGCAAAAATTAGCGAATTTGCTCATAGCAAAGGCGTACCTGTGGTAATTGATAATACCGTCGCCACGCCAACATTGTGCCGTCCATTTGAGCATGGGGCTGATATTGTGATTCATTCATTGACCAAATATGTGAGCGGTTCGGGCACGTCGGTGGGTGGGGTGATTATCGATAGTGGTAAATTTGATTGGGGCGCTCACAAAGAACGTTTCGCGATTTTAAATACCCCAGATGCCAGCTATCATGGTGTCAATTTTGTCGAAGCCATGGGTGCTGCGGCGTTTATTGCCCGTGCACGCGTTGCGCCCTTACGTAATACCGGTGCGGCACTAAGCCCCATGAACGCTTGGCAAATTATGCTTGGGCTAGAGACGTTAGCCTTGCGTATGGAGCGACATTGCCAAAATGCCCAAGCCGTGGCAGAATTTTTAAACCATCATCCGCAAGTGGCTTGGGTCAAGTACGCAGGATTAACCGACCATCCAGAGCATAAGCTTGCGCAAACATACTTTGGTGGTAAGCCATCAGCGATTCTAACCTTTGGGTTAAAGGGCGGTCGTGAAGCAGGGGCGAAGTTCATTGATGCGCTACAATTAATTACCCGTCTGGTCAATATCGGTGATGCCAAGTCACTCGCTTGCCACCCCGCTACTACCACGCACCGCCAGTTAAATGCTGAAGAGTTGCAAAAAGCAGGTGTCAGCGAAGACATGATTCGTTTATCCATTGGTATTGAGCATATTGACGACATCAAAGCTGACCTTGAGCAAGCGTTAGCCGCAGCCAATTAATCGCCTTACATATAAATAAGCGCTTGACATAAAAAAGCGAGCCTTCAACGCGCTTTTTTGAATTTAAAAAATAAAAAAATTAGACAAAAAAATACCCCAAATGAATGGGGTATTTTTAACAAGTCTACAACCTAGCGGTTGTCGCTTATTATTTAGCTGCTGCTGCTTGAGCTGCTGCCACTTCTTCAGCGAAGTTTTCTTGTTTTTTCTCGATGCCTTCACCCACTTCTAAGCGTTTGAATGCTTTAACCGTCATACCTTCAGATTTTAATATATCGCCAACTTTTTTCTCGTTGTCGATAACGTAAGGTTGGTTCAACAAAGTCACTTCGTTCAAGTACTTTTGTAGACCACCTGTGATCATTTTTTCAATCACGGCGTCTGGTTTGCCAGATTCTTTTGCTTTCGCTTCGATGATGTCTTTTTCACGTGCTAGCGTATCAGCAGGTACATTGGCTTCATCAACGGCGATTGGGTTGAATGCTGCAACTTGCATCGCTACGTGTTTTGCGGTGTCTGCATTGCCACCTTCAACAGAAACCACTACACCAATACGGATACCGTGACGGTAAGAGGCTAGGTTGTCACCTTCAATCACTTCTGCACGACGTACTTGGATGTTTTCGCCGATTTTTTGTACGAGCTCAACACGGGCTTCTTCAACCGTTTGACCATCGCCATACGGCAATGCAGAGATAGCCGCTACATCAGTGGTATCGTTAGCAAGCGCCAGTTCAGCTACTTTGTTTGCAAATGCGGTGAAGTTAGCATCTTTTGCCACGAAGTCAGTTTGACAGTTTACTTCAAGTAGTAAGGCTTTGTTACCTTCTTGAGCGATAATGATAGCACCATCAGCAGCAATGTTACCTGCTTTTTTAGCAGCTTTTGCTTGACCTGATTTACGCAGGTTATCGATTGCGGTTTCGATGTCGCCGTCTGCTTCTTGCAGGGCTTTTTTACATTCCATCATACCAAGACCTGTACGGTCACGTAATTCTTTTACCAGTTTTGCACTAATTTCTGCCATGAGATACCTCAATTGATTATCATTATAGATGAGAATTGGGTTGTTTATTGTCTAAAAATTTGAAGATTAAAGGACAAAAATGGGTGATTTTTGCCCTTTAATATTACGCTACAAATTCGAATTTTTATAAACCAATTTTGTGTTTACCCATCAAAGTTAGTTTATAAAATTTTGATGACAGTATCATAACAACCTAAGCAATGCGCTGCTATGATACTACGGTAACCATTATTCTGCCGCAGCTTCTGCTGGTGCTTCAGTTACTGCTTCTTCTTGATTTGCTGCTTTGCCGCCTTGAGTTTTAGCGTATTCTTTACCAGCGATAATTGCATCTGCAACCGCTGATACGTATAGCGTTACCGCACGAATCGCATCGTCATTGGCAGGAATGACATAATCTACGTCATCTGGGTTTGAGTTTGTATCAACGATACCAATAACAGGGATACCTAAGTTTTTTGCTTCTTTGATTGCAATCGCTTCATGGTCAACGTCAACCACAAAAATTGCATCAGGTAGACCGTTCATGTTTTTGATACCGCCTAAGGCACGCTCAAGTTTTTCCATTTCGCGAGTACGCTCTAACGCTTCACGTTTGGTTAACTTAGCAAACGTACCATCTTCAGCTTGTTTTTCGTATTCTTTCAAACGAGTAATTGACTGACGGATGGTTTTCCAGTTGGTTAACATACCACCTAACCAGCGATGGTCAACATAAGGCATACCAGCGCGAGCGGCTTGTTCGCTGATAACGTTGCTTGCTGCACGTTTAGTACCAACAAATAGTACTTTGTTGCCACGTGCTGCTTCACGATTTACGAAGTTTAGTGCTTCGTTCATCGCTTTAACGGTGTGCTCAAGGTTGATGATGTGAATTTTGTTACGTGCACCAAAAATAAATTTGCCCATTTTTGGATTCCAAAAACGAGTTTGGTGACCAAAGTGTGCACCGGCTTCTAAAAGATCACGCATTGAAACTTGGGTAGGATTAGCTGACGCCATGAGATTTCCTTAAGTAAAGTTGGGTTATGCCTCCACATTACCGATTAAGCCGATTTGCAAACACGCATCAAAATCTACAGGATTTTAATTAATCAAATTTGCAAACACCCAGCTTAACTCTTATCAAGTTTGTTAGCTTGAAAATAGCAATGTGTGTGTCATGTTAGTAAATAAAAAAAGCAATCTGCCATTTCAAGATAAAATGACAAACTGCTATTTTAACACATTTTTATATGGTTAAGCTATATGTTTTAGCAAATGCAGATGGTAATTATTCAACCAATCCGATTAAGTCACCATAACCTTCTTGTTCCATCTCATCTACAGGGATAAAACGTAGCGATGCGCCATTGATGCAATAGCGCATGCCGCCAAGCTCAGGAAGACCGTCATTAAACACATGGCCTAAATGCGAATCAGCAACACGGCTGCGTACTTCAGTACGTCGCATACCGTGACTGTCATCAAACAATTCATTGATTACTGCTGTATCAATCGGTTTGCTAAAGGCGGGCCAACCACAACCTGAGTCATACTTATCTGATGAGCTAAAAAGCGGCTCACCGCTGACAATATCCACATAGATACCACGTTCAAATTGGTGATCATATTCATGACTAAAAGGGCGTTCAGTGCCGTTTTGCTGTGTCACATAATATTGCTCATCATTCAAATTTGCCTTGATTTCAGCTTCAGACGGTCTTACATACTTCTGTGTATCGATATTAATTGAATTAGCCATAGACGTTCCTAACCCTTGTTGTCATTGTAGAACATCACAATAGTTACAACCCGTCCAAAATTCAAGTAACAACTGTTTAAACAAATAGTAGTTTTGTGAAAAAGGCGAAAAGGGCTATAATACGTCTTCTTAAATTTTTGCAAAATCAGATAATTATTGTATGAAAACACTATTAAATAACCCTGAAGCCGTTGAAAAAATGCGCGTCGCTGGTAAATTAGCCGCCGACGTTTTAGTGATGTTAGATGAATATGTCAAAGAAGGTGTAACGACAGGGGCATTAGATAAGCTTGCGCACGACTATATTATCGATGTGCAAAAAGCCATTCCCGCCAATGTCGGCTATCATGGCTACCAGCATACGCTTTGTACTTCAATCAACCATGTGGTTTGTCATGGTATTCCCGATGACAGCCGTATCCTAAAAGAGGGCGATATCGTCAATATTGATGTCACAGTGATAAAAGATGGCTATCATGGTGATACTTCAAAAATGTGGATTATCGGTGAAGGATCTATCATGGCGCAGCGTATCTGCAAAATTGCCCAAGACGCACTATATGCAGGGATGAAAGCCGTTCGCAATGGCGCCTATGTAGGCGATATTGGCGCAGCGATTCAAGCGGTGGCTGAACCCGAGCGTTTTAGCGTAGTAAGAGAATATTGCGGACATGGAATTAGTGACGTATACCATGATGAACCACAAATTCTGCACTATGGTAAAAAAAATACCGGTCTACAACTGAGCACAGGCATGACATTTACCATTGAACCAATGATTAACCAAGGTGTATGGCAAACCAAAACCTTGCCCGATAAATGGACGGTAATTACTAAAGACCGTAAATTGTCAGCCCAATGGGAACACACACTGATGGTTACAGAAAACGGCTGTGAAGTGTTTACCAAGCGTCCAGAAGAAGATTTGAGTTTTTTAAACAGTTAAAATACGAATAAAATCATGAGTATAAAAGAAAGTTAGTAATTAATTTAAAATTATTTATATTTTCCTGTTGACACCCATTTAGATTCACGTATAATACGCCACCACTGAGCGACGAAGAGTTTACAAATAAGTAAAACAAGTTACGAAGCTTAGAAAGAATTAAAATAAAGCTTGACAGCGTAAAACAAAACGTATTACAATATCAAGCTCACCAGATGATAGACGATATCTTTGGTACATTAAATAACAACGAACACAAGAACAACTTGTGTGGATTTTCACTTAGGGCGATAAA
>ERZ501011.275-NODE-275-length-15237-cov-8.221776_pt1 | contig 15237 bp, 11 predicted proteins | sample MGYA00248833_ERZ501011 | MGnify/ENA primary metagenome ERZ501011 (study PRJEB25958, sample SAMN03398530) | human skin metagenome | study: EMG produced TPA metagenomics assembly of the Human Skin Microbiome Metagenome (human skin metagenome) data set. | reverse complement strand
GGCGATTTCGGGCTCGGTGAAGCAGACGGCGGCGACGGTCGTCGGGTCGAACACCCGGTCGTGGCCTCCCTTTCCAGAAGAATGGGCGATGATCTCGGCCACCACCTCGCCCTGGGCCGAGCCCTTGTGCGCCAGCATGGGCTCGCCGGTCAGGTCGCCCACGGCCCAGACGTTGCGCATGGAGGTGGCGCAGCGTTGGTCGATCTTCACGAACGGCCCGGCCATGGCCACGCCCATGTTTTCGAGCCCCCAGCCCTGGGTGCGCGGACGGCGCCCCACGGTGACCAGCACCTTGTCGGCGGCGATCTGCATCGGCGCGCCGTCCCGGGTGGTGATCGACAGCTTGCCGTCTCCGAAACCGCCGGCGCGCGCACCGAGGTGCAGCTCGACGCCGTGGCTGGTCAGCCACTTGGCGACGGGATCGGTCAGGGCCTTGTCGAACAGCGGCAGGATGCGGTCGGCCATCTCCACGATGGCGACCTCGGCCCCCAGCTTGCGATAGGCGATGCCCAGCTCCAGCCCGATGTAGCCGCCGCCGACGACGACCAGCTTCTTCGGAACCTCCGACAGGCTCAGCGCCTCGGTGGAGGAGATCACGTCGCCGCCGAACGGCAGGAACGGCAGCTCGACCGGCTCGGAGCCGGTGGCCAGGATGACGTGCTCGGCGGTGATCACGACGTCGCCGTCGGCGGTCTTCACCGTGCAGGTCTTGGCGTCCGAGAAGGTCGCCCAGCCGGAGATCACCTTGACCTTGGCCTTCTTCAGCAGGGCGGCGACGCCGTTGTTCAGCTTCTTGACGACGCCGTCCTTCCACTGGACCGTCTGCTTCAGGTCGATGGCCGGCTTGGCCGCCGTGATCCCCAGCGTCCCGCCGCCCGCCGCCTTGGCCACCGTCTCGAACTTGCCCGCCGCGTGGATGATGGCCTTGGACGGAATGCAGCCGACGTTCAGGCACGTCCCGCCGAGGCCGTCGCCACCGTCCACCAGCACGGTGTCGAGCCCCAGCTGCCCGCAACGGATGCCCGCGACATAGCCGCCGGTGCCGGCGCCGATGATCAGGACTTTGGTCTTCAGTTGCTGCACAGCCGCCATCCGATCAGTTCATCCACAGCGTCGCCGGATGCTCCAGCAAGCCCTTGATCCGCTGCACGAACACCGCGGCGTCGTGGCCGTCGACGATGCGGTGGTCGAAGCTGGAGGAGAGGTTCATCATCTTGCGCACCACCATCTGACCGTCTCTCACCACGACCCGTTCGGCGATCTTGTTGGGGCCGACGATGGCGACCTCGGGGTGGTTGATGATGGGCGTGTGCACCACCCCGCCCAGCGTGCCCAGCGAGGTGATGGTGATGGTCGAACCGGACAGCTCCTCGCGCTTGGCCGAGCCGTCCTTGGCCGCGCCCGAGACGCGGGCGATTTCCAATGCGGTGTCGTAAGGGTCGCGCGCCTCGGCGTGGCGGACCACCGGCACCATCAGGCCGTTCGGCGTCTGGGCGGCGATGCCCAGGTGCACGGCGGCGTGCTGGGTCAGGACGCCGGCCTCGTCGTCGTAGGTGGCGTTGATCTGCGGCTGGTCGCGCAGGGCCACCACGATGGCGCGCGCGATAAAGGGCAGGACGTTCAGCTTGGGCTGGTCCTTGGACTTGGTCGCGTTCAGGTGCGCGCGCAGCTCCTCCAGCGCGGTGACGTCGATCTCCTCCACATAGGTGATGTGGGGGATGCGCCGGACGCTTTCGGCCATCTTCTCCGCGATCTTGCGGCGCAGGCCGATGATGCGGACCTCGGTGGTTCCTTCGGCCCGGGTGTAGGTCGAGCTCCCGCTCGGAGACGGCGCCGCGGGCGCTGTCGCTCCACGCGACAGGAAGCCGTCCAGGTCTTCGTGGGTGATGCGGCCGGCGGCGCCGGTTCCGGGCACGAACACCAGATCGACGCCCAGGTCGCGCGCCCGATTGCGCACCGCAGGCGAGGCCAGCGGCCGTTCTCCGGCGGTGCGGCCGGTGAGGGCGGGAGCGGACTTGCCCCCCTCCCCCGCTGCGCGGGTACTCCCCCCCATGGGGGGAGAGCTGACGTTCGCCTTGAGGTCGGGGGAGACCAGCGGAACGGGAGCCGGGGCCTGGGTCTGGTCGGGGGCCGGAGCTTGAGCCGGAGCCGCCGCGACATTTCCGGCGCCTTCCACCGCGAAGGTGACCAGCGGGCCGCTGACGGGCGAGGCCTTGCCCGCCTCGCCGTGCAGGGCGACGACGCGGCCGGCGACCGGCGAGGTGATCTCCACCGTCGCCTTGTCGGTCATGACGTCGGCCAGGATCTGGTCCTCCTCGACGCTGTCGCCGACCTTGACGTGCCAGGCCACCAGCTCGGCCTCCGCCGTGCCTTCACCGACGTCCGGGAGCTTGAAGACGTAGGTTCCCGCGGTCGATGCGGGGACAGCCCCCTCCGTCGTCGTCGGCGACATTTCCCCCGAGGGGGGAGGAGTGTTTGCACCCTGCTCTCCCCCCTTTGGGGGGAGCACCGGCGAAGCTGGGGAGGGGCGCGCATCGGCTTCGGCGTTGCCCGCCCCCTCGACCTCGAACTCGACCAGCGGCCCGCGCACCGGCACCATGGCGCCCGGCTCGCCGTGCAGCGCCGTGACCTTGCCGGAGACAGGGGCGGTGATCTCCACCGTCGCCTTGTCGGTCATGACGTCGGCGACGATCTGGTCTTCGGACACCAAGTCGCCGACCTTGACGTGCCATCCCACCAGCTCGGCCTCGGCCGTGCCTTCGCCCACATCGGGCAGCTTGAAGACGAAACGACCCATCTCAACGTCCTCCGGTCATGACGCTCTTCAGGGCGTCCGCGACCCGTTGCGGTCCAGGGAAATACTCCCACTCAAAGGCGTGCGGGTAGGGCGTGTCCCAGCCCGTCACCCGCGCGATCGGCGCCTCCAGGTGGTAGAAGCAGCGCTCCTGCACCAGCGCCGACAGCTCGGCGCCGAAGCCGGAGGTGCGCGGCGCCTCGTGCACGATGACGCAGCGGCCCGTCTTCTTCACCGACGCTTCAATGGTCTCGATGTCCAACGGCACAAGCGTGCGTAGGTCGATCACGTCGGCGTCGACGCCGGCGTGCTCGGCCCCGGCCAGCGACACCCACACCATGGTGCCGTAAGCGAGGATGGTGACGTCGCCGCCTTCCTTCATCACCCGCGCCTTGCCGATCGGCTCGACGTGCTTGGCGGTCGGCACCTGCGCCAGGTCTTGCGCCTTCCAGGGCGACACCGGCTTTTCGTGCCAGCCGTCGAACGGGCCGTTGTAGAGGCGCTTGGGCTCAAAAAAGACCACCGGATCGTCGTCCTCGATCGCGGCGGTCAGCAGGCCCTTGGCGTCCAGCGGATTGGACGGGATCACCACCTTCAGGCCCGAGATGTGGGTGAACAGGCTCTCAGGGCTCTGGCTATGCGTCTGGCCGCCGAAGATGCCGCCGCCATAGGGGCTGCGGATGGTCAGCGGCGAGGTGAACTGCCCGCCCGAGCGGTAGCGCATCTTGGCCGCCTCCGACACGATCTGGTCGTAGGCCGGATAGATGTAGTCGGCGAACTGAATCTCCACCACGGGACGCAGGCCGTAGGCGGCCATGCCGATGGCGGTCCCGACAATGCCGGTTTCGGAGATCGGCGCATCGAAGCTGCGGGTCAGGCCGTGCTTCTGCTGCAGCTTGTCGGTGACGCGGAACACGCCGCCGAAGTAGCCCGCGTCCTCGCCGAAGCTGAGCACGGTCGGGTCTTCGGCCATCTTGATGTCCAGGGCCGAGTTCAGCGCCTGGATCATGTTCATGGCCTGAACGGCAGGCGCGTCGCCGGTAGTCGAGGCGGGCGCATGGTTCTGGTCGGCCATGTCGGGCTCGAGCCCGTCGGTGCGGTCGGCCTCGGTGAAGGTCTGGTCCGTCATGCTCAAACCCCCACTTCGCGGCGCTGTTCGACCAGGCGCCAGTCCTCGGTCGCATAGACCTCTTCGAACATGGTCTTCACGCTGGGGCGCGACTGGCCCAGGGTGCCGATGGCCTCCGACTCCTTGGCGGCGGCGCGGACCTGTTCGACCGCGTCTTTCAGCGCCTCGGCGTGCCGGTCGTCGTCCCATTCACCGATCACAGTCAGGTGCTGGCGCAGCCGCTCCAGCGGATCACCCAAAGGCCAATTCTCGTGCTCGTCTCCCGGGCGATAGCGGCTGGGATCGTCAGACGTCGAATGCGGGGCGCCGCGATAGGTGAACAGCTCGATCACCGTCGCGCCCTGGTTGGTGCGTGCGCGCTCTTCCGCCCAGGCGGTGGCCGCCCAGACAGCCAGGAAGTCGTTGCCGTCGACCCGCAGAGCCGGCAGGCCATAGCCGATCGCCTTGGACGCAAAGGTGGTCTCAAGTCCCCCCGCAATGCCCTGGAAGGACGAAATGGCCCACTGGTTGTTGACGATATTCAGGATCACCGGCGCCCGATAGACGGACGCGAACGTCAGGGCCGAGTGGAAGTCGCTTTCCGCCGTGGAGCCGTCGCCGATCCAGGTGATGGCGATCTTGTCGTCGCCGCGAATGGCGCTCGCCATCGCCCAACCCACCGCCTGCGGATACTGCGTGCCCAGGTTGCCCGAGATGGTGAAGAAGCCGAAATCCTTGGCCGAATACATGATCGGCAGCTGGCGGCCTTTGATCGGGTCGGCGGCGTTGGAGTAGATCTGGTTCATCATGGTCGCCAGCGGATAGCCGCGCGCGATCAGAAGGCCCTGCTGGCGATAGGTGGGAAAGCCCATGTCCTCGCGGCTCAGCAGCATGCCCTGCGCCACCGCGATCGCCTCCTCGCCGGTGCACTTCATGTAGAAGCTGGTCTTGCCCTGGCGGTGGGCGCGGTGCATCCGGTCGTCGAACGCCCGCGTCAGGATCATGGCCTTCAGCCCCCGGCGCAGGGTTTCGGGATCCAGCTTGGGATCCCAGGGGCCGACGGCCCGCCCCTCGTCGTCCAGCACCCGCACCAGCCGGAAGGCGTGATCGCGCATGTCATAGGGGGCGCTGGACACCTCCGGGCGCGCCACCACGCCGGCGGGATCGAGCTTCAGGTGGCTGAAGTCCGGCGCATCGCCGGGACGCCCCGACGGCTCCGGCACGCGCAGCGACAGCGGTTGGGTGTTCTTGATGGTCATTAAAGCCCGTCCGGTTGATCCGTACGCGTTTCCTCAAGCGTCGAGATAGCATGGCACGCAAAAGGGCGCTTGCTCAATCCGACCTTTGAGAATACGGATTTGGGGTATTTTATTTCGCCATAACAATAAAGCGGAGGAAGCGTTGGCGGACGAACTCGATCCCATCGACGCCCGGATCCTGGACATCCTGCAACAGGACGCCGGGCTGTCCGTGGCGGAGGTCGCCGACCGCGTCGGCCTGTCGGCCTCGCCCTGCTGGCGGCGGATCAAGCGGCTGGAAGACTCCGGCATGATCACCAAGCGGGTGACCCTGCTGAACGCCGCCAAGCTGGGGCTCGACTTCGAGGTCTACGCCATCGTCAAGCTGATGCTGCCGTCGTCGGAGAACCTGGACGCTTTTGAGGCCGCCGTGTCCGGCTGGCCCGAGGTGGTGCAGTGCGCCACCGTGACCGGGCGCGACGACTATGTGCTGCGGGTCATCACCTCCGACATGCACGCCTTTGACCTGTTCCTGCGCGAGAAGCTGCTGGCGCTGGGCATCGTCTCGGACTGCGAGAGCCACATCGTCACGCGCGGCGTGAAGAACGTGACCGCCCTGCCTCTTGGCATCGTCACTCCGCACGTCGGATAATCCCGCCCTCTTCTGGGAGGGACCACCATGATCGAGATGATGATCGAGGCGCGCCGCAAGGACCTGGGCGGCTTCGAGGTCGGGCGCGTGCTGCCGTTCCACCTGCGCCGCATGGTGGGGCCCTTCATCTTCCTGGATCAGATGGGGCCGGCCGAGTTCGCGCCGGGGGCCGACAACATCAATGTGCGGCCGCATCCGCACATCGGCCTTTCGACCCTGACCTATCTGTTCGAGGGCGAAATCCTGCATCACGACAACACCGGGGCCAACCAGGCCATCCGGCCGGGCGAGGTCAACTGGATGACGGCGGGCAGCGGCATCGTCCATTCCGAACGCACCGACCCGCTGAAGAAGGCCAAGGGCGGGCCGATGCACGGCATGCAGGCCTGGATCGCCCTGCCGGACGAGGCCGAGGAGACCAATCCTTCCTTCCACCACTTCGGCGAGGACGCCCAGCCCGCCTATGACGACAAGGGCCTGTTCGCACGGTTGGTGGCCGGCGAGGCCTACGGCGCCAAGGCCGCAGCCCCAACCCATTCGCCTCTGTTCTACCTGCACTGGGAGCTGGCGGAGGGGGTGCGCACCGCGCCGCCTCCCGGCCGCAGCTTCCGCAAGTCCGGCGACGGCTATTCCGAGCGCGCGCTTTATGTCCCCAAGGGCCGCATCGAGGTCGGCGACCGGGTGTTCGAGGCCGGCCAGATGGCGGTGCTGGAGCCGACCGCCGAACCCACCGTCAAGGCGCTGGAGCCCTCCACCGTCATGGCCCTGGGCGGCGAGCCGGTCGGCGAGCGGCTGATCTGGTGGAACTTCGTGGCCTCGTCTCAGGCGCGCATCGACGCGGCCAAGGCCGACTGGCGCGCCGGCCGCATGCGCCTGCCCGACGCCGACCATCTCGAGTTCATTCCGCTGCCGGAAGAGCCGGTCCGCGCCCAGACTCCGCCGGAGCCCGCCAAGCCTGAACCGACCCACCCGGTCTGACCACGCCGCGTTTGCAGCCGCGCGCCCAAAGCGATAACGCCTGCGATCATGAACTTCGACTTCGACGCCCAGGTCACCGCCGCCCTGTTCGATCGCACAGGCGCCGTCTTCGCCCTGGGCGACGGGTCGGTGCGCTTCGACGACCGTACGGTGGTCCAGGCGCATGACGGGGCGGTGCTGTGCGCGGCCGTTCATCCCTCCGGCGAAGGCGTGGTGACCGGCGGCGACGACGGCCAGGTGGTCTGGAGCCGACGCGATGCGGACGCGGTGGTGCTGGCCTCGGCCCGGAACCAGTGGATCGACAGCATCGACGCGGCGGCCGCGTCCGGCCTGATCGCCTTCTCCTTCGGCCGCACGCTGGCGGTGATTGACGCCAAGGATCCCGCCTTCCGCCGCGACTTTGTTCATGAGCGCACCGTCTCGGGCGTCGCCTTCGAGCCCAAGGGGCGGCGGATCGCGACCTCCACATACGGCGGGGCAGCCCTGTGGTACGCGCGGATCGAAAAGCAGCAGCCGGTCCTGATGAAATGGGCGGGCTCGCACACCGCCGTGGCCTTTTCGCCCGACGGCGCATTCGTCGTTACCACCATGCAGGACAACCAGCTGCACGGCTGGCGGCTGAAGGACGCCAAGAACCTGCGCATGGGCGGCTATCCCGGCAAGGTCCGCTCGGTGGCCTTTCTGTCAAACGGCCAGCTGATGGCGACCTCGGGCGCGCAAGGGGTGGTGATGTGGCCGTTCATCGGCTCCAACGGTCCGATGGGGCGCGAGGCGACCGAGATCGGCTTTGACGACACCACTGTGGTCAACCTGGTCGCCGGCCGGGCCGATCACGGGCGGGTGGCGGCGGGACTGGGCGACGGCCGTGTCTGGGTGGCCGCTCCGGCCGATCAGGGGCTGCAGTTCGTCAAGGCCGACAAGGGCGCGCCGATCACGGCCCTGGCTCTGAGCCCCGCCGCCGCCCGCGTCGCCTGGGCCGATGAGGACGGCCGCGCCGGCGTCGCGGACGTCGGCTGACGTGAACGCGCCGGCCGTCCAGTCCAGGCCTCGGCGCTCCTGGCGACGAGCCGTCCTGATCGCCTTCGCCGTCCTGTGTCTGCTGCCGCTAATCGGCGTCCTGCTGCATGCCGTGGTCCCGCCGCCGCCGACCATCCTGATGTGGCAGCGTGTCGTGGCGGGCGATGGGCTGGACTATCGCTGGCGAGGCCTGAACGACATCTCGCCCAATCTGGTCAACGCCGCCATCGCCAGCGAGGACGCCCGCTTCTGCAGCCACGCAGGTTTCGACATGGAGGCGATCGAACAGGCGCTGGACAACAACGCCGACGGCGGACGCATCCGGGGCGGATCGACCATCAGCCAGCAGACCGCCAAGAACGTCTTCCTGTGGCCCCAGCGCGGCTGGATCCGCAAGGGCCTCGAGGCCGGCTACACCGTGCTGATCGAAACAGTGTGGTCCAAGCGGCGGATCATGGAGGTCTATCTGAACGTCGCCGAGTTCGCGCCGGGCGTGTACGGCGCCGAGGCCGCCTCTCGCCGTCTGTTCGGCAAGAGCGCGCGCGACCTGACCCCGCGCGAGGCGGCGCGCCTGGCCGCCGTCCTGCCGGCGCCGCGTCGCTACAAGGCGGCGACGCCGGGTCCTTACGTGCGCAGACGCACCGCCCGCATCCAGGCGGCCGCGAACACGGTGCGCAATCAAGGGCTCAGCGCCTGCGTCCTGCGCCCACGCGGATCGGCTTGACGCGAAGCGCCGCCTCCCGTCTCCTGCGACCGCTCAAGGAGAAAAACACCATGAAGCGTCAGCTGATGGCCGCCGTCGCGGTCTGCGCCCTGTCTTTCACCGCCGGCTGCGCCTCCACGACGCCGCAACCGACTGAGCGTTACGCCGACGGCGGCGGGCCGGCCACGACACCCCTGCTGCAGGTCGCGGCCGCCGGCGCGACCTATCCGGCGACCGCCGAAGGCGCGGCCGCCTTTGTCGCCGACACCGAGGCGAAATACGCCGAGCTTAGCGAATACGCCTCGCGCGTCGCCTGGACGCGGGCCACCAACATCACCTTCGACACCATGTGGCTGGAGGCCAAGGTCAACGCCGAGATGACCGAGTTCGGCGTCCAGGCCGCCAACGGCGCCGCCCGCTTCAACGATGTGGAAGTGGCCCCTGACGTCCGGCGCAAGCTGAACCTGCTGCGTCAGGCGCTGGTGCTGCCGGCGCCGAACCGGCCGGGCGCCGCCGACGAGCTGGCCCACATCACCACCCGGCTGGACTCGACCTACTCGACCGGCAAGTTCGACTACAAGGGCGAGCCGATCACCCTGGACGAGGCCTCGCTGATCCTGGCCGACAGCCGCGATCCGGCGGAGACAAAGGCGCTGTACGAGGGCTGGCGCACCATCTCGCCGGTGATGCAGGCCGACTACGCCCGCATGGTCGCCATCGCCAACGAGGGCGCGCGCGAGCTGGGCTACGCCGACACCGGCGCCCTGTGGCGCTCGGGCTACGACATGGCGCCGGACGCCTTCGCCGCCGAAACCGACCGGCTGTGGGCGCAGGTGAAGCCGTTCTACGAGAACCTGCACTGCTATGTGCGCGGGCGGCTGAACGCCAAATACGGCGATGCGGTCCAGCCGGACCAGGGCCCGATCCGCGCCGATCTGCTCGGCAACATGTGGTCGCAGCAGTGGGGCAACATCTATGACGTGGTGGCCCCGGTCGAGGGCGGGCGCTCGTCCTACGACCTGACCGAACTCTTGAAGACCGCCGACTACGACCCGCTGAAGATGGTCAAGACGGGCGAGAACTTCTACGTCTCCTTGGGCATCGCACCCCTGCCGCAGACCTTCTGGGAGCGCAGCCAGATCACCCGGCCGCGCGACCGCGAGGTGGTCTGCCACGCCTCGGCCTGGGATCTCGACAACGCCGACGACATCCGCATCAAGATGTGCACCAACGTCAATGGCGACGACTTCTACACCGTGCATCACGAACTGGGGCACAACGTCTATCAGCGCGCCTACAAGAACCAGCCGATGCTGTTCCGGAACGGCGCGAACGACGGCTTCCACGAGGCCATCGGCGACTTCGTCGGCCTGTCGGCGCTGACCCCCACCTATCTGAACCAGATCGGGCTGTTGCAGACCACGCCGGGCGCCGCGGAGGACATTCCCTTTCTGCTGAAGATGGCCCTGGACAAGATCGCCTTTCTGCCGTTCGGCCTGATGGTCGACCGCTGGCGCTGGGGCGTGTTCTCGGGCGAGACCACGCCGGAGCAGTACAACGCCGCCTGGAACGCCGACATGCTGCGCTATCAGGGCCTGGTTCCGCCCGGACCGCGCCCGGCCGACGCCTTCGATCCCGGCGCCAAATACCACGTGCCGGGCAACACGCCCTACACCCGCTACTTCCTGGCCCACATCTACCAGTTCCAGTTCCACCGCGCGGCCTGCAAGCAGGCGGGATGGACCGGCCCGCTGCACCGCTGCTCGATCTATGGGAACACCGAGGTCGGCCAGCGCTTCAACGCCATGATGGAGATGGGCCAGTCGCGCCCGTGGCCCGAGGCGATGCAGGCCTTCACCGGCGAGACAACGAATGATGCATCGGCCATCGCCGACTATTTCGCGCCGCTGAACACCTGGCTGATCCAGCAGAACCGCGGGCGGGACTGCGGCTGGTCCGCCGCCTGACGCGGAACATCGTTCGTTAACCTTCGCCGGTAGCGGTTTCTTGACCGCGCCGGCGCATCCTTTCCCAGACGGGCAAGTTGCGCCCGATGGGGAAGACGACCTTGGTCAACGGCCTTTTCACCCGCCTTTGTCGCTTCACCCGCCGCCTAGGCGGAAACGAGCGCGGCAATGTGGCGATGATCTTCGCCTTCAGCCTGCCGGTGTTGGCCATGATATCGCTGGGCGGCATCGACTATCAGCGCGCCTCCACCGCCCGGTCCAATCTGCAGGACGCCCTGGATGCGGCGACGCTGGCGGCGGCGCGCGCGCCCACCAATGACGCAGCCGCACTGAACCAGATCGGCCGGGCGGCGCTGAGGGCCAACCTGGCCGCTTCCCAGGCCGGCGTCTTCAACGACAGCGACGCCACCTTCACGCTGGACGCCAACCAGGTCGTGATCGCCGAGGCGACCATGCAGGTGAACACCCTGATCGCCAATGTGGTGTTGCCGCCTTACGGCCGGTTCTTTGACGACCAGTTGCCGGTCACCGTGCACTCCGAGGTCAACCGGGCGTCCAAGAACATCGAGGTGGCGCTGGTCCTCGACGTCACGGGCTCCATGCGCGGCAGACGGATCGCCGATCTGAAGGATGCGGCCAGGCAGTTGGTCGAAATCGTCGTTCAGGACGAGCAGGAACCGTTCTACTCCCGGATGGCCATCATCCCCTACTCCTCCGGCGTCAACCTGAACTCATCCCGGATTGGGGCTGGCGACTACCGCGCCTTGGCGCGAGGCGCCCCGCCTGCGCCCGTACGCATCACCAACGCCGCCTGGATGACGGGCTCGTCCATGCCTGTCAGCAGCATTAACCGTTCCAGCGGCACAGTGACCGCCACCAGACATGGGTTCAGCAAGGGCGACTATGTCTGGCTGCGCGACGTCCGCGACATGAACGGCTTGAACAATCGGGCGTACCGCGTCGGAGACGTCACCCGAGACACCTTGGAGCTGCAGACTTTCAACGGCTCAAACTGGTTTGACATCGACACGCGCAGCTACTCCCGAAACGGCTCCAGCGGCTCGCTGAGCAAATGCCTGCTTCGCGACTGCTTTGTCGTCATCACGGCGAACAACCACCGCATGCGAGCGACCGATCCGGATACGGGGGACGCCGGCTCAGTTTACATCGAGGGTGTGAATGGGATGGACATCCAGGGCGGCTACGAGATCGCCAACGTCACCGCGAACACGTTCTCCATCAATAAGAGCGGACCCTTTGGCTCGTTCAGGACAGGCGCCGAGGCCTTCTGCGGCAACGACGGCTGCAAGTACCGCGTCTTCCGCAGCGTGAACGGGAGCCTGCTTGATCGCGAGCTGAGCGACTGCGTCACCGAGCGGACGGGAGGCGAGCGGTATACCGAGACCACCGCCTCCACGGCTCATGTCGGTCGCCTTTATCCCAGCGGCTCGGGAGATAACATGTGCACGCAATCCAGCGTCCTGCCGCTCGGCCACAACCGCGACGACATGAACAGCCTGATCGGCGTGTCGTCCAATGTGTCCAGCGGGTTGCAGGCGGGCGGCTTCACGGCAGGTCACATCGGCCTGGCCTGGGGATGGTACGCAGTGTCTCCTGAGTTCGGGTCCTTCTGGCCGACGGCCCCGGCGGCCTATGACACCAATCGCACGCTCAAGGCGGTCATCCTGATGACCGACGGCGAGTTCAACATGAACCATTGCTCGGGCGTCATGGCGCGCAACTCCGGGGGCGGCGGCGACCGCATCGACTGCGACGCGCCGAACGGGTCATCGTTCACTCAAGCGAGAGAACTGTGCGCGGCCATGAAACGGAAGGGCGTGGTTCTTTACACGGTGGGATTCCAGGTTTCCTCGACGAGCTCAGCCGGCAGGTTCCTCAGCGAGTGCGCCACCAGCAACAGCCATGCCTTTATTGCAGCTTCCGGGGCTGATCTGTCCGAGTCGTTCAGGGCTATCGGCCGCGACATCACCCGCCTGCGCATCTCCAAGTAGGGCCGGCGGACACGCCGTCAGATCAGCCGGATCTCGCGCAGCCGCTCGGTCAGGTAATCCTCGGCCGTGATCGCCTTGCCGGCGTAGCGGTCGGGATTGTCCGGCGTCACCGCGGACGGCAGGCTCTCGATCCGGAAGTCCGGATTGAAATGCAGGAAGAAGGGCGTGGAGTAGCGCGCAAAGCCGCGCCTCTCCGGCGCCGGGTTGACCACGCGGTGGGTCGTCGACGGCAGGATGTGGTTGGTCAGACGCTGCAGCATGTCGCCGATGTTGACCACCAAGGCGCCGGGCGGCGGCGCGATGTCTAGCCAGCTGCCGTCCTTTTCCTTCAGCTGAAGCCCGGCCTCCTCGGCGCCCAGCAGCAGGGTGATGACGTTGATGTCCTCGTGCGCGCCGGCGCGCACGCCCGGCGCATCCGCCGGGACCGGGGGATAGTGCAGCATGCGCAGGACGCTGTTGCCCATCTCGACCTTGTCGTCGAAGAAGTCGTCAGCCAGCTTCAGATAGCGGGCGATGGCGCGCAGGATCTTGCGCCCCAGATCATCCATGGCCGTAAACATGCCGTACAGGTGCTCGCGGAAGCCCTCCACCTCCGTGGGCCAAAGGTTGTCGCGCATGTAGCGACGATAGGGGTGCCCCTCCGGCAGTTCGCGGCCGACGTGCCAGAACTCCTTCAGGTCCACCGCCGCCGCGCCCTTGGCCGCCTCGACGCCGAACGGCGTCAGCCCTCGGGCGCCGCCGGTCCCGGGCACGTGATACCGGCGCTTGACCTCTTCGGGCAGGGCGAAAAAGGCTTTCGCATCGTCGATCGCCGCCTCGATCACCTGCTCGTCCAGGCCGTGATCGGCTACGACCGCGAACCCGTATCGCTGAAACGAACCGCCGAGGTCGTCGGAAAAACGCTGGAAGTCGCGATCGTACAGCGTCATCGATACGGGCTGGATGCCCGCAGCGGCGGAAGATTGGGTCACGGCGTCGGTCCCTGTTCGGAGTCTGCCGGCTGCATACGCCCAAAGCCGCGGCTTGTCAGGTCGGGGGCGACCCTGTTCATCGACGGTACAGGTCGGAACCTTCACGGTAAGGGCGGCGTTTTTCCCGCCACTGAACCAACAAGGAGCCGCAGCCATGCGCACCCCGTTCGTCTCTCGCACGGCCATAATCGGCGTCAGCATCGCCGCCCTGATGGGCGCCGCCGCCTGCACCACCACAGATCCCTACAGCTCCGCGCCGCAGCGCAACAACACCGGCACGGGCGCGATCGCCGGCGCCTTGGGCGGCGCCTTGCTCGGCTATCTCACGAACACCAACAACAGCGAGGAAGGCCGCAAGAACGCCCTGATCGGCGCGGGCATCGGCGCGCTGGGCGGCGCGGCCGTCGGCCAGTACATGGATCGCCAGCAGCGCGCGCTCGAGGCCGAACTGTCCGGCACCGGCGTCGGGGTGGCGCGTCAAGGCGACAACCTGGTGCTGCGCATGCCCTCGGACGTGACCTTCGCCACCAATCAGTCCTCGATCGATCCCGGCTTCATTCCGGTGCTGGACGATGTGGCGCGCGTGCTGCAGCAGTATGACCAGTCCACCGTGGACATCATCGGCCACACCGACTCCTCCGGCGGAGACGCGATCAACCAGCCCCTGTCCGAGCGTCGCGCCTCCAGCGTCGCGGGCGAGCTGGTGCGGCGCGGGGTCTTGGCGGAGCGGCTGTTTGTCGCCGGCAACAGCTCCCGCAATCCGGTGGCGTCCAACGACACAGCGCAGGGCAAGGCTCAGAACCGCCGGGTCGAAATCCTGATCCGCCCGTTCCGCGGCTAAGCTCCGCGATCCCGAAGATGGAAGGGGGCTGCGCCAGGCGTAGCCCCTTTTTCGTCTCACACCGATCCGTGACTTGCGCCTGGGCGTCCGCCATGACTCCGCTGGCTGGAATGGCGCATGAGGGCGGATCGTGACGGCGCGGGCGGATGATCTCCGGCAGGGGCTGAGGCTGGCGGCGGTTGCGGTGGCGTCGGCGGTGATCGCGGCCGCAGCGGTGATCGGCGCGGGCCTGCGGCAGGCGCCCGCCGAGGCGGAAGCTTCGCGGCTTTCAACGACCCGGAAGACAGCCAGCCCCGCACCACCGCCTCACGACGCCCCATACTAAGAGCCGCGTCCTGACGATCCTGCGCCGATCGGCTAGATGGGGCTCGCCTGCCTCCGGTGGGACTGACGCTCTGTTCGACGTGTCGACCTCGACCGCCGATCGACCTCCATTCACGCCAGGCTACGCAAAAGGCCGCCGCTCTTTTGGAGCGACGGCCTGATGTTCGTCATCGGTTTTCTTGATCCGGTTCGGGAGCGAGAGGGCCGGCGGGCCGGCTCTCTCGTCCCTGGCTCGGGTCTTAGAAGTTGATGTCGACGGTGGCGCGACGGTTCAGCGGTTCGCGCACGCCGTCGGCGGTGGCGCGGGCCAGCTGGGTTTCGCCGCGGCCGTCCAGCGACACCACGCCGCCCGACACGCCCTGGGCGACCATGGCGTCAGCCACGGTGCGGGCGCGGCGGTTCGACAGGCCCACGTTGTAGGCGGCCGAGCCGGAGGTGTCGGCGTGGCCGACCACCAGCACGCGGGTCGGGCGGCCCGACTTGGCGTAGTTGGCGGCCTGCGTCACCACCGAGCGGGCTTCCGCCGTCAGGTCCGAGCGATCCCAGTCGAAGTAGACCACGAACTGACGGGCCTGCGGGGTCGCCGGAGGCGGCGGCGGCGGAGGCGGAGGGGGCGGCGGGGGCGGCGGCGG
>ERZ501011.274-NODE-274-length-15271-cov-12.071307_pt1 | contig 15271 bp, 8 predicted proteins | sample MGYA00248833_ERZ501011 | MGnify/ENA primary metagenome ERZ501011 (study PRJEB25958, sample SAMN03398530) | human skin metagenome | study: EMG produced TPA metagenomics assembly of the Human Skin Microbiome Metagenome (human skin metagenome) data set. | reverse complement strand
AGTGGCTTCGACTCGGCTCGTCGCTGCGCTCCTCACCGGCTCAACCAGCGGGGGCCGGCTTGGCCGACGACGAAACACAGAGCCCCGTCGACCGATGGTCGACGGGGCACTGTGGGGGTTCTGTCAGTTGCCGCTGCCGGTGGGCGGTTCCGGCTTCTGGAAGACCGTGGTCGAGTGGTCTCCGGCCGGGGTGTCGGTGCCCGAGGGGCCAGCGGATCCACCGGGCGCGGCCGGGGATGCGCCCGAGGCGCCGGCCGCGTACTGGCCGGGTCGGTAGTCCCCGTAGCCCGACTCGCCGTGACCGGAGGCCGATGCCGACGATTCGCTCGCACCGCCGGAGTAACCGCTCTGACCGGCGGTCGACGCGCCCGACGACTGCGAGTAGGCCGACGGGTCGTAGTTCGCCGACGACTGCTGGCCGTATTGAGCCTGCGCGCTGCCGGTGCCGTAGGCGGTGGTCTGCGCGTCGCCGTAGCCACCGGTCTGCTGGTGAGCGCCGGTGTCGGACTGCGCGGCCGACGAGCCGGGGGCCACCGCTGCGGTCGCCGAGCCCACCGCGGGCGCCACCTTGATGACGCCGGCGTCGACGAGCAACCACACGACTGCGAGGACCGCGGACAGGAGGGTGAAGATCAGCAGCACGATCGCCCCGGCACCGTTGTCGTCGATGTTGAGGAACTGGAACAGCGTGATCAGGAACGAGGTGATCGCCAGCGACGCCACGATCGGCGCCGCAGGCACCTTGATGCCCGGGATCAGCGAGATGAGCGCCAGGATTCCGGCAACGCTGATCAGCGTGTACGGCGCGTTGTACTGGGTCTGGAACAGCTTGAGCGCGAAGTCATAGGTCTCGGCGGCGGACAGGAACCCGCTGAAGAGGACGATGAGGCCGAAGGCGCCGATCGCGGCGGCGAGGAGAACCGGGGTGATGGCCGGCAGTCCCTGACTCGGCGCCTTGGTCGGCTGCGGGGAGTATCCGTACTGACCGTAGCCCTGCTGGCCCTGCTGGTCCTGGCCGTATCCGGGTTGGCCGTACCCCTGCTGGCCGTATCCCTGCTGGCCATATCCCGGCGCGGGGCTCTGGCCGTAACCCGGCTGCCCCTGGCCGTAGGACTGTCCGCTCTGACCGTACTGCTGACCCCCGTACTGCTGACCCCCGTACTGCTGGGCCTGACCGTACTGGTCCGAGCCGGGCGCGGGGCTCGCCTGCGGACCCGTGTTGTGCGCGCCGGACTGGGGATATCCGGATTGATTGCCGTACTGGCCGTAGGACTGGCCGGACTCGGGCTGCTGCTGCCCGTAGCCGCCGGGTGGGTAGGTCATGACGATCTCCTGGTCGGGTCGGTCGGTCAGGATCAGCGGGTCGCGTCGAGGTGACGGCGTCCGGCCGTCGCCCCCCACGAGCGCAGAACTATCGACCACGCTAGTACACATACCCGCCGGGTCCGATGACCCTTGCACATCGGGGTCGCCCCGCCGGGCCAGAATCCCGCTCACCAGCGATGCGCGCGCCCTTGCTCGGCGTACCAGTTGATCAGCGCGTAGTCGTCGACCGCCTTGGGGTCGATGTTGACCTCGGAACGGCCCGCCAGAATCGCGGTGACCGGAACCTCGAGCTTCTTTCCGGTCCGGGTGTGCGGAATCCCGGGGGCCTCGATGACCTCGTCGGGCACATGGCGTTTGGAGAGGCGGTCGCGGACCGCGCCCGCGATCCGGCCGATCAGCGCGTCGTCGAGCGTCGCGCCGGGGACCAGGGTGACGAACAGCGGCATCCAGTAGGCGCCGTCCGGTCCGTCGACACCGAGCACGAAGGCCTCGGCGATCTCGTCGAGCGCTTCGACGACCTCGTAGATGTCGGCCGATCCCATCCGGATCCCGTGGCGGTTCAACGTTGCGTCGCTGCGGCCGTGGATCACGAGCGACCCGCGTTCGGTCACGGTCACCCAGTCGCCGTGCCGCCAGACCGGCCTCTCCGGATTCGACGCACCGCCCTCCCATTCGTGGGCGAAATAGGCCGCGCGGTAGCGCGCACCGTCGGGATCGTCCCAGAAGCTCACGGGCATCGACGGCATCGGCGCGGTGACGACGAGTTCACCCACCTCCCCCACCAGCGGGCGGGCGTCGGGCGACCAACTCTCCAGTGCCACACCGAGGTAGCGCACCGACAGCTCCCCCGGGACGACCGGTACACCGGTGGAGCCGCCGGCGAATGCGGACACGATGTCGGTGCCGCCGCTGATCGACGAGATGGGCAACCCGGACCCGACGTGGTCGTCGACCCAGGTGAAAAGATCTGCGGCGAGCGATGATCCGGTACTCCCGAGAGTGCGCAACCGACCGAGGTCGTGCCGGCGACCCGGTTCCAGACCCGCCTTCCGCGAGGCCTGCAGCTGACCGGGACTCGTGCCGAAGTAGGTGACGTGCTCGTCGTCGACGACCTGCCACAGGCGGTCGGCGTCCGGGTACAGGGGCGAACCGCTGTAACAGACGATCCGCGAACCGCAGAGAAGTCCGGCGACCTGATAGTTCCACATCATCCAGCTGAGGGCCGTCTGCCAGAAGAACACGTCGTCTGCCGACAGATCGCCGTGCAGCGCACCGGCTTTCAGGTGCTCCAGCAGGACTCCCCCGTGTCCGTGCACGATGCCCTTGGGGCGTCCGGTGGTGCCGGAACTGAACAGCACCCAGAGCGGATGGTCGAAGGGCACCTTGACGGGGTGGAAGTCGCCGGGGTCGCTGGTGACGGCGTCGGCATAGTCGAGGGCCGACGAGGACTCCTCGGTCGCGCCGATCGTGATGTGCGCGACCAGGTCCGGCAGTAGCCCGGCGAGCTCGGCGCTGTCGGCGCGCTTGTCGACGACCTTGCCGTTGTAGCGATATCCGGCGGCGGTGAACAGGACCTTGGGTGCGAGTTGGCCGAGTCGGCCGGCTGCCCCCTGCGGGGCATAGTCCTGGCCACATCCGGACCAGATCGCGCCCAGGGATGCGGTGGCCAGGAAGGCGATGACGGCCTCGGGGATGTCGGGGAGGTAGGCGGCCACCACGTCCCCCGACCCCACTCCGCGCGCACGCAGGGTCGCGGCCAGGCCCGCGACCTGCGCCGGCAGTTCCGCCCACGCGATCTCGGAACGGTCACCGGCCTCGTCGATGCCCACGATCGCGGCACCGGGCAGGGCGGCGTGCCGGAGGATCTGATCGACGTAGTTCAACCGCATCCCGGGGAACCAGACCGCACCGGGCATCCGGTCGTCGGCGAGCACCGCCTCGTCCCCGGGCCCGAGCGGTTCCGCGGCGAGGGCGTCGAGGTCGAAGAATTCCCAGACGGCACGCCAGAACCGGGCCGGGTGTTCCACCGACCACGACCACAGATCGCCGTAATAGTCTGTGTCGGTCTCGAACCGCCCGGTCTCGAAACGCTCGGCGACGAAGCGGCCGAACCGGTCCATCTGGGTGCTCGTGACCTGCTCCGCAGTCCTCGACGTGCTCATCGCAACTGCTCGAGGATCGAGACCGCCTCGTCGCGCATCGCCACCTTGCGGACCTTCCCGGTGACGGTCATCGGGAACTCCTCGACCACATGGACGTACCGCGGGATCTTGTGTCGCGCGATCTTGCCGGTCGCGAACTCGCGCAGGTCGTCGGCGGTGAATTCGGTTGCGGTGTCACGCAACCGGACCCAGGCCATCAGCTCCTCACCGTATTTCACGTCGGGTACCCCGATCACCTGGGCGTCGAGGATGTCGGGATGGGTGTAGAGGAACTCCTCGATCTCGCGCGGGTAGATGTTCTCCCCGCCGCGGATCACCATGTCCTTGATGCGCCCGGTGATCCGGACATAACCGTTCTCGTCCATGTCGGCGAGGTCGCCGGTGTGCATCCAGCCGTCGGCGTCGATGGCCTCGGCCGTCTTCTCCGGGTCGTTCCAGTACCCGGTCATCACCGAGTAACCGCGCGTACACAATTCGCCCGTCTCGCCGCGCGCCGAGGTCTCCCCGGTTCCGGGATCGACGACCTTGATCTCCAGGTGCGGGCCGACCCGCCCGACGGTGGTCACACGCAACTCGAGGGGATCGTCGACCCGCGTCTGCGTCGACACCGGCGACGTCTCGGTCATGCCGTAACAGATCGACACCTCACGCATGTGCATGCGGTCGACGACCTGCCGCATGACGTACTCGGGGCACGGCGACCCCGCCATGATGCCGGTGCGCAGGCTCGACAGGTCGATGTCGAGCCCGTCGTCGAGCAGGCCGAGTTCGGCGATGAACATGGTGGGCACGCCGTAGAGGCTGGTGCAGCGGTACTCCGCGACCGCCTCGAGGGTGGCCCGCGGGTCGAAGGCCGGCGCCGGAATCACCATCGCCGCACCGTGACTCGTCGCCGCGAGGTTACCCATCACCATGCCGAAGCAGTGGTAGAAGGGCACGGGTAGGCAGATCCGGTCGTCGGCGGTGTAGTTCAGCAGTTCGCCGACGAGATACCCGTTGTTACCGATGTTCCGATGTGACAGCGTCGCACCCTTCGGGAAACCTGTTGTGCCCGAGGTGTACTGGATGTTGATCGGGTCGTCGGGTGAGAGCGACGCAGCGATCTCGTCGACGCGTGTGAGCTCGTCGGCGCTCGGCTCGACGCACAGCGCATCCCAGCCGGGGGATTCGAACAGAACCACTTCGCGCAGCTCCGGGCACTGCGGCCGGGCCTGTTCGAGCATCGCCGAATAGGCCGAGTCCTTGAAGCTCTCGGCGGCCAGGACGACGCTCGTCCCGGACTGCTGCAGCGCGTACTCGATCTCGTTCTGCCGGTACGCGGGATTGAGATTGACCAGCACGGCGCCGATCTCGGCCGCGGCGTACTGGGTCAACACCCATTCGAACCGGTTCGGCGACCACAGCCCGACGCGGTCGCCCACCGACATGCCGAGTCGTAGCAGTCCGGCCGCGAGCGCGCGTACGTCACGGTGGAACTCGGTGTATCGCCATTCCCGTCGTGCGGTAGCGTCGATCAACGCGGTTCGCTCGCCGTGGTCCGCGACGGTTCGGGCCAGGGTGGCTCCGATGGTCTCGGTGAGCAGTGCCGGTGTCTCCTCACCGCGCGTGTGTGCAGGCTTCGGGTGAGCCTCGGTGCTCATGTTCTGCTCCGGTCTGTTCTCGGGGGGTGGATGCCCGGATGGTCGGGGGCTTCGTCAGTTCTCGGGGGCGGGATCGGTACGCGTACCGCTCACACGGGACAGGACGACCTCCGCCTGGCGCAGGACCGGCCCGTCGATCATCTGACCGTCGAGGCTGAACACCCCGCCCGCGTGTTCGGCCGCACCGTCGAGGACCTTGCGCGCCCACTCGACCGCCTCGTCCGACGGGCGGTAACCGTTCCGGATGTGATCGACCTGGGACGGATGGATGCATGCGGTCGCGGTGTAACCCAGGGCCACCGCGTCGCGGACCTCGGCGACGAGTCCGTCGACGTCGGAGATGTCGAGGTGCACCGAGTCGACGGCGAACTTCCCGTACGCGGCGGCCGCGATGCGGACCATCGACCGGACCCAGCTCGCGACGTCCCGGTACTCACCCGGCCGGGGTTCACCCGGACCGAACCGGCTCGACGTGCCGCCGAGGCCCGCGACGAGATCCTCTGCCCCCCACATCAGTCCGATGCAGTTGGAGGTGGCGGCGATGTCGCGGGCGCGGGTCGCGCCGAGCGGCGTCTCGATCAGTGCGATCGTCTGGAACGCGGTGTCCAGGATCGAGGACACGTCCTCGGCCTTGGCCTGCATCACCACCCGGTAGTTCGTCTCCGAGACGGCGGCGAGATCGCGCCGGTAGTCGCCGGTACCGGCCGGGTTGATCCGCACGATGGTGCGGTCCGGATCGACCGGATTGGCGACGAGAGCCTCCCGGGCTGCGGCGCGGTTCGTCGGCGACACCGCGTCCTCGAGGTCGAGGATGACGACGTCGGCCCGGTCGAGGGCCTTCTGGTATCGCTCGGGACGGTCCGCCGGGCAGAACAACATCGCCGGCCCGGGCGGCAGCCACGCGTTGGTGAGCTGCCCCGACAGTCCGGAACCCGCGACCGGGCCGCCGGGTGGGTCCTCGAAGAACATCGTCGTCACTCCGTCCGTTGCCTGCGCACCAGCGTTGCTCGTGCGGCGCGGGCGACGACCTCGCCGTGCTGGTTGCGTCCGATGTGGGTCAAGTTCACCACGCCCTCACCCGGACGCGACCGCGATTCGCGTTTACCGGTGCACTCGGTCTCCGCGTACAGGGTGTCGCCGGCGAACAACGGCGCCGGGAAGGCGACCTCGCTGAAGCCCAGGTTCGCCACGAGGGTGCCCTGGGTGAGTTGGGAGACCGACAATCCCACGATCGTCGAGAGGGTGAACATGGAGTTGATCAGGCGTTGCCCGCCGAAACCCGGCTGTTCGGCCGACCAGGCGGCGTCGAGGTGGAGCGCCTGCGTGTTCATGGTCAGCGTCGTGAACAGCACGTTGTCGGCCTCGGTGACAGTGCGTCCGGGCCGGTGTTCGTAGATCGTGCCCTCCTCGAACTCCTCGAACCACAACCCGCGCTGTACGATTCGACGCCCGCCGGTGGTGTCGCTCATGCGAACCCCAACTCGCGCGCGATGAGCATGAGCTGCACCTCGGTCGTGCCTTCACCGATCTCGAGGATCTTCGAATCGCGGTAGTGCCGGGCGACGGGATATTCGTTCATGAAGCCGTACCCGCCGTGGATCTGCGTGGCCATCCGGGCGTTGTCCATCGCCGCCTCACTGGCGATCATCTTGGCGATCGACGCCTCCTTCTTGAAGGGCTTGCCCGCCAACATCTTCGCCGCCGCGTCGTAGTAGGCGGTCCGCGCGACGTGGGCGCGCGCCTCCATCCGGGCGATCGCGAAGGACACCGACTGGTACTCACCGATCGCCTTGCCGAAGGACTGTCGCTCCTTGGCGTACTTCACGCTCTCGTCGACGCACCCCTGGGCGACGCCGGTGGCGAGGGCTGCGATGGCGATCCGCCCCTCGTCGAGGATGGACAGGAAGTTGGCGTATCCGCGGCCGCGGACACCGAGCAGGTTCTCCTTGGGAACGCGTACGTCGGTGAAGGTCAGCGGATGGGTGTCCGAGGCATTCCACCCGACCTTGTTGTACGCCGGCTCGGCGGTGAAACCCGGGGTGCCGGACGGCACGATGATGGTGGAGATCTCCTTCTTGCCGTTCTCCTTCACCCCGGTCACCGCGGTCACCGTCACCAGTGAGGTGATGTCGGTCCCCGAGTTGGTGATGAACTGCTTGCCGCCGTTGATGATCCACGAGTCACCGTCGTCACGGGCCGTGGTCGCGGTGGCCCCGGCATCCGAACCCGCCCCGGGTTCGGTCAGCCCGAAGCCGGCGAGCGCCGTGCCCGCCGTGAGTTCGGGGAGGTACTGCTCTTTCTGCTCCTCGCTGCCGAATCGGTAGATCGGCATGGCGCCCAGACTCACCCCGGCTTCGAGGGTGATGGCGACGGACTGGTCGACCTTGGCGAGTTCCTCCAGCGCGAGCGACAGGGCGAAGTAGTCGCCGCCCATGCCGCCGTACTTCTCGTCGAAGGGGAGACCGAACAGTCCCATCTTGCCCATCTGGGCGACGACGTCGTACGGAAAGCTGTGCTCGGCATCGTGTTTCGCGGCCACCGGCGCCACCACGGTCTGCGCGAAGTCGCGGACCGTCGCGATGAGGTCGGTGTACTCCTGGGTGAGTTCCATGTGAGTGTTCTCCTGGGAAGGTTGTCGACGGGTGGTTCAGGGCCCTTCGTGGCTCGTCGCTTTCGCTCCTCACACCTCAGGGATCAGTAAAGGCTCGTCGCTTTCGCTCCTCGCACCTCAGGGATCAAGGGGATCGCCGGCGGTGACGACGGCGAGGATCTGTCCCGCGTCGACCTTGTCCCCCACCTTCACGGAGATGTCGACGGTGCCGTCCACCGGCGCGGTGAGTGCATGTTCCATCTTCATCGCCTCGACGACGACGATCGACTGGCCGGCGGAGACGTCGGCCCCGATCTCGGCGGCGACGGCGACCACGGTGCCCGGCATCGGGCTGGTGATCTCGCCGGCGTGCTCGTCGGCGGCCTCGTCGAGCAGGGGCTTCGCGAGTTCGAGGACCCAGGTGCCCGACGGCCCTCCCACCCACCAGCTCTCTCCGACGCGAACACTCGACCACGACTGCGTCACCCCGTCGACGACCAGGCGGTCCGAGCCGCGCCCGTCGCCGGGCTGCGCCGGCTGGTAGACCACGTGCCCGGTCCACGACGCCTCGGCGTCGTCGTCGAACGTGACGGTGGCGGTTCCCGAGACGGACCATTCGTCGGCGGCATCGACCTGGATGGCCACCGTCGAATGCCGTCCGCCGGCGACGAGGCGGGTGCGGACCGGAGCGGATCGACCGACCCGCCATCCGACCGCCGAGGACCAGACGTCGTCGGCATCGCGAGCGCCGATCCGCGCCAGACCCACGAGCACCTGCGCCTCGGGAATGGGCTCCGGCGCAGCGTAATCGATGACGAGGCGGTCCAACAGCTCGGTGTCGAGGTCGGCGTCCACGACCGCCTGCTGACGCAGGACGAAGCGGCAGAAGTCGATGTTGGTGACCACGCCCAGCACGCGTGTGTGGGCCAGTGCCTGGTCGAGACGTTCGAGCGCCTCCTCCCGGTCGGCACCGTAGGCGATGATCTTCGCGAGCATCGGGTCGTAGTCACTGCCGACGCGCAATCCGTCGAGCATGGCCGAGTCGACGCGGATGCCGCCACCGGCCGAGGTGTCGGGATGGACGAGATGCTCGATCGTCCCGCCGGTCGGCAGGAAACCGCGGGCCGGGTCCTCTGCGTACACGCGTGCCTCGATCGCGTGGCCGCTGAGGGTGATCGTGTCCTGCGTCAGACCCAGGACTTCTCCGCGGGCGACGCGGATCTGTTGTTCCACGAGGTCGACTCCGGTGACGAGCTCGGTCACCGGGTGCTCGACCTGCAGGCGGGTGTTCATCTCCATGAAGAAGAACTCGTCGGGCCGGTGCGCCGACACGATGAACTCGACCGTGCCCGCCCCGGTGTAGCCGACACTGCGCGCGGCATCGCACGCGGCCTCACCGATGCGAGCACGGGTCTCGGCGTCGAGCAGCGCCGACGGCGCCTCCTCGATCACCTTCTGGTGCCGCCGCTGCAATGAGCACTCGCGCTCGCCGAGGTGGATGACGTTCCCGTGCTGATCGGCGAGGACCTGCACCTCGATGTGGCGCGGGGTGTCGACGAAATGCTCGAGGAACAGCGCGTCGTCGCCGAACGCGGCGGCGGCCTCGCGGCGGGCCCGCTCCAGCGCGGCCGGCAGCTCCGACGCCTCGGCCACGCGATGCATCCCCTTGCCACCGCCACCCGCACTGGGCTTGATGAGAACCGGGAACCCGATGTCGGGGGCCGCGGCGATGAGGTCGTCGTCGGTCAGGCCGGGGCGCGACAGACCCGGCACCACCGGCACGTCGCGAGCGGTGACGGCGGCCCGGGCCGTGATCTTGTCTCCCATCGTCGCGATCGCCTCCGCGGGCGGCCCGATGAAGACGATGCCCGCCTCCGCCAGAGCGGCCGCGAACTTCTGGTTCTCCGAGAGGAATCCGTAGCCCGGGTGGACGGCGTCGGCACCGGTCTTGCGTGCCGCGTCGACCACTTTTGCGATGTCGAGGTAGCTCTGGGTGGCGGCGGCCGGGCCGATGTGCACGGCGACGTCGGCCTCCCGGACGTGGCGCGCCTGCGCGTCGGCGTCGGAATAGACGGCGATACTGCGGATTCCCATGTGGCGCAGGGTGTCTATCACCCGGCAGGCGATCTCACCACGGTTGGCCACCAGGACGCTGCGGATGGGTCTGGTACTCACGGTCGGGGTCCTCGGGCTCGGCGGGACGGGGCGGTGGAGATCGGGTTCGGACTCGGCGACGTCGGCATCGGCGGTCACATCCGGAAGACGCCGTAGCGCGGATCGGCGAGCGGTGCGTAGCGGGCGGTCTCGAGAGCGAGGCCGAGCAGTGTCCGGGTCTGCGCGGGGTCGACGATGCCGTCGTCCCACAGCCGGGCCGTCGAGTAGTAGGCATCCGACTGTTGTTCGAACTGTTCGCGGATCGGGGCCTTGAACGCTTCCTCGTCCTCGGTGGACCATTCCGCGCCGGATCGCTCGATCTGGTTGCGTCGCACCGTTCCGAGGGTGTCGGCGGCCTGCGGTCCGCCCATGACCGAGATGCGGGCGTTGGGCCACATCCAGAGGAATCTGGGCGAGTAGGCGCGTCCGCACATCGAGTAGTTGCCCGCGCCGAAGGAGCCGCCGACCATGACGGTGAACTTGGGCACGCGTGCGCACGCCACGGCGTTGACCATCTTGGCCCCGTTCTTGGCGATGCCGCCCTGCTCGTAGGCCTTGCCGACCATGAAGCCGGTGATGTTCTGCAGGAACAGCAACGGGATGCGACGCTGGTCGCACAGTTCGATGAAATGAGCTCCCTTCAGCGCGGATTCGCTGAACAGGACACCGTTGTTGGCGACGATCCCCACCGGGTGACCGTGCAGGTGCGCGAACGCCGTCACCAGACTGGTGCCGTAGTTCGCCTTGAACTCGTTGTATTCCCCTCCGTCGCACAGTATTTCGATGACCGACCGGACGTCGTACGGAGTTCGCGGGTCGGTGGGCACCACGTCGTAGATGTCGGTCTGCGGCCGCACCGGCTCGCGGACCGGGATCGTCTCCCACTGTGGCGCCTCGCGGGGCCCGAGGGTCGCGACGATCTCGCGGACCTTGGCGAGCGCCTGCTGGTCGTTGTCGACGAGGTGGTCGGTGACACCGGAGACCGATGAGTGCATCGCACCACCGCCCAGGTCCTCGGCGGAGACATCTTCTCCGGTCGCCGCCTTCACCAGTGGCGGGCCCGCGAGGAAGATGGTGCCCTGATTGCGCACGATCACCGTCTCGTCGCTCATCGCCGGGACGTAGGCCCCGCCGGCGGTCGACGACCCGAGCACCGCGGCGATCTGCGGGATGCCGGCGGCGCTCATGGTCGCCTGATTGAAGAAGATCCGTCCGAAGTGATCCCGGTCGGGGAACACCTCGTCCTGCTGGAGCAACATCGCGCCGCCCGAGTCGACGAGGTAGATGCACGGGAGCCGGTTGGCCGCCGCGATCTCCTGCGCACGCAGATGCTTCTTGACCGTGACCGGGTAGTACGTGCCGCCGGAGACCGTGGCGTCGTTGGCGACGATCATGCACTCTCGACCCGCGACGCGCCCCACGCCGGCGATGACCCCGGCGGCGGGCACCTTGCCGCCGTACATCCCGAAGGCCGCGAGCGGGGCCACCTCGATGAACGGCGACCCGACGTCGAGCAGCCCGTCGACCCGGTCCCGCGGGAGCAACTTTCCGCGAGCGACGTGGCGATCACGAGCCTTCGCGCCGCCGCCGGCGGACACCTCTCGCAGGCGTTCGTCGAGCAGGTCGAGATTGCGCTGGTGTGCGGCCCGGAAGCCGTCGAGCGTGCTGGTCACCGTCGACCCTTCAGTTAGTGGCTATTAACTGAAAGTGATCGTACGCGATGAAGTGGCCCATGTCACGCCCCGGTTCATCCACCGCGTCGACATGACCTACGTGACGCGCATCACGTCTTCTCGTACTGTTGTGGCAGGCCCACCACCCCCGGGCCGACACAACCGATGCGCCGACACCCCGGAACCCCGGACCGGCCACCGCACATAGAAGGCCAGGTGACCCCATGACCCTCGCAGACGACCGCGCTCGCTCCGAGCACGTCCCGACCCCCGGCACGCCGCCCGAGACGGCAGCCACCGGGTTCTCGCTCGACGACCGCTACACCCGCGAGTCCGGCGACATCTACCTCACCGGCATCCAGGCCCTGGTACGCATGGTCCGCGACCGCGCTCGCGTCGACCGCCGTTCCGGCCTCCGGACCGCCTCGTTCATCTCCGGCTACGAGGGCTCTCCCCTCGCCGGTTACGATCTCGAACTCGCCCGACGGCACGAGCATCTCGCCCCGTACGACGTCATCCACCGGCCCGGTCTCAACGAAGAGCTCGCCGCGACCTCGGTGATGGGTTCGCAGCTCGCCGCACAGGTCATCGGCGGTGCCGAATTGACGCCGTCCGCGGACGGGCTCCCCCGCGACGGCGTCGTCGGATACTGGTACGGCAAGGCGCCCGGTCTCGATCGCGCGACGGACGCCCTGCGGCACGCGAACCTCATCGGAACCCATTCCGCCGGCGGCGCGGTCGCGCTCGTCGGTGACGACCCGGGCGCGAAATCCTCGACGGTCCCGTGCGCGTCGGAGATGGCGCTGGCCGACCTCTACATCCCGATCCTCTATCCGGCCGATTCCCAGGACATCTTGGATCTCGGTGTCCATGCGGCGCTCATGAGCCGCACCAGCGGGGTCTGGACCTCGCTCAAGATCTCCGCGCACGTCGCGGACGGCGCGTCGACCGCACGCGTCGACCCGGACCGCATAGTGCCCGTCTTCGGTGACCTCGGGACGAGCCCCCACGTGCCCAGCGGACGACTGCTCGGCGCCCACCTCATGGAACTCGAACAGAATCAGCTGACCACCCGGCTCCCGCGTGCGCAGGAGTACGCACGGCTCAACGGCCTCAACCGGATCGTGGTCTCGAGTCCCGACGACCGCATCGGCATCGTCGCCGCGGGAAAGACCTACCTCGATCTCCGGGAAGCACTGCGACTGATGCGGATCGACGACGACGATCTGCGCCGGCTCGGAATCCGCATCCTCAAGCTCGGCATGGTCTACCCGATCGAGCGAGAGATCCTGAATCGCTTCATGTTCGACACCGCCACCGGTGATCTCGACGAGGTCATCGTGGTCGAGGAGAAGCGCGACTTCATCGAGACGATGATGCGCGACATCCTGTTCCGCCACCCGCGGGCCCCGCGCATCGTGGGGAAGGTGCACGAAGACGGATCGACCTTGTTCTCCCGCTTCGGCGAACTCGACGTCGACGCGGTGACCCGAGGACTCGCCGACCGTCTCGCCCGCCACGGGGTCGACGCCGCGCGGATCTGGCTCGACCGCAAAGCCGCTCGCCGCACCCGCATCGAACTCCCGTTGGCGGTGCGCACGCCGTACTTCTGCTCCGGCTGCCCCCACAACAGTTCGACGAAGGTCGCCGAGAACACCCTGGTCGGCGCCGGCATCGGTTGTCACGCGATGGTGTTGCTGATGGATCCCCGGCAGGTCGGCGACATCGCCGGGGTCACCCAGATGGGCGGCGAGGGCGCGCAGTGGATCGGCATGGCCCCGTTCGTGTCCGCGGACCACTTCGTGCAGAACATCGGCGACGGAACCTTCTCGCACTCGGGGTCGCTGGCGTTGCGGGCCGCCGTGGCGTCGGGCGCGAACATCACCTACAAGCTGCTCTACAACGGCACCGTCGCGATGACCGGCGGACAGGACCCGGTGGGCGGGATGACCCTGCCGCGGTTGACGTCGCTGCTGCTCGACGAAGGCGTCAGCCGGGTCGTGGTCACCTCCGACGACCCGAAACACGTTCGTACGCTGGGACTCCCCGACACCGTCGAGGTTCGCCACCGCGATGACCTGCTCGAGGTACAGACCGAACTCGCGGGCGTCGCGGGCGTCACGGTGCTCGTGCACGATCAGCACTGCGCCGCCGAGAAGCGCCGCAAGCGCAAGCGCGGCGCCATGCCCACCCCCACTCGTCGCGTCGTGATCAACGAACGCATCTGCGAGGGGTGCGGCGACTGCGGCGAGAAGTCGAACTGCCTCTCGGTGCACCCGGTCCAGACCGAGTTCGGACGCAAGACGCGCATCGACCAGAGTTCGTGCAACCTCGACCTCTCCTGTCTCAAGGGCGACTGCCCGTCGTTCGTCACGGTCACCCCGGGCACCGACCGCATCCGCACGCGCGCAGCCGATCTGGCGGACACCGTGTTGCCGATGCCCGCGGTCCCCGCCATCCGCGACACCTTCTCCCTGCGCATCACGGGTATCGGCGGTACCGGCGTGGTGACCGTGTCCCAGGTCCTGGCCACCGCTGCCGTCCTCGACGGCCACTCGGCCCGGACCGTCGACATGACCGGGCTCGCGCAGAAGGGCGGCGCCGTGGTCAGCGACATCAAGGTGGCCCCGCATCCGCTGGAGCAGGCGGCGAAGGTGGCGTCCGAGGACTGCGACCTGTACCTCGTGTGCGATCCGCTGGTCGGCACCGACCCGGTCAACCTCAAGGTCACCGCTCCCGAGAAGACGGTCGCGATCGTCTCGACCACCCAGGTGCCGACCGGGTTGATGGTCATCGACACCTCGGTCGGGTTCCCGGCGGACTCCGCCGTCCACTCCGCGGTCGACTCCCGGGTCGCGCGGACTGTGTACCTCGATTCGGGAGCGGTGTCGACAGCCTTGTTCGGCGACGAGCAGTACGCCAACATGCTGATGGTCGGTGCTGCGTATCAAGCCGGGGCGCTGGCCATCTCGGCGGAATCCATCGAGCGGGCGATCGAGCTCAACGGCGTGGCCGTGGACGCGAACGTCCAGGCGTTCCGGCGCGGGCGGCAGGTCGTGGCCGATCCCGACTCCGTGTCCGGCACCATCGACGGACTGCACGGTCGCGGGGTCGCCGAGATCGAACCGAGCCGCCACGCCCTCGAGGTGGTCAGCGCGCTCGGGGATATCGACGCCGACCTCCGGCGCACCATCGCGATCCGGTACGACGAGCTGACCGCCCACTCCGACGAGAAATACGCGCGAACCTACCTCGACACGGTCGACCGCGTACGACGCGTCGCATCCGACCCCTCGCTCACCGCCGCCGTCGCCCGGAACCTGTTCAAGCTGATGGCCTACAAGGACGAGTACGAGGTCGCCCGGCTCACGCAGGACCCGGCGTTCGCCGCGCGCATCGCCGACGAATTCGGCGCCGACGCCGAGGTCGCGGTACGCCTCCACCCACCGACCCTACGGAGTATGGGGATGCGCGAGAAGCTGGCGCTGGGATCGTGGGCCGACACCCCGCTGAGCGCGCTCGCGAAGATGAAGCGGCTCCGGGGAACCCGACTGGACCCGTTCGGCCGCAGCGAGATCCGTCGCACCGAACGTGCGCTGATCATCGAATACCGGGAACTCGTCGACGCCGCGCTCGATGCGCTCGCGAGTGGGCGCATCGGCGCGGACCAGCTACCCGCGGTCGTCGACCTCGCGGAACTACCGGACATGGTCCGGGGTTACGAGG
>ERZ501011.273-NODE-273-length-15288-cov-7.138056_pt1 | contig 15288 bp, 18 predicted proteins | sample MGYA00248833_ERZ501011 | MGnify/ENA primary metagenome ERZ501011 (study PRJEB25958, sample SAMN03398530) | human skin metagenome | study: EMG produced TPA metagenomics assembly of the Human Skin Microbiome Metagenome (human skin metagenome) data set. | reverse complement strand
TCGACAGCGTCAGCGGCACGCAAGGCATCGCGGGCGCTGCCGACTTCGTGCTGGTCCTGCAACGACCTCGCAAGAGCAACGAGGCCAGCCTCTCGGTGACCGGACGCGACGTCGTCGAGCGTGAGGTGGCGCTGGTGACCGAGGACGGGCGCTGGCGTCTGGACGGCGACAGCATCGAGGCTGCCGAGAGCCAAGGCGAGACGCGAAGGGACCGTCAGCGGCTCGGTGACCTCAGCAACGACGCACTCGAGTACGTCAACAGCCGAGGCGACACGACACCGGCCGAGGTCGCGTCAGAGTTCGGCGTGGACAACAAACACGCCGGGGTGATCCTGAGCCGCCTCTACGAATCGGGACGACTGACGAAACCGAAGAGGGGGACCTATAGGGGTGTTGTATCTGTTGAATTGTTGAAACCAGAGCCTGAAAACCCCTCCACTTTCAACACATACAACGGATACAACACCACCCTTTTAGGGACCTGTTCGGTGTGTGGAGTGTCGCTACCCTCCGACCTCGTCGATACCTGCGGGGTGTGTGCCGATGCCTGAGACCCGCCACCTTCCCTACGGACTCACGGCCTTGATCTACCTCCGCGGCGACCGGGAGCTCGCCGAGCTTGAGCCTGAGACCCGCGCACGTCTCGACAATCTCCCGGCCGGGTCTGGTCCTCCGCGTTGTGGCGCACCCACGACCGGCAAGCGCCGCGAGGCGTGCCGTCTCGCGGTGGCCGAGACGGGGCAGCGCTGCCAACTCCACCGAGCCAAGGAGCGCCGACCGTGACCGAACCCAAACCGCCTACCCATCCCAGGACGCTGGCCAACCGCCTCGAGCTGCTCGAGAAGCACGCCCGCAAAGGCCGCCTGTCCGAGCGCCAGCGCGTCTACCTCGACGCCCTGCTGACCCACTACTACGAGACCACCAGGAGTTGGACTGATGAGTAAGCCCACCGCCGATGAGCAAGTGACCGAAGGCATGAACGCCTACTACTACCTCTGTGCCCTTCGAGCCGAAGGCAAGAGCGACCTCGTGCGCAACTACCTCGGATCGATGAGTGTCGAAGAGCAGACGGCAATGTGGCTCGGTGGTGTCTCGGTCACCATCGGACTCGCTGTCTTGCACGCACCGACTGCTGGCGTCGCCTCCGAAGACATCCCCAAGTGGTTCCGCATGATGGCCGAACCCGACCTCGACCCAGACAACCTCGACGACGAGGACGACCAGTAGTGAAGCCGTGCATCGACTGCGGTGAGCCCGCAGAGTCCACGCGCTGCGACGACTGCGCACCCGCGCACCGCAGCGTCACCCGCACCGACCTGCCCACGACGAGCGCCCGTAGCCGCGGCTACGGCACCGCCTGGGACAAGCTCAGCCGCCAGGCCCGACGGATGCAGCCGTGGTGCTCCGACTGTGGCACCCGCGACGACCTCACCGCCGACCACTCCGAGGAAGCCTGGCGCCGCCACGACGCCGGCAAGCCGATCAGGCTGCAAGACATCGACGTCCTGTGCCGCCGCTGCAACGCCCGCAAGGGCCGCGCACGCCCTGGGGGGCAGCCCCAGCGAGGGGGGACGGGACTCGGCGGGGGGGAGCCGCGAAGGCCCTTACACACCCCCGGGGGGTACCCGGCGGGCGGTGGTGCCGCGTGAAGGCCGGACCGAAGGCCGCTGTAGACGCGACTCCGCTGCCGTGGTCGCCGAGGGTCACCGGGTCGGCGCGGTTCGTCAAGTTCTGTGAGCGCTTCATCAAGGTGCCGAAGGGCACCAACGCGCTCAAGGCGTTGCGGCCGCGGGACTGGCAACGCGAGCTGATCGGGTCGGTGGAGGACGCCGAGCAGACGCCCCGCACCGCGGGATGGATGCTGCCCCGCGGCCAGGGCAAGAGCACCCTGTTGGCCGCGTACGGGATCTATCGGTTCTTCACCGACGGTGAGGGTGCCGTGGTGGTCGTCGTCGCCGTAGACGAGCGTCAGGCCGGCATCGTGTTCGGCATCGCCCGACGCATGGTGGAACTCGACGACGACCTCGCGGGCCGGGTGCAGGTGTTCAAGGAGCGGCTGTACAACCCGACCACCGACTCCTACTTCCATTGCCTGCCTGCCGAACCGAAGCGCCTCGAGGGCCTGGACTACACGCTGGCGATCCTCGACGAGGCTGGCGTCGCGAACCGGGACAGCTACGAGGTGCTGACGCTGGCGCAGGGTAAGCGGGAGCGTTCGACACTGGTCTGCATCGGTACGCCCGGTCCTGACCCCAACGACCAGGTGTTGGTCGATCTGCGCAACTACGCCGACGAGCACCCCGAGGACAAGAGCCTGGTGTGGCGGGAGCACTCGGCCGCCGGCTTCGAGGATCACCCCGTCGACTGCGAGCACTGCTGGGAGCTGGCCAACCCGGCGCTCGACGACTTCCTGCACCGCGACGCGCTGACCGCGCTACTGCCGCCCAAGACCCGCGAGGCGACGTTCCGCCGAGCGCGCCTGTGTCAGTTCGCCTCCGACACCGACGGCGCGTTCCTGCCCGCTGGCGTGTGGGCAGACCTCTCGACCGGGCATCCGGTACCCAAGGGTGCGCGGGTAGTGCTCGCGCTCGACGGGTCGTTCTCCGACGACACCACCGCACTGTTGGTGGCCACGGTCTCGACCGAGCCGCACATGGACAAGGTGAAGGTGTGGCAGCGGCCCGACCGCGATGACACCACCTGGCGGGTACCCATCGCCGAGGTCGAAGACGAGATACGCAAGGCGTGTCGGTACTGGCAGGTCGTGGAGATCATCGCCGACCCGTTCCGCTGGACCCGCACCCTGCAAGCCCTCGAGGCTGAGCGGCTGCCGGTGGTCGAGTTCCCGCACTCACCGGCGCGCCTGACCGCGGCGACCGGCGACCTCTACAACGCCTGTCTCAACAAGCGTCTCAGCCACTCCGGCGACCGCACCCTCGCCGAGCACATCGGCGCCGCGGTCATCACCGAGGACGCCCGCGGCATCCGCCTGAGCAAGGCCAGCCGGTCGGCGAAGGCCCGAAAGATCGACCTGGCCGCGTGCGCGGTCATGGCGCACTCGCGTGCCACCTGGCGCGCGTCGAAGAAGAAGAAACGAGCTAGGAGCTTCACGTGACCAACGCCCTGCACACCGGACTACTGCAACGCATCGACGCCCCGCAGGCCCGCTACGCGGTCCTCGACCGCTACTACGTCGGCGAACAGCCGCTGGCATTCCTGGCCCCAGAAGCACGTAAAGCGTTGGGAGACAGGTTCGGTCGCATCGCCTCGAACCTCTGCCGACTGTCGGTGACCTCGATCGCGGAACGCCTGCGCGTGACCGGATTCGACGGTGTCGACGTCTGGTCGGACTGGCTGCGCAACGACCTCGACCAGCTCGCCCCGGTCTCGCACCGCGAGGCGCTGCTACTCGGTGCCAACTACGTCGTGGTGTGGGCTGACACCCAAGGCCGGCCGCAAGTGTCCATCGAGTCGGCACACCAGATGTCGGTGCAGGTCGACCCCGGCACCCGACAGATCGTCGCCGCCTGCAAGCGATGGACGACCGAGACCACCACCGAGGCAACGATATTCGAGGCCGACACCATCACGCGACTACGCGCCAACAACACCGGCGCGACCACGGCAGGATTCGAGACCGTCGAGGTGCTCGACAACCCGCTCGGCGTGGTGCCGGTGGTGCGGCTGGCCAACACCGACCGCATCCTCGGTGACCCGGTCTCCGAGATCGCCGACTTGATCCCGCTCGTCGATGCGCTCAACAAGACACTCGCCGACATGATGGTCGGCTCTGAGTTCTACGCCCGACCGCGACGGTGGGCCACCGGCGTCGAGCTCGTCGAGGAACCCGTCGTCGATGACGAGGGCAACCCGGTGCTCGATGACGATGGCGACCCGGTGGTCGACGAGGTGAACCCCTATCCCGAGACCAACCGCATGATGATCGCCGAAGAGGTGCAGGCCAAGTTCGGTCAGCTCGAGGCGTCCGGGCTGACCGCCTACGAATCGAGCGTCAAGGTGCTGCTCGAGCAGATCATGGCCGTCAGCGCGCTACCGGCCCACTACGTCGGCATCACGTCGGCGAACCCGGCCAGCGCCGACGCCATGCGTGCCGCCGAGGCCGCGCTCACCGCCCGCGCCGAAGCCAAGCAGGCGCTGTTCGGTCGGAGCTGGGAGCAGGTCGCACGGCTGATCGTCGCGGTGCGTGACGGCGTCGACCCGGCCGAGGTACAGGCGCGGGTGCAGTGGGCCGACCCGTCGACCCGCTCGATTGCCCAGGAGGCCGATGCTGTGGTCAAGCTCCATCAGGCCGGCCTACTCCCGGCCACCTACGCCCTCAAGCGGTTGGGCTACTCCGACACCGAGATCACCGACATTCGCACCGCCACCCGGCTCGAGGCGATGGACTCCGCGGGTGCTGACGTGACCAGCCTGCTGCCGGGCGCTGAGGCCCCCAGATGAACGCCTACGCCGACCGCGTGGCCACGCTCGCCCAGTCGACCAGCGAGTCAGTACAGGCGCTCTACGATCGCTACCTCGCCGGAGAGCTGACCGAGGAACTGTTCGTCGAGCTGGCCACGACGGCACTGGCCGTCAACGATCACAGGGCGGCGACCCTGGCCGACGTCGGCGTGGCCGCCATCCTCACCGCACAACTCGGCGCCGTATCCCTACCGGTCGGCGTCCCGGCACCGAATCCGCCGAAATCGCTGCTACACAACCTCATTCGGGAGGCGCTTGACGATCCTGACCCGCGGACCAAGCTCGAGACCGCCGCCCGCGGCCGCACCCTCGAGACCGCGCGCGAGTGCTACGCCTCCGGGCTACACCGCCACGAGGTCAAGTTCTGGAAACGCGTACCGAACTCCGGTGCCTGTCCTGCCTGCCGCAACCTGGCCGGCACCGTCCTACCCATCGAGACGCCCATGTGGCACCACACCGGCTGTTCCTGCACCCAGGCGCCGGCAACACCCACCGAGAAGGAGAACTCCGATGCCCAACGATCCGCAGCAGCTCGACGAGCAGCAGCCACCCGCCGAGAACGAGACGCCGCAGACCCCGACGCAGCCCGAGCCCGACGCTCAGCAGCAGCCCGAAAGTCAGCAGCAACCCGACGAGCCAACCGAGAACGAACCGACACCGGAACCTGACACGTTCCCGCGGGCCTACGTCGAAGACCTCCGCAGGGAGAACGCCGACTACCGCAACCGCGCGAAGGCCGCTGACGACCTCGCCAAGCGGTTGCACACCGAACTCGTCCGAGCCACCGGCAAGCTCGCCGACCCGACCGACATGCCCTTCGACGCCGAGCACCTCGAGGACCCCGACAAGCTGACCGCGTCCATCGATCAGTTGCTTTCGGCCAAACCGCACCTCAAGGCTCGCCGCATTGTCGGTGCGGTAGGGCAGGGTGAGTCCGGCACCACCACCGGTGTCGACCTGCTCGGCATCATGCAAGGCCGAGCCTGACCCACAGGAGGCACACATGGCAGATACCAGCGGACTCGGACAGGCGTACATCGACGCACAGAAGGCGATCCTTGAGGGAATCGTCGAATCAGGCAACCGCGCCGATATCAAACTCGCCCTCGCCCAGGCCTTTCAAGCACTCGCAGCGCACGCGCCACGTGACTCCGACGGTCACGTCATCGCCAACTAATCGACAATCGTTGTCATCTGGCCTGCATCCTGTCATGATGGATGCAGGCCAGATGCCTGTCTAGACGTTGCGAGCCGGGCGCTCGACGTGAATCTCACACTCACGTAGGAGCCCCGCATGGCCACCCAGACCACCGCAACCCTGTCCACGCTGCAACAGACCCAGATCCAGCAGCTACTTGTGCAACCCCTCGAGTCCGAGAGCGTGTTCCTCGCCTCCGGCCCGAAGGTCATCGACACCAACGGCCCGATCCGCATCCCGCGTATCGCCTCCGGCCTGACCGTCGGATTCGTCGCCGAAGGCGGCACCATCCCCGAAAGCTCGGTCGGCCTCGACGAAGTGTCGATGCTGCCCTCGACCCTCAAGAGCCTGAAGGTCATCAGTCGCGTCACGTCCGAGGTGCTCCGCTCGTCGGCTCAGGCGCTCGACGCAATCCTCAAGCAGCGCCTGGTAACTGACACCGCCAAGGCGCTCGACGTCGCGCTGTTCACCGGCACCGGATCATCGAACACCATCCGCGGTCTGCTCAATCAGAGCGGCGTGGCCACCGGCACCCTCGACGCCGACGAGCCCGACAGCCTGCTCGACGGCATCGGCGTCGCCCGCGCCAACGAGGTCAAGCCCAACCGCTGGTTCCTCAGCCCCGCCGACTACCTGTCCATCCGCAAGGTCAAAGACGCCGACGGCCGCTACATCCTGCAACCCGACCTCACCCAGGCCGGCCAAGAGGTGCTGTTCGGTGTGCCCGTCACGGTGACGGCCCAGATTCCCACCGGCAAGGCCGTGCTCGCCGACATGAACATGGTCGCCATCGCCCGCGACATGAGCCCGTCGGTCACCGTCGACAGCTCCCGCTACTTCGACACCGACGAAGTCGCACTGCGTGTCGTCGCCCGCTACGACCTGGCACTGTTGCAGCCGAAGGCGGTCACCGTCCTGACCGCGGCGCCGTGACCGACAACAACGACGTCCTGGCCCTGCTCGGCCGCTCTGGTGACACTGACCTGGTCACCGTCGCCCAGCAGGCGCAGCAGGTTGTCACCGCTCAGGTCTGGGCCTACACCCGCGGCCGCGGATTCTCCGGTGAACAGCCGGCGCCGGACATCGACACCGTCATCCTCACCTCGACGGCGCGGTTGGTCGCCAACCCCGAGAACCTCCGGTCGGAGAAGATCGGCGACTACGAGGTACAGCGTCAGGTGGTCGAGGGGTGGACGCTGGCCGAGTTGGCGATCCTGAATCGCTACCGCAGGCGCGCACGGTGATCCCGACCCGGCTGCTCCCGCAGCAGTTGACCTACCGCCCGATGACCGGCCGCACGAGTTTCGGCCCGGTCTACGGCGACCTCGTCACGGTTCCGGCACGGGTGCAGTTCGGCGCCAAGACCATCCAGACCGCCGCCGGAGAAGAGGCGGTCTCGTCGGCGACGATCTATGTGCAGCCTGGCGCCAACCTGCCCGACATCGGCGCTGTCGTCACGCTGCCTGACGGCAGTGTCCGGCCGGTCATCGCCCGCACCGAACACGTGGGCGCCCGAACTGTCGAGGTGGTGAGCCTCGACGTGTCCTGAGCGGTTCGGTGGGTTCCTGACTCAGGACACAGAACGACCCCGGCCTCCCTCGCATGGGACCGGGGTCGTTCGCTGTTGTGGGGTCAGACCAGACGCAGCACCGCACCTGGTCGGCAACTGTTGAGCTGCTCGAGTACCACCGTCAGCGCGGCGAGTTGCTCGGTCGAGAGATGGCGCTCGTCGAACTCGTCCAGTGCCTTGCAGCAGCGGTCTATCCATGCGGTGCGATCGGGGATCATGACGGGCCTTCCGACGTAGGGGAGTGGCCAACTGTAGTTGCACGTGTGTTGCACGAAACAAGAAAGCCCCGGCTTAAACCGGGGCTGACCTGCAGTAACTGTGGTGCGCGATACAAGGATTGAACTTGTGACCTCTTCCGTGTCAGGGAAGCGCTCTCCCACTGAGCTAATCGCGCGGGTATGGAATTGTGCAGCGGTGGAGGTGGCGACGGGAATCGAACCCGTGTACACGGCTTTGCAGGCCGTTGCCTCACCACTCGGCCACACCACCAGATGCGAGTCGACTCGCGCCGAGCGGATGACGGGATTCGAACCCGCGACCCTCACCTTGGCAAGGTGATGCGCTACCAGCTGCGCTACATCCGCATGCCCACGAGCGATCTTGTGGATCGTGCTGCTCGCGGTGCGAAGAGAAACTTACGCGATGGTTTCCGAACTATCCAAATCGCCTGGTCAGAGGCGTGGCCGCGAGTGAATCCCCAGCGTGTGATTCGCTCCCGTGCCGTGTAGGGGCGTTTGTGACGTGGCCCACCGCGGTGATTTGGGACTTCTGCGCAACCCGTGTAATCTTCTGGCTCGTGCGCAGGCGCCCCCGGCACTGACCGAAGGCGCCCGACACGGTCCCGTGGCTCAGTGGAAGAGCGTCCCGTTCACACCGGGAAGGTCGCTGGTTCGATCCCAGCCGGGACCACCACAGTCCCACAAGCCCCGCCGACATCGGCGGGGCTTTTTTCGTTCGACCCCACCCGCTCGTCTCGCCGGGACCCGGGGTTCGGTCGATCGGATGAACAGTGCATCTACCTCCGGTTTTGCCGTCATGCAATGTATACGATGCGGCGGCAGATGTGGCGATGAGTGCTCACAGCTGCAGTCGGACGCTTGGAGAGTGACATGACCAGACGCTGTGACTGGCTCGGCGGACTTGCAGTGCTCGCGTCGGCCGCCGTCATCGCGCTCGGTGCCGGTGACGCCTCGGCAGCGCCCGGCGACTACCTCGCTGTTCTGGAGTCGCGCGGGATCTACACGACAACTCCCGGAGCGACGTCGTGCTTCGACTATCGCGACGACGACACCAGCGGTTGCAGCAGACGATTCACCACAGCCGACGATGCTCTTCATACCGGCTATTGGGTGTGCGATCAGTTGGACATCGGCCGTTCACCGTCTTCCATCGCCCACCAGATGTACACAGCGGATGGGCTGTTCCTCAGCAAGAAGAACTCCGCCATCGTCGTCGACGCCGCGCACAAGGAGCTTTGCGAATGAAGCGACTCATCATCGGAATCCTGGCCACGTTCGCTCTGGTCGCGGGACTGCTCGTGGGTGTCGGGCAGGCATCAGCCATCACGGTTGCCGAACAGGCCTTCGTCAACAAGGCGCGGACGCTGCCCACTGCTGCCTGGCCGAACAGTCGGTACACCACTGACGCGGAGATGGTGGCGGGAGGCTACCGAGCCTGCGGCGTCATGGACCGATACCGCGACACTCAGGTTGCCGAGCGGATTTTCTACAACCCTGACGGCAGCTACCAGCCCGCGTACGAACAGCGACTTTTCCTGCTGTACGCGACCCAGGACCTCTGCCCTCGCCACGCATATCGCTACGAGAACTTCTGAGCGGATCACAGATGACCAGAAATTCCGTCGCCGGTTTGCGGTGGCAGTGGTAATCGCCGCACCAGCGTTTCGTCCGTTCGGCATCACCGACCTGCGTCAGTACGGACTGCATCCCTGAACGAACACGGGCCGGTACGGCTGTCCCGCAACCGCATCGACGTCAGCGAGAGCCCGGGCCAGCACGACGACCGCGGCGTCTGCGGATCGCCGCTGCGGCGCGGCGAGGAGCGCGTAACCGTGCCGCATCGTCACCGTGGCGACGATGCGCGCCTGCCAGCCCGGCGCGTCGGCCGGCGGTGACTGGATGCCGTCGAGAACGCGGCAGGTCGACCGCTGCGCGAGCTCCTCACCGTCGTTCCCGGTCGAGAGATCGATGAGTACGTCGACCACTCGCCGCTGGTCGGGTCGTAGCGCAGAGTCGTCGGGGAGTGGCCAGGGGTCGAGCCGCGGGCGCACGACCTCGGACGGGGTCTCGACTGCGATGTGGATCGCTGGAACCGGACCGTCGGCGGTGCTCGACGAGGTGTCGCGCGTCATCGCGACCGGCTCGATGCCTTCCCCGACGCATGCGACGGTCAGCGTCGACGATGCCGCGATGACCAGTACGACTCCGAGGGTTGCTCGTAGTGATGACATGGTGTCGTCCCCAAGGTGATCTCGTCACCCACCGAGGTCAACGGTAGTCCGGCACGGACTGTCGCGATCCAGCTGTCCACCGAACAACCGACCACGCCCCACGGCGTTGCGCGTGATGCAGCTCACAGCCAGGGCGTACGCTCGCCGCGTGGCCGCGAAGACTGCCGTCGATCTGCCGGAGTCGTCTCGTCCTGGGCCCGCACGGATCCCGACGGCGGCAATCGTCGTGGCGGCCGTCGTCGCGGTCGGGGTGATCGCCTGGCACATCGCAGCGTTCCCGATCACCAACCCGTTCTACGGGCTCTTCGAGAACGCCACCGATGCCCGCGTCTATCGCGCGGGCGCGGCCACCGTGCTCGACGCGGGTCCGCTGTACGACGCACCCGTCCTGTGGCGTCTGCACTTCACCTATCCGCCGTTCGCCGCGGTCGTGTTCGTCCCGCTGGCTCTGCTCACCGAGGCCGTCGCCAACATCGTCTGGTGGACAATCGGTTTCGCCGCGCTCACCGGCGTGATCGGGATGTGCCTTCGCAGCCTGCGCTACCGGCCCGACGGTCGCCTGATCACGTTCGCCGCCTTGCTCGCGATCTCGTCGACCGCCCTCGAACCCGTCCGAACCACCATCTGGCTCGGACAGGTCAACCTCCTGGTGATGATCCTGATCCTCGTCGACCTGGTGTTCCTCTCGACGACATCGCGGTGGCGCGGAGTCGCCACCGGCATCGCGGCCGGGATCAAACTGACACCGCTGTTCGCCGTCGTCTACCTGTTGGTGACCCGCCAGTGGCGCGCGGCAGCCACGGCGCTGGCGACGTTCGCGGCGACCGTGATGATCGGATTCCTCGCCGTCCCCGCCGACTCGTGGGCCTACTGGACCCGCCACCTCACGGACACCGAACGCATCGGCCGGGCCGACTCGCCGGCCAATCAGTCGGTGCGCGGATTCGTGTCACAGATGCTGTCCCACTTCGACATCGGGCGGTTCGCCGAGCCCGCACCCGGCGGGCCCGTCTTCGTCGCGCCGACGTGGCTGTGGCTCCCGCTTGCGCTGGTCGTCGCCGCGCTCGGACTGCTCGCCGCGGTGGTTGCCCACCGCGACGGTCGCGACCTCCTCGCGGCCACGATCGTCGGCATGACGATGTGTGCGGTCTCGCCCTTCGCGTGGGGACACCACTGGGTCTGGTGCGTGCCGCTGTTCGTCGTCGCGCTGGATCTGGCGATGCGGCGGGGGAGTACGGCTCGTACGTGGTGGTACTGGCTCGCGCCGGCCGGCGTGGCGGCGCTGACGTTCACCTGGTGGCGGCACTGGTGGGACAGCGGGCCGTACCTGACCTCCGACCACGCCATCGCGTTGGGGCTTTTCATGATGCCGCGAAACGGTGACGACTCTGTCGTCGGCGATCTGCTCGTCGTGCTGTATTCGGGCTGCTATCCGCTGCTTCTCGCGGTCACCGTGTCCGCGACTCTGATCGACGGCGCGCGGCGGAGGCGACGGCGCCGCTCGACCACCCTGCCGACGCCGGAGGCCCACACCTGCATCGCGTAGCCTGGACGTCACTTTCCAGGCCGAGACGAACACCGGGCCGAAGTGCGCAGCGGGCCGAATGAACGAGGTGGGAGACGATGCCGACACCGGGGGCGAGCGAGTCCGGAGTGAACGAGACGTCCACACCGAGCGGCGCGCGGACGTCGGCCGACGCGGACCGCGGGTCTCTCCGGCATCGCCTGCGCATCCGCGCACGCCATCGTCGCTACGTCGTGCGCAGCAACCCGAAATGGCATGGCATGTACCGCATCGCGGTCGGGACCATCGGCACGATCGTCCTGCTGTGCGGCATCGTCGCGATCCCGTACCCGGGCCCGGGCTGGCTCATCGTGTTCCTCGGACTGGGCATCCTGGCGTCCGAGTTCGACTGGGCGCACCGGTTGCTGAAGTTCGCGCGGGCGAAATACGACGCCTGGATGGACTGGATCGGTCGGCAACACTGGTCGGTACAGGCCGTCTTCTGGCTCGCAACCTGTGCCATCGTCATCGCCACCCTGTGGGTTCTCGGCGCGCTCAACACCGTCGCCGGGTGGGTCGGCCTCGACTACGGCTGGCTGGCGAGTCCGATCTTCGGCTGATCTCCGACGCCGCAAGGTAGGGGTGCACTCCACGACGACCCGTCGCGGATACCATCAGAGTCGCAAACGTCCGACCCGGACGCGTCTTCGCGTGTCCGCCCCAACCCGAGGAGCGCCCCCGTGCCCGACGACGTCCAGGTGACCAGCCCCGCCACGATCCGTGTGCCGGCTGGGACGACCGCGGGCACCGCACTGCGCGAGGCCGAGCTGCCCAACAAGGGCCCGGAGGCCATCGTCGTCGTCCGTGACGCGGGCGGGGACCTCCGCGACCTGTCGTGGGCACCCGACGCCGACACCGATGTCGAACCGGTCGCCGCGAACACCGAGGCCGGCCGCAGCGTGATCCGGCACTCCACCGCACACGTTCTCGCGCAGGCGGTCCAGGAGCTGTTCCCCGAGGCCAAGCTCGGGATCGGCCCGCCGATCAAGGACGGCTTCTACTACGACTTCGACGTCGCCGAACCCTTCACCCCCGAGGACATCACCGCCCTCGAGAAGAAGATGAAGCAGATCATCAAGTCGGGTCAGCGGTTCTCGCGGCGGGTGTACGAGTCGAAGGACGAGGCCCGCGCCGAACTGGCCGGGGAGCCGTTCAAACTCGAACTCATCGACGACAAGGGCGCGGCCGACGACGCCGAGGTGATGGAGGTCGGCGGCGGGGAACTGTCGGTCTACGACAACCTCAATCCGCGCACCGGAGAACGCATCTGGTGCGACCTGTGCCGCGGGCCGCACGTCCCGACGACCAAGTACATCGCGGCCTTCAAGCTGACCCGCAGCTCGGCGGCGTACTGGCGCGGCGATCAGGCCAACGCCGGTCTGCAGCGCGTCTACGGCACCGCGTGGGAATCGTCGGAGGCGCTGGACGCACACCTGGAGATGCTCGCGGAGGCCGAGAAGCGCGATCACCGCAAGCTCGGCGCCGAACTCGACCTGTTCAGCTTCCCCGACGAGCTCGGCTCGGGACTCCCGGTCTTCCACCCGAAGGGCGGCATCATCAAGCGCGAGATGGAGGACTACGTCCGCGCGAAGCACATCGAGAACGGCTTCCAGTACGTCGGCACCCCGCACATCTCGAAGGAACATCTGTTCCACCTGTCGGGCCATCTGCCGTACTACGCCGACGGCATGTTCCCGCCGATCCACGTCGACGAGGAACGCAACGAGGCAGGGGAGATCACCCGCCAGGGGCAGGACTACTACCTCAAGGCAATGAACTGCCCGATGCACAATCTGATCTTCCGGTCGCGCGGACGGTCGTACCGTGAACTGCCGCTGCGGCTCTTCGAGTTCGGTCACGTCTACCGCTACGAGAAGTCGGGCGTCGTGCACGGTCTGACCCGCGTCCGCGGGTTCGCCCAGGACGATTCGCACAGCTATGTGACGCCGGAACAGGCCAAGGACGAGATCAAGCATCTGCTCGACTTCATCCTCGGGCTGCTGCGCGACTTCGGCCTCGACGAGTTCTACCTCGAGCTGTCCACCCGTGACGACTCGCCGAAGTTCATCGGTTCCGCGGAGCAGTGGGCCGCCGCGACCGCCATCCTCGAAGAGGTGTGCGTCGAATCAGGTCTCGACCTCGTGCCCGACCCGGGTGGTGCCGCCTACTACGGACCGAAGGTCTCGGTTCAGGCGAAGGACGCGATCGGGCGTACCTGGCAGATGTCGACCATCCAGTACGACTTCAACCAGCCGGCCGGATTCGACCTCGAGTACACCGCCGCCGACGGCACCAAGCAGCAGCCGGTGATGATCCACTCGGCGAAGTTCGGCTCCATCGAGCGGTTCTTCGGCGTGCTCACCGAGCACTACGCGGGCGCGTTCCCGGCGTGGCTCGCACCGGTCCAGGTGGTCGGCATCCCGGTCGCGGAGGCGTTCGAGGAGCATCTGTACGACGTGGCAGCCGACCTTCTCGCCGCCGGTGTCCGCGCCGAGGTCGACGCCTCCGACGACCGCATGCAGAAGAAGATCCGCAACCACACCACCGGCAAGGTGCCGTTCATGCTGCTCGCCGGCGAACGCGACGTCGAGGCCGGGGCGGTGAGCTTCCGGTTCCGCGACGGCACGCAGGTCAACGGCGTGCCGGTCGCCGATGCGGTGTCGGTGATCGTCGGGTGGGTCCGGAGCAGGCGCAACGAGTCGCCCACCAAGGAGTTGGTCGAGGCCGCGCTCGGCGAGGTGGAGACGGTCGTGGTGGCGGGAGCGCTCGATGAGTGACGCCGCGTTCGGTGAGGCGCCCGGCGAGATCCGGGACGAGGGTGTCGGTGTGGCGGATCGCCTGCAACGGCTGTGGAGTCCCCACCGGATGACCTACATCGCCGACCCGCAACCGGCCGAGAAGACGGGGCACCCGTTCCTCGACATCCCGACCATGAGCGATGAGGACGGTCTCATCGTGGCGCGTGGTGACACCGTCTACGCGGTGCTGAACCTGTACCCCTACAACCCGGGGCACACCATGGTGGTGCCGTACCGGCAGGTCGCCGACCTCGAGGATCTGACCGCCGCGGAGTCCGCGGAACTGATGGCGTTCACGCAGCGGATGATCCGCACGATCAAGGCGGTGTCGAACCCCAACGCGTTCAACGTGGGTCTGAATCTCGGCTACGCGGCGGGCGGTTCGTTGTCCGAGCACCTCCACCAGCACATCGTGCCGCGATGGATGGGCGACGCGAATTTCATCACCATCGTCGGCGAGACGAAGGTCATGCCGCAGTTGCTCCGGGACACCCGCGGACTGCTGGCCGAGGCCTGGCAACGTCTGGGCGACTGATGACCGACGATGAGTGACCGGGAAGCGTCGGGGCGCGACGTGCGGCGAGATGGGGGAGGAACTCGGCGATGCTGAGCATTCTGGGTCGGGCGTCGGTCTCGAAGGTGACCCTCCCGATGGGTCGGGCGCTCCTGCGGACCGGGCTCACGCCGGACTCGGTGACGGTGATCGGCACACTGGCCGGTGTCGCGGCCGCGCTCACCCTGTTCCCGATGGGCGAGCTGTTCTGGGGCACGATGGTCATCTGGCTGTTCGTGATGTTCGACATGCTCGACGGCGCGATGGCCCGAGCCCGGGGCGGCGGCACGCGATTCGGCGCGGTTCTCGACGCGACCTGCGACCGCATCGCCGACGGGGCCATCTTCGCCGGCCTCGCCTGGTGGTGCGCCGTCACCGAACCTCACGACCTGCTGTTCGTCGCGACCCTCATCTGTCTGGTGACCTCACAGGTCATCTCCTATGCCAAGGCCCGTGCCGAGGCGAGCGGTCTCTACGGCGACGGTGGGCTCATCGAGCGACCCGACCGTCTGATCATCGTGCTCGTGGGCGCCGGCCTCACGGGTCTCGGCCTGTGGTGGGCCATCCATGTCGCGATGTGGCTGCTCGCGGTCGCCAGTGTCATCACCGTCGGACAGCGCATGTGGTCGATCGCGCAGTCGCCGGGTGCGCGG
>ERZ501011.271-NODE-271-length-15350-cov-11.613665_pt1 | contig 15350 bp, 13 predicted proteins | sample MGYA00248833_ERZ501011 | MGnify/ENA primary metagenome ERZ501011 (study PRJEB25958, sample SAMN03398530) | human skin metagenome | study: EMG produced TPA metagenomics assembly of the Human Skin Microbiome Metagenome (human skin metagenome) data set. | reverse complement strand
TCCGCGCCGCCCCCCGCCCCGCGGTGGACGCCCCCCGCGCCGCCGCCGCCGACTGGGCTCACACGAGCTTCGACGACCGCGCGGCCGTGATCCTGCGCGCCGCCGAGCTGCTGGCCGGGCCGTGGCGCGAGCGGATCGCGGCGGCGACGATGCTCGGCCAGTCGAAGTCGGTGCAGCAGGCCGAGATCGACGCCCCGTGCGAGCTCGTCGACTTCTGGCGGTTCAACGTCGCCTTCGCGCGTGAGATCCTCGCCGAGCAACCGGAGTCGTCGCCCGGGGTGTGGAACCGGCTCGACCACCGTCCACTGGACGGGTTCGTCTACGCCGTGACCCCGTTCAACTTCACCGCCATCGCCGCCAATCTGCCCACCGCCCCCGTGTTGATGGGCAACACCGTCGTCTGGAAGCCCTCCCCCACCCAGGCATACTCGGCGCAGTTGACGATGGCGCTGCTCGAGGCCGCCGGATTGCCGCCCGGGGTGATCAATCTCGTCCACGGCGACGGTGCCGCGGTCTCGGATGTCGTTCTCGCCGATGAGGATCTGGCCGGGATCCATTTCACCGGGTCGACGAGGACGTTCCGTCATCTGTGGCGTGAGGTCGGTGCCAACATCGAGCACTACCGGAACTACCCGCGCCTCGTCGGCGAGACCGGTGGCAAGGACTTCATCGTCGCGCACGCCTCGGCCGAACCTCATGCGTTGCGAACGGCGTTGACGCGCGGCGCTTTCGAGTATCAGGGACAGAAGTGTTCGGCGGCGTCGCGCGCGTATGTCGCCAGGTCGGTGTGGGAGCGGATGGGTGACGAGTTCCTCGGCGAGGCCGACGAACTCGCCTATGGCGACGTCCGAGATCTGACGAACTTCGGTGGTGCGGTGATCGATCGGCGCGCGTTCGACAAGCAGGTCGCGGCCATCGACCGGGCCAAGTCGTCGGCGTCGCTGACCGTCGCGGTCGGCGGCGTCTGCGATGACACCGAGGGGTACTTCGTCCGACCCACGGTCTTGGTGTCCGACGACCCGACCGACGAGGCGTTCGCCACGGAGTACTTCGGTCCGATCCTCGCGGTTCACGTCTACGACGACGCCGACTACGAGAACATTCTCGGCCTGGTCGACTCGACGGCGCAGTACGCACTCACGGGGTCGGTCATGGCGACCGATGTCGCCGCGGTGGCCCTTGCCTCCGACCGGCTGCGGAACGCGGCGGGCAACTTCTACGTCAATGACAAGCCGACCGGCGCCGTGGTCGGGCAGCAACCCTTCGGCGGCGGCCGGGCGTCGGGAACCAACGACAAAGCCGGGTCGAAGCAGAACCTGATGCGCTGGACCTCGACCCGCACGATCAAGGAGACCTTCTCACCTCCCACCACCTCGTCGTACCCGCACATGGTCGCCGACTGGACGGCGCTGTGATGGGGTCCGTCTTCGACACCGTGCTGCGGCCCGCGATCGTCGCGGCATCGCGCAGCGAACGGATCAAGGACTCGTCCCAGCGGTGGCCGGTCACCGGACGAGTGGTCCGCCGATTCGTGCCGGGCGAATCGCTCGACGCCGCCATGGCCGCCGTCGGGGCCGAACTCGCCGATGGACTCTCCGTCTCGGTCGACTTCCTGGGCGAGGACACCCTCGACGAATCCCAGGCGGACGCCACGGTGACCGCGTATCTGGCTCTGCTCGAGTCTCTGTCTGGACGCCGTCCGGCACCTGCCGGGTCGTTGGAGGTGTCGCTGAAGCTGACCGCGCTCGGTCTCGCACTGCCGGAGCACGGCGCGAAGATCGCCGAGGAGAACGCGCGCACGATCGTCGAAACGGCCGATGGCCTGGACGTCGTGGTCACCGTGGACGCCGAGGATCACACCACCGTCGACCAGCGGCTGGCGATCGTGCGGTCGTTGCGCTCCGAGTTCCCGGAGACCGGGACCGTGCTGCAGGCCTGCCTGCGCCGCACCGAGGACGACTGCGCCGAATTCGCGGCGTCGGGCGCCCGAATCCGGTTGTGTAAAGGCGCTTATGCCGAACCGCCCGCGGTCGCGTTCACCGACCGCCGCCAGGTCGACGACAGCTATCTGCGGTGCCTCCGGGTACTGATGAAGGGCTCCGGTTATCCGATGGTCGCCAGCCACGACCCCACGATGATCGACGCCGCGAGAATCCTCGCCGACGAATTCGGTCGCGCGCCGGACAGCTGGGAACACCAGATGCTGTACGGAATACGGGCCGACGAGCAGCGCCGGTTGGCAGCCGCCGGCGCACGCGTCCGGGTCTACATCCCCTACGGCGAGCAGTGGTACGGCTACCTCGTCCGACGCCTGGCCGAACGTCCGGCGAACCTGGGGTTCTTTCTGCGCGCACTGGCCGGGTGAGGCCCCCAACCCGTCGACTGTGCGGCAGTGGGCCACTGCTTCCTGTTCCGAACCGCTGGATCTGCGGTTGCCGGAGTGCGGAAAGCCGCCCCGCGGGTCGAGCAGGCAACTATTGAGAGCGGTGGGCCGACGACCGCCAGACTTCAACTCGACTGCCAGACTTCGATCGAGGTCTGGCAGTCGAGTTGAAGTCTGTCGGTCACAATTCGGGCAGATACGCCAGACAGTCCCACCGGCTGAGGTCGACTGCGCTCCTTGACAGCGCCTCACCGCCGGCGCGCGACGAAACTCAGCCCGAATCCCTCGGACTGCCTCGATCGAATATTGGCCAGGATCCGAGATCATGCGTGACTGAAGTGCGACCACTGTCGACGATTGCTGCACAGTCAACGCGAATCGACGCACAGTCAACGAAAAACACTGCACAGCGGACGAATTCGCGCGTCTCGCGCCTGTGGAAAACCCTCGAAATCGAACGAATGTTCCTGTACCTTGGAGTCATGCCAGAGCTAGCCACTCTCCTCGATCAACTCATCGGAACCACCCCACCCACCGACGACCCAACGGGCAGAGCAACATTCGACGCCCTCGACACATGGCGCCTGATCCGCAACCTTGCTGATCATCAGATCGTCACCCACGCAGCGCAACTCGACGAACTCGGCGTCGCGCAGAAAGCCGGCAGTACCACCAAAAAGTTGCTGATCGAGACCGGCCACGCACCTGCCGCCGCCCACCGCACCATGCGCAGTGTCGACGCCCTACCCAACCTGCCCGCTTTGGCGCGTCATGCCGCCGATGGGCGGTTGTCCGGCGAGATCGTCGATGCCATCGTGCGCGGGGTGAACGAGATCGAGAAACGTTGTCACGAAGGGCTTTCCGACGACGATCGCTCCCGGTATGAGAGCGAGCTCGTCGCCCAGGCGCTGTCGGGCGCGACACCGACTGAAGTACTCAAGCACGCTCGAGCCATCGGCAACACACTCTGCGACGACTCTGACACCGGAGTCCCCGCCGCCGACGACCCATCGCTGAACTCGGTGAACGCACACACCACCGACGACGGCCGCGTCGAGGTCCGTGCCGATCTCACCCAGGTGGTCGGCGAGAAGTTCCTGGCCATGATCGACGAACGCTCCTGCCCAAAACCCGAACCCGACGGAGCCGACGACCGACGCACCGCTGAGCAGCGTCGCGCCGATGCGTTCGAGCTGATCCTCGACCAAGCCGCACTAGGCGCCACCCTCGACACCGTCGGTTCGCCCCGCACGCAACTCATGCTGACCATCCCCGCCACCGGGGACCCGGCGTCGCTGCCGTGGACCGGGCCGGTCAGCCAAGCGACGGCGAAACAGGTGTCGTGCGACGGCTCGCTGACGGACATCATTCTCAACGGTGAGGGCGTACCGCTGCAGATGGGTCACACTCATCGGTTGTATCCGGCACACCTCCGCAAGGCGATCATCGTGCGTGACGCCTGCTGCATCAAATGCGGTGCACCACCGTCACATACCCAGGTTCACCACGTCACCCATTGGGCCGACGGTGGACCCACCGACCTCGACAACGGCTGCCTGCTCTGTCAGCGCTGCCACACCCAGGTCCACCACCACGGCTGGGACATCGTGATGGGCTTCGACCGCCACCCTTGGCTCGTCCCACCCGCCAGTATTGATCCGCAGCGCCGGCCACTGCCCGCTTACAACCGACGCACCATGCGACTCGACGACGCCGCCTGACCGCTGCCGCCACAGACCACCAGACTTTCGCGTAGCACCTTCCGCACCCGGGCCACACCCGGGACCGCATCAGTCCCTTGACAACTCCACAGTGAACCCCGGCCGGGTACCGCGCTGGGCGTGGTCTACTGCTGAACCCCGGCGAGACCACCGGAGCCGCGGCGTGATTCGTACCGGAGCAGTATCCAGGTACAGAACACCACCCAGATCGCCCCGAACAACCATCCGGCCACGACGTCCGTGGCCCAGTGCACGGCGAGTTGTATTCGGGTGAGGCCGACGAGGATCGACAGCACGGGGGCGATCACGAGGATCCAGCGATGCGCCCGCACCCAGGGCGAGGAGCGAAACGCGGCGACAGCGAACAGCCCGAACACGACCATCGTCATCATCGCGTGCCCGGAGGGGAACGAGAAGGTGTCGATGTTCAGTAGACGGTCTTCGACGGGTGGCCGGTCCCGCGCGAACGAGTACTTGAGTGCCTGCATCAGACCGTATCCGAAAAGCACTCCGGCGCCGACGAAGACCGCGTCGACTCGGTGCCGGGTCACGGCGAGTGTCACCACGACCGCACATGTCAGCACCAACATCGTCACCGTGTTGCCGAGCACCGTCACCACTTCGGCGATCGAGACCCAGGGCTCCGACCGGTTCTCGACCACCCAGTTCAGGATGTTCTCGTCGATCGTCGTCGGAGAGATGAACATCCCGCCACCCTATCCAGGCGTCGCTCAAGTCGCCCTCAAGCACATCGCAAGCGTCACCGCCCACTGTGGTCCTCGAACCCGCCCGACCACGTATCGATGAGGACCCCCGCGATGACGACCCACCCCGCCCGCACCGTTCACCCGATCCAGCTCCGGCTCCCCGGCCAGGCGGCCGCGCCCGACGGACCGCTCGACCCGTTCATGATGTACGTCCTGCACCACGGATTCCGGCGAGACCTCGCCGACTTCGCCGCCACCGTTCCGGCCACCCCCGTCGACGACGCGGGGACCTGGCGTGCGCTCTCCCGTCGATGGGCGATGTTCGCCCATGCGCTGCACCACCACCACACCGGCGAGGACCTGGAACTGTGGCCGCTGCTGCTCGAGCGGTGCGACAACGCCGAGGCGGAGGTCCTGCAGGCGATGGAGGACGAGCACGACGAGATCGATCCGCTGCTCGAAGAGTGTGCGGCCGGCTTCGCGCGGATGGCCGAACGCGCCGACGAACAGACCCGGGCCACCCTCGCGGACGCGCTGCACCGCGCCCAGGAGGTCCTCGGCAGACACCTGGCCCATGAAGAGACCGACGCGATCGCCATCGTGCAGCGCCGCCTCACGCCGCAGGACTGGGACGCCTTCGAGGAGAAGATGAGCAAGCGCTCCGGTCTGGCCGAGACCCTGCGGACGTGCCCGCTCATGGCGAAAGGGCTGACCGGTCCCGACCGCGAGGCGGTCTACGCCCGCATCCCCGCCATCCTGCGGCTGATGATCAGACTCGGCGGACCGAGATTCCGGCGCCTCGACGACCGCGCGTTCTACTACAACCCGCGCTGAACACCGACGGCCGGCGAACTCACCGCGCCAGCGACCGACCGATCACCAACCGCTGGATCTGGTTGGTGCCCTCGAAGATCTGGGTGATCTTCGCTTCGCGCATGTAGCGCTCGACCGGGAAGTCGCGGGTGTAGCCGTAACCGCCGAACACCTGGACCGCATCGGTGGTGACCTTCATCGCGGCGTCGGTGGCCACCAGTTTGGCGGTCGCCGCCGCCCGCGTGTAGTCGATGCCGGCATCGCGGCGTCGAGCGGCGTCGAGGTAGGTCGCGCGGGCCGAGTCGACCGCGGCGGCCATGTCGGCCAGCACGAACGACAGCCCCTGGTGGTCGATGATCTTGCGGCCGAACGCGGCTCGTTCCTGCGCGTAGTCGACGGCGGCGTCGAGCGCCGCCTGCGCCAGCCCCGTGGCCACCGCAGCGATGCCCAGGCGTCCGGAATCAAGCGCGGAGAAGGCGATCTGCAGCCCCTGCCCCTCCGCCCCCAGCCGGCGTCCCTCCTCGACGAACGCGTCGTCGTAGGTGGCGCCGGTCGTCGGGACCGCATGCAGACCCATCTTGTCCTCCGGCTTGCCGAAGCTGAGCCCCTCGGTGTCCCGGGCGACGAAGAAGCAGGACACCCCCTTGGAACCCTCACCGGTGCGGGCGAAGACGTTGTACACATCGGCGATGCCGCCGTGCGTGATCCAGGCTTTCGAACCCGTCATCGAGTAGCCGCCGTCGGTCGATACCGCGCGGCACGCGAGGGCCGCGGCGTCGGAGCCGGCCTGGGGTTCGCTCAGGCTGTAGGCCCCGATCAGCTTGCCGTTCAACAGGTCCGGCAGCCACTGCTGCTTCTGTTCGTCGGTGCCGAAGTTGAACAGCGGATGGCAGGCCAGCCCGTGCACGCTGACCGCCACGGCGACCGCAGCCCAGCGCGCGCCGAGCTCCTCGAGCACCTGCAGGTAGACCTCATACGGCTGGCCGCCGCCGTCCCACTCCGTCGGGTAGGGCAGCCCGAGCAACCCCGCCTCACCCAGTTCGGCGAACAACCCGTCCGGGTACCGACGGTCCTTCTCGTGCTGGTCGACGATCGGCGCCATGCGCTTGTCGGCGATGTCGCGGACCAGCGCGATCAGGTCGCGCGCCTCGTCGTTGGGGAGCAGGCGATCGACCGGCATTCCAGACCTCCAGGGTTACGAAACTAGTACTCAGGTCTTCTGCACAGTACTATTTCGGGCAGCGTACGTACAGCCGGAAGGGAGCACGCATGGCCACCCAGGGTTTCGCCACCCGCCGACGTGCCGCGCTGTTCGACGCCCTTCTCGAGCTGATCCTGCGCGAGGGGTTCGCGCACCTGTCGATCGGTTCCATCGCGGCCGAACTCCGTTGCTCGAAGTCGACGTTGTACACCCTCGCCGCCAGCAAGGAACAACTGGTCACCGCCACCGTGACGCACTTCTTCCGCAGCGCGACCGAACAAGTCGAGTCACGTGTCGCGGCGTCGTCGAGTCCGCGCGAACGGGTCATCGTCTACCTGGTGGCGGTGGGTGAGGCGCTGGCACCGGCCTCGGAGGCGTTCATGCGCGATCTCGACGCGTTCGAACCGGCACGCGCGCTGTACGAGCGCAACACCGCGGCGGCATCGTCCCGGGTTCAAGCGCTCATCGCCGACGGGGTGTCGGCCGGCGAGTTCCGCAACGTCGACGCCGCGTTCGCCGCCGACCTCGCCTCATCGATGATGAGCCGGATCCAGCGTCGCGAGGTGTGGGCCGCGACCGGACTCGACGACGCGGCCGCCTACCGCCAGCTCGCGTCGATCCTCACCGCGGGGATCGACGCCGGCCCGGACGCTCGAGGTGGGTGACACCCGCGTCGTCGACCCACCAGTCGACCCGCACCTCGCGATCGGTGTCATTGTCGTTGCTATGCAGTGTGATCCACAGTTCGTCGTGTAGCCGGACATCGCCGTGCGGGATCTCGATCCCCCGCGACGCCCCGAAGCGCACCACCGCCGGGTGCGCCCAGCCGACTGCCTCCCCCGGCGCGGACGCCGTCGCCGAATACTCCTCGCTCGCGAGCGGCAGGTCGAGCAGCGTGCCCAGCAGGTCGGCGTCGGCCGAGACCACGGTGGGTCCGGCGAGTACCGCCTCGTCGTCGGCCAGCGTCTGCAGGAACCACGGCCGGTCGACGACCATCGCGCGGTCGGCGGTTGTGCCGGCGAGGGTGCGCACCCGCTCGGGCACCTCGACGTCGTGCGCATCGACGGTGCCGCTCCGGCACGCCGCGACGACGGCGGCATGCACGGACACCGTTGCGCCCGCACTGATCACACGTTCCCGATCGCCGAGCCGGGTCAGCAGCAGCGTCGCGTCGTCGGCGGAGTCGGGTTCCAGCCGGGCGAGGGTGCCGGCGAGCTCGTCGGCATACGGGTGGTCGAGGGGATCGATGATGTTCTCGAGAACCTCATCCGACGGCGACCGGTACTCCCCCAGCAGCAGACCGTCGATCTCCGCATGGCGTCGTAACCACCACGCGGTGTAACCCGTCCGGTCGGCGAGCAGCGGCCGGATCCGTTCGTCGGTGGCCATCATGGTCAACGCCTCCGGCCAGCGCCGGTCCTCGATCAAGTCGAGATCCCGTACTGCACTGATCTTCTCGGGCGCGTCCGGGAGGGTGGCCCACCAGTCCTCCTCGTCGGGCAGGTCATGCTCGGGCGCGACGGGCAGGTCGTCGTCGACGGTCACGAAACCCCAGCCGACGCCGATCCGCCGCAGTTCCTCGACGCCGCACTCGGCGACCACCTCGGCGTCGACCACACCGAACGGGTGATCGTCGACCAGGACCTCGAGCAGCGGGCTGCCCGGCAGCAGGAGTTCGTCGGCCGGCCGCAACTCGCCGTCGGCGTCGGGGAGGGCGAGCGCCGAGAGCCACGAGGGAACCGGTGCTTCCGGATCGGCTCGCAACACCGCACACACCTCGACGGCGAGCCGGTCATCGTCGGGGCCGGCCGAGTCGAAGTCGACATCGTCGACGAGGCTGCGCAACGCCGGGTCCGAGACTGCCTGCGCGACCGTCAGATCCGCGACGCCGAGTCGGGTCAGCAGTTCGTGGCGCGCCTCGGGATGCACGGTGGGGATCCACCGCATGGAGGTCGAGATCCGGTCACTGACAAAGAGTCCACGCACCCCGATCGCCATCCGTCCGTCCGATCTCGGGATCGGCAGGGCGCCGAGTTCTTCCACCTCGCGGCCGGTCGACACCAGGGGCGCAAGGGCGGCGTACAGGTCGTGCCACCACGACGGTTCACGGTCGACGCCGACGAGACGTTCGGCGAGCCCCGCGAGCCCGAGCTCCGACACACCCAGCCGGCCCAGCGTCGGGAGATGTTGTGTCAGCGACAGATCCGGGTGGATCAGGTCACCGAACAGGTCGCCGAGGATCTCCGCGAGCCGATCGGTCAGCCCCACGAGCATCACCCCGCGCGGTGGCACCAGGTCGGCACCGGCCGCCGCCGGAAGCCACGCGACATCCCGCAGTTCGCGACGAACCGCCTCGATCAGGCGCGCGTCGTCGGGATTACGCGCGAGATGCAGTTCGGGTACCAGTTCGACCCTGCGCACCGGTTCGACGAGCCGGACGAGATCGACGTAACCCGCTGCTGCGTCGCCGATCTCGGTACGTGGATGGAGGTGCCGTCGATCTGGCGTGAGTGCCAGGTCGGTGATGCACCGGCACGGCAGGCTGAGTTCGATGTCGGTGGGCGTCGGGGCGCGCAGGACCTCGCCGGCCGCCGCGGGCTCACCGTCGGCGTCGACGAGCCAGCGTGTGCCGCCCCGGGCGACCTCGAGCCATCGGCGCGTCGACGGCAGGCCGGTCGCGTCCGGCGGACCGACGACGGACACCGTCGTCACGACCGAGCGCGCGGCATCGTCGTCGACGTCCGGCCCCGCCGACCGTTCGGCCGACACCTCGACATCACCGACGCTGATCCGTTGCAGCGCAGTCAGTTCGACGACCAGATCCGGCGCCTGGCCGAGCATGGCGTCGAGGAGCGGGCCGGGTTCCTCGCGGAGGTGCAGGACCACCTCGGTGTCGAAGCCATCGGTCGGCGTCTGATCCGTCGGCCACACCAGCCGCAGCACCGGCACGTCCGCGGGCCCGTCGACGGAGATCCCGGCAGCTCGCGCGGCGTCCATCGTGTCCGCACGGTCGAAGACCACCGACCCACTGCGCGAACGGATCTCGATGCGATCGGCGACCGTCGCGGTGGCGGTGAAGCCGACCCCGAACCGCCCGATCTGCCGGGCGCCCGAGTCGTCCGCGGTCTTCGCCGACACCCGCAACGCGGCGAGTGAACGCACCCCCGCATCGGTCAGCGGGGCGCCGGTGTTGGCGACATGCAACTCGGTGCCGTCCACCCAGACCGCCAGCCGCCCCGCGACACCGGCCGCCGCGGCCGCGTCGGCGGCGTTCGCGGCCAGTTCGGTCAGCAGTCGATCCCGGTAGCCGACGGTCACCAGATCCGCTTCGGCGGCCGCGTCCTCGGCCAACCGGGTCGGCGACGCCGCCCACGCATCCAGGGTCGACGACCGCAATGTCGCGGTGCCGAACGGATCGTCGGTCACGGTCGGTTCGCGCCGGATCAGGTCCGGGCCGGTTCCGCGTCCCGGGAGATCTCGACGACCTCGATCGCGCCGTCGTCGTAGGCGTCGTACGCGGGCGATCCGTTCCCCTTGGGGCCCTGCACGTCCGAGTGCGCACCGCATCCGTATTCGGCCGACACCACGCGCCCGTCGGCCGCCAGTTCGTTGGTGCAGGCGCCGAAGCCGGCGCGCAGCGCACCCGCGAGCGGGACGTAGAAACCACAGGTACAGCACGAGTACGGCGCGGCCTGCGCCATCTCCGAGCCGGGACCGAAGTCGCCGTCGTACCAGCGCTGCGCAGCCTCGGCGCGTCCCTCCGGGCTCAGGAGTCTCTTGCGGCCGAGCCCCAGCTCGCCCGCGACCTGACCGATGTCGTCGGGTTCCACGGACTCGGACTCGAATCGGAACTCGTCGCCGGTGTCGATCTGGTTCGGCACGAGACGCGGGTCGTCGGGTTCGGCGGCGAGCAGATCGCCCGGTGCGAGATCGCCCGACGCGACCCGCTCCGACCACGGCACCCACGGCGGCGCGAGCAGCGAGCCGTCACCGGGAAGCAGCACGACCTCGCTGAGCGTGATCTCGTCGCTGCCCGGGGAACCCGCCAGCACGACGCACCACTGCCACCCCCGGTAGCCCGTGAGCTCGGCATCGAAGTAGTGCGCGGCGGCCCAGTCGCCCTCGGCGACACTGCGCCGGTGCGCTCCGGGCCGCTGACCTTCATCGAGCAGCGCGGAACGCGCGATGTCGACGGCTGCCAGCAGCCGTTCGGTCTCACCGTGCCGTTCGCCGTCACCAACCTGAGTCACCGCTCCAGTGTGCAATACCGCCGACGTGTGCCACACAACCGACCCGCTTCAAGCGACCACAGTCGGAGATGAGGAACAATCGTCTGCGTGATCCCACGGAGTTCCCGACACGACGAGGGGCGCGGGGCCCCCAGGGGTCCCGCCGACCAGCACCCTCGGCAACCGCCACCCGACGGTCGCGCACGACGCGCCGCGCAGCACCCCGGTTCGACGAACTATCCGGCCGACGAGACGCGGCAGATGCGGACCCGGCGACCGGCGCCGGGATGGGGAGAGCCGCCGTCCGGGCCGGGTCCCGGCCGCAACGCCTACCTCCCCCCGCCGACCCACAATCCGCATCTCCCGCCGCTCGACGACCGCGCCCGTCCGCCGGCCGACGAGGCGACCCGGGCGATGCCGACCGACCACGGGCCCCAGAACGGTGGAAGCCGTACACCCAAGAAGCTGACGGTGATGCGGGTCGCGGCGATGCGGAGTCGCGAGCTGACCGGCAGGGGGATCGGCAAGATCCACCGGGCGGCCACCGCCGACGGCGCCGACCAGTCGGGCCTGACCGCGCTGACGCTGCCGGTGATCGCCAACTTCGCCGCCGACGCCGCGATGGCCGTCGCGCTGGCGAACACGCTGTTCTTCGCCGCCGCGACCGGTGAGTCGAAGACCAATGTGGCCTTGTACCTGGCACTGACAATCGCGCCGTTCGCCCTGATCGCTCCGCTCATCGGCCCGCTCCTCGACCGACTGCAGCGCGGCCGCCGCATCGCGATGGCCACGACCTTCGGCCTGCGCGTCGTCCTGGCCCTGCTCATCATGGCCAACGTCCAGTGGAACGACATCACCCAGCAGCTCGAATACGACCCATGGGTGCTCTATCCGTGTGCCCTCGGTCTGCTGGTGCTGTCCAAATCGTTCGGCGTCCTCAAGTCGGCCGTCACGCCGCGTGTGGTGCCGCCGACCATCGACCTTCCCCGGGTCAATTCACGGCTGACCACTTTCGGCCTCATCGGGGGCACGGTCGTGGGCGGCGCGGTCGCCGCGGCCATCGAGTTCCTCCTCGGCCAGCTGCTCCCGCTACATCTGCCGGGTGCCATGGTGTGGCTGGCCGTCGTCGCGGCCGCGGGCGCCTATCTGTGCATGCGCATCCCGGCGTGGGTCGAGTCCACCGAGGGCGAGATCCCGACGACCCTCACGTACCACGGCGAGCCCGCGCGGTCGGCTCCCGGCGACTCCGAGCAGCCGACGAGCGCTCGCGACGGCGCGAAGATGCTCGCGGCGAAGATGCGCCAGCCACTCGGACGCAAGGTCGTCGCCGGGTTGTGGGGCAACGGCACGATCCGCATCCTGACCGGCTTCCTGACGCTGTTCGTGGCGTTCTACGCCAAGGCCCAGCAGGGCGACGCCTCCGACTGGACCCAGCTGCTCCTCCTCGGCGCGGTCGGCGCCGCCGCCGGCGTCGGCAACATGATCGGCAACGGCGTCGGCACCCGCCTCGAGCTGAAGAACCCGCCGAACATCGTCGTCGGCGCGACCGCCGCCTGCTTCGTCGTCGCGGTCCTGGCCGCCATCTTCGGCAACATCGCCGCGGCCGCCGTGGCAGCCCTGGTCGCCTCCGGCACCAGCGCGATCGGGAAGGTGTGCCTCGACTCGTCCATCCAGGACGACCTGCCCGACGAGTCCCGCGCCTCGGCGTTCGGCCGGTCGGAGACGGTGCTGCAGCTGTCGTGGGTCTTCGGCGCCTCGCTCGGGGTGCTGCTGCCGCCGACCCTGTGGATCGGGTTCACGGTCGTCTCGGTACTGCTCGGCCTCGGGCTGCTGCAGACGGTGATGACCACCCGCGGCAAGTCACTGGTCCCCGGTCTGGGCGGTCGACGCCCCGACCACGCCGCGCCCACCGTCGCCTTCCGCGCGGCAGAAGCCCGATCGGCCACCCGGACCGGTCCGGCGGACGCCGACACCCGACCGCACGCCGCGCGGCCCTCGACCGCCCGCATGCCCACCCGGACCCCGTCGACCGCCCCGTTCGAGACCCGGGGTGAGCGCCCGTACAGCCCCGGCGATCACCCGCCGCCCAACCAGACAGGACAACGTCGTCAGTGATCAGCAGTGGTGAGAAGAAGGCTCTGTCGATCATCGCGATCGTCGTCGTGCTGTTCGTCGCGGTGGTGGGGACGTCGGTGTTCCTGCTGACCCGCAACGCGGCGCACGACGATCAGCCCTACCTGCACGTCGCGGTCGGCGATGAGTTGCACACCGTCGATCCGCGCTGGTGGTGCGATTTGATGCTGACCGCGTGCGATCCCGAGATCACCGCGCCGAACGAGACCGCGACGGTGCCGGTGCCGGTGGGTTCGACGATCATGCTGACGGTCTCGAGCGAGATCGCGCAGGGTCCGTGGAACCTCGCGGCGGTCTATCAGACTCCGCGCGGGATCGTCGAGGACGAGCAGCAGCAGGGCGCGGACGACACCTTCACCCTGACGCTCCGGTCGGAACCGGACCGGGTGCTGGTCGGGTTCACCGTGATCTCGGCGTCGGCGCGGCTCACCCCCGCCGACGACGTCCTGCCGCGCGGCGAGCTCGCGGTTCAGACCGCGCCCGCCGCGTAGTCGGCCCTAGGAGTCGAGCTCCCGCGCGACGGCACGCACGACTTCGGAGATCCGCTGTGCGGTCTTACGGTCGGGGTAACGCCCCTTGCGCAGGTCCGGCTGGACCTTGCCCTCGAGCAGGGTGATGAGGTCGGCGACCATCCCGTGCAGTTCGTCGGGGGTGTGCCGCTTCACGTCCTTGCGGGCGGCTTCGCGCACGTTCTTGGAGACGCTGGGTGCGGGTTCGAGCACTTTCACGCTCAACGCCTGCGGGCCGCGACGACCGGCGGCCATGCCGAACTCGACGCGCTGGCCCGGCTTGAGCGCCTCGACTCCGTCGGGCAACGCTGCCGAACGGACGTAGACGTCCTCACCGCTCTCCTGGGAGAGGAAGCCGAAGCCTTTGTCCGCGTCGTACCACTTCACCTTGCCGGTCGGCACTGTGCTCACCCTCATCTGTTCTAGATCTGTCGAAAAACGACCCGTCACGACAAAAGACGCCGTCACCCATCTCGCGGCCCGGACGGCGGAAGACCGTGCGAGCCCAGACGGATGCAAGGCGCCTGCTTCGGACCATCCTAGCCAACGCCCCACCGCGCGGTCACACCATTACCCGGCGGGCACGGATCGCGCGGCGTCGCACCGGCCGGCGTTGCACTACCGTGGCGGGTATGCAGAAGACATCCTCCCCGCGGTTGCTGCAGGCTGCCGGGGTCGTGTTCACGATCGGAATTCTGGCGATCGTGGCGTTGTTCCTGACACCGTTGGTGACCGGCGGCGACACCGCGCCGACCGCCGTCTATCTGCTGACCATGTGCGCACCGCTGGGCTTCGTCCTGGGCCTGGTGTACGCACTCCGTGCCGGACGCCGAGCCAGGTGAGGACCGTGACCACAACCATCGACACCACCCCCGATCTCTCCCCCGTCTCCGACGGGCGGGCGCTGCGTGACGCGTACAGCTGTTTCCCGTCGGGCGTCGTGGCGGTGTGTTGCGAACAGCGTGACGGGGATTCGACCACATTGATCGGAATGGCCGCGAGCTCGTTCACCACCGTCTCGCTCGACCCGCCACTCGTCTCGGTCTGCGTCCAGAACACCTCGACGACCTGGCCGCGGATCCGCACAGCTCCGGCCATCGGGGTCAGCGTGTTCGCCGGCGACCAGATCGAACTCTGCAAGCAGCTCGCCGGGTCGTCGGAGCACCGGTTCGACGGCATCACGCCGCTGAGCACCGATCGCGGGGCGGTCTTCGTGCCCGACGCGGCCGCCCACCTGTCGTGCACGATCCACAACGAGATCCAGGCCGGCGACCACACCGTCGTGTTGCTGGAGATCGAGACCTTGCGCGCCGATCCCGACATCGAGCCCCTGGTCTTCCACGCCAGCACCTTCCGCGCCCTGGAGGCGCGCACGGACCCGACCCGGAAGTGAGTCGCCCAGCACCATGAGCACGGTCGGCCTCGGACTGCCGCTGCCCCGCTCCCCGCGGGAAGCAGCGACCTCCGACGCGCCCACCGACGGGCCGTTGCTCGACACCTTCGGTCGGGTCGCCAAGGATCTCCGGGTCTCGGTCACCGACCGCTGCAATCTGCGGTGCTCGTACTGCATGCCGGCCGAGGGCCTCGACTGGATGCCCACCGACCAGGTGCTGTCCACCGACGAACTGATCCGGGTGCTGACGGTGGCGGTGCG
>ERZ501011.269-NODE-269-length-15518-cov-12.005626_pt1 | contig 15518 bp, 14 predicted proteins | sample MGYA00248833_ERZ501011 | MGnify/ENA primary metagenome ERZ501011 (study PRJEB25958, sample SAMN03398530) | human skin metagenome | study: EMG produced TPA metagenomics assembly of the Human Skin Microbiome Metagenome (human skin metagenome) data set. | reverse complement strand
ACGAGGGTTACGCCGCCGCATGGGCGTCGACGGCGGCCCCGATGGGCGGCATGGGCATCTCCGGCATGGGACGCCGCCACGGTGACGAGGGCCTCCTGAAGTACACCGAGCCGCAGACCATCGCCGAGCAGCGTTTCATCGGCATCGATCGCATGCCGGTGGTCCCGACGAGCATCTACCGCGCCATCACGCCGACCGCCGTCCGCGCGTTGAAGTACCTGCCGGGCCGGTAAAAGAGTTCACACTCTGCTTCGTTCGGGAGCGGGATGACTCGTTCCCTCGACGGGCGTCGAGTAGGACGAATCTCCGTCCACCTCAGGGTGTGGGAAGGGCAGATCGCCCTTCGACCTCGCTCACAGGGACGCAAATTCCTCACCTCGGACGGCGTCGCCACCACCCGGTCACTCCGGTCGGGCCGCGACGTCTCCATCTGGCGTGCCTCGGGAGCACGATCTCGCTGATCGAGACGCCCGATGTCCTGCCCCGTCGGTGTGAGCGTGGTTACGGTAGGCCTCGTGACCCGAACACGTCATGGCCGCAAAAAATCCGTCCCATCACCGGCCCGTGGGCTTGTGACGATGACCGCGTCCGCGGCCGTCGTGGCTGGGTTGTTCTTCGCCGGCCCGGCGGCTCATGCTCGAGCGCCGCTGCAGGTCACTGCTGTGACTGGCGGGATGACCATCCCCTGGGGTGTAGTTGTTGCACCCGACGGCACCGTGCTTTCCGGTGAGCGCGCGGGGCGGTTTGTTGCAGTGCGCCCCGGTGGAAAACGTGTGAACGTCAGAGCAGACCTGTCGAAGATCTTCGCGGTCCACGAGGCGGGCCTCATGGGGCTCGCCATCGACCAACGGTTCTCGGACAACCGCCGTGTGTATTCGTGTCAAGCGGAGTACACGGTGCCCGGCGCCTTTGTCGTGCCGGAACCTCTTGCCGGCGCACCTCTTCCGGCCCCACAGACTGGTCAGACCATCAAGGTGGTGTCGTGGCGGGTGAGTGCGGACTGGACGCAGATGACCCGTGAGCGGACGGTCCTTGGTGGAATCCCCGTGACGTCCTCCGGCAGTCGTGCCGGATGCGGCCTTTCCGCTACCGCCGACAGCCTCTGGGTCGGTACCGGCGACACAGGCACACCATCCGTTGCCCAGGACCGGAAGTCGCTGGGCGGCAAAGTTTTACACATCAAATTCGACGGTACGCCCGCTCCGGGTAACCCGAACCCGCACAGTCCGATCTACAGCCTCGGGCATCGCAACGTACAGGGCGTGGCGGTCCAGCCCGGCACGGGTCGCGTGTACGCCATCGAGCAGGGCACGAGCCGCGACGACGAGCTGAATCGCATCGTCGCCGGGGGCAACTACGGCTACAGGCCCGATCGCACACCGATCATCTACGACGAATCGGTGCCGATGACCGATCCGGTACGGGTCCCCGGCGCGATCGGTCCGGTCTGGAGTTCGGGCAACGAGACGATCGCTCTGCCGGGAATCGCATTCCTGCCCGAAACCGGTTGGGGCGCATACAACGGCGGCGTCGTGCTGACGGCGCTCAAGGGCAAACGACTGGTGTTCCTTAAGCTCTCTGACGACGGACGCCACGTGGTGTCGCGAACCGAGGCCCTGAAGGACGAGCATGGTCGCCTGCGCGGGGTGACCGTTGCGCCCGACGGCTCGCTGATCCTGACAACCAGCGACGGCGAAGGCGCAGACCGCATCCTGCGGGTGCGCTGGGACGACTGAGCAATGTGCGACAACGTAGCCGTCGGACACGCAATCGACCGTGATCGTCGGCGCACCGAAGTTCGCCGGTGGGACCGGCGGTCCGGCGCGCGTGATCGCCATGGTGTGAATCGGACACAGAAAGGTCATCGATGACGACGCGCATCACCCGGTTCGACCGCGGACCCCACACCTTCGACGTCACCGACGAAGGTCCGATCGACGGTGAACCGATCGTGCTGTTGCACGGGTTCCCCCAGCGGGCCTCGTGCTGGGAACTGGTCGCGGAAATCCTGCACGACAACGGGTTCAGGACCCTCGCGCCGGACCAGCGTGGGTACTCGCCCGGTGCTCGCCCCGCACGCCGACGGGACTACGTGCAGAGCGAACTGACCGCCGACGTGCTCGCCCTGCTCGACGTCGCAGGCCTCGAACGAGCCCACGTCGTCGGCCACGACTGGGGCGCACTCGTCGGGTGGGCGGTAGCCGCGCACCATCCCGAGCGGGTGAAGACGCTGACCGCCCTGTCTGTTCCGCACCCAGGGGCCTTCCTGCGCTCGATGTGCCACGGACAGGTCTTCCGGTCCTGGTACATGGCCGCCTTCCAGATTCCGGTCCTGCCCGAGAAGTTCCTCGGCTGGGCGATGCGAACACAACCGGACTTCGGGGAGCGGATGGGACTTCCGCAACCGTTCGCGTCGCGGATCGCCCGTGAGATCGGTGACTACGGCGCCCTTCCCGGCGCGCTGGGTTGGTATCGCGCGATGCCGCTCCCCGACAAGCGATCCGCGCCCCGGCCGGTCCGCGTCCCGACCACGTTCGTGTGGGGCGACGCCGACCCGGCCATCGGCGAGGAGGCGGCCCGCCTGTGTTCGGGGTGGGTCGACGCGAAGTACGAGTTCATCGCGTTGCGCGGTGCCGACCATTGGCTGCCCGAAGCGCACGCCGACGACGTTGTCGCCGCGGTTCTCGACCGGGTCGGCGATCTCGCCCCGGCGAACGGGTCGACCACCGCCCCGTCGGCGGCGGGACCGTCAGCGCAGGACTCGGCGTAACACGACGAAGACGATCAGCGCGACCACAGCTGCGAGCCCGGCATACGCGGGCGTCAGGTTGGTGGTCGGGGGTTCGGTGGGCGAACCCGATCGCAACTGCGCGAAAGTCGCACGGGCGGCGTCTGATTCGGCGACCACATCGACCGGCGGGTGTGTGGGCGCGGGCGTGGGATCGGCGGGCGCGGGGGCCGAGGACGCGGTCGGGGCCGGCTTCGGGGAGTGCGTCACCGGCGGCTCGGGGGGCGACGCCGGGGTCGTGGCCGACGACACCTGAGGCGCTTCGGGTTCCGGGGTCGGAGTCGGCGGATCCACTGGCTCCGGGGCGGGCGGCGCCGACTTCGGCGGCGCCTTCTTGGCAGGTGCCTTCTTGGCTGCCGACTTCTTCGCCGGTGCGGCCCCGGCGGCCTTTTTCGCGGGGCTCTTCTTGGCCGGTGCCTTTTTCGCGGGGCTCTTCTTCGCCGCCTTCTTCGGCGGGAGCTTGTCGCCGCCGGATTCGGCGGCCGCCGTCTCCGGCGAGGCCTTCTTCGCTACCGGCGCGTCGGGTACGGAGGCGGACTCTTCCGGTGCGGCAATCGGGAACAGCGCCTGCTCGTCTTGGTTCGACTCACCGGCGGACGGCGTGGCGTTCGGATCCGGCTCGGTCATACGGCGCTCCCTCGCAAGTATCCGGCAGGCGCCCGGCAACTGCTGCGCCGCGCGACACGTTCGCACCCATCCTAATGGTGTGCCCCGGAACCGGGCACCGGCGACCGGATCCCGCAGCCTGTTTCCACACGTGCCGCTGATCGCTCGCCGATCTCACCCAAGCGTCCGCCGCCCACCGGCACGGCGAGGACCCGGCTCGGACCGTGGGTCAGGAACGGACCCCGAGCCGCGCGAGGATGTCGGCGTCGACGGCTTCGAGTTCGTCGGCGATGGACTTGTGGGCGGTGCGGCGCTGACCGGCCGACATCGTCTCGGCGGTCTGCACCGCGACGTCCAGATTGTCGAGGCGCTTGGTCATCGCCGCGACGAAATCCGTGGAGTCGGAGCTGGTGTCCTGCGCGACGACCTTCTCCAGTGCCGTACGGGTGGTCGCGATCCGCGCGGACAGGGTCGCTCCGTGACCGCTGAACTGGCGCAACACCTCCGGTGAGACCCCCGCGCGGCTCGCCTGCAGTGTGGAAAGCTGTTCGCGTCCGGCGACCGCGGCCCGGTAGACGACGGGTGCGGCGATCGGTGCCACGAGCCGGGCGACGGTGAGGTAGCGCTTCACACTGGCCGGGCTGAGAGCCTTTGCGTCGGCGGCGGCCTGCGCCTCGACGGCGAACTTCTTCGCCTCGGCCTTGCTCACCTTCGTCTGGGACTTGGCGAGCTGCTTGGCGGTCTTGCGCTCGGCCTTCATCTCCTTCTGGAAGTACTTGTGCTCGTTCTTGCGCCGGGCTTTGTGTTCCTTGCGCCGCGACTTGGCGTCGAACTTGGCCTCCAGCTTGGCTTTCGCCTTGAGAGCCTTGGCCTCTGCCTTGCGCTGAGCACGAGTCGTACCGTCGGAGGAGAACAATCCCATCGAATGCCCTTTCGCTGCTGCCGAGAAGACCGCAGTCGACCCCCGGCCTGCTCTCGTTCCGCTCCCGGCGCCGGTGTCGACCGGCTCGCTCGATCGCGTCCGGCGCCGCACTTCGTGGCCCCGCTCGCTTCGCTCCCGACGTCAGGCGCGCGTGATAACAAGTACAAGCATGACATGTGGTTGTATCCGACCACGTGTCCGTCCGTTCGAGCCCGGAAAGGGATGGCGTGGTCCCTGTCGTGTTGTCGCCGCGCGACCTCGCCGGTTGCGAGCACCGGGTCGCCCTCGACTTCGCGCACGACAGACGTCCCGCCGACGAACCCGATCCGCCTGGCGTGCAGCGCCGCAAGGAGGCCGCGGCCGACCATCGAGCGGCGATACGCGAGCTGCTCCGCGGGGTACACAGCGATCAGCCGGGCGCGTTCGTGGTCGTCGACGCCGATGCGAGCACCGCTGAGCGCGCCGCAGCCACGCTGCGTGCCTGCGACGCCGGGGCGTCGTGGATCTGGAACGCGACCCTGCCGACCGACCGGGAGCACGGGCGCCGTGGCCATTCCGAACTGCTGGTGCGGGTCGGGGACGGCTACACACCGGTCATCGTCGTCAATCACCGGGTCAGCCAGCCGGCGAAATCGACGCCGGAACCGGACGGGCGCGCGCCCAGCCTGGTGACCAGTCCGTTCTGGATGTGGGCACCGAGCCCCGACCCGTATCGGACCGGCCGGCCGAACCGACGGGACAACCTCCGGCTGGCTCATCTCACCGCCATGCTCGTGGAGATCGGCAGGGCGTCGTCGACCGACACGACAGAGTTGCGCGGCGGCGTGATCGGCGTGGACGCGGACTGCATCGTCGTCCTGGACACCGGGGCGATGCTCGAGGACTACTCGGCGATCCTCGAGCATCGGCTCGCGGTCGCGGGTGGGCAGGTCCCCACCGAGCCCCGCCGGATCAGCGAATGCCGTTCGTGCCCGTGGTGGGTGCGCTGCGGACCGGAGCTCGAGGAGAAGCGCGACGTCAGTCTCGTGGCGAGCGGCAACCAGGGTTCGGTCCTGATCGATGCCGGGATCACGACGATCGACGAACTGGCCGCACAGCGCGGGGCCCCACCGGAGGGCTGGCCGGGAGGCGTCCGGTTCGGCGACGCGATCATCAACGCGATCGCCTGGCTCACCGGCACCGAGCTCGTCCGGCGCGTCGACTCGCCGCGGGTCCACCGCGCCGACATCGAGATCGACGTCGACATGGAGAGCTACGGCGAGCACGGGGCGTATCTGTGGGGGACACTGCGCACCGACACCACCGACTCGTCCGCGCCCGTCGAGTACCGCCCGTTCGTCACCTGGGACCCGCTGCCCACGCGCGACGAAGCGCGGTCGTTCGCCGAGTTCTGGGGATGGCTCATGGCCGAACGCGCCGCCGCCCGCGAGGCCGGGAAGACGTTCGCGGCCTACTGCTACTCCCAGCAGGCGGAGAACCGATGGCTGCTGGGGTCGGCCGACAGATTTGCCGGCGAGCCGGGCATCCCGGCGCGCGCCGAGGTCCAGGCCTTCATCGCATCGTCGGAATGGGTGGACATCTACGAGGCGGTCGGCGAGAACTTCATCTGCCCGCGGGGCAAGGGCTTGAAACGAGTGGCGCCGGTCGCGGGGTTCTCGTGGCGCGACGACGACGCGAGCGGCGAGGCGTCGATGGAGTGGTACCGGGCGGCTGTCGCGCTCGGGGGCGGGCGCCCCGACGACGGGCAGCGCCGGCGACTTCTCGAATACAACGAAGACGATGTCCGTGCCACAAAAGTGTTGCGCGAGTGGATGACCGACGGCGCGGCCGCGCAGGTGCCCCACGAGCGGGATCTGCTCGACCGGTTCCGGGCGAGCTGACGACCTCAGCCGAACCGCTGGGTCGAACGTCTCGTCGCCGCGTGTCAGGGACGCATCGAGCGCAACGAGTCGAGGAACGACCCGCTGCCGAGCAGGGCGACGGCGCCGAGCAGCAACAGTGCTCCCGGCGCCACGCCGAGGACGAACTTCCGCACCGACGTCAACGTCGAGTCCTCCGGCACACCGGGCGAGGCCTGCGGCGGATCGACCGGCGGACCCGCTGCACCCGAAACCGTCTGCGAGGTGTCGGTGCCGTCGGCTTCGACGTCGGTGTCGGGCTGGGGAGAACGACGATCGGTGTCCGGCCCGCTGCCGGAGCCGGAGTCCGGTGTCGGCCCGGTCGAACCACCTCCACCAGGCGGGGCGACCGTCGGTACGTCGGCGACGGCCGGACCGGTGTTCGGGGGGACCCTGGCCGGGTCGGACCCGCTCACATCGCCGTCGGACGCCGAGGGAGCGTCCTCCTCCCGGCGGGTGCCGCGGGACGGGTCGTCACCGTCGCCATCGCTCCCGGATGTGGTCTCGCGCATGGTGGTCGTCGGGTCCGGATCATCGGTGCTCGTCGTGGTGGTGGTGGTGGTCGTCGTCGTGGTGCTGGTCGTGCTCGTGGTCTCGCTCGTCGTGTCCGACGTCCCCGGCATGGGCGACGATCCACAACCGCAGCCCGTGGGATGAGACGGTGCGGAGGACTCGTCCGTGGTCTCGGGATCGGTGCTCTCGGGGTCCGTGGATTCGGGTTCGGTCGTCTCGGGGTCGCTGGTGTCCGAGTCGTCGGTCGGCGAGCCCGCGGGTGTGTCGGTGTCGGTGTCGGTGTCGGCGTCGTCGACCTCGTCCGTGTCATCGGGATCGCTGTCGGCGTCACCCGCCCAGTCGGCGCCTGGCGCATCGGGGCCGGGTGGGGCTGTCGACGCCACCCCGGGCGCGACGACGATGAAGAGAATCGCGGCGAGAGCGATCAGAAGGACGGCGAGACCACGCGGCTTGGCACGGGCGCCGCGGTGGGTCGGGAGACGGTGGCTCATCGTTCGTCAGGCGTACAGTCGAGGGGGTGAAACATCGTCGCTGACACCATGCGGCAAATCGACGCGCACCGCGGGCCGAACCCGAATGTTCATCTGACGGATCCGCGTCGGCAACCCATGACCCCCATGAATGTGAAGAACGCCACACTATCGATCGTTACACCATCTTCACAGGTGATACGCGCAGAGCGCGGCGGTCCGGTACTTTCTGATCGTACCGATCGTTGCAACGGCCGTGTACAGCGGGCTTTAATGCTTGCAAATTCAAATTTTGCGTTTCGGAGAAGATTGTCATGACTTCAGGAGGGGCGGAGAAGCCTATGGGCGACACCGGACGCACCGACTCCGATCGTTCGAGGACGACGGACGCGGATGCTCTCGACCCCGGGCTGTTCGCCCGGCGGCTCGAGGAACTGTTCCGGACGGTTCCTGGTCCGAACGGTAGGGCGTACAGCGCGAAGGCGATCGCGGCGCGATCGACCGAGCGGGGGTTCCGGCTCGGCGAGTCGTATCTGAGCCAACTGCGATCGGGGAAGGCCAAGTCTCCCTCGTTCCGCACGGTGGAGGGCATCGCGGCCGCTTTCGGGGTCGACGTGCACTACTTTCTCGAGGATCGGGCCGCGCAGCGTACCCGCGACGAGATCGATCTGATGCGGTTGCAGGCCGACACGAACGTCCAGCTGGCGGCCTTCCGCCTGGCCGGGTTGTCGAGTGATTCGGTCACGGTGGTGAACGAGCTGATCAAGGTGCTGCGCGAGCAGCAGGGTCTGCCCAAGGATCCGCCGGACGTGATCGCGGCCGGTCTGAGCGACACCAAGCCGTCGGCCGATTCGCGGCTTCGCGTCGTCGGAGACCACAGCGACGACTGACCGCCGGTGAGGCGTTCGCGGAGCCATTCGTTCCGGACCGAGGGGTGTCGGCCCGGACAGGCCAGCGAAGTCGATCGCTGCGGGTGGATTCCGGCGTGGTGCGCGCTCGTGATTCGATGAGCTCATGCGTCGATCCGAGCGCGCATTGCGCGCGTTGTGCCGCGCCGAGCTGAAGGGGCTCGATCTCGATCTGCCCCTCGACGTGGCTCAACTCTGCGAACGGTACGGTGACCGTCGCGGTCGGCCCATCCGGTTGATCGAGCATGCCTTGCCCGCGGGGGTTCCCAACGGCATCTGGCTGGCCGCGACCGACGCAGACTACTTCTTCCACCAGGCCCACACCTCACGCTTGCACCGCAACCAGATCGTCGTCCACGAGTTCGGCCATCTGATCGCCGGCCATCAGATCCTCGGTGAGGCCTCGGCGGCGGGGATCGCCGCCCTGACGCAGGACGAGTCGGCAGCCGCGCTCCGGCGCACGTGCTACTCCGACGACGCCGAGTGGGAAGCCGAGATGCTCGCCTCGTTGATTCTCGGCTGGGCCGAGGACGCCGGCACCGGCGTCGGGAGCACCGCGTCGCACGGCGAACTGCGTGGACTCCAGAAACTGTTGGGGGGTCATCGCGGATGGCTGTGACACGCCGGTCGGTTGCGGCACCGGGAAGAATGTGAGTCCCTGTTGGGCGTGATCACTGTCGCGGGCGGGGGCCCGACGGTCAATCTGCTGGCCTCCGGGGTGGACGTCGGGATCGGCGCGGTCAACGCCGTCGCCGCGGGCGTCTTCGCCCTCGCGTTCTGCTGGCGCCTCGATCAGATCCGCCGTGCGGGATGGGGGTTGCAGCCGCTGGCGATGATGATCGCCGTGGCGGCGCTGACCCTCGCGTTCGTCGTCGTCGACGACTCGGTCGCCGACGTGCTCAACGAGGTCGGTTTCACCGGCCTGTCGAGGGTGGCGTTCTACGCGCTCCTCGCGATCGGGGTCGCGGCGCTCGTGGTGGTGTTCTTCTTTCCCGGGAAGGTCACGCGCGAACGCCGGGCCGGATGGGAGGCGTTGCCCCTCGTCGTGGCACTCGTCGGGCTGCAGGTGACCATGCTGGTCATCCCGGTCGAGATCCGGACCGCGACCATCGACGAGTGGACCGTCCAGAACTGGGGTTTCGCGCTGTTCATGCTGATCGCCAGCGGTTACCTCGCCTACGGCTTCGTCGCCTGCGTCAACAGCGTCCGAAAGTTTTATGCGACGGCGGACGGCTATCTCCGTGTGTCCCTTGGTCTTCTGATGACGGGTCTGACGTGTCTCGCGGTCGGCGCCGTCTGTCAGATCGTGTTCGTGATCGTGTCCGCGACGAACGTCGTCCGGTCGCCGTGGCTCCTGACGACGAATCGGGCCGTCGCCATCGTCGGCGTCGTCACGTTCCTGATCGGAATCAGTTATCCGATGGTCTACGCGCGGGTTCAGTCGGTCGCCGCCAACCGACGTCGTCGACGCCTCGACGCCGAACTCGTGCCCCTGTGGCGACTGGTGACCGACGCGGTCCCCGGAGTGGTGCTACCGGATGCCGGCCGGCTGACGCCGACCACCCGATTGCATCGGCGCGTCGTCGAGACCCGAGACGCGTTGACGCAGTTGAGTCCTCGGGTCCCGGCGGTGTTCGGGTATGCCGAGCCCGAGGTGCAGGCGAGGCTGTTGCGGGCCGCCGTGGCCGGACACGATCCGCGAGAGGGTCACGGCGGTGCCGTCCGAGATCTGGCGCCGGCGGATGGCGAGGGTCTCGAAGCTGATGCCGTGCCGTTGATCAAACTGGCCCGGGCGCTCGACGCCGTGCAGTTGGTCGAGGAGCCGGCCGACCGGTGACGCGCCGGCCGGCCCTCGAACACGCGAAGTCGCCTCAGGTGAATCCAACGAGTCGGTCGGACTAGCGCGGCGCCATCCGGATCGCGCCGTCCATGCGGATGGTCTCTCCGTTGAGGTAGTTGTGCGCGACGATGAACTCCGCCAGTTGCGCGTACTCGTCGGGCTCGCCGAGACGTTGCGGAAACGGGATGCCCTCGGCGAGGGTCTTCTGGAACTCGGGGGTGACACCAGCCAGCATCGGCGTGCTGATGGTGCCGGGGGCGATGGTGCACACGCGCACGCCGACGCGTGCGAGGTCGCGGGCTGCCGAGATGGTCATCGCGTGCACACCACCCTTCGACGCCGCGTAGGCGATCTGTCCGATCTGGCCTTCGAACGCGGCCACCGATGCGGTGTTGATGATGACGCCGCGCTGACCGTCGCCGTCGATGGTGGACTCTTCCTGCATGCGGTTGGCGGCCAGTCGCATGACGTTGAAGGTGCCGACCAGGTTGATGTCGATGACCTTGCGGAAGAGGTCGAGCTCGTGCGGGCCCTTCTTGCCGAGTATCCGTGCGGCCCAGCCGACGCCGGCGCAGTTGACCGCGACACGCAGCGGTGCCCCGGACTCGGCGATGGTGTCGATGACGGCCTGGACCTGGGTCTCGTCGGTGACGTCGGCCGCGACCAGCGTGACTCCTTCGGTGGGCGCGGCCTTGTCGATCGAGGCCTGCAGGTCGAGGCCGAAGACCTGGGCGCCGGCTGCGGCGAAACGCCGTGCGGTGGCCGCACCGAGGCCGGAGGCCCCGCCGGTGACCAGTACGGAAGCGCCTGAAACGTCCATGTGTGAGGTGATCCTTTCGCGGTACCCGACCCGTTCTCCTGCCGGCCGCGCCGCCGTCGTCGGCGACGCCGCTCCGGCTCGTGCTGCAGTTTCACGATAGTCAGACGGCTCGCACCAACCGCAAAAGACCCCCTGGACTACCGAACGAGCGCTCGGACGCCCTCGTCGGAACGGAGGCGGTTCTCCCGGCGGATCAGCACGATGCCGATCCCGGTGATGATCACGACTGCACTGAGCGTGCCCGCGATCACAGGTACCGACGCACCGATCAGACCGTCGGTGATGAGCCAGGCCGCGAAGGCGAAGAAGAGAACTGCCGCGCCGATTGCGATGACGCGCTCGGGAAGGTGGCGGCCGAGCAGGACACCCACGCCGATGGCGAGTGCGTCGGCGGCGACCATGCCGAGCGTGGACCCGATCCAGACCCCGAGCCAGTCGTTGTCGGTGGCCAACGTGATGGTCGCGAGCATGGTCTTGTCGCCCAGTTCGGCGAGGAAGAACGCCGACATGACGGCGAAGAACACCGAGGCGCCGACGCGGGTCGCCCGACTGGACTCCTCGTCGTCGAGCCGGTCTCCGCGCAGCGTCCAGAGGCCGAAGACAAGCATCGCCAGGCCGGCGAGGATCGTCAGGAGCGTGGTGGGTATCGACAGACCGAGGAAGTGGCCGAAGAACACCGAGACCGCGTGCACCGCGGTGGTGGCCACAGTGATCGCGAGGAGGATGACCCACCAGCGGTAGCGCAGGGCGTAGGTCATCGCCATCAGCTGTGACTTGTCACCGAGTTCGGCCACGAAGATCACGCCGAAGCTGAGGAGCAGGGCGGCAATCACGGACGCCAGGTTAGTCAGCGCTAACTCGGGGACGCAACTCGTCGAAGACCCGTATTTCCGCAGGTAGGGCCATCAAAAACAGATGTTCGGGGACCCGTATCCACGGGGTCGGTGACCCGTCGTGCGGCCTTCGGGCGGCCGCCCCGCCCTACGCTGCGAGAAGCATGGCCAGCACGGCGGTGTCGGGGTCGGCGTTGGGGTCGATACCCACCTGATTGCGGAGGTTGACCACCGTGCCGTCGGCCTCCGCCTCGGCCCATCCCGCCCGGTGTTCGAGCCCGAGTTCGGGGAGTCCGGGCAGCAGCACGCAGCCGGAGGCGACCTGCGAACACTCGGGCAGGGACGGGCGCGTCTGCGACGGGGGATGCAGCATGACCAGCGCCGGCGGATTGTTCAGGAAGCGGCCCGCCTCGACGAAGCTGTCGTCGACGACATTGCCGATCGCGACCATCATCCCGACGGTGTCCGCCTCACCCTGCTCCGGACGCTGCTCGACCACGCCGAAGATCGTCGTCGTGGGCAGGAAACCCGGCCGGCAGGCGATCCGGACCGAGGCCACAAGCGTCTGCGTCCACTCGAGCGTCGACTCCGGCCAGCGGCCCGAGATGAGAATGCCGTTCAGCGTGCCCTCGTGCTGGAACGGTGTGAGGCCGATCGGAATCGATTGCATCATGTCCTCCTCCGACCCGGGCACGACCTCGGGTGATCCACGGACTGGGGACCGACGGCCGACCCTGGTGAGAAGACCATCCACCGGTGGCGAGGCGCCGACAACTCGAATCACCGTGTTGTGATGGATCTTTAACATGCGAACGAACGACAGCGGCGGTCGCGGAGCACTGTCCCCGCCGGTGGGGGCGACGGCACCAGGCACACTGGACCGGTGAAGAACTCGCCCCCGCTGCGACCCATGGAGTTCGCGTCCGTCGCGATCTTCGGCGGACTGACCGTCGCGGCGGTGGTCATCGCGTCGGTCATCCCGCTGGCCCAGGCCGCCGGACTGCTCGCCCCGGTGCCGCTCGCACTCATCGCGGCGCGTACGCGGCCGCGGGCCCTGGTCACCGCCACGGTCGCCACCACCGCGGTGGCGTTCGCGATGGCGGGCACCGGCGCGATGGCAACCGTCCTCGGATCCGCGCTGGTCGGCGGCCTGGTCGGCGACATCAAGCGCCGGGGCCGGGGGATCGGTGTGCTCGGGGTCGCCACGCTGGTCGCCTCGCCGGTGCTCGGTGGGATCTCCGTGCTGATCCTCCTGATCCTGGTGCCGCTACGTGAACTGACGATCGAGGCGATGACCAACTCCATCCACGGCGTCGCGAAGTGGCTGCACGGATGGGGCCCGACCGGCGGCGTCGCCGATGGGCTCGACGCCATGAGCCGGAGCATCGCCGACGACTGGTGGGTGTGGGTCTGGGTGTCGGGAACCCTCGGCACCGCGATCTCGCTGCTCGTCGCGTGGTGGATCCTCGGTTCCGTGATCAGTCGGCTGCGGGACGTGCCGAGCGAGGACACTCTCGATGCCGTCCCGTCGGGGTTCGCCCCGGCCGCGGTGGTCGCCGCGGCCCACGATCCGGGCATCGCGCCGCTTCCGGTGGTCTTCGAACACGTCGGATTCGCCTACGCACCGGAGGCGCGCCCGGTGCTGCACGACATCGACCTGCGGATCGATCCCGGTGAGTTCGTCGCCGTCGTCGGCGCCAACGGTTCCGGGAAGTCGACGCTGGCGAAGATCCTGGCCGGGCGCGACCCGTCCACCGGTGTGGTCCACCGGCCGGGCCTGCCCGGTCTGGGCGCGCACGGCGGGACCGCGCTCGTCCTGCAGCGTCCAGAGATACAGATGCTGGGTTCCCGCGTTGCCGACGACGTCGTCTGGGGTCTGCCGCCCGGCGTCGACGTCGATGTCGAAGCACTGCTCGACGAGGTCGGTCTCGCCGGACTCGGTGACCGGGAGACCACGGACCTGTCCGGCGGTCAGCAACAGCGGCTGGCGATCGCCGCGGCGCTCGCCCGGGATCCGCAGCTCCTCATCGCCGACGAGGTGACGTCGATGGTCGACCCGGAAGGCCGGGGACAATTGCTGGCGCTGCTGGCGGGCCTCCCGGCACGCCGGGGGATCGCCGTCGTCCTGGTGACGCACCGCGGCAGCGAGGCGGCGGCGGCCGATCGGGTGATCCACCTGGCCGGGGGACGCCTCGTGCCGCACGCGCCCGACTGGATGCCGGGTCCCGACGCCGACCTGGGCGCGCCGAACCCGCGCCCGTCGCCCCCGCCCGCACCGACCTCGCGGATCGGCGGGCCGCTCCTCGTGCTCGACCAGGTGGGTTACGCGCACCTGCCGGGCTCACCGTGGGAGGTCGTTGCCCTGCAGGACATCTCGCTGACGGTCTACCGCGGCGAGGGACTCCTCGTCGTCGGCGGCAACGGATCGGGCAAGACGACACTCGCGTGGATCATGGCCGGCCTGCTCCCGCCCGGGACCGGTACCTGCCGTCTGCTGGACATCCACGAGAAGATCACTCCCGGAGCGGGTTTCGACACCGGAACGCCGATGACGGAGCGGGTCGGCGCGGTCGGACTCGGATTCCAGCACGCGCGTCTGCAACTGCAGAAGGTCACCGTCGCCGACGAGATCATGGCGGCCGGCGGTGAGAAGGTGGGCACCGCCGAGGTCGCCCGGGTCCTCGAACTCGTCGGGTTGCCGCGCCGGATGGCGGTCACCAAGGTCGACGCGCTGTCGGGCGGACAGATGCGGCGCGTCGTGCTGGCCGGTCTCATCGCGCGCCATCCCGACCTGCTGGTCCTGGACGAGCCGCTGGCCGGTCTCGATCCGCCGGCACGCGAGGAGATCGTCGCACTGCTGGCCCGGCTCCGCGCCGACGGGATGACCATCGTGATCATCTCGCACGACTTCGAGTCGTTGGAGTCGGTGTGCACCCGGCGGGTCCGACTGGTCGACGGACGTCTTCTGCCCGATTCGCAGCAGATGATCGACCAGGCTCCCGGCTGGGACGGAGGAACCCTATGACGATGCGTACCGTCCCGCTGCGGCAGGTGCCCGGCGACTCGTTCGTGCACCGGCTGTGGGCGGGGACCAAACTCGTGATCGTGCTGATCCTCGGGATCATGACCTGGGTGCTGCCGTCGTGGCCGGCGCTGGGCATGGTCGCCGCGGTGGTGGTGATCACCGCCCTCGTCGCGAGAATCCCGTTGGGCGCCATACCTCGTCCGCCGTGGTGGTTCTGGGGTCTGATCGGCATCGGCGTCGCGTTCAACGTGTCGTTCGCCGGCATCCCCGGCGCCCTGGTCTTCCTGCGCGCGATCACCCTGGCACTCGTCCTCGTCGCCAGTTCGATCCTCGTCATCTGGACCACTCCCATGGCCGACGTGGCGCCGGCGCTGGCGCGGCTGATGCGCCCGCTGCGGTGGCTCCGGCTGCCCGTCGACGAGTGGGCGGTCGCGATCGCGTTGTGCCTCAGAGGTCTTCCGCTGCTCATCGAGGAGTTGCGCATGCTGCGTGCGGCGCATCGCCTCCGGCCGACGGCCAAGGGCCGCAGCGACCATCCGTCGGCGGAGATGGGGATCATGGATCTGATCACCGCGGCGATGTCGTCGGCGCTCCGACGCAGCGCCGAGATGTCCGAGGCGATCACCGCCCGCGGCGGCACCGGCCGCCTGACCGCCCATCAGGCCGGCCCCGGGCGCGCAGATGTGGTGGCGCTCATCGTCATCGGCCTGGCCTGCGCGGTCGCCATCACGGTCACGCTCGTTCTCTGAGGGCGTAACTCGTAAGCTCGCTCCTCAGTATCTGCGGCCCGACGGCCGTCGTGGACCGCGACGGAACTCGTTGTCTCGGAGCGGGCCCACCCACTGCTCCCTGAGGAGGCCGGAGCTTGCGGAGGCCGTCACGAAGGGTCCTGGTG
>ERZ501011.268-NODE-268-length-15545-cov-13.371078_pt1 | contig 15545 bp, 13 predicted proteins | sample MGYA00248833_ERZ501011 | MGnify/ENA primary metagenome ERZ501011 (study PRJEB25958, sample SAMN03398530) | human skin metagenome | study: EMG produced TPA metagenomics assembly of the Human Skin Microbiome Metagenome (human skin metagenome) data set. | reverse complement strand
TTAAGCACGCCGCCAGCGTTCGTCCTGAGCCAGGATCAAACTCTCCATGAAAAAACAGTGAAACAAAACCAACCCCAAAAAAGGCCGGCGTTTCAACACAATCAGGAAAGCACAACCTGACCAAAATAAACCTAGCAAAATGTGACACCCAGGACGGGGCCCGGACGCCACACAAAAAAACAAACATCTACATCCACAAAGATGCACGATGCCAAATTGGCATCAGACAATTCATCATCACACTATCGAGTTCTCAAAGAACACACACCCACCAGCTACCCACCCCAAATCAGGGCTCTCACCAGCAGACTTCGCATTCAACCTTGCCAGCCACCCCGTCTCCGGGGCAACTCTTCCAGCCTACCAGACCCCACCCGCAGCCCGCAACCCCGAAGAATTCCGAACCACTGAGAGACCCAGCAACCCCAAACACTCTACCCGAGCCACAACGACTCAAGCCAAAACATTCAGGGGCGGCCAGCCAAGAAACCCGGTCTCCACTCCCCACCATCAGACCCTTCCAGGTCTTCCGGGGCGGCGCCGTGGCTCGCTGACTTGAAGAAAGTTACGCAAGCGGATCGCCGGGGTCAAATCGCCTGCTCGCCGCCCGCCAGCACAGCCATCGTCGCAGGTCATCGCTTCCTCATCGAAGTCGAATCCCGCTGCTGCGCGCGGATTTCGGTGAATCACATCGATGTGACGTGCGTCGCAGACCGTCCTTTCGGACAGGTCATCACCCCCGGTCGGTCAGTTATGCGCAGGTCAGAGCGCTCATACGGTCGAAACATGACCGCGACCGAACTGGCCACGACCCCGACGACCGCGCCCATCGGCTCTTCGCCGGTACCCGGACTCCCAACGCGGGTTGTCTCGTCCGCGCTTGTCCCCGAGGGGTTCACGCGTTGCGGTCTCCTCTCCTGGCGCCGACAGGCGGGCGTCCTGCACATCGCCCATCCCTTCGACGAGCACAGCATCTCCGACGCCGTGGTCGTCGACGGACTCGTCGCCCTCGTCGAGGCCGGCGTGCTGGCCGGCCAGTCGCAGTTCGAATGCGCCGCGATGGGGATCATCCGCACCTCGGCGAGTAGGTCCACCGACGCGTGGGCGGCTTTCTACGACAACTCGCTTCGCGAACTGCGCACGGGCGCATCGGCATTCGCTCCCGTCCACAAACGCGCGCGGAGCCTGGTCTCGGGCGGGGCCGTCCTCGAGGTGGGATCGTGCTTCGGCTTCTTCGCTCTCGCCTGCGCCCTGGACGGTCTCCAGGTCACGGCCTGCGACATCTCGCCCGGAGCGGTGTCGTTGCTCTCCGACGCCGCTCACCGACTCCGACTGCCCGTCGTCGCAACCGTCGGGAACGCGATCGCTCTCCCCTACGCCGACGACTCGGCCGACACCGTCACGCTCATCCATCTCCTCGAACATCTCGATCCCGCGGGGGCGCACGCCGCGATCGGCGAGGCCCTCCGGGTCGCCCGGCAGCGCGTGGTCATCGGCGTGCCGTTCGAAGACGAGCCGAGCCCGCATTTCGGCCACCTCGTCCGGCTCACCGAGAACGACCTGTGCGGCTGGGCTCGAGCCGTCCCGCATGCCGGCGCCGAGGTCGTCGTCGATCACGGCGGATGGCTCGTCCTCACCCCCCGGTCCTGATTCCTCGAGTCCGGCCGCGGTACCGAGCGACCGCGTCAGATCAGCCCGCGTTTGCTGGCGATGTACACCGCGTCGGTCCGCTTGGACACCCCGAGCTTGCGAATGATGTTGCGAATGTGGAACTTCACGGTTGACTCCGAGATGTAGAGCGTCTCGCCGATCCGCTTGTTCGACAGCCCGTCGGCGAGGAGCCGCAAGACCTCGCGCTCCCGGTCGCTGAGTGCCTCGGACTTCTCGTTCTCGCCGGACACCGCGCGGAGGACGACGGCCGCGCTGCGCGGGTCGAAGGCGCTGCCGCCGCCGGACACCGCCTGGATCGCGCGCACGAGTTCGGTCGTGTCGACATCTTTGACCACGTACCCCCGGGCTCCCGCCCGCACGGCGCGCACGACCAGATCGTCGTCGAGAAACGTGGTCAGCACCAGCGCGGCGACCTCCGGGTGGCGCTGCGCGATCTGCTCGATGAGCCGCAGCCCCTCGTACTCGGTGCCCGCCGACAGCTTGAGGTCGACCACGACGACATCGGGGTGTCGGGCGTTCACCTCGGCCAGCGCGGCGTCGGCCGATCCCGCCTCGCCGACCACCTCCACGACGTCCTCGCGCTCCAGCAGCGACCGCATCCCCTGGCGCAGGAGGGCGTGGTCGTCGACGAGAAGGGTCCGGATGGGGCGCCTGATGTCGTTGTCGCTCAACCGAACTCCTTCGTTCTGAGCGGGTCGTCGGGCGTCGCGGAGCCGGCCGTGCCGATCGGCAGCACGACCGCGACGCGGATACCGCCGATGCGCGACCGGCGGATCCGCAGTTCGCCTCCGAGCTCGGCGGCGCGCGAGGACATGTTGGCCAGGCCGCGGTGCCGTCCGGCCGTGAGATCGCCGAGCGACGCAGTGCGCATCACCCGGCGCAGATGTTCGGGATCACCGACGCCGTCGTCGTCGACCGACAGTGCGACGGTGTCCACGGCGTAGGTGAGGGTCACCGTGACCTGGTGGGCACGCGAGTGGACGGCGGTGTTGAAGAGGGCCTCGCCGGCGATCCGCAGCAGGGCGTGCTGGACCTCATCGGCAAGATCGCGCTCCCGGCCGCGCATGTGGACCGCCGTGCGCAGGTCCGGCGGCATGTGCAACGAGCACAGCTCGGTCAGGACGTCGCGCACACTCGGCGACGGCGCGTTCGTGGCGTTGTTGAGCGCGTAGATGAACGACCGCAACTGCTCCACGGCCTCCTTGGTCAGCCGGCCCGCCATCTCCAGGCGATCGAGTGCGGGACCTTCGACGAGGCCGCGACACAGTTCGATCTGCACCCCCGCCGACAGCACCGACTGGGTGACCGAGTCGTGGAGCTCGCGGGCGATCCGTCCGCGCTCCTCGTTGAGCACGGTCGCCCGCATCGCCGCCGACAGTTCGCGCTGGGTACGTTCCAGTTCGGTGTTGCGCTCGGCGAGTTCCATTGCGTGGCGGTCGGTCTCGGAGAACAGCTCGGCGTTGAGCAGTGCGACGATCGCCTGGCTGGCCAGGATGCGCAGCACGACGAGATCGGTGGGATCGACCATGCGACCGACCGGTGTCCAGGCCGACAGTCCCCCGACGACGTTGCCGTCGAGTTCGACGGGGACGTGGACGTGGTCCTCCTGGAGGATCGCGCCGTGCAGGACGGTCTCGTGTCCGCGGAGGATGTCGTTGAGCCGGTTGAGCACCTCGTCGGGCAGGTCGTCGGGTGTGGCGGCCCGCTCGGACCCTTCGAAGGCGTAGAGCCGACCACCGCTCGCGCTGATCAGGTGTCGCGGGGCCGACTGCTCGAGCCGGCCGTCCGCGAGCGCGAAGACGACCCAGTCCGCGCCCAGATGGTCCCGCGCCGCCTCGACGACCGCGATGACCAACGCCTCGGGCCCTTCGGCGGTACGGACGAGAGCACGCGAGATCCGCTCCAGCGCACCGACCACCCGACTCAGCCGCGCCTCGACCCCGCGCAGCGCCGCGTAGTGGCTGCCCTTCACGCTGCGGAGTCCGACCAGGCTCTCGAGGTCGGCCTGTTCGGGGAGAGCGCTTCGCTCGGGCGACGGACCGGTCATCACAGCGCTTCGGCGTAGAGGTCCCGGATGCCTGCGGCCTGCGGACGCCGCGGGTTGGTGGTCATGCACGAATCGGCCAGCGCGTGGGCGGTGAGGCGGTCGAGGTCGGCGCTGCGCACGCCCAGCGGTTCGAGCGACGCCGGCATGCCGACCCGGGCGCCGAGCGCGGCGATCGCATCGGCCAGTCGGTCGGCGACGGTCCGGGCGTCGCCGGATGTCTCGACCCCGATGGCGTCGGCCAGGTCGACGAAGCCGTCGGCACACACATGGGCGTTGTAGCGGATCACGTGCGGCAGCAGGACGGCGTTGATCGCGCCGTGCGGGGCGTCACAGTGCCCGCCGACCGGGTGACTCATCGCGTGCGTGGCGCCGAGGATCGCGTTGGTGAACGCCATCCCCGCCCGTAGCGCCGCGAGCGACATCTCCTCGGCCGCGACCCGGTCCCGCGGATCGTCGACGAGGCGTTCTAGATGCGTCCACACGCCGCGAATGGATTCCAGCGCAAGCGAATCGGTGAGTCGTCCGTGCGCGAGCGAGACGTAGGCCTCGACGCAGTGGGTGAGTACATCCATGCCGACCTGGGCGGTGACCGCGGCGGGCGCGGTCATCAGCAGGGTCGGGTCACTCACCGTCACGTCCGGCACGAGTGAACGCCCGATGATGGTCACCTTGGTACGCCGCTCGGCGTCGTTGATGATGCAGAACTGGGAGACGTCGGCGCCGCTGCCGGCCGTCGTCGGCACCGCGATGAGTGGCGGGAGCGGTCGTCGGGCACGGTCGATTCCCTCGTACTCGAGGATGTGACCGCCGTTGGCCGCCAACACCGCGACACCCTTGGCGGCGTCGATCACCGAACCGCCGCCCAGGGCGACGAGGCCGTCGGCATCGTGTGCCTTGTAGGCGAGGAACGCCGCCGCGACCTCGCCGGACCGTGGGTTGGGCGAGACATCCAGGTACGACGCCGCGTCGAGGCCGCCGGCACGCAGCCCGGCCATCAGCTGTGCGTACCAGGGGGTGCGTTCCAGACAACGATCGCTGACCACGAACGGTCGGCGCATCCCGAGTCCCGCCGTCGCGACCGGCACCTCCCCGAAGGCGCCCGGGCCCAGCACGATCTCCGGGGTGTGGAACTTGGCGACCTGGCCCGATGCGCGCCGACGGACGTCACCCACCATTCGTCCCGCCTCCGTTCCATCCACTCCGACCGCACCGTCCGACCACCTCGCCCCGGCGGTACCCCGACGCTACCCAGGTCACCTCAGCGCCGCACCCAGCTCGTCACAACGCGCGAGCATCTCGGCGCCGTCACGCACGCTGACGACTCCGCTGCAGTGCTCGGCGTAGTCGGCCATCGCGCACCCGGATTGCGCCCAGTAGCGCTCGGGTTCCGGTGTGATCCAGGCGATTCGGTGCGATCGGCGACCGACCTCGGCCACCAGGTCGACACGCGGATCGAGACCGTTGCTGCGCGCATCCCCGACGACGAGCACCGATGTCCGCCTGCTGATCAGGTCCCCGCAGCCGCCTAGCAGTTCGCCGAACATGCGCCCGTAGTCGCTCGTCGCGGCAAGATCCAGACCGTCGGCGGCGAGCACCGCCGCGAGAGCCGAGTCGGCCGCCGCGGACCGCAGTGCGGTCGTGACGCGCACCGGCCGATCGACGAACGCGACGACCTCGCAACGGTCGCCGAAGCGATGCAGAGTCTGCGCGAGACGCAGGATGAACCCGGTGACCGGCCGGACCGACAACGACACGTCGACGAGGACCAGCAGCCGGACCGGGCCGGGCCGCCTGCGGCGCCGCCACAGTTCGGCGGGCACACCGTCGGTCGCGACCGACGCGCGCATCGTCGCCCGGATGTCGAGGACACCCCGGTCGACCGGGCGGACCACCCGGCGCGGGGCGCCGCGCATGCGCTGGATCAGCCGGTGGCAGGCGCGATCGATCTCAGCTTGGTCGACATACCCCTCGGCCGACCGGTCGGCGCCGGAGACCGCCTCGGCGCCGCCGTCGGCGTCCAGGCGTGCGACCAGCGCGTCGACGAAAGCACCCAGTGCCCGTTCCAGTTCGGTCCTCCGGGCGTCGCCGAGGTCGTCGTTGCCGTCGGTGCCGTATGCCTTGCGCGGATCGTAGGCGTCGAGTGCGGCGAGGATTGCGTGGGCCCCGGTCAGCCCGAGCGGCCGGCTCGAGACCCGGGCTGCCGATCCGGTCAGTTCGCCGACGGTCGACGAGTCGGCGGTGTCGACCTCGACCGTGTAGGTCACTCCCCCACCGGTCGTGCCGCCGTCCGGGTCGACGCCGAGCTGCTCGGCGCCGGCCGAGACGCTGAAGTCGTTCTCCTCCCGGTGAGCGCTCTCGGCGTCCCGGTGCGCGGCGTCGGGATCGTCGGCCATCAGGTGGCCGATCTCGTCGGTGTGTTCGTCGGCGCCGATCTGGCGGGCCGCGCCCTCGAATTCCTCGTCCCAGACCACGTCATCGGGCAGATCGGCCGCGACGCCGCGGGCCCGTGGAAGGTCGTCCTCGTCGGCGCGATCGGGTTCGGCGCCGAGGAAGAAGAGCTCGAAGGCCCGCTCGAAACCCGCTGTCTCGTAGCCATATTTGACGCACACGCTCTGTAGCGCCGCACGCAGGACCGCCGGCTCGGCGGCGCCGACCATCGACAGGGTCCGCCGGATCTCGATGACCTCGGCGGGCGAGGCCGCGATCCCGGAGCTCCGCAGGACCCTTCCGAACGCGACCGCGAGCAGGTCGAGCGGGTCCGCCCGCCTCGCGGCGGCGACGGGTACCGGGGTGGCCGACGCCGCAGTCATCGGCGTCATCGTCCCGGTCGGACACCCGCACTGCGGGCGCGCCCGGCACCGAAGGCGCGCGCGGTCACCGACCCGCCGGGCGTCGTGCCGTCGACGCCGACCGGTGATCCGTTCACCGGCGACCCACCGCTGTCGGCCTCGGCAGTCAGTGCGCGCCGGGCGATCTCACCGTCCGCGCCGAACTTCACGAGCAGCGCCAGCAGAGCGCTGCGATGCTCGGCGTCGATCGGCGTGCCCGCCTGTCCGTCTCGTGCTCCGAGGTACGAGGCGGCCCGCGCGGCGTCGATCACCTCCGCGATGGACGGGCTCTTGCGCAACGGGAGATCGCGAAGCCGCCGGGCGAGGTCGACCACCTCGCCGATGATCGTCTCCTCGACGTCGGGGGCGCGGACCGCGACGATGTCCCGCTCGGTCTGCGGATCCGGATAGTCGACCTGGAAGTGCAGGCAGCGACGCTTGAGCGCCGGCGAGAGTTCACGAGTGTCGTTGGAGGTCAGGATGACCCATGGCGACGACCGCGCCGTGAACGTCCCGAGTTCGGGGACCGTCACCTGGCGCTCGGCGAGGACCTCGAGCATCACCGCTTCCATCGCCTCGTCGGTGCGGTCGATCTCGTCGACGAGCAGGACCGTCGGCGAGGGCGACGTGATGGCCGCCATCAGTGGCCGGGCCACCAGGAAGTCCTCGGTGTAGACGCCGACCTCGGCGCGCGCCAGCGCCGAACTCGCGGCCGAGAGGGTCGTCTCGGCGGCGAGTTCGGCACTGATGCGATCGCGCAGCATCTGCACATGGAGAAGCTGTCGCGCGTAATCCCATTCGTAGAGGGCACGCGACTCGTCGAGACCCTCGTAGCACTGCAGCCGTACCAGCTCGCGCCCCGATGCCGACGCCAGCGCCTTCGCCAGCTCCGTCTTGCCGACCCCGGCCGGCCCCTCCAGCAGGAGGGGCCGGTCGAGGAGCGTCGCGAGATGGACGACGACCGCGAGTTCCGGACCGATCAGGTATCCCTGCTCACCCAACGCCTCGGTCAGCTCCTCCACGGACGGGAAGGAACGGCTGTCCGGGGTGATGTCCCGGGTGATGTCCTCGGCGGTTTCCCGAGGTGCGCACACGTGCGTCATCGGATGTCGGACTCCTTGTCGGCCTACGGTTCTCGGAACAGTCAGGATCTCGGATCAGGCGGGCGAGCGGGCGGATCAGTAGCTGCCGGTGAAGGCGTGCGCCACCATCGGGATCAGCGACTCGACGGTGCTCTCCCGCGGGTTGCCCGGCGTGCACCAGTCGTCCATCATGTGCTCGGCGATGGCGCGGATCTGCTTGTCCGAGGTGTCCATGGTCTCGCCGCGGCCCTCGTACTTGCCGGTGTTCATCCGGTTCTTGTCGTAGCTGCTCGTCGACAGCTGACCGAAGTTGTCGGGGATGCCGAGGTCTTTGCCCAAGCGGATGGCCTCCTCGACGGCGGCGTCGGCGGCCTGGACCGTCGTCATCTTCGATGTGTCGACACCGAGCAGCGCGGCGATCTCGGCGTAACGCTCGTAGCGAGACGGCAGGTTGTACTCCCAGACGCGGGGAAGGGCGATGGCGTTGTTCAGCCCGTGATGGCTGTCATAGAACGCGCTCACCGCATGCGACAGCGAGTGCACGAGACCGAGGCCGCCGGAGTTGAACGCCTGCGCGGAGATGTACTGCGCGTACATCATCCCGGTGCGGGCCGCCAGGTTTCGCGGGTCGTACACGGCGGTGCGCAGATGGTCGCGGATCAGCTCGATCGAGTACTTGGCATTGCCCAGCGAGGGTGCGAAGTCCAGACGCGACACGTAGGGCTCGCTCGCGTGCGCGAGCACGTCGAAACCGCAGAAGGCGGTGAAGTGCTCGGGGCACGTGTAGTAGAGCAGCGGGTCGTCCATCGCCAGGTCGACGAGGCAGGTGTCGTCGAAGGCCACCCATTTGTGCGGCTTGTTCATGTCCGAGGTATCGGTGATGACGTAGGCCCAGGAGGTCTCCGAGCCGGTGCCGGCCGTCGTCGAGACCGCGATGTGCTTCGGATTCTCCTTGTTGGTGGCCTTGGAGAAGCCCTCGAACTCGTTGATGTTGCGGCCGTCGTGGGCGATGACCATACGTGCACCCTTGGCGGCGTCGTGGCTGGAGCCGCCACCGACCGAGATGATGCCGTCGCACTTCTCCGACTGGTAGAGGGCCGCGGCGTCCATGCAGTTGTAGTCCTTGGGGTTGGACTCCACCTGGTCGTAGAGCACCACGTCGACGCCCTGGTACTCGATCTTGCCGATCAGCTCCTCGATGATCCCGGAGCCGCGTAGACCCGTCGTCATCAGGAGCGCACGGGTCATGCCCAGGTCCTTGGCCTCGACACCGAGCATGTCGTGCGCGCCGACACCCAGCTTCGCCTTCGGGAACGGGTGGAACTCCTTGATCGGGAAGTCCCAGATCTGGTTCAGCTCAATGGCCATGGTGGTGAACTCCTTGTGACGGTTGGTCTGTCACAACGAGAATGTCGTCCAGATCACAACCGGGACAAGGGGTCCTGCCCGTCCTCGACCAGAGTGCACCCGGCCGGACGGGCCGGTACCTGTCCGATCGGACAGGGTTCAGTCGCGCACGCGCTCGATCTCACCGCCGAGACTGCGCAGGATCTCCACGAAGTGCGGGTACCCGCGGTCGATGTGCTCGACGTCGTGTACTTCGGTCACGCCGTCGGCGACGAGCCCGGCCAGCACGAGGCCGGCGCCCGCCCGGATGTCCGAACACCAGACCGGCGCACTCGACAGGCGGTCGATCCCGCGGATGACGGCGTGGTGGCCGTCGGTCCGCGCATCCGCACCGAGACGGACCATCTCCTCGACGAAGCGGAACCGGGCCTCGAAGACGTTCTCCGTGATCACCGACATGCCGTCGGAGATGGCGGCGAGGCCGATCGCCATCGGCTGCAGATCGGTGGGGAATCCGGGAAACGGCAGGGTCGAGACGTTGACGGCGGTGGGCCGGCGATCGTGCCGGACCCGGAAGCCGTCGTCGAAGGTGTCGACCACCGCGCCGGTGTCGCCCAATTTGTTCAGAACCAGCTGCAGGTGTTCGGGTTTCACGCCGCGCACGGTGACGTCACCGCGCGTCATGGCGGCCGCAATCCCCCAGGTGGCACCGACGATGCGGTCTCCGACCACCCGGTGTGTCGTCGGATGCAGCCGGTCCACACCGACGACGGTCAGCGTCGAGGTGCCGGCGCCGTCGATCTGTGCGCCCATCTGCTGCAGCATCACGCACAGGTCGACGATCTCCGGCTCGCGGGCGGCGTTGTCGATGGTGGTCTGTCCCTCGGCGAGCACGGCGGCCATGAGGATGTTCTCGGTCGCCCCCACCGACGGGAACTCCAGCGCGATCGGTGCGCCGACCAACGTGTCGGCCTCGGCCACCACGCAGCCGTGCTCGATCGAGCTGGTGGCGCCGAGGGCACGCAGACCCGCCTGGTGCATGTCGAGCGGCCGCGACCCGATCGCGTCTCCGCCGGGCAGCGCCACGACGGCTCGGTGACAACGCGCCATCAGCGGGCCGAGGACACAGACCGAGGCGCGGAACTGCCGGACCGCCGCGAAGTCGGCGTGGAACTTCGGCTCCGCCGGCGCCGTGATGGTGACCGTCTCGCCGTCCATGTCGACGACCGCACCGAGACCGCGGAGAACGTCCGCCATCAGCGGGACATCGGCGATCTCGGGTGCGTTGGTCAGCACGGTCGTCCCCTCGGCGAGGAGGGCCGCGGCCATGAGTTTCAGGACGCTGTTCTTCGCGCCCCCCACTGCCACCTCGCCGGACAGACGCGCTCCCCCGGACACCAGAAACCGATCGCTCACGACTGCCACCTTAACCGTCCGGGGTCACCGGCCCACCGGCCAGTACGTCCTCCGACCGTGCGTCCGATCCCGTGGGTCGGCGCAGTACATTCGACGCATGGCGGTACACCTGACGAGGATCTACACCCGAACGGGCGACGACGGCTCCACCGGGCTGAGCGACTTCTCCCGGGTGCCCAAAACCGATCCGCGTGTCGTCGCCTACGCCGACTGTGACGAGGCGAACGCCGTCATCGGTCTCGCCCTGGCACTCGGGGGTGACGTCCCCGACGACCTCCGGGAAGTGCTCACGACCGTCCAGAACGACCTCTTCGACGCCGGCGCCGACCTCTCCACGCCGGTCGTCGACGACCCCGAGTACCCACCGCTGCGCATCGCGCAGGATTACATCGACGCCCTCGAGCGCTGGTGCGACTCCTTCGGTGCCGATCTGCCCGCACTGGACTCGTTCATCCTGCCGGGCGGCACACCGCTGGCTGCCCTGCTGCATCAGGCACGAACGGTGACCAGACGGGCCGAGCGCTCGGCGTGGGCCGCGGTCGCCGCCCACCCCGACGACACCAGCGTGCTGCCCGCGAAATACCTGAACCGGTTGTCGGATCTGCTGTTCATCCTGTCGCGGGTGGCGAACCGCACTCGCCCCGCCGCGGGAGGCGACCAGCAGGGCGCGAACTCGCCCGGCGACGTCAAGTGGGTTCCGGGCGGCAACCGGCAACGGCCCCCGGCGAAGCCGGTCCATCAAGACCCGGCGAAGACGGGCGGGAAAGCCCCGGCGCAGCCGGATTCCTAGGCGCTGCGGCGCCGCTGCGATCTCGCGGACTGCCGGGATTCGAGCCAGGACTGGAACGCGGTCACCGCACCCGGGCCCATCGCCAGTTCGTAGTCGTCCTCGGCGCGGCCGGCGGTCTGCACCTGCAGGATGAGCATGCCGTCGAGGATATCCGTCTCGGTGCCCTCGGGGGCGCGACGACCGGAGATCTCCATGCCCTGTCGTGCGAACGTCACGTTCGGCCCCGGTTTCAGCGACGTGAGCCGGTAGTAGCGCAGAGAGTCGTCGCTGTAGTGCACGGTGCCGTGACGCCATCCCTGGTCGACGCCGGCCGGCACCGTGCGCAGCAGGACCGGAGTACCCGCGCGTCGGAGTTGCGCCAGACGCAGCGCCAGGAAGCCACACAACAGGAGCGCCACCGCCAGCAGCACACTGAGCATCACGACCGCCAGCGACATCACCTACTCCTTCGTGCAGTCACCGCGGATAGGCGAAGCGTCGAACCCGGTAGGGCTCCAGACGGCTTGGGCTGCATACACGCGGGACAGGGGGCTGTGGAACAAGCATGCCAGAACGTGCACATGAGACGCCAAACGACCTCGGCAGGCCATCGGAGAATTCCGATGGCCGGCCGAGGTCGGTCGTTGACCCGAACCGCTCGCGCGGCTCGCTCTACCGGGAAAGGTGTTGTGCCGCAGTCAGACGCGCGTGAGCACGGTGGTACTCGGGCGAATCCGGCTCCGCCTCGTCGAGCGCGGTCTTCTCCGCGTTGACGTCGACGTCGTCGGCCCAGTCGGCCGACTCCGCCAGCACCGTGACGGCCTCGCCGGTGACGGAGAGGAACCCGCCCTCGACCGCTGCCGCACGACGGTTGCCGTTCTCCTCGACGATGACCACGAAACCACCCGGGACCAGCTGGCCCAGGAGCGGCTCGTGGTTGGCCAGGACACCCAGCTCACCGACGGTGGTCTGCGCGATCACGAACGTGGCCTCTCCCGAGTACAGGCTCGAATCCGCGGAGACAACCTCGACGTGGAAGGACTTCTCAGCCATGGCGAACCGCTACTTTCCGCTGATCTTGGCGGCGGCGGCCTCCACGTCGTCGAGTCCACCGCAGCTGTTGAACGCCTGCTCGGGCAGGTGGTCGAACTCGCCCTTGGCGACACGGTCGAAGGCCTCGATGGTGTCGGCGAGCGGGACGACCGAGCCCTTCTGGCCGGTGAACTTCTCGGCGACGAGGAAGTTCTGGCCGAGGAACTTCTGGATACGGCGCGCACGCTGCACCGTGACCTTGTCCTCTTCGGAGAGCTCGTCCATACCGAGGATGGCGATGATGTCCTGCAGTTCCTTGTACTTCTGCAGGATGCGCTTGACCTCGTTGGCGACGCGGAAGTGCTCGTCGCCGACGATCGACGCCTCGAGGATGCGCGAGGTCGAGGTCAGCGGGTCCACGGCGGGGTAGATACCCAGCTGCGAGATCGGACGCGAGAGCTCGGTGGTCGCGTCGAGGTGCGCGAAGGTCGTGGCCGGTGCCGGGTCGGTGTAGTCGTCGGCGGGGACGTAGATCGCCTGCAGCGAGGTGATCGAACGACCCTTGGTCGAGGTGATGCGCTCCTGGAGCTCACCCATCTCGTCGGCCAGGGTCGGCTGGTAACCCACCGCGGACGGCATACGGCCGAGGAGGGTCGAGACCTCCGAGCCCGCCTGCGTGAAGCGGAAGATGTTGTCGATGAAGAGCAGCACGTCCTGGTGCTTCACATCGCGGAAGTACTCCGCCATGGTCAGCGCCGACAGCGCCACGCGCATACGCGTGCCCGGCGGCTCGTCCATCTGACCGAACACCAACGCGGTGTCCTGGAGAACGCCCATCTCCTCCATCTCGAGGTGGAGGTCGGTGCCCTCACGGGTGCGCTCACCGACGCCGGCGAACACCGAGGTGCCGGAGAACTCACGCGCGATACGCGTGATCATCTCCTGGATGAGGACGGTCTTGCCGACGCCCGCACCACCGAACAGACCGATCTTGCCGCCCTTGACGTACGGGGTCAGCAGGTCGATGACCTTGATGCCGGTCTCGAGGATCTCGGTCTTGCCCTCGAGCTCGTCGAAGGCCGGCGGCTTGCGGTGGATGCTCCACTGCTCGCCGTCGCGACCCAGGCCCGGGCTGTCGAGGCAGTCACCGAGGGCGTTGAACACGTGGCCTTTGACGACGTCGCCGACCGGCACGACGATCGACTTGCCGGTGTCGGACACGGCCGCGCCGCGGACCAGGCCGTCGGTCGGCTGCATCGAGATCGTGCGCACCAGGTTGTCACCGAGGTGCTGCGCGACCTCGAGGGTCAGGGTCTTGGCGACCGAGGAGAGAGCGACCTCGGCGTGCAGGGCGTTGAACAGTTCAGGAATCGAGCCCCGCGGGAACTCGACGTCGACCACGGGGCCGATGATGCGGACGACCCGCCCGTCGGCGGAACCCGCCGACTGCGCGGAGGGGGTTTCTACTGCTGCGGTCATGGTGCTTGGGTCACTTCCTCTTTATCGAAGTATGGGTTCTCGTCGATCCGGACTCGGCTGGCGCGCACGCTAGTTCGCCAGTGCGCTCGAGCCGCCGACGATCTCGCTGATTTCCTGGGTGATCTGGGCCTGGCGGAGCTGGTTGGCCTCGCGCGACAACGACTTGGACAGTTCTTCGGCGTTGTCCGTCGCGGCCTTCATCGCGGTGCGGCGCGCGGCCGACTCCGATGCCGACGAATCCAGCAGCGCCGCGTAGACCCGCGTCGCCACGTACTTCGGCAGCAGCGCGTCGAGCAGGGCGTCGGCCCCGGGTTCGAAGGTGTAGTTGCGCGACGGCGTGTCGTCGGACGAATCCTCGTCGTGCGACACGACCAGCGGGGCGATCCGCCGGACCTCGGGCACCTGCGCCAGCATCGACTGGAACCGCGTGTAGACCAGGTGCAGCTCGTCGACACCCTCGAGGGTGCCGTCTCCTTCTGGGCGCTCGACCTCGGTGCCCGATCCTGCCTGGAAGAGGTCCACCAGGAAGCTGGTCGCCGTCGCCGCGTCCGAGTACTGCGGTGACTCCGAGAAGCCCGTCCACGAGTCCGAGATCTCCAGACCCCGGAAGCTGAAGAACCCGACACCCTTGCGACCCATGACGAACAGGACCGCTTCCTTGCCTTCGTCGCGCAGGAGCGCGATGAGTTCGCGGGTCGCCTTGAGCACGTTCGCGTTGTAACCACCGCACATACCGCGGTCGCTGGTCACGACCAGGATCGCCGCGCGCTTCGGGTTCTCCCGCTCGTTGAGCAGCGGGTTGTCCAGCGATCCCGAGTTGCTCGCCAGCTCCGAGAGCACGGCGGTCATCTCCTGCGAGTACGGCTTGGCCGCCGCCACCCGTCCCTGGGCCTTGGTGATACGCGAGGTCGCGATCAGTTCCTGAGCCTTGGTGATCTTCTTGGTCGACTGGACCGACCGGATGCGTGAGCGCAGCTCACGAATGCTGGCCATGAGCCCTCACCCCTTCCTTTTCGCGATGTCCGTTGACGTCTGAGATCACTTGCGGATCTTGATCTCTTCGTTCTCGACGTTGTCGGCATCCATCGCCTCGGCCTCGGCCTCGTTGACGACGCGACGGCCGTCGTGGGTGAGGTAGCCGTTCTTGAACTTGTTGGTCTCGGCGATCAGGGCCTCGGCCTGGTCGTCGCTGAGCACCTTGCCGCCGGCGATCGAGTCGTAGACACCGGTCGCGTTGTGGTGCAGGTGGCTCAGCAGCTGGGTCTCGAAGTTGCGCACGTCGTCGACCGGGACCGAGTCGTAGTGGCCCTCACCGCAGAGGTAGATCGAGACGATCTGATCCTCGACCGAGAAGGGGCTGTACTGGTCCTGCTTCAGCATCTCGACCCAGCGGGCACCGCGCTCGAGCTGTGCCTTCGAGGCGTCGTCGAGGTCGGAGGCGAAGGCCGAGAAGGCCTCCAGCTCACGGAACTGGGCCAGCTCCAGACGCAGCGATCCCGAGACCTTCTTGAGGCCCTTGGTCTGGGCGGCGCCACCGACGCGCGACACCGAGGTACCGACGTTGATGGCCGGTCGAACACCCTTGTTGAAGAGGTCCGACTCCAGGAAGACCTGGCCGTCGGTGATCGAGATGACGTTGGTCGGGATGAACGCCGAGACGTCGTTGGCCTTGGTCTCGATGATCGGCAGACCGGTCATCGAGCCGCCGCCGAGCTCGTCGGACAGCTTCGCGCAACGCTCCAGCAGACGGGAGTGCAAGTAGAAGACGTCACCGGGGTATGCCTCGCGGCCCGGCGGACGACGCAGCAGCAGCGAGATGGCGCGGTAGGCCTCGGCCTGCTTGGTCAGGTCGTCGAACACGATGAGGACGTGCT
>ERZ501011.266-NODE-266-length-15560-cov-11.180716_pt1 | contig 15560 bp, 14 predicted proteins | sample MGYA00248833_ERZ501011 | MGnify/ENA primary metagenome ERZ501011 (study PRJEB25958, sample SAMN03398530) | human skin metagenome | study: EMG produced TPA metagenomics assembly of the Human Skin Microbiome Metagenome (human skin metagenome) data set. | reverse complement strand
CAACCCCGACGACCCCCACTCACCGTCCGGACCGGCCGGGGCCGCTGACCCCGACGCCCTGACCACCGCAGCCGACCGTGACAGCCGTACTCCCGCGCAGATCAATCACGACGCGCTCGACGCCGCCCTGGCCGCAGGTTTCGCCGACGGGACCCTTGGAAAGTCGCACCGCGGATTGCCCGTGCAACTGATCGTCAAAGCCGACCTCAACGACCTCATCCGCGAAGCCGGACTCGCGACCACCGCCACCGGAACCCTGCTGCCCATCCCGGACCTCATCGCCATGGCCGGTGAGGTCCAACCGTGGTTGGCGATCTTCAAAGACGCCTCCGCTGTCCCGCTGCACTTCGGGCGCGGGAAACGACTCGCCACCCGCGAACAACGCCTCGTCTCCTTCGCCCGCCCCGACGGGGAAGTATGCTCGGCACCCGGCTGCGACCAACCCGCCACCCAGGTCGAACTCCACCACGCACAACGGGACTGGGCCAAGGGCGGTCTCACCGACATCGATGACCTCGCACCTGCCTGTCCCCGTCATAACCGCATGGTCGGCGACCAACCCGGCCAGTACACCACCCGGATCGTCCGGTCCGGGCCAGACGAAGGCCGCTGCGCCTGGCGATTGAACGCCGAACCCGGCGCCCCGCCCAACCCCGAACACATCAACCGCCGACCCGACATACCCAAGCGGTTGCAGGCCCACCTGGCACAGGTGCGGCGAGAGATCCACGGACGCACCACGTCCGGCGATGAGCCACGCCCACATGACGCGCGCCGATCATGGTTGAAAACCAGCCACGTCATCGACGTCCGACCACCCCGCCCAGGACCACTCACACCCCGGCCGTCCCTCGTCGAAGCGCACCTCATGGAGTTACTCGCCACTCGATGACTCGCGCTTGCGGATCACATCGCCCGCCGTCGCCGAGTGCGGCTACTTCTGCGCGCAGAGCCCCCGGCCCGTCACGAGCGGGAGGTCGAGCGCGGTTACCAGGCCGGGTTTCGCATCGACCACCGCCGCAACGGAATTGACCAGTCTCATCGCGGTGACGATCATTCCGGACACGTTGTGGTCGCCGTTTTCACCGTGGTGCCCGAACTCGACCGTCATCTCCGGTTCGCCGGAGATGGCGATGCGGTAGCAGCCGTCGCCCTCGTTCGGGGTCGGCCAGTCCGGGCACTGGTCCGGGTGGGTGCGCGTGTAGTGCTCCAGCACAATGCGATCCACGCCGTCGACCTGACCGGCGACCTCGAACCGGACCGCGGCCATCGTGCCCTTCGGGATCTCGACGGACACCGTCGAGTAGTCGCGGTCCGCCTCGACCCGCTCGACGCGTTCCACGAGCGGCTCGTCGAGCACGAGGTCGAGTCCGGCGGCGATCTGTCGCACGACACTCCCCCACCCCATCGACAGGATGCCCGGTGCGAACAGCAGCGGTGTGGCGTCCAGAGGCTGCCCGAAGCCGAACAGGTCTCGCATGACGACCGGCTGGTAGTAGGTCGAGTAGTCGGCGATCTCCTGACAGCGGATCTCGTCGATGCGCTGGGAGAGACTCGTCATCGCCAGCGGCAGTGCGTCATTCGCGAAACCCGGGTCGATGCCGTTGACGTGGAGGCTCGCGCCACCCGCCGCACCCGCGGCGGCGATCCGATCCAGCAGCGAGTCGGGCAGGATGCCATGGGGGAACTGCAGGACCACCGGTCCGCTCGACACCACGTTGATCCCGTTCTCCACGAAGTGGATGAGGTCCTCGATCGACTCCAGCACGCGGTCGTCGGTCATCGCGGTGTGCACGATGCAGTCGGGTTTCAGGGCGATCAGCGCGTCGCGGTCGCCGGTCGCCGCGACACCCAGCTCACGGTCGAGCCCGGCGAGTTCGCCGGCGTCCTTGCCGACCTTGGCGGGGTCGGACACCCACACACCCACGAGTTCGAGGTCGGGCCGGGCGTCGATCCCGGCGATGGCATGTCGTCCGACGGTTCCGGTCGACCACTCGACCACGCGCAATGTCATGCGATCCAAACTAGAACACGTTCCAACTTCGCCGTGCCGATTCGGCGAGATGCGCCTCGCTAGAGTCGGGAGCTGTGACCGCCACGTCGCCCCCGGACCCCGCCGCCCCGATCCACATCGACCACGACGGCCATCGGACGATGCTCAAGTGGCACCGCGGCCGGCGGCGCGCCGACGACACGGCGTTCACCGCGACCCGGATCGTCGAGGGCATGCGGCTCGGCGCGAGTATCGAGATCGATCTGGTGATCCACGCCGAGCGCGGTTTCGCCGTCCTGCACGACCGCACGGTCGACCACGCCACCACCGGCACCGGCGTGGTGTCGGCGCTCCCGGCGTCGTATCTGCGGGAACTGTCCCTGCGGGACAACCGCGGCCGGCCCGTCGACGAGCACGTCCTCCTGCTCGAGGACCTGACCGAACTCTTCGACGGCGTCGACATCGCGCCCACCGCGTCCCTCCAGCTCGACTTCAAGGAGGACGACGCCGCGCTCGATCCCGAGGCCGTGGCGGTGTTCGCCCGCAGTGTCGCACCCCACGCGCGCCACTACATCTTGTCGTGCGGCGACGCCGCGGCGGTCGACACGTTGACCTCGGCCGCACCGGGCATCCGGATCGGTTACGACCCTTGCCATCACGGTGCCGCCGACGCGGCGATCCGCTCCGGGGACTTCGACGGCTTCGTCGATCGCGCGGTGGCGGCATCGCCGGAGGCCGAGATGGTGTACCTGGAGAACCGGCTGATATTGGCGGCCGACCACCGCGGCCACGACCTGATCGGCGCGTTCCACGAGCGCGGTCGGCTCGTCGACGGGTACACGGTGACGCGGGTCGGACCGCGGGTCATCCCGGACATCAGGCGACTGCTGGAGTTACGGGTCGACCAGATCACGACCGATGATCCCGAGGCCCTGGCGACGCTCGACCTCGATGCCCCCGCACGCGATTCCGGTTCGCGGCTGGTGCGCTGGATCCGCGGCAGCAGCCGACGCTCAGACGTGCAGTGACCAGAACGGTTCGACAGGGATGTTGCGGACGACGAACCAGGCCAGCACGACCACCAGCACGACGACCCCGGAGTAGCGGAGGTGCTGCCAGCTGCGAACCCGGCGGCCGGTCCACAGTCGCAGGCAGTAGGCGCCGAAGGCGAAGAGCAGCAACCCCATTGCGAGCACCCCGACGGCGTTGTAGTGCAGCGCCGCTGGGACATCGCCGTGCAGCAGCGAGTAGATCGCCCGTAGCGACCCGCAGCCCGGACACGTCACCCCGAAGATCAGCTTGGTCGGACAGACCGGCAGGGCACCGCCCGGTGTCGTCGGATCGGCGAACCACACGGCCGCACAGACCATCCCGGTACCGGCGACGACCGTCGCCGGACCGAGGTACCGATGCTTCGAGAGAGCCGAGGCCCGTCCGAGGACGGCCCTCTCGAAACGCTCAGTACGTGGACGTGGTCGCGGAGGCGCCGAGGAGGATGACGAAGAGGACGACATAAACGATGATGATCAGGACCCAGATGATGACCGACGAGATCGCACTCCACATCGCCCACTTCTTCGCCTCGTCGGCCGCCTTCTGCGCACCGGCGTAGTCGCCGGCGGCCCACAGCTTGCTGACGGAGGTCGACTTCACGATCGACACGATCCCGAGCGGCAGACAGCAGAGCACCGTGGACAGGATCGCCCACACGAGGTTGTTGTCGGGTTCCGGGCCGGCCGGATTCCCGCCCGGGAACCCGCCGTACGGCTGCTGTCCGTAGCCACCCGCGCCGTAGTTCGGCGGCTGGTTCGGATCATTGGGGTAGCTCATCTGCGCCCTTTCGACTCGGTCAGAGAACTCCAGGAGCGTAACCGTTCATCACCGGGCGCGACATGCCTGGAAACGATATTGATTCCATTGACATACAACGGAATCCTCGCAGGCCGGACCGTTGCGCGATGCAACTAGGCCGTCCTCTAGACCGTGTCGCCGAACAACCTCGGGAGGGTGCCCTCGTGCGCCTCACGGAGTTCGGCGAGGGGCACCGAGAAGTAGTCCTGGACCTCGACGGCGTCGCTGCCCTGGTCGACCACACCGATGCGTGTCCACGGCATCGAACGCGCGTCGAGCATGGCGGTGAACCGCGATTCCTCGGTGCGCGGGACCGCCACGAGCACGCGCCCGGCCGACTCGGAGAACAGCCAGACGAACGGGTCGGCGTCCTCGGGCAGCAGGACGCGGCAGCCGGTCTCGCCGGCCAGGGCCGCCTCGACGACGGTCTGGATGAGGCCGCCCTCGCTGAGATCGTGTGCCGCGGAGATCAATCCGTCGCGGGACGATGCGGACAGGATCTCGGCGAGCAGACGTTCGCGTTCGAGGTCGACCTGCGGCGGGACGCCACCGAGGTGGTCGTGACTGACCTGGGCCCAGATCGAGCCGTCGAATTCGTCGCGGGTCTCACCGAGCAGGATGAGTGTCTCGCCGGGTTCGGTGCCGATGCCGGTCGGGATGCGGCGGTGCACATCGTCGATGACGCCGAGGACGCCCACGACCGGGGTCGGCAGGATGGCCGTCGCGCCCGTCTGGTTGTAGAAGCTCACGTTGCCGCCGGTGACCGGGATGCCGAGCTGGGCGCAGCCGTCGGCGAGTCCCCGGACCGCCTGCTGGAACTGCCACATCACCGCCGGGTCCTCCGGGGAACCGAAGTTGAGGCAGTTGGTCACGGCCTTCGGCGTCGCCCCGGACACCGCGACGTTGCGGTAGGCCTCGGCAAGCGCGAGCTGCGCGCCGCGGTAGGGATCGAGGAAGGTGTAGCGGCCCGACGCGTCGGTCGCCAGTGCGATGCCGCGCCCGGACTCCTCGTCGATGCGGATCATCCCCGAGTCGGCGTGCTCGGCCAGGACGGTGTTGCCGCGCACGTAGCGGTCGTACTGGTCGGTGATGAACTTGCGGCTGCACAGCGCGGGCGAGGCGAGCATGGCCAGCAGCGTCTCGCGCAGCTGGTCGGGTGTGCTCGGGCGCTGCAGCGGTTCGGTCGTCGACGCGATGACGGTGTCCTGCCAGTCGGGCCGGGCGACGGGACGCTCGTAGACCGGACCGTCGTGGGCGACGGTGCGCGGCGGCACGTCGACGACGGTCTCGCCGTGCCAGGTGATGACCAGCTGATCGCCGTCGGTGACCTCGCCGATGACGGTCGCGAGCACATCCCACTTGCGGCAGACCTCGAGGAACTTTTCGACGTTGTCCGGGGTCACGACGGCACACATGCGTTCCTGCGACTCGCTGGAGAGCACCTCCGCCGGGGTCATGCCCTCGGCGCGCATCGGCACCTTCTCCAGGTCGATGTGCATGCCGCCGTCACCGGCTGCGGCGAGTTCGCTCGTGGCACAGGACAGTCCGGCACCGCCGAGATCCTGGATGCCCACGACGAGTCCGGCGTGGTAGAGCTCGAGGCAGCACTCGATGAGCACCTTCTCGGTGAACGGGTCGCCGACCTGGACGCTGGGCAGCTTCTTGCGGTTCGGACCCGAGCCCTCGGAATCGTCGAAGGTCTCCGATGCCAGGACCGAGACACCGCCGATGCCGTCGAGCCCGGTGCGTGCACCGAACAGGATGATCTTGTTGCCCGCGCCCGAGGCGAAGGCCAGGTGCAGGTCCTCGGTGCGCAGCACGCCCGCGCACAGCGCGTTGACGAGCGGGTTGCCCGCGTAGCTGGCGTCGAAGACGGTCTCACCGCCGACATTGGGCAGTCCGAGGGAGTTGCCGTAGCCACCCACGCCGCGCACCACACCGTCGACGACGCGCCGGGTGTCCGGGGCGTCGGCCGGGCCGAAGCGCAGCTGATCCATGACCGCGATCGGGCGTGCGCCCATGGCCATGATGTCGCGCACGATGCCACCGACTCCGGTGGCGGCGCCCTGGTACGGCTCGACGTAGCTCGGGTGGTTGTGCGATTCGACCTTGAAGGTCACCGCCCATCCGTCGCCGATGTCGACGACGCCGGCGTTCTCGCCGATGCCGGCCAGCATGCTCGCGCGCATCTCGTCGGTGGTGGTCTCACCGAAGTAGCGCAGGTGCACCTTCGACGACTTGTAGCTGCAGTGCTCGGACCACATGACCGAGTACATGGCGAGCTCCGCGTCGGTGGGCCGGCGACCCAGGATCTCGCGGATGCGCGCGTACTCGTCGTCCTTGAGACCGAGTTCGCGGAAGGGTTGCGGATGGTCCGGGGTCTGGGCAGCGGCTGAGACGGTATCCACCTGGGCACTCACCCGGACAAGTCTAGGCGTGCGCGGGCGGTTGCGGCCGCCGGGGCGCCTCGGGTGCGCACCCTGGGAGATCTGCGACGGATGTCACGCCGGTCTAGCGATACTCTGTCTCCGGCGACCGCCCCCGGGGTGTGTCGTCGTGGTACCCGGGGAGAACGGTTCGGGGTCGGTGTGCGCCGATGGGACGACACAGGGGGAAACGATGGCCGATGTCCGCAAGGCGAGGGCACTCTTCGAACTCGGCGTCCTGTCCCTGAACATCCCGGTCGAAGGTCAGGAACCGGTCGACAATCCCGCTCAGGCCGCCAAGGCCTTCACCCGTGCGACCGAATGGGACCCGGCCCTGGGCGACGCCTGGATCGGCCGGCTGGCCTGCGGCGACAGCAGCAACGAGGTCCTCCTGGGCCTCTATCGTGCCCGCGGGTCGATCGGCGCGGAGCAGCGCCGGCTCGGGCTCCCGCCCGGCACGATCGCGGGGCGCTGGTACACCGGGATGCTGATCGACTTCCCGGCGTCGAATGCCGTCGAGGCGACCGCGGCCTACGCGGCCAGTCTGGTCCGTGGCGCGGACTTCGCCGGTGCGGAAGAGGTCCTCGACGAGGTACCCCCGGCGCACCGCGTGCCGATCGTGGATTTCGTCCGCGCGTTCCTGCACTTCGCCACCCAGCGCTGGCCCGACGTCCTGACCTCGCTGACCAGGTCCGACCGGTGGAACGACCCGTACATGCAGGCCGTCGCCGACTTCATGGCCGGGACGTCGTGCGTGCATCTCGGCATGTACGGCGAGGGCATGCGGCGCCTGCAGAACGCGGTCGACGGCCCGATCCCGTCCTGTTCGACGCAGGCGATCTTCGTCTACGGCCTCGCGCTGCGCGAGCAGGGCCACGAGGAGAAGGCGAAGTCGATGTTCGAGCAGGCCTACGCCCGTGACCCGTCGCTGACCGGCGCGGCCGACGCCATCCGGTCGCCCTCCTACCGGATGCCCCCCACGACGCCCGAGCAGATCGCCGAGCGCACCGACCGGTGGGACCCGAAGTCGGTGCCCGATCGCGCCGAGTCCCTGGTGTCGACCTCCGGGGACCCCGCCGAACAGAATTCGCTGGTGACCGAGGCGCAACGGGAGCTGGCCGAACAGATCGGGCTCGAGTCGGTCAAGCAGCAGGTGGCCAAACTGCAGTCCACCGCGACCCTGGCGAAGGTCCGCGCCGACCGCGGGCTGTCGACGTCGGCCCGCAGCCTGCACCTGGCTTTCACCGGACCGCCCGGCACCGGCAAGACGACCGTGGCCCGCATCGTCGCCAAGATCTACTGCGGCCTCGGCTTCATCAAGTCCGACAAGGTCGTCGAGGCCACCCGCCGCGACATGGTCGGTGAACACCTCGGCAGCACCGCCATCAAGACCGCGGCGCTCATCGACTCCGCGATGGACGGCGTCCTGTTCATCGACGAGGCGTACACGCTCATCCAGCAGGGGCTGTCCGGCGGCGACGCGTTCGGTCGCGAAGCCGTCGACACCCTGTTGGCCCGGATGGAGGACGACCGTGACCGGCTGGTCGTGATCATCGCCGGCTACGACGCCGAGATCGATCGGTTCCTCGCCTCCAACGACGGACTGGCGTCGCGCTTCGCACGCCGGGTGCGCTTCGACTCCTACACTCCCGACGAGCTCGCCCGCATCGCCGATTTCATTGCGCGCAAACGCGATTCGTCCTTGACCCGCGAGGCGATGGTCGAGATCGAACAGGCGTGCGCTCCGCTGTACCACGACGTCCGCGAGCATCAGGGCACCGCGCGGCGCGCCACCGATCTCGCCGGCAACGGCCGTTTCATCCGCAACATCATCGAGGCGGCCGAGGAGGAGCGCGAGTTCCGGCTCAGCACCGCAGGCGACTTCGACTCACTCAGCCAGGACGACCTGATGCGCATCGAGACCACGGATGTCCGGGCCGCCATCTCGGGCGTGCTCTCCGGCCTCATGCGCTGACCGCGCCCCATCCCATCCCGCACCACCGGGTCACCACCCGGACCGCTTCCCGAGGAGTTCCGTGATGTCTGTTCCCGCCCGCCGATCCCGCCCCGCCGAGCTGGCCGCGGGCCTGTCGATGGCCGCGATGATGATGCTGGCGATCGGTGCGTGTTCGTCCGACGACGCCGCGCCCGCGCCTTCATCCGACAGCGCGGTCCCGACCACGAGCGCCACCGAGACGAGCAGCCCCGCCACATCCGCGGACAGCAGCCGGGCCAGTGCGTCACCGTCGCGCGGCTCCGAGTCCGGTTCCGACACCGGGTCCGGCTCCGCGTCGACCATGACGTGCACGGAGTTCCGCGAACTCGACGACGCCCGGCGGGCGGCGGTCCTGACCGATCTGGACGTGACCGACAATGTCCAGCAGGTGGCCACGGTGGCGGCGACGGTCTGCCTGACGCGGCCCGACGACACCATCGCCGCTGTCGTCGCCGAACTCCTCCCGCGCTGATAGTTTCACCAGCTATGAGCAACAGTCCGTGGGCCCTGCTGCACGGGCCGCTGTTCAGTCGGGACAACCCGCTCGAACGCAAGCACGCCGCGCCGCGCATCAGTGCCTACATCTACGGCAACATCCTGATCCTGGCCGTGCTCATCCCGTTGCACGTCGAGGACGACTTCGTCGGTATCGCGATCCTCGCGGGCACCGCCGCGTCGACCTTCATCGCGCACGTCTTCGCCGAGGGCGTCGCCCGGCGCGTGTCCGACGGCAAGGTCGAGCCGACGCGATCAGAGGTACTCGGTCATCTCCGCGACTCGGTGCCGATCCTGACCTCGGCGCTCCTGCCCTGCGCGATCCTGCTGCTCGGTCTCATCGGCTGGATCGAGCCCCGCACCGCCCAGTTGATCGCGGAGATCGTGATCCTCCTGCGCATCGGCGGCACGGTCTTCGTCATCGACCGGCTCAACAACGAACGACCGAGTCGGGCAACGCTGTTCAGCTCCGGCGCGGTCACGCTGGTGGCGACCGTGATCGTCGCGATCAAGGTCGTGGTCACGCACTGAGGCGCTCGGAGGTCAGCCGCCGGCACCCTCGGTGGTGACCGTGAGGATCGCCTCGGTGAATTCCGGCCGGCAGACGACGAGGTCGGGCAGGTAGGTGTCCTCGTTGTTGTAGACGAGGGGCGAACCGTCGATCCGCCCGCACCACAGACCCTTCGCCTTCGCGACGGCGACCGGCGCGGCCGAATCCCACTCGTACTGGCCGCCGGCGTGGACATAGGCGTCGGCCTCGCCGCGCACCACCGCCATCGCCTTGGCACCGGCGGACCCCATGGGCAGCACCTCGCCGGCCATCGCCGCGGCCACCTCGTCGGCGAAGGCCGGTGGGCGCGAACTGCTCACGACGACGCGCGGGACCCCGGTCCGGGGCCGGGACGCCAGGCCTTCCACGGGCTCGACGGCGGAACCGTCGTCGAGGTAGGTCACCCCGAGGGCCGGCAAGGCGACCGCACCGGCGATCAGCCCGTCGTCGGCCGACCACAGCGCGACGTGCACGGCCCAGTCGCTGCGGCCGCCGCCGGGTTCGTAGGTGCCGTACTCACGCGTGCCGTCGACCGGATCGATGATCCACACGCGCGACGCCGACAGCCGCGACTTGTCGTCGGCCGACTCCTCGGACAGCACCGCGTCGTCCGGACGCTCCTGTGCGAGACGCCCGAGGATGAACTCGTCGGACCGGCGGTCGCCCTCCTGACCGAGCTCTTTGCCCGTCAATCCGCTGGAGCGTCGGATGTCGAGCAGGAGTTCACCTGCGGCGGTGGCCAGTTCACCGGCCAGGGCACGATCGTCGGTCACGGGGTTCCTCTCGGTCGGGATACCGGTGGCAGGACGCGGCGCTTCGCGCCGGACGGCTATGAGGCTGCGCTCACAGACCCAGGTTACGCAGCACCAGGTCGGCGACCTCGGACGGCGGGCCGTCGTCGGGGGTGATGTGCAGATCCGGGTCGGACGGACGCTCGTAGGGCGAGTCGATGCCGGTGAACTGACTGATCTCCCCCCGCCGCGCGCGGTCGTACAGCCCCTTCGGGTCGCGTCGTTCGCATTCGGCGAGCGGGGTGTCGACGAAGATCTCGTAGAACGGCAGCCCGCGCTCGGCGTGGATCTCCCGGGCCCGCTGCCGTTCCTCGGCGAACGGGCTGATGAGCGAGACGATCGCCACCGAACCCGAATCGGCGAACAGCGCCGCCACCTCGCTGGTCCGGCGGATGTTCTCCCGGCGGTCGTCGTCGGAGAAGCCCAGATCCGAGTTCAGGCCGTGCCGCAGGTTGTCCCCGTCCATCAGGTACGCCGGACGCCCCTCGGCGACGAAGCGCCGCTCGAGTTCGACCGCCAGCGACGACTTCCCGGAGCCGGACAGACCGGTCAGCCAGATCGTCGCGCCGCGGTGCGCACGGTGCTCACGCCCGACCTTCGTCGCCTGCCAGACGACATGACTGTCGTGACTCACCGGCGCCGTGATCATCCCCGCACCGACGGTCCGGTTGGTCGCCTCGTCGATCAGGATGAAGCTGCCCGTGTCGCGGTTGCGCCGGTACGAGTCGAAGGTCACCGGCTCCTGGGTGTGCAGGGTGACGCGCCCGATCTCGTTGAGCGACAATCCCTCCGCGTCCTCGTCGCGGTGCAGCGAGTTGACGTCGAGGCGATAGTTGAGCCCGTTGACCTGCGCGCGGGTCAACCGGGTTCCGCAGAGCAGCTGATACCGGTTGCCCGGTCGCAGTTCGGCGTCGTCGGCGAACCAGCACACCATCGCGTCCAGGTCGCGTCCCACGTACGGCCGGTTGTTGGGGCGGGCCAGCATGTCGCCGCGCACGATGTCGATCTCGTCGGCGAGTTCGACGGACACGGCCATCGACGCGAAGGCCTCGTCGACCGGCTGGCCGCCGGGCGCCCAGATCTCGGTGATGGTCGTGCTGAAACCGCTGGGCAGGACGACGATCTCGTCGCCCTTGGCGAGTACACCGCCGGCAACGGTGCCCGCGTAGGCGCGGTGGTCGGCGCCGTCGCTGCGCTGCGGCCGGATCACGTACTGGACGGGCAGACGGGTGTCGATCAGGTTGCGGTCGGAGGCGATGTAGACGTGCTCGAGGTGATTCAGCAGCGGACGCCCCTCGTACCACGGCATCGCCGCGGACTGTTCGACGACGTTGTCGCCCCGCAGCGCCGACATCGGGATGAACGTCAGGTCGACGACGTTGAGCTTGGTCGCGAAATCGACGAAGTCCGCGCAGATCTCGTCGAACCGCTCCTGCGACCAGTCGACGAGGTCCATCTTGTTCACGCAGACCGTCAGGTGCGGGATGCCGAGCAACGACGACAGGAACGCGTGCCGCCGCGTCTGCTCGAGCACGCCCTTGCGCGCGTCGATCAGGATCATCGCGAGATCGGCAGTCGAGGCACCGGTCACCATGTTGCGCGTGTACTGCACGTGGCCCGGCGTGTCGGCGATGATGAACTTTCGCCTGGGCGTGGCGAAGTACCGATAGGCGACGTCGATGGTGATGCCCTGCTCGCGTTCGGCACGCAGCCCGTCGGTCAGCAGGGCGAGGTTCGCGTACTCGTCACCGCGCTCGGCGCTGGTGCGCTCGATCGATTCGAGCTGGTCGGTGAAGATCGCCTTCGAGTCGTAGAGCAGCCGGCCGATGAGTGTCGACTTGCCGTCGTCCACCGAGCCCGCGGTCGCCAGACGCAGCATCTCCGTCGCGCCGCCGACGGCGTTGAGGTCGCCCATCAGAAGTAGCCTTCCTTCTTGCGGTCTTCCATCCCCGACTCGGAGATCCGGTCGTCGGCGCGCGTGGCTCCCCGCTCGGTCAACCGGGTGACCTCGATCTCCTCGATCACCTTCATCACGTCGTCCGCGCCGGACAGCACACAACCGGTGCACGTGGCGTCGCCGACGGTCCGGAACCGCACGGTCTCGGTCCGCACCTCCTCACCCGGGAGCTCCTGCAGGAAGCGGGTTTTCGCGAGCAGCATGCCGTCGCGCGGGATGACCTCGCGCTGGTGCGCGTAGTAGATCTCGGGCAGATCGATGTCCTCGGCCGCGATGTACTGCCAGATGTCGAGTTCGGTCCAGTTCGACAACGGGAAGACCCGGATGTGCTCGCCCTTGGCGTGCCGTCCGTTGTACAGCCGCCACAGTTCGGGCCGCTGCTCGCGGGGGTTCCATGCGCCGAACTCGTCTCGGAAGCTGAACACGCGCTCCTTGGCGCGCGCCTTCTCCTCGTCGCGCCGGGCGCCGCCGAACACCGCGTCGAAACGGTTCTCGGTGATGCCGCGCAACAGCGCCGCTGTCTGCAGCCGGTTGCGGCTGGCACCCGGCCCGGTCTGTTCGACGACCCGTCCGGCATCGATGTCGTCCTGTACGGAACTGACGAGCAGGCGAACCCCGGTCTCGGCGACCACGCGGTCGCGGTACTCGATCACCTCGTCGAAGTTGTGCCCGGTGTCGACGTGCATGAGCGGGAACGGGATCGGCGCCGGCCAGAAGGCCTTGCGGGCCAGATGGAACATCACCACCGAGTCCTTACCGCCGGAGAACAGCAGCACCGGACGCTCGAAGGTCGCGGCGACCTCGCGGAAGATGTGCACCGATTCGGCCTCGAGCGCCGCGAGATGCGAGAGCTCATAACCGTGGTGACGACGACGCCGGTCCTCGGTGTCGTCGGGACGACGTCCGTCGTCGGCGTCGATGGTGATGGCCACCGGAGCAACCCCCTTGACATGTCGAATATTCGACACTATGTGTTGACAATGTGACACAAACCGTAGGTGACTTCTCCGACGCGCGTCAACCGGCACGTGCGGCGTCGCCACCGACCGCCCGGGTCGTCCGCATCGTCGAACTCCTCGCCGACGCCGAACAACCGGCGCTGACGCTGGCCGAGATCGTGCGTCAGACCTCGATGTCGCGCGCCACCGCGCACGCCGTCGTCTCCGAACTCGTCGACTGCGGATGGCTGATCCGGGACCCGTCGGCAGGCACCTTCGGCGTCGGACCGGCCTTCGTCGGCCTCGTCCGGAACGCCGACGGCGCGGACCACCTCGTACGGTGGGCGGCGTCGGCGGCGCGCGACCTGTGCGAACGGTTCGACGTCCCCTGTTTCGTCGCCCGACGGACCTCGGCCGACGCGGTGACCCTGGCGTCGCACGCCTTTCCGCCCCACCTGGCACCGGAGACCGCGCAGCATCCCTGGTTGCGCAACGGCAGCCGCATCCGGCTCCGCCCGCCGATCTGTCGGGAGTTCATCGCCTTCGACCCGGACGACGCCCGGTCGAACTGGATCGGCCAGGCCGCCGAGTCCACCCGCACCCGGCTGGGCATGGTGCTCGACGTCGTCGCCGAACGCGGCTACTCGATCGAGCGCATGACCGACGACCACGTGGCGATGATCGAGGCCCTGAGCTCCCTCGACACCATGTCGGACACCCTGCGCGCGCGGGTCGGCGACCTGCTCACCGAGCTGTCGGTCATCGATTACCTGCCCGAGGAGATCGACGCCTGCGCGGCCGACGGCACGGGGGTACCCGTGGTCACCATCGGCGCCCCCGTCTTCGACTCCGCCCGTCGGGTGGTCGCGGCCATCGTCGTCTGCCCGAACACCACCCTCGACGTCGACGAAGTGCGCCGACTCGGCGAGGCCACGCGTGCTGCCGCCGACGGGATCTCGAGTCATCTCAGCTGAGGGGCGGGTCGACCGAACGAATGAACACTGCGCCCGGAAATACCCACGAAACGGACTTCCTGCGGAAAACTGACCGGTGATCACGACACGTCACCGTCGCCACCAGCAAGGGAGTCGAGATATGCCCAGCACCAAGACGATCACCCGGTTGGCCGCCGCCGCCATCGCTCTGACCTCGGCTGCCGGGCTCGGCGTCGCGGCCACCGGCGACGCGAACGCGGTGTCCCGCGAGTATCCGCTGTCGACCTGCGTGGGCCTGAGCCCGAACGTCGTCGACGTCCCGTTCCTGGCGCGACGCACGATCGTGAGCACGTATGCCGGCAACGCCTACATCGCCGCCGACTTCACCAGCTACTTTCCCGGCGGCTACCAGTCCTCGGCCCGCCTGGACTGGCACAACCTGGCCACCGGCAAGCGCGGCTCCAAGGTCAGCAACGTCCGCGTGAACCCGCCCTACCAGGGCGTCCACTACTTCGTGATCCCCGTCAACCAGATCGGCAAGGGCCGGGTGAACGTGACCTTCAGCGCGGTCAACCGGAACGCGCTCTGGAGCGTGCCGTCCACGAGCTGCAGCGGGAGCATCGTCATCCCCTGAGCGGGGACGCCACCGATGACTTCGGTCGGCTGGGTTGGTCTGTCCCGGTAACCGGAGGAGATCGCCATGGTGGCCACCTACACGTTCGACATCTTCAGCACGCTCGACGGATACGGCTCGTATGTCGAACCGGGCGACTGGGGCGGCTACTGGGGCAAGCAGGGACCCGAGTTCCTCCGCCGACGCGCCGAGCAGTTTGCCGGCGCCCGCCGAATGGTCTTCGGCGCGAACACATTCCGCGAGTTCGTCGAGATGATTCCGGTCGACACCGGCGACATCGACGACTGGCTCGCCCTGATGCGTGCGATGCCGGCGACGGTCAGCGCGACGAGGTCACCGAACCCGTACTGCTTCTCGGTGATGATGAAGAAACCCGACAGCAGGTCCTGCACGAGCCGCTGCGCGCCGAAGCCGAGCGCGGCGCCGATCACGGCGGCGGGTGCGACCAGTGAGCCGATCGGGATCGCGAGGATGTCGGTGATCTGCACCAGCACCAGCACGAACAACAGGCCGACCGAGACGTACGAGATGACCGACGCCACCGCCTGCCGGTGCTTGGCGCTCTCGGAGCGGACCAGCTGGTCACTTTCCTGGTACTCGGCGTCGATGCGCCGGGTGATGCGCTGCGCGGTCCAGTTGATGAACCGCGCCGCGAGCAGCCCGCCGATCAGCAGCAGCGCGCGCAGGCCGCGCCGCGATGCTTCGAGCAGGATGCCGGCGCCGGCACCGACTTCCACGCCGTGCGCACCGGGCATATCTCGATCACGCCGATCCACGTCGATCTCACCCGCTACCAGGCGCTGGACACCGTGGCCGGCTGGGTCGGCGGCCTGACCGCCGCGCTGGACGCGCCGGCATGACCCCGCGGCTGCGCCTGCAACCGGAATCGGTGGGAATCGGCATGACCTCGCAGCGGGTGCGCGACCGTCTGGTCGAGCGTCTGCGCGAGTCCGGTATCCAGGACGAAGCCACGCTCAACGCCGTGCGCACCGTA
>ERZ501011.259-NODE-259-length-15956-cov-8.410352_pt1 | contig 15956 bp, 19 predicted proteins | sample MGYA00248833_ERZ501011 | MGnify/ENA primary metagenome ERZ501011 (study PRJEB25958, sample SAMN03398530) | human skin metagenome | study: EMG produced TPA metagenomics assembly of the Human Skin Microbiome Metagenome (human skin metagenome) data set. | reverse complement strand
AGGGACTGAAGACGCTGGTCGCCAGCCTGACCTCGGCCACCGAGAAAGCGCAGGCCGAGACCGCAAAGCTGGAGCAGCGGCTGGAATCCTCCACCGAAGAGATCGCCCGCCTGCGCGAGAACCTGGATCAGGTCCGGCGCGAGGCCATGACCGACGCCTTGACCGACCTCGCCAACCGCAAGGCCTTCGACGAGCAGCTGGCGCGCGCCTGCGCCCACGCGGACGCCACCGGCTCGCCTCTGACGCTGGCCCTCCTCGACATCGATCATTTCAAGCGCTTCAACGACACCTGGGGGCACCAGACCGGCGATCAGGTACTGCGCTATGTCGCCAGCGTGCTGTCCCGCGTCTGCGGGGAAACCCGCTTCGCAGCCCGTTTCGGCGGCGAGGAGTTCGCTCTGATCTTCCCGGGCGAAGCGTCGGGCGCGGTCTCCTGCGCGCTTGAGGTGATCCGCAAGGAGATCGCCTCCCGCTCGCTGCGCAGGCGCTCCACCAATGACGATCTGGGCGCCGTCACCATCTCCGGCGGCTTTGCCGAGCGCCAGGCGGGCGAAAGCCTGCTGGCCCTGATGGAGCGGGCCGACGCCGCCCTGTATCGCTCCAAGCGCACGGGCCGGAACCTGATCAGCGCCGCCGAGACCCGGGTTCGCGCGGCCTAAGCCCGCGGTGATGCGAAGCTTCGCCTTCAACGCCGCCTACTGGATACTGTCGATCGGCTACGGCCTGGCCGCCGCCTTCGCCGCGCTTGCACCCGGTCGCGGGCCGACCGGCTGGGTCATCCGGCGGTATGTGAAGCGCATGGTGCAGGCCATGCGCCTATTCGCCGGCATCCGCCTGCACGTGCTGGGCAAGGAGCGTCTGCCGACGGGCGCCTTCATCATCGCTTCGAAGCATCAGAGCTGGGGCGACGGTTTTGTCACCTACGACCAGTTCGATGACCTGGCGTTCGTCACCGGCGATCATCTGGAGAAGTTTCCGCTGCTGGGCGGGGTGCTGAAGAAGCTCGGCGCGATCGTGGTCGCCTCCTGCGGCGGGCACGAGGCGCGCAAGGCACTGGCCACCCGCGCGGCAGAAGCGCGGGCCGAGAACCGCAGGATCCTGATCTACCCAGAGGGCCATCTGGCGCCCGTCGGCAAGAAGTATCGCTATCGCTCGGGCGTCTGGCACATGTACCGCGACTTCGACATGCCGGTCGTGCCGCTGGCGACCAACCTCGGCTTATTCTGGCCGGAGGAGCGCTACGAAAAGCATCCAGGCACGGCCACCCTCGACTTCCTCGATCCGATCCCGACCGGACTGCCCAAGGACGAGTTCCTGTTCCGGCTCGAAACCGCCATCGAGACCCGCACCGCCGAACTGGTGGCCGAGGCGACGGGCCGGCCCGTGACGCCCGCCGAGCTCGTTCCCACACCGGGGGAAACGCCGAAGGTCTAGGTGTCCAGCGCCGCCGCCGGAACGATGGTCACGCTCTCGCCGCAGCCGCAGGCGTCTGTCTGGTTCGGATTGTTGAACACGAACTTGGACGACAGGCGCGTGGTCTCGTAGTCGATCTCGGTGCCGATCAGGAACAGCACCGCCTTGGGATCGATCAGCACGGTGACACCCTTGTCCTCCACCACCTCATCCAATGGCCCGGCGGCCTCGGCATAGGCGAAGGTATACTCCTGCCCCGCACAGCCGCCGTTCTTCACCCCCACCCGCAGGCCGATGTAGCGCTGATCGGCGTTGTCCATGATCTCGCGCACGCGCTCGGCGGCGGCGTCCGTCAGGGTGACGACCTTGGGCCGGGGGCGACGCGGGCGGGTGGTGGTCTGAAGCTCGGTCATGGTCAGAACATGTTCAGCGCGAGCTTGGCTTCGTCGCTCATTTTCGAAGGGTCCCACGGCGGATCGAACACCAGATTGGCGTGGGCGGAGCGCACGCCCTCCACCTTCATCACCGCATCCTGAACCCAGCCCGGCATCTCGCCGGCCACCGGACAGCCGGGGGCGGTCAGGGTCATGTCCACCACCACGTCGCGATCGTCCGACACGTCCACGCGGTAGATCAGCCCCAGCTCATAGATGTCCACCGGGATCTCCGGATCGAACACCGTCTTCAGCGCCTCGATCAGATCGTCAGTCAGCTTGTCCAACTCAGCCTGCGACAGGGCGCTTTTCTGCGGCTCGTTCCACGCCTCGGCGAAGGCGTCGCTGTCGGAAACGGGGGTTTCGGTCATGGCTTACACAAAGAAGTTGCGCGCCTTGATCAGCGCATCGGCGAAGGCGTCTGCGTCCTCCACGGTGTTATATAGGGCGAAGGACGCCCGCGTGCTCGACGTCACGCCAAAGCGCTGCGCCAGCGGCTCGCAGCAGTGCAGTCCGGCGCGGACCGCCACACCATACCGATCCATGATCTGGGCCACGTCGTGCGCGTGTGCGCCCTCGACCGCAAAGGCCAGGATCGCGCCCTTGTCCGGCGCCTCGCCCAGCACCCTCAGCCAATCGGCGTCGGCCAGCCGCGCACGGGCGTGTTCATACAGCGCATCCTCATGCGCCCGCACCGCCGCACGGTCGAAGCCCATGAACCACTCAAGCGCAGCCCCCAGGCCGATCGCCTCCAGGATCGGCGGCGTGCCGGCCTCGAAGCGATGCGGCGGCCAGGCGTAGGTGACGCGGTCGCGGCTCACCGTCTCGATCATCTCGCCCCCGCCTTGATACGGCGGCAGCGCCTCCAGCGCCTCCGCTGTCCCGTACAGCACCCCGATCCCAGTCGGCCCATAGAGCTTGTGCCCGGTCAGCACATAGTAGTCGCAGCCGATCGCCCGAACGTCCGGCTGAGCATGCACCCCGCCCTGGCAGCCGTCGATCAGCACCCGCGCCCCGGCCGCGTGCGCCATCTCTGTGATCCGCTGCACCGGATTGATCGTGCCCAGCACATTGGACATGTGCGTGACCGACACGATCCGCGTGCGCTCGCTCAGCAGGCCCGCATAGGCCTCCATGTCCAGCGAGCCGTCGTCCAAGATCGGGATCCACTTCAGCACCGCGCCCCGCCGCTCGCGCAGCAGGTGCCAGGGCACGATGTTGGAGTGGTGCTCCATCTCCGAGATGAGGATCTCGTCGCCCGGCTGGATCGACTGTCCGACCCCCGACGCCACCAGGTTGACCGCCTCTGTCCCGCCCTTGGTCCAGACGATGTTGGAGGCGGCCTCCGCGTTCAGGAACCGCGCCGCCGTCTCCCGCGCCGCCTCGAACGCCTCGGTGGTCTCATTGGCCAGAGTGTGCAGGCCACGGTGCACGTTGGCGTATGACCCCTCCATCGCGCCCACCATGGCGTCGATCACCGCCCGCGGCTTCTGCGCCGAGGCGGCGTTGTCCAGATAAACCAGCGGCCTGCCGTTCACCGTCCGCGACAGGATCGGAAACTGCGCGCGCGCGGCGTAGGGGTCGAAGCGGGTCAGAGTCGCGCCGTCAGCCATTCCCGCACCACTTCCCGAGCGCCCTCGTGCTTGATCCGGTCCACCACCTCGATCAGGAAGGCCTGCGTCAGCAGCGCCTGGGCCTCGTCCGCCGGAATGCCGCGCTGCTGCATGTAGAACAGCGCGCGTTCGTCCAGATTGCCCACGGTGTTGCCATGCGCGCACTGCACGTCGTCGGCGTAGATGATCAGCTCGGGCTTGGCGTCGATCTCGGCGCGTTCGGAGGCGATCAGCGCATGGTGGCCCATCCGCGAGTCCGTGTCGTCGGCTCCGCGCCGCACCACGATCTTGCCCTGGAACACGCCGCGCCCGGTATCGCGCGCCACGCCCTTGGTCAGCTGGCTGGTGGCTCCGTTCGGCGCGACGTGGTCGGCCACCGTGGTCATGTCCACGTGCCGCGCCCCGTTCAGCAGATAGAGCCCGTCCATCCGCACCTCGGCGCCCTCGCCGCCATGCGTCAGCTGCGTCTCCAGCCGCTGGAGACGGGCGCCGGTCGCCACGATCGTCTGGCGATAGACGCCGCCGGCCTCGACCCGCACCCGGGCCTCGGTGACGGACATGGCGTCCTCCGGCTCTTCGACCAGGACGATGCGCGTGACATCGGCGCCGGACGCGACGTCCAGCTCCAGCCGGTTGTGCGCCAGATAGGCCGAGCCCTGGCCCTCATGGCTCTCCAGCAGCAGCAGCTTCGCTCCGGGCCGCGCCGACACCCGCGCCGAGGCGGCATGCGCCGTTCCGGTCGCATCCGAGATGAAGCGCAGGCGCAGCGTCTGCTCGCCGCCCGCGATGAAATCCGTCACCCCGACCGGCCGCCCGTTGGCGAAGACGATGGCCTCTCCGCCCAGGTCGTAGAAAGGTCCCGGTGCGCCCACCTGCGCCGTGCCCGACGGCGCCGGCGCCTCGCGCAGCAGCCGCCTCAGGTCGCTGTAGCGCCAAGCCTCCACCCGCCGCGACGGAAAGGTCGAAGCGTCGCGGATGTCGAGGGCCGCCGTCATGCGGCCGCCGGCAGGTACTTGTCGTAGCCCTCCGCCTCCAGTTGCAGCGCCAGCTCCGGCCCGCCCGAAGCGACGATGCGGCCCGCCGCCAGCACATGCACCCGGTCCGGTTTGATGTAGTCCAGCAGCCGCTGATAGTGGGTGATCACCAACATGGCTCGCTCCGGCGAGCGCAGTGCGTTCACCCCCTCCGACACGATCCGCAGGGCGTCGATGTCGAGGCCGGAATCGGTCTCGTCGAGGATCAGCAGCGACGGCTCCAAGAGCGCCATCTGCAGGATCTCCATCCGCTTCTTCTCGCCGCCCGAAAAGCCGACGTTCAGCGGCCGCTTCAGCATGTCGAAATCCATGCGCAGGCGCTTGGACGCTTCGCGCACCAGCTTCAGGAACGCCGGCGCCGAAACCTCGTCCTCACCGCGCGCGCGCTTCTGCGCATTCAGCGCCGTGCGCACGAACGTCAGGGCCGGCACGCCGGGGATCTCGATCGGATACTGGAACGACAGGAACACGCCCTTGGCGGCGCGCTCGGCAGGCTCAAGCTCCAGCAAGTCCTCGCCGTTCCAGGCGACCGATCCGTCCGTCGCCTCATAGCCCGGCCGCCCCGACAGGGCGTAGCCCAGCGTCGACTTCCCCGCCCCGTTCGGCCCCATGACCGCGTGTACCTCTCCCGCCGGCACTTCGAGCGTCAGCCCCTTCAAGATCGGCTTGTCGCCGACGGAGACGTGGAGGTTGTTGATGTTCAGCATTGTTTTTCTTGTTCTTTAACCGACGGAGCCTTCGAGGCTGATCGCCACCAACTTCTGCGCTTCGACCGCAAATTCCATCGGCAGTTCCTGCAGCACGTCGCGCACGAAGCCGTTGACCAGCAGCGCCACCGCCTCTTCCTGGCTCAGGCCGCGCTGCTGGGCGTAGAACAGCTGGTCGTCGGACAGGCGGGTGGTGGTCGCCTCGTGCTCCAGCTGGGCCGAGCCGTTGCGCGCCTCGACATAGGGCACGGTGTGCGAGCCGCATTCCTTGCCGATCAGCAGGCTGTCACACTGGGTGAAGTTGCGCACGTTCTCGGCCTTGGGGTGCACCGACACCAGGCCGCGATAGGTCGAATCCGACCGGCCCGCCGACACCGCCTTGGCGATGATGCGCGACTTCGAGTTGCGGCCCAGGTGGATCATCTTGGTGCCGGTGTCGGCCTGCTGGCGGCCGTTGGTGATGGCGATGGAGTAGAACTCGCCCGAGCTCTCCTCGCCGCGCAGCACGCAGGATGGATACTTCCACGTCACCGCCGAGCCCGTCTCCACCTGCGTCCAGGACACCTTTGACCGGTCGCCCCGGCAGTCGGCGCGCTTGGTGACGAAGTTGTAAATGCCGCCGCGGCCTTCCGCATCGCCCGGATACCAGTTCTGGACGGTGGAGTATTTCACCTCGGCGTCGTCCAGCGCCACGATCTCGACCACCGCCGCGTGCAGCTGGTTCTCATCGCGCATCGGCGCGGTGCAGCCCTCGAGGTAGGAGACGTAGGAGCCCTTGTCGGCGATGATCAGGGTCCGCTCGAACTGCCCCGTCTGAGAGGCGTTGATGCGGAAATAGGTCGACAGCTCCATCGGGCAGCGCACGCCCGGCGGGATGTAGACAAACGAGCCATCCGAAAACACCGCGCTGTTCAGCGCCGCGAAGTAGTTGTCCGACACCGGCACGACCGATCCCAGATACTGGCGCACCAGCTCGGGGTGCTCCCGCAGCGCCTCCGAGATCGGCATGAAGATCACGCCGGCCCTGGACAGCTCTTCCTTGAAGGTGGTGACCACGCTGACGCTGTCGAACACGGCGTCCACAGCCACCCGCGGCGCGCCCTCCACCCCCGCCAGCACCGCCTGCTCCTTCAGCGGAATGCCCAGCTTCTCGTAGACCGCCAACAGCTCGGGATCGACCTCGTCGAGGCTCTTGGGCCCGTACTTCTTCTTCGGGGCGGCGTAGTAGTACAGGTCCTGATAGTCGACCGGATCGTACTTCACAGCCGCCCAGGTCGGCTCCTCCATCGCCAGCCAGCGCTCATAGGCGGCCAGGCGCCATTCCAGCATCCACTCCGGCTCGTTCTTCTTTTCGGAAATGAAGCGGATGATGTCGGCGTTCAGCCCCTTGGGCGCGAACTCCTGCTCGATGTTCGAGGTGAAGCCGTGCTTGTAGCGCTCCAGCTCGGCGACGGCGTCGATGGTTTCCTGAACGGCGGCCATGGTTACGCGAGTTCCTTCACGCGCTCTGCCTGGCGCGTCCTGTGCTTGATATAGGCGCTCGACCACGCATCCGCGAACCGGATCCAGTCGCCTTCAACCGTGCTCCAGCCGCCAGAAACGCGGACTGCGCCGCGCGCCAGGGCGTCCAGCCCCATGGCCGAGATCGTCTTGGAAGGCTTCACCTTGCCCGACGAACAGGCCGAGCCGGCCGAGACCATCACGCCGGCCAGATCCAGCATGATAAGCTGCTGCGGACTGTCCCAGCCCTCGACCGCGAGGAACAAAGTGTTGGGCAGGCGCGGAGCGCCCTCGCCGATCACCACCGCGCCCGCCGACTTGACCGCCGCCGCCGCCGCATCGCGCCAGGCGGCGTGATCCGACGCCTGCGAAAGGTCGCGCATCGCGCACTCGGCCGCCACGCCGAAACCGGCGATCCCGGCGACGTTCTCCGTCCCCGCGCGCAGGCCCCGCTCCTGCCCCGCGCCGTGCAGAATGCGCACGCCCGCGCGGCCTTCTTTCAGCACCAGGGCGCCGACGCCCTGCGGCCCGCCCAGCTTGTGCGCCGACAGCGTCAGGCTGTCGGCGTCCAGTTCTCGCATGTCCACCGCGATCTTGCCGGCCGACTGGATCGCGTCGACGTGCAGCCAGCCCCCGGCCGTCCGCACCAGGGCCGCAGCCTCCGCGATCGGCTGGATCACGCCGCTTTCGTTGTTCGCATGGTGGATGGCGACAACCGCCCGGCCGGGGCGCGCCAGCACCTGCTCGAGCCAGACCAGATCGACCAGGCCATTCTCATCGACTGACGCCACCTCGACCGGAACGCCCGCGTTGGCGGCCGTCTCGGCCACGCACGGGTGTTCGGTCGCCGACACGATCAGCCGCTCAAAGCCGGTGGCAAGAGCGCTGTGGATGCCCTGCGCATTGGCCTCGGTGCCGCCCGAGTTGAACACCACCGCGGTCGGATCCGCGCCGACCAGTTCGGCCACCTTCGCCCTCGCCGTCTCGATCCGCGCCCGCGAACGCCGTCCGGCCGCGTGCACCGCCGACGGATTGCCGTTGTCGGCCAGCGCCTTGGCCACCTCAGCCTGCACCTCCGGCCGCGTCAGGGCCGAGGCGTTGTAGTCCAGATAGACGCTCACGCCGCCACTCCGACGGCTTCCGGTTCGACCGCGACCTCGCGTCGACGCCCGGTGCGGTTCATCACCACATCCTCCAGCGACACGCCGGCCAGGTAGCGATGGATCTCCTCGCCCAGATCCTCCCACAGGTTGTGGGTGATGCAGCGCTCGCCGGCGAGCATGCAGCCCTTGGGCGATCCGTGCGCCACGCACCGGGTCGCCCGGATCGGCTCGTCCACCGCCAGCACGATCTCGGCCACCACCGTCTGGTCCGCACCCTTGGCCAGGCGATAGCCGCCGCCCGGCCCCCGCACGCTTCGAACCAGCCCGCTCTTCCTCAGCCGCGCGAACAGCTGCTCCAGATAGCTCAGCGAAATTTCCTGGCGCGCGGCGATCTCGGCCAAGGACACGGCGCGCGTCTGCCCGTCGGCGGCGCGGCCGTTCTTGGCCAGGTCGGCCATCGCCATCACGGCGTATCGTCCCTTGGTCGACAGACGCATCGCGCACCCATGAAAATCCGCGCGCTTTCCGGGGCTCTTGTGCTAGAACCCGCGCCCTCGCCAGGGTGTCGGCGCGCAGGGGGGACTTAGAAAGTCCTACCGGCGCGGTCAAGTATTCCCCCTCGGCGAAACGACACTTGAACGGATTCCGGAGGCCCGAATGCCCGAAGTCATCCTGCCCGGCGCCTCCGGCCGCATCGAAGGCCGCTATTCGCCCGGCAAGCGGCCGAACGCGCCCATCGCCCTGATCCTGCACCCGCACCCCAAGGCGGGCGGGCACATGAACAATCCGGTCGCGGTGACCCTGCACCAGCTGTTCGTGCAGCGCGGCTTCGCCACCCTGCGCTACAACTCGCGCGGCGTGGGCAAGTCGCAGGGCGAGTTCGATTCCGGCATCGGCGAGCTGGCGGACGCCGCCACGGCGCTTGACTGGCTCCAGGCCAACAATCCGGGCGCCAGCCAGACCTGGGTCGCCGGCTACCAGTTCGGCGCCTACATCGGCATGCAGCTGCTGATGCGCCGGCCCGAGACCGACGGCTTCATCTCCGTCTCGCCGCCTTCCAACATGTACGACTTCAGCTTCCTGGCGCCCTGCCCGGCGTCCGGCCTGTTCCTGCACGGCACGGCCGACACCATCGTGCCGCCGATCGAGGTCGAACGCGTGGTCAACAAGCTGCGCAGCCAGAAGGGCATCGTCATCGACTACGAGCTGGAGGAAGGCGCCAGCCACTTCTGGCAGGACCACGTCCCCGCCGTCGACCGTCGCGTCGGCGCCTACCTCGACAAGCGCCTCGCCGAAAAGCCGGCCTAGCGAGAGCCGCGGCCGAGTGGTATGTCCTGACCAACTAACAGGTCAGGAAGCCATGGACCGCATCAGCCTGTCGGACGCTAAGGCGAACCTCAGCGCGATCATCGATCGTGTGGAGAGGGGCGAACAGATCGAGATCATGCGGCGCGGAAAGCCGGTCGCCAGACTGGCTCCGACCCTGGTTGAGCCGAAGTCGAAGAAGCCGTTCGACTGGGATGAACTTGATCGTGTCGTCGGCCGGATGACTCCGCAGACGGAAAGCGCCGGCGACTTCATGCGTCGTGTCCGCGACAGCGGCTACTAGTGTTCTACCTCGATGCGTCGGTCATCGTCGCGGCCGTGACCGACGAACCGCACCGTACGGCGGTTCTCCAGTGGCTGCGCGCGAACCAGGACAAGCTCGTGGTCAGCAGCTGGACGCTGACTGAAGTCGCCTCGGCGCTTTCCATCAAGGTGCGGGATCTCCGACTGACGGAAAGCGACAAGGATGCGGGCTGGAGGCAGGTCGAGGCCATGCGAAACACCGTCCTCATGCAAACGGTCATCGAGGAACCGCACTTCTACGCCGCCCTGCGCTTCGTCAGCCAGCATCAGACCGGCCTGCGCGGCGGCGACGCTCTGCACATCGCCGTGACGGCAGACTACGATTGCGCCTTGGTGACCCTTGATCGACGCATGGCGAAGGGCGCTCGCTTGATCGGCCTGGCCGTAGTGGAGCTGCCGAACCCGCCTCAGTAGATCAGAAACGGCCGGCGCGCCTCTTCCCACGCCCGCTCGTCGGGCTGCGTCAGCGCGTCCAGATCGCCTGGCGCCGCCTCCCCATCGTCCACCCACTCCCGCAGCAGCGGCGAGCCGTTGATGACGTCGACGGCCAGCTTGCCGAAGGCGTATTCATAGGGAAAGTCGCGCCACAGGTCGTAGTCCGGATACAGCCCCCGGATCGCCTTGAACGCCAGCGCCTGCACCCTCCACGGCCGGAACGCCGCAGGGTCATAGGCCGGTCCCTCCACATGGATCTGCACGCCCGAGCACAGCTGTCCCACATGCTTGTGGAAGGTCGGCTCGAACCAGCAATCGCGCAGCACGCAGCCGTTCAGCCACTGCGGGGCCAGCGCGCGCATCTGGGCGATCACCGCCCGCGCGTCGATGTCGGGCGCGCCGAACAGCTCCAGCGGGCGGGTCGTGCCGCGCCCCTCCGACAGGGTGGTCCCCTCCAGCATCACCGTGCCGGCGTATGCGCGCGCCATCGACAGGTTGGGGGCGTTCGGACTGGGATTGACCCAGGCCCGCTCCAGCAGCGGCCAGCCGAAGCCCGGCCCCTCTTCGGGCCGCCACCCCTCCATGGCGATCACGCGGTAGTCGACGTCCAGCTTGAAGCGGTCGATGAACCACAGGCCCAGCTCGCCCAGGGTCAGGCCGTGACGCATCGGCATGGGTCCGGCGCCGACGAAGCTCTCCCAGCCCGGCCGCAGCGTCAGCCCCTCGACCGGCCGCCCGGCGGGATTGGGCCGGTCCAGCACCCACACCGTCTTGCCATGCTCGGCCGCCGCCTCCAGCACGTACAGAAGCGTGGTCACGAAGGTGTAGATGCGGCATCCGAGGTCCTGCAGGTCCACCAGCAGCACGTCGAACGTGCCCATCCACTGCCCGCGCGGCCGCCGCACCTCGCCATACAGGCTGAACACCGGAATGCCGTGCACCGGATCGGTGTAGTCCGGGCTCTCCATCATATTGTCCTGCAGGTCGCCCTTCATCCCGTGCTGTGGACCGAAGGCGGCCGTCAGGGTGATCTCGGGACAGGCGGCCAGCGCATCCACCGCATGCGTCAGGTCCTTGGTCACCGACGCCGGATGCGCCAGCAGCGCCACGCGCCGCCCCTTCAGCTCGGCCCGCAGCGCGGGATCGGACAGCAGGCGATCAAGGCCGAAGTTCATAGGAGGTCCAGCACGAAGGAGTCGGGATGGTGAAAGTCCGGCTTATCCGAGGGATGCCTCAGCGCCCAATAGGAAATGCGCCCGTCCTTCCGCTTGACCACGGTCGACAGCGCCAGCGCCTCCGCACCGGGCGGGAGTTCGATCAGCCCCTCCAACGCCCATAACGCCTCGCCCCCATCCATCCCGAAGACTTCCACGCGCTCGCCCGCCTCGGCCATGCCGCTGCGATAGCCGTCGAAGCGGTAAGACGCCCACTGGCCGGACGGCGACAGGTTAAACTCGACGTAGCCGCCGCCGGCGGTGCGCACGAAGACCTCGAAGCAGGTGCGCCGCCACAGATCGTCTGTCCGGCCCGGCGCGGCCGCCTCGGGCCACGCCACCGCGTCTACATCGCCCTCCAGGATGAACCGCAGCCAGAGCCGGTCGCCACGCCGCTCCACCTCGACCGCCAGCGACAGCCCGTCCGCGTCGCCGAAAGACTTCAGTTCGTGCGTCACCCCGGCCTCCGCCGCCAAGCCTCCCCCTTGAGGCGACAGCCGTGCTACACGCCCCTTCCCCATCACGCCAAGCGCCTCAAGCCGACCATGACCGAACACGCCTTCAAGTCCCCCTTCCTCCAGACCATGCAGGCGCGCGGCTATATCCACCAGATCACCCATCCGGCCGAATTGGACGCGGCGGCGTCGGCGGGCGTGGTCACCGGCTACATCGGCTTCGACGCCACCGCGCCGTCGCTGCACGTGGGCCACCTGATCCAGATCATGCTGCTGCGCCGGCTTCAGCAGGCGGGGCACAAGCCGATCGTCCTGATGGGCGGCGGCACCACCAAGGTCGGCGACCCGTCATTCAAGGACACCCAGCGCCCCCTGCTGACCGAAGACCGCATCGCCGAGAACATCGCCGGCATCCGGGGCGTGTTCGAGAAGTTCCTGCGGTTCGGCGACGGTCCGAGCGATGCGATCATGCTCGACAACGACGAATGGCTGTCGAAGCTCGGCTATCTAGAGTTCCTGCGCGATTACGGCACCCATTTCACCGTGAACCGCATGCTGAGCTTCGACTCGGTCAAGCTGCGGCTCGAGCGCGAGCAGCCGCTGACCTTTCTCGAATTCAACTACATGCTGATGCAGGCCACCGACTTCCTGGAGCTGAACCGCCGCTACGGGTGCCAGCTGCAGATGGGCGGCTCGGACCAGTGGGGCAACATCGTCAACGGTGTCGAGCTGACCCGCCGCGTCGATGGCAAGGCCGCCTTCGGCCTCACCACCCCGCTGCTGTCCACCGCCTCGGGTCAGAAGATGGGCAAGACCGTCGGCGGCGCCGTCTGGCTCAACGCCGACGCCCTGTCGCCCTATGACTACTGGCAGTACTGGAGGAACACCGAGGACGGCGACGTCGGCCGCTTCATGCGCCTGTTCACCGACCTGTCGGACGCCGAGATCGCTCGCTTCGAGACGCTGGAGGGCGTCGCGATCAACGACGCCAAGAAGGCGCTGGCCGACGCCGCCACCACCATGCTGCACGGCGCGGACGCGGCCGCCCAGGCGCGGGCGACTTCAGAAAAGGCATTCGAACGCGGAGTAGCGACGACTGATCTGCCCACTAGGGATCTGCTCTGGGCGGGCACGCCGGAGGAACAGCAACGTAACAGCGACCAGCCGTTCGAACTCAGAACAGCCGAGGCGCTTCTTAGAGCGTCAGAGCTTTCACCCTCGCTCGGCCAAGCCCGCAAGAAGATTCAGAACGAGGGTGTCTGGATCAACGATGAACTCGTTCGCGATCCTTCCCAAACCTTCGCGCGCTCGGACGCTGATCCGGAACTCTCAGCGTTCAAGGTTCGCTTGGGCAAGCGTGGTCAGATCGTGCTGGTTAAACCCATCTAATCCGCTCATCCCCGCGAAGGCGGGGAACCAGAAAAGGCGCACGGACGATGGCCTTCTTCACCTACATGCTGGCCAGCCAGCGGAACGGCACGCTCTACATCGGATCAACCGAAGACCTGATCCGCCGCGTCGCCCAGCACCGCGCCGGGACCTTTGGCGGGTTCACCGCCCGTCACGGCGTGCAGTTGCTCGTCTGGTACGAAGCCCACGAGACCCGTGAATCCGCCTTCCTGCGCGAGCGGCGCATAAAGAAGTGGAACCGCCCGTGGAAGCTGCGGCTGATCGAGGCCGACAACCCGACGTGGCGTGATCTGTACGACGAGTTTCGATTTGGCGGCCTCAGTGATGCGGCGTCCTGGATCCCCGCCTTCGCGGGGATGAGCGGAAAGGAAGCATGATGAAAGCCCCCACCCTCGATCTGCCCGCCGACGGCGGCGGCCGCGTGTCGCTGCAGGCGCTGAACGGACCGGCCGTCGTCTACTTCTATCCCAAGGACGACACGGCCGGATGCACCCGCGAGGCGCAGGATTTCACAGCCCTTGCGCCTGAGTTCGCCGCGCTGGGCGTCACCGTGATCGGCGTGTCGAAGGATACGGTGGCCAAGCACGAGCGGTTCAAGGCCAAGCATGGTCTGGATGTCGTGCTTGCGTCGGATGAGGACGGTGCGGCTTGCGAGGCTTGGGGCGTCTGGGTCGAAAAGACGCTCTACGGCCGCAAATACATGGGGATCGAGCGCGCCACCTTTCTGGTGGACGCCGACGGGCTGATCCGCCGCGCCTGGCGCAAGGTGTCGGTGAAGGGCCATGCGCAGGAGGTGCTGGAGGCCGCTCGCGCGCTTTGATCCACTGTCCCGGACGCCCGGCCGCGTTCGCCGCTTGCGCGAATCGTCGCCTCAGGGGCGAAGTCGGTAAGGTTACGTCGGCTTTCGTGTGAAGCTGCCGTGGCTTGAACACCCGTCGTGCGGAGGTCGCCATGTTCAACAAGCCCAAGGCCAAGACGCCCGTCGCTTCGCCGGAGACCACGGCCTTGACGGACGCGCCCCGCCGTCAGCCGTCGCGGATCGGAGTCGACCTTCAGGTGCGCGGCTCGGTGGTGGGCGACGGCTGGCTGCAGCTCGAGGGGCAGATCAAGGGCGACGTGCACGTCGGCCGCCTGTTCGTCGAGGAGACGGGCGCCGTCGAGGGCGCCGTGTCGGCCGAGGCGGTCGAGGTCGGCGGCCGCATCCAGGGGCCGATCACCGCGCGCGAGGTGCGGGTGGCGGCGACCGGTTATGTCCAGGGCGACATCACCACCGAGAAGCTTTCGATCGACAGCGGCGCCTATTTTCAGGGGCGCTGCACCCAGATCCAGCCGCAGGTGAAGCCGATCCTGCCGGAAGCGCGCCCGGATCCGGCGCAGGCCGTTGAAGCGGATTCGGAGACCTCTCCGTCCTCGCCGCCTGTCGGGAGCTTCTCGACCGCACCCGCAGTCTCCGAAAGCCGCCACTAAGAGAAAAAAGGCCGGCGTCGCCGCCGGCCTCTTCGCACCTATTCGACGGTGGAGCCGCGCGTTTCCCCGACCCGCGCCGCCAACGCCGCGCCCATGAACGGATCCAGGTCGCCGTCCAGCACCCCTTGCGTGTCGGAGGTCTCGACCTCGGTCCGCAGATCCTTCACCATCTGATACGGCTGCAGCACATAGGACCGGATCTGGTGGCCCCAGCCGATGTCGGTCTTGGCGTCGGCCAAAGCCTGGGCCGCCGCCTCGCGCTTCTGCAGCTCCAGCTCGTACAGCCGCGCCCGCAGCATCTTCCAGGCCTGTTCGCGGTTCTGGTGCTGCGACCGCCCGGCCTGGCACGCCACCACCGTGTTGGTCGGGATGTGCGTCAGGCGCACGGCCGAATCGGTCTTGTTGATGTGCTGGCCGCCGGCGCCCGACGCACGATAGGTGTCGGTGCGCACGTCCGACGGGTTGATGTCGATCTCGATGGCGTCGTCCACCACCGGCGACACCCCGATGGAGGCGAACGAGGTGTGCCGCTTGGCCGCCGCGTCATAGGGGCTGATGCGCACCAGCCGGTGCACGCCCGATTCCGACTTCAGCCAGCCATAGGCGTTCGGCCCCGAGATCTGGATCGTGGCCGACTTGATGCCCGCCTGCTCGCCCGATTCCTCGGCCTCCACCGTGACCTCATAGCCATGGGCCCGCGCCCAGCGGCTGTACATGCGCAGCAGCATGCCGGCCCAGTCGTTGGACTCGGTGCCCCCGGCGCCGGAGTTCACTTCCAGATAGGCGTCGTTGCCGTCCGCCTCGCCGGACAGCAGCGCCTCAAGCTCCGCTCGCGCCGCGCGTTCCTTGATGGCCTTCAGCTGGGCGCGTGCGTCTTCCAGAGCGGCCTCGTCGCCCTCCTCGTCGGCCATTTCGGCCAGCATGACGCCGTCCTCGAGCCCCTGTTCCATCTCCTTGACGGTGTTGATCTGGGCTTCAAGACGCGAGCGGTCGCGGCTGACGGCCTGCGCCTCGTCCGGGCGGTCCCACAGGGTCGGGTCCTCGACCCGCGCGTTCAGCTCATCGAGCTTTCGAAGGGCGACATCCCAGTCAAAGACGCCTCCTGAGCAGAGCGACGCTCTGCTCGATGTCGGCCTTCATGGCCTCGACATCCGGTCTCATCGCAATCTCCATGCGACAGCAGAAAAGGAAAGGCGCGCCGGTCGGGCGGCGCGCCTTTGGTTCGGTCTATCTAGAGCCTCAGTAGAGCCCGCTCAAGTCCTCGGCCGGTTCGCGCCTGGGCGGCGGCGGCGTGGCTGGGGGCGGAGGCGCGCTGGCTCCGCTCGCCGCCGCCTCTCTCTCACGCCGGATCACGTCGTAGTAGCTCTGCGGCCCCTGCCGGGCCTGCTCGTCCTTGGGGTCGAGGTGGCCGTAGACGTTGTTGCACAGCGCCACGTCGGCGCGCTGGGCCCAGGGTTTGCGGCTCAGGTCCTCGGCGTAGAAGCTCTTCGGCAGCGGCAGGTCCCAGTGCTTCTCGTACAGCCCGGTACTCGGTCCCGGCGA
>ERZ501011.258-NODE-258-length-15960-cov-8.365797_pt1 | contig 15960 bp, 17 predicted proteins | sample MGYA00248833_ERZ501011 | MGnify/ENA primary metagenome ERZ501011 (study PRJEB25958, sample SAMN03398530) | human skin metagenome | study: EMG produced TPA metagenomics assembly of the Human Skin Microbiome Metagenome (human skin metagenome) data set. | reverse complement strand
GGCGGATGTTCGCATGATGCTCGACCACCGCGCCGAGTTCTCGCTGCGCGAGAGCGTGGAGACGGACATGGGCGGCGTTGAGGACGAATGGGTGCCGCAGTTCGTGGAATGGGCGGGCGTGAAGCACCTGCGCGGCGGTGAGAGCGTGATGCAGGCGCGGCTTGCCTCTCGCAACCCGGTCATCGTGACGATCCGAAACAGCGCGAGGGCGCGGCAGATCACGAGCGAGTGGGCGGTTGAGTTGCGGGACCGGACAGGCATTCGCAAGGTTTACGCGATCAAGGAAGACCCTCGGCCGAGCGAGGCGAGCGGGTTCCTGGAAATGCTGGCCGAGGGCTGACATGGGTATCTCGTCGGACCTGCAGCGCGTGATCGTAGCGCGGCTCAAGGCGGCTGTGCCGAGCGTGGCGGGTCGGGTCTACGACACCCCGCCCGAGACGGCACAGATGCCTTATATCAGCATCGGCCCGAGTTACTGGAACGACGACAGCGCCGAGTGCATCCGAGCACGGGTCGAGACGATCCAATGCGACATCTGGGCGTCCAACCGGCCCGACAAGCGCGCGGCCAAGGACGCGACCGACGAAGTTGCCGCGGCACTGGACGGCTGGGCGATCGAGGATCTGGCGATGCACCCGCTGCGGGTGTCGCTGGTGCGCGTGATGGACGATCTGGCGCCCGGCGTGGTGCATGGCGTCGTTCAGGTGGAAGCGATGGTGGAGGGCTAGGAGCCGAACAATGGCCCAACTATCGCCCCGATTGCAGGCGCGTCTAGCGAAAGTTCCTGACATCGCCCGCGCAGCAGCGGCTAATGCGATGGAGGAAGGCGCGGCCGAGATCGTCGCCGAGATGAAGCGGCTGGCGCCCGTTCAGAGCGGAGCCTTGCGGGACAGCATCAACTGGACGTGGGGCGACGTTCCCGCAGGATCGTTCACCATCGCCGACATCCGCAGCGGCAATAACGCGGGCGAGCAATATGCCACGCTGCGGATCAAGATCTACGCCGGCAGCCGCGAAGCCTACTACGCGCGCTGGCAGGAGTTCGGGACGAAGGATCAGCCCGCACAGCCGTTTTTTTACGTGATATGGCGCAAAGAAAAGGCCAAGTTCCGCAAGCGGATCCGCACCGCAGTTCGCAAGGCAATCAAGGAGGCATACGCCAATGGCTAAAGCGATCGTCCATCGGCGTTTCAACGCGACCGACCTGAAGAAAGGCACGTCTCTGCGGATTGATCCGCACGAGGACGCGCGCAACTATCCCGAGTGGGTGCTTGCCGCTGGTGACGCGGCCGGCGTTATCACGCGGGACGACAAACCCGCAACCAGCACCCCGGCGAAGGCCGGCCCGAAAGGAGAGTAACTAATGGCACTTCCCGTCCGTGCTTACCGGAAGGACATCGCCTTGATGGTGGCGTTCAATCCGCAGCAGCCTGCAACCTTCACCACGTTCTGCGGCGCGACCGGCGTGTCTTTCTCGCTGTCGAACGAGATCCAAAGCGAGCGGGTGGCTGACTGCGACGACCTGGAAGCCGCCGTACAGACGATCAAGTCTTACGGCGCGCAGGACGTGTCCGCGACGATCAATGGCACTTGGGCGCGGCAGAACCACACGCTCGCGTGGCGGTGGGCCAAGGACCAGCTGCGGCTGCCGGTGCGGCTGCACTTCGCGAACGCCGGGGTCGGCGACATCGAGTACATCGACGGCATCGCGCTGCTGTCCGGCTTCACGCTCGACAACATCATGAACATCGACGGGGCGACGGTAAGCCGCAACATCACCATCGAGTTCGACGGCGGCATCGAAGAAACGATCAAGGCAGCCTGATGCAAGCGGTGATGATGGCCTGGCCGGGCGGGGAGCATGCTTTCCGCCTGGCGCTCGGGGATCTGGAAGGGCTGCAGCAAAAGACCGACTGCGGCCCTGAATACTTGTTGATGAAGTTGCGGTCTGGGCAGTGGACAGCCGCCGAGCTGTTCGAGACGCTGCGCTTCGGCCTGATCGGGGGCGGCCTGGATCAGTCCGCAGCGCTGAAAACGGTGCGCGATGCCTTCGATCGCCATCCGCTGATCGGTTTCAAGGTGCCCGCCATGACCGTGCTGATGGCGAGCCTTTACGGGCCGGCGGATGATCCCGCGGGGGAGGGCTCGCCGGCGGGCGATCCGACGCCGAGCCACGTCCAAATGGACGATGGAAGTTCAGCACCTTCTACGCCCTAGGCGGCGCGGCCGGGTTCAGCCCGCAGCAGGTGGCCGGAATGAGCCGATGGGAATGGCTGGCTTGCATCGAAGGCTATGGCCGGGGCGCGGGCTGGAAGATCGAAGACAAGGTAGAGCCGATGTCGCTTGAGCGGCTTCGCGCGCTCGGCGTGGACGGGATCGACTGATGGCGCAAGAACCGGACATGATCATCGAAGCCGGCTTTTCCGACGCCAAGCTGGCGCGCGAGGTCCAGAAGGTCGTCGACAAGTACAAGGCGGCGGGGAAGGCGGCCGAGAAGGCGTTTCAGGATTCCACGGGTAAGGTCGGCGAGAGCCAGGCTCTCAAGGCGCACATGCGCGAACTGGACAAGCTGCAGCGCGCCTATGATCCGGTCTACACGGCGACGAAGCGGTACGAGGGCGAGGTCGAGAAGCTGAATCGTGCCTTGCAGGTCGGGGCGATTTCCCAAGGCAAGTATGCCGACAGCATCAAGCAGGCTCAGGTGGAGCTTGGCCGAGCGAGCGGATTCATTCAGGACACCGGCAACAAGGCCCGCGGCTTCGGCGGACAGATGTCGAACGTCGGTTTCCAGATCAGCGATTTCGCCACACAGGTCGGTGCGGGCACCAGTGCTGCACAGGCTCTCGGGCAGCAGCTGCCGCAGCTTCTGGGAGGGTTTGGTGCGTATGGCGCAGCAGCCGGGGCGGCAGCGGCCATTCTGATCCCGCTGGGGGCGGCCCTGATCAAGGTCGCAAGTGACGCGGAATCGCTGGACGATGCGATGAAGACCGTTTCGGCCTCGGCTTCGACCTACACCGATGCGCTTGAGGCTGCGTCGGTGCCGTTGAGCGATCTGCGCGAGAAATACGGCGATCTTGCCGACGAGATCGCGCGCGCAAACGAGATGCAGCTGGCATATGCCACGGCTGCGTCGAGCGCGAGCTTGCGCGGTGTGGGCAAGTCCATCGCCGCAGAGCAGGGGGGCATCAGCCGCGAAAGTCGGGTAATGGGCGGTGTTGACGTGGATTACATGGGCGTCACCGTGACCACGGCGTCGCAGCTGATGACCGAGTACGAGCGGGCGGTTGGGCGTGTCCGAAAGGAATACAAGCTTGCCGAGCCGGAGGCGCGCCGGTTTCTCGACGCCGTAGAAAAGCTTTCAACGTCCACCGGCGCCAAGGAACAGGAAGAAGCGATCCGAGCAATGATGGATGCGCTTATTGCTGGCGTCGGCAGTATCGACAAGGCTGCCGAGCGATTCGGGGGACCGGATGGCATCTGGAGCAAACTGACCGAGGCCCACGAGGCCGCTTTGAGCCGGATCGAAAACCGCAATCAGTCGCTGCTGGCCGAGTTCGACGCCACGACAAAGGCGCTTGACGATCTGTCCGAGAAACTGGGCGATGCCGAAGCGGAGCGCGCGAAGGCCAGCGCAGCCGGAAAAGCCGATGAAGTTGCGATGTGGGATCGCGTGATCGGGAAAATCCGTGAGACGATCTACGAGACCAAGGCGGCATCCAGCGCCACCGACACGCTGTTCGAACGGATGAGCAAAGGCGCGCAGGGTTTCCTTGCCCGCGCTGGCAGCTTTGCCGCCGACGCGACCGGGCGCATGTCGTCGTCCAATGCCGTGTCGATCGGCAAGGCATACGCGGGCATGGGTGAGCGCCCGAACCGCGAGGAACTCAAAGCGCTGGTCGGGGTGGACCCGGCGACGGTGGCGTGGTGCGCGGCCTTCATGAATGCGGTGCTGGACAAGGCCGGCAGCAAGGGTACCGGATCGCTGGCAGCACGCAGCTTCCTGGACTGGGGCACCGCGACCGACAATCCCAGCTATGGCGACGTGGTCGTTCTGAAGCGTGGCAAGAGCAGCACTGCGGGTCACGTCGGCTTCTACGAGGGATCCAATCCTGACGGCACGATCCGGGTCTTCGGCGGCAACCAAGGCGATCGCGTGGGCACCGACAACTTCCGGCGCAGCGACGTGCTGGGCTATCGTCGCGCGCCGGCAGCGAGCCAGTACGTCGATCCTCAGACGGTCATCGAGGATGATCGGATTGCCCGCGAGGGGGCGGCAGCAGCAGAGGCAGAAAAGGAAAGCGCCGCTGCGCTCAAGCGGCAGGTGGCGGAGCGCGAACGCGCCGCTGAGGCAGTCAAGGAATACGGCCGTCAGCTGGCCGCCAATCTGCTGACCGAGCAGCAGACGGCCCAGCTTGAGCAGCAGCGGGCATCGCAGGTGCAGGCCATCAACGCAAGCGGCGGGACCGATCAGCAGAAGGCCGCGGCCATCGCGCAGGTCAATGCCGAGATGCAGCGGCAGATCACGGTCATGGCGCTGACCGAGGAGGCGAAGCGCCGGCAGGTGGACCTGGACGCGCAGATGGTCGGGTCAACCATGACCTACCGGCAGGCGATCGAGGCGCTCGGGGCCGCCAAGGCGCAGCAGGCGATCGCGGATCAGGCAGCGCAGGCATCGGCCGACAACCTGCGAGAGGCGCAGGAGTTCGCGGCCCAACAAACCCAGGCGCTCAAAGACGGGCTGGTCGGTGCCATCATCGAGGGCGAGAAATTTTCCGACGTGCTGGGGAACGTCGCGCAGGCGCTCGCCAAGGCGGCGCTGCAGGCGGCGCTGTTCGGTGAGGGGCCGATGGCGTCTGGTGGCGGCGGCTTCCTCAGTGGTGTGTTCGGTGGCGGCGGCGGCTTTCTCTCGGCGCTGTTCGGGGGCAAGCCCAGCTTCGCGGGCGGCGGGTTCACGGGCGCCGGTCCGCGATCGGGTGGCATCGACGGCCAGGGCGGGTTCCCGGCGATCCTGCACCCGAACGAGACGGTCATCGACCACACGCGCGGGCAGCGGGCAGGCATGTCCTACAGCCCTGTGTTCAACATCGGGGGCAGCGTGACACCGGAGGACCTGGCCGCGGTCCGCCGCGAGTCCGCGCAGGGCTTCCAGCAGATGCGGCGTGAGGTGCCGGGGATCATGGACAACCACCAGAAAAGGCGGGGCTGATGCGGGCGACGTTTCCTCACCAGCTGCTGCACCAGGAAGTCGTTCCGCGCTTCGTGGGCACGAGCCTTGAGCCGCAGCGGTCGATCAGTGGTGCCGAGACAGTCGTTCCGTCGCTGGGCGGGCACTGGGAGGTAGACTGCACCTTCGTGATCCGGGGCGAGGCGGCGCAGCTGGCGTGGCAGGCCTTCCTCGCGCAGATGGAAGGGCGGATCGGGACGACGCTGGTGCCGATCCGCAGCCGGTACAGGCCGCGCGACAATCGGGGCCGATCTGTTGCGGCCTGCAACGTCGGGACGATCGAGGGCGCCCAGACGTGGGAGCATTTCGGGTTCGAGAACGCGCCGGTCGCTGTCATGTCTCTGGCCCAGCCTGCCGCGCTGCGGGCAACGACGATCAAGGTCGTGGCCAACAATTCTACAGGGTTGCGGCCGGGCCAGATGTTCAGCATCGGCGGGCGGCTATACCGGGTGCAGCACCACTGGCAGGACGGGAACGGCACGTCCAACTTGATGATCCAGCCACCTTTGCGCCAGGCGTTCACCGCCGCCGCGCTGATCCTCGACCGTCCGGTTTGCCCGATGCGCTTTGCGACCGAGGATGAAGGCAGCTTCGATCATCTGCTCGATCCGATGCCGCATGTCACCTGCCGCTTCGTAGAGGCTGTCTGATGGGCGCGCGCGAGGACCTTCTGGCGATCCCGGACGAGGCGCTGCGGACGGGCCGCGTCGGGCAGGCCGCGCTGGTGTTCATGGACTTTCTGAACAGCCCGAAGCGGTGGTGGACGGGCTTCGGCGATCTGGATGCCGGCGGTTACCGCTGGCAGGGCCTGGGCGATCTCATCAGCATCAGCGAGATTGAGACGGCCTATGACCTTTCGGCCCAGCAGGTCAACTTCACGGTGGCAGCCACACCAGAGATGCTGGCGCGGGCGATCAACGCCACGGCGCAGGTGCGCGATCGAGCGGTCACCGTGTCCATGCAGCTGATGGCGATGGAAGCGCGTGACGGCGTGCAGCGCGGGCAGCCACTCGGCACGCCGTTCGTCCTGTTCTCGGGCACGATGCAGGGGATGCCTTGGTCGGCCAGCGGCCCCGCTCAGCGCACGATCACCGTCGAGGCCGAGGGCCTGTTCTTCCGCCGCAACGCGCCCCCGCGCGGCCGCTGGACCGACCCCGACCAGCGCGCGCGGTACAGCGGCGACCTGGGGCTTGAGCGGCTGCCGATCTATGCCGGGGGCTACGAGCCCAGATGGGTCTGATCCGCGCGGCGACCGCGGCCGACGTTATCAGGATTGTGGACATGATCGAGCGCCTGCGCGCCGCGGTTGACGGGCCTGTTCCGGTTGATCGCGCGTACACCGCGGCGACTGTCGCCCGCCTGATCGAGGCCGACGATGGGCTGGTGCTGGTGAGTGCAGGCGGCTTCATCGCGGGCCTGCTGACTTCGACGGTCATCAGCCCGGTGCCGATCGTGCAGGAAATCGGATGGTTCGCGGGCGATGGTTCGGGCCTGCGGCTGCTGCGGGCGCTGGAAAGCTGGGCGCGGTCGCGCGGCGCGGCCCTGGTGCAGTTGTCGACCGGCAGCGGTGGTCCCGATCTGTCGCGGCTTGGATATCGGCAGGCGGAAGTGGCCTGGGTTCGGAGCGTCTGATGGCGATCTTCACGGCGATCAGCTATGCGGCGACGGCCATTCTGGGCCCCGGCACGCTCAGCGTCCTCGGCCTGTCGCCCGCGCTGACGTCCGCTCTGTTCTCGGCCGGCCGGTCGATCGGCTGGTCGATGGCGTCCGCCGCGCTCAACCGTCCCAAGGTCCCGCGGCAGCAGGTGCTGGCGAACATCACGCAGACGGACGGCCCGCGCATCCGCGCCTATGGTCGTGTGCTGCTAGGTGGTCAGCGCGCGTTCTGGGAAACCGACCAGGAAGACGGCAACCTGCACCAGATCATCCTGCTGCATCACGGCCAGCTGGCGGGGCTGGTATCGTTCTGGGTGGACGGAAAGCCGGTTCAGGTGACGGCCACCGGCGCGGTCACGAACGACCCGTTCGACAGCAGCGGCGAGTTCCCCGACCTGCTTCTGCAGTTCCGCGACGGCGCTGGTGATGGCGGGACCTATCCGCCGGTGACGGCCGCGTTTCCGACGCTCTGGACGGCGAACCACAAGCTGCAAGAGCAGGCGACCCTGTACGCCCGGCTGAACCACCCCGGCAACGAGCGGTTCAGCAAGGTGTTCCCGAAGGGCGCGCAGACCCTGCTGCAGGCCGAGGTGCTGGGATCGTTCGTGCGGACGGCCACCGGCGCGCTGAACTTCAGCGAGAATGCCGCCTTCTGCGTGCGCGACTATCTGACCCATCCTGACGGGTTCCGCATCGCCTCGACGGCCATCGACGACACGCTCTGGAACAACTTCGCGGCGCTGAGTGCCGAGGCCGTACCGCTGCGCGCGGGCGGCACTGAGCAGCGGTATCGCATCGGCGGCTACTACAGCCTGGATGACGCCCCCAAGGAGGTCGTGGGCCGCATGCTGGCCGCCTGCGACGGGCAGGTGTTCCAGACGGCCGAGGGCAAGGTCGGGATCATGGGCGGCCGCTGGTCCGAGCCGGATGTCACGATCACGGCCGACGACATCATGGAGTTCCACGCGAAGCCCGGATTCGACCCATTCACAGACTTCAACGTGCTCAAGGGCAGCTTCATCAGCGCGGCCCACGACTATCAGCCGACCGAGCTGCCTGAAATCCGCGACGCCGCCGCACTCGCGACCCAGCCCGAGCGGACCGAGCAGCTGGACTTCGACATGGTGCCGTCCGGCGCGCAGGCGCAGCGGCTGATGAAGATTCACTTTGCGAAGAACCGTCGGGCGACGACCGGAACGTTGACGACCAATCTGGTGGGCCTGAAGGCCCGCTTTCCGAAGGCCGACGGCATCCACACGATCCGCATCGCGGCGCCGGAGTTCGGCCTGAACGGCGTGTTCGAGGTGACGTCGCACAGGTTTTCGGTGCCGGACGGCTGGTGCGAGATCGGCATCGCGTCGATCGCCAACCCCTACGGGTGGAACGCGGCGACCGAGGAACGGCCTTTGCCGGCCACAACGGCCCAGCTTCGCAAGGCCACTGATACGGCCCTGGTCCCCGCGGGCGCCAGCCTGACGCAGGTGCCGGTGCGGGTCAGCGCCGATGTCTATGGCGGCAAGCTGCGGCTGACGGTGAACAGCGTGGCGCGGCGCGACCTGACGTTGCAGGCGCAGGTCGCGCCGGGCGACGTGGCCGTGACCAGCACCACGGCGCGCTGGACGGAGATGGGCGGCGACAGGTTTTCAGCCGAGACGGGGATTTTGCAGAATGAGCAGGTCTACACGGTGCGCTATCGCTGGCGCGGTCAGGCGGCGTGGCAGCGCGCCGGGGCAGTGACGATCGTAGCGAACCCGAACGTGCCGGCGGCGCCGACCGAGTTTCAGCGCATCGGATCGAGCGGTGTAGAGCTGACGTGGCGCAATCCGTCCGACAACTTCTGGAAGGCGCGCATCTTCCGCAGCCAGACGAACAGCTTTGCGGGTGCTGCCCAGGTACTGGACATCGGCGGCACGCCCGGCCTCGTCTCGACCTTCCGGAGCAGCCAGGCGACCGGGACGACCTGGTTCTACTGGGTCGTGGCGCTGAACGGATCGTCCGTCGCGTCGCCGCCGGCCGGACCCATCAGTATCTCCAGCTGACCTGCGTCACGAACATCTGAACGACCGCCCGCTTCGCGCGGGCTTTTGCATTCGAGGAACCGCCATGGCGAAAGCACCCAACGAGGCGCTGCGAGACTTCCAGATCTTCAATGCGGCAAACCCGTTGCCGGTGGGCGATCCGTCGAGCGGGGTCTACAACCCGACGAAAAAGGACCTGCGCGACCTCTTCAACGACATGACGCCGCCCACGGCGGGCAACCCGAACTACCAGGGCGTGCTGACCTACGGCGCCGTGCCGACGGGAAACGGCAGCAGCTACACGCTGACCGGCCTGTCGCAGGTGCCTGTCACCGGGCAGACCTTCTTCTTCACGCCGAACGCCGACAGCACCGTGCCCGCGCCCGCGTTCTCGCTGACGGACCAGGGCGGTCTGGTGCGCACCGGGGTCATCGTGGACGCAGACGGTCGCGGACTGGCCGCGCCACTTCGGCAGGGGACGTCGTATCTGCTGCGCTACGGCGAGGGCGTGGCGCAGATCGTGTCCCGCGACGCGCGTGAGGCCCGCGCCGCCGCCAGCGGCCTGCCCGCCACTGACGCGGCCATCCCGGCGCATGTGGATCCGCTGCCGATACGCAGCGTGTTCGGGTCGAAGCAGCCGCTGATCGTCACCGGCGGCGCGACCGCCTACCAGGTGCAGCCCGTGTTCGACCAGTGCAGCATCCAGTTGCAAGGCCCTGCGGGCACCCTTGACTGCGCCGAGATGATCCCCGGCACCGAAGTGCTCGTCTACCTTCGTTCCGGCGACCGGGTGATCGCGAAGGAAAACTACGTGGGCGCGGCCGGCAATATCGCGACCGCCGCTGGCGTCACCGCCGCCCGCGTCATCCGGCTGTCCGGCGCCACGGTGTTTCAGATGCTCGCCGGGCCTGCGCCGACCTATTCGACCGGCAAGGCGACGCACGACGTCACCATCGTCTGGGGCGGCCAGTCGAACGCGCAGCAGGCGCACCAGTATGGCGGCTTGGGCGGCTTCGCCTGGGCGCTTCGCAACTGGATCCAGTCGCCGCTTACGCGGTCGATCCGCTCGGTCCAGGCGGCGACGGGCGGGTCCGCCATGGACCGTCGATCGGTGGACAGCGGCGTCACGAACTACTGGTGGAACACCACGAACAACACGCCCGGTTCCGCGCTGACGACCTACATGAACGCGGTCGCGGCGGCGGTGGCGGACGGCGCGCCGGCCCCGGAATGGTGCTTCTGGGTGCAGGGTGAATCGGACGTGGACGGCATGGCGCTTGGTCGGCTGACGACGACCCAGCTGCGCGACACCATCGTCCGGGTGTGGGACCATATCCGCGCGACCTACCCGAACATGAAGTTCATCGTGGGCATGATCGGCAGCTTCGAGCAGCGCAACATCGACATCGGGGCGTCGCGGGTGCGCAACGCCTATCTCGCGGCAATCGCCAACGTCAGCTACGCGACGCAGGGGCCCGAGCTTTACGACCTGCCCCGCATGTTCAACAACCTGCACTACTACGAGACGGGCTACGCCATTCTCGGGGCGCGGTTCGCGCGGGCGTGGGCCAATCTGTCGGAAGGGCAGGGGAACGCCCTGGGGCCAAGGATCACTGCGGCCGGCACGCAGAGCAACGGCCGGACGCTCGTCCTGTCCATGAGCGCGATCCCCGGCGGTTTCGTGCCCCGCGTTCCCGTCATGGCCGGGCCGACGCCGTACGGCATTTATGTGATTGACGGGCTGGATGGCGCGCTGGTGCCCGCCGATTACGCGCAGGTCACCGGCCCTACGCAGATCACGATTTACATGCCGCGCAGTGTACGCGGGATGAAGGCCGGCGGGCCTTGGGGCTGGGCGCCGCATGCCCGTCAAGGGCAGACCCTGACCGACAACGAGCGCGACCTGTTCCACCGGGTTCCGGGGCAGCCGCTCGGCACCTTCCTGATCGATATTCCCTGAACTTCTCTCAACATAGGAGACTGACATGCCCGTAACCTATTCGGCGGCGGCGAAGACCGCGCGCATGACCGCGACCCGTGACTCCTGCGCGGACGGGACGCTCGAACTGACGACCAGCGCCGACGCGGTGCTGGCGTCGATCGGCCTGTCCACGGCTGGCGGCACCGTCACAAGCGGCGTCTGGACCCTGACGTTCGACGGTCCTGCGACGGCTACGGCGGCAGGCACGGTAGCGCGCGCGCGGATCAAGAACAACGTCGGGACCGTGGTGGTGTCGGGGTTGACCGTCGGCACCAGCGGCGCAGAGGTGACGATCGACAACGCCACCATCGCGGCCGGTCAGCAGGTGACGCTGAACACCTTCACGCTGACCCACGCCTGATCTAGGAGGAACGCCCCGTGACGACCATCAAGCTGAAGCGCGGGGATACCGCCCCTTTCCTGCGATACGATCTGCCTGCGGGGACCGACCTCACCGACGCGGCCGTAACTTTCACGATGGCCGAGCGGCCCGGCGCGACTCCGGTCATCATCGATCGGCCCGCGCGGATCGTGGACGTGTCCCCGCCGATCATCGAATACGCTTGGCGGCCGGGGGACACCGCGCTGTCGGGCACGTTCCGCGGCGAGTTCAAGGTCACCTTCCCCGACGGTCGGTGGGCCACGTTCCCGCAGACGGGCTACGTGGTGGTCACGATCGAGCAAAGTCTGACGGCGAACGCGGGGCCGTCTGTCCCGCCTGATCTGCCGGTTCTTTCGGTCATCGGTGCGGCCGTCGAGACCGGGGATGACGTGGCGAGCGGGGCTGCAACGCTGGCGCCGCTTCCGGTCACCGCAACAGGCGCCGCGACCGAAACTGGCAGCGACACGGCCAGCGGGGCGGCCGCGCTGGGTGCGCCGCCCGTTCAGATCGGCGGAGTTACGGTTGGAGCGCAGGGCACGCCCGGAACGATCTACTGGGGTTATCAGCTGGTCGATGGCGACGACTTCGACACGGCAGACCAATTCCTGACGCCGACAAGCCACGATGGCACCTACATGACGACGCGCAACTACGGCGTCCAGTCCGGCGCGCCCCGCTACCTCCGTGGCGCGGCAAGCCTCGGCGGCTACGAGGCCGACCCGTGGCACACAGGCTTCAAGGACGCGGGGCGCGGCGTCGTGCCGACCAGCTTCGCGGACACCATCGTCGTCTCGAACGGGTCGATCAAGCTGAAGTCCCGCCGGGCGACCAGCGCCGAGAAGTCCATCATGGGCGACCTGTCGGCCAAGAACAACGTGTCGTCCATGATCCACATGGGGCGCCGCAACATGATGCGCGCGCCCTGCATTGCCGAGATGCGTCTGCGTTTCCCGCGCGCACTCTCGTCGTGGAACCAGTGGCACCCGACCTTCTGGCTGATCCAGTCGCAGCCGGGCAACGGCTGGGATGGACTGGAGCTAGATTGCGAGGGGTTCACCCAGCAGTTCCAGTTCAACCGTAACACCTGGAACAACGGGGTCGGTGCCTACGGACCGACGCTCGGCACCACGGCGGCCGTTTCGGCAACAGATTTCCGCACCTACGCATTCGAGATCCTACAAGTGTCCGGCGCGTGGCGCGTTCGGTTGTGGGAGGAAGGCAACCTCGTGGCCGAAGGCAGCCCGGATTACGGCGGGAACGCCTTCGATCCGACGCGGCCCTTCCACCTGATGATGACGAACCATATCCTGCAAAGCGGGCTTACGCAGTCGGTGTTCGACGGCGCTGGCAGTGCCGGTGCGGTGATTGACTGCGATTGGTGGCGTGCGTGGAAGCCCACTGCGGCGACGTTCCGCAAGCCTGCGCAAGGGCCAGTGCGGCTGATGACGGACTTCGACACCCCGTTCAGCTTCGATCTTGCGACCCCGCAAGCTTTGTGGGGTGCCGACGTTATCGCCGACGTCATTGAGATGATCCCGAACGAAGACAACAGCCCGGCCCAACCGTGGGTGCGCGGGCTGTTGCCGCCGTCGGTCACGCGGACGGGGAACACACTGGCAGGTCGGATTGCGGATCAGCCGGGCCGCTTGATCCTCGCGCGATCGGTTACTCCCGCGCCGGGCGACGGGTGCGTGCCGCAGGCGATCACCCTCTGCGTCGGCCCGACGATCCGCCCGCGTACGGCGGCCGGAACAGCAGGCACGGCGTTCAGCTTCGACGCTTACGCGGCAGTCGATTGCGGCGATCTTCATGCGGGCAAGGCTGTCACCGTGACCAACCTTCCCGCCTGGGCAACCTACAGCGCCAGCACGGGCCTGGTAACGGGGACGCCAGCAGCGGCGGGATCGTTCGGGTTCACCGTTTCGGGCACCAACGCGGTCGGCCAAAGCACGTCGGCCAGTATCGCTGTGACCATCGCTGCCGCGACAACCGGCGATATGGCCCCGGCGTTTACGGAGCAACCCGCGCTGACCGGATCGACCGCGCTAGGCGGGACGATCACGATCGACCTTGGCGCGGCAAGCGGTAGCCCTGCACCAACGCTGACGGGAACGCTGACGCGTCCTGGCCGCGCCGCAACTGCGGTCGTGGACGGCGCGACGTTCACGATCGAGGCGGCGGATCAGGGTGGCACCGTGCAACTCTCCGTCACGGCAGCCAACACGGCCGGAAGCGCGCAGGCAACGGCATCGCTCGCGATCCCTGCGGGCGAACAGGCGACGCCGGCAGCTTATGCAGCATGGACCGGCCCGGGCTGGTTCGACTTCTCCGACAGCGCGACGATCAGCACCTCGGGCAGCAACATCAGCGCGGTGGCGAACAAACGGACGGGCGGCACTAACATGACCCGCGAGGGGGCGGCCGCCATCACGGTCGCGGCCGCCGCACAGAACGGTCGTTCGATGGCCCGCTTTGCGCGCAACACGGCCGACCCCGCGCGGTTTGTTACCGCCATAAGCGCGCCGCTCAGCCGCCTCGCCCAAGGTGACGACAAGCCGTTCACGGTGATTGCCGTCTACAAAGCGACGGATGCCAATACGGGATTCGTCTGGGCGTGGTCCGACTTCCCCGGCTCTAACCAGGCGCAGAATATCGCGCTCGTTCGCCGTGCCACCGCCGCGCCGTCAGTTCGGCGAGAGCAGGCGGGCCTAGTCAACAATGACGTCTCGTGGGGCGCAGGGCAGGTCGCCGACAGCCTGCGGATCGTCGCGGTGGTTCACACGGGCACCGCCGTCACCGTATGGGATACGTCCCTGACCAAGGCGGTCGATGCGGCGGCGCAGGACACCGCGGCGTTCAGCGCCAACCTGATTTTCCGCATCGGTGCCGCCAAGACAGCGGCTGCGACCACATATGCCCAGACAGCATGTGCGATGGACGTGGGCGAGATCATCGTCGAAGACCGGGCCGTTCCCGACGCCGACGTTCGGCAGGCCATGAGCGATCTTGCAGCCAAGTGGGCCATCGCGCTGGCATGATCGTAGCGCAAACACCGGCGCGCGGCGTCCGGTCCCGAAAGGAGGTGTGACCCGTGTTCAGAAACGTGTCGTGGTTCACCCAATACAGCCAGAGGCGCCTCGAATGGCTTTTGGCCTTCTACACGCTGTTCTTCGGCGTGATGATCTCGATGCCGCCGGATTCGATGACATCGAGCGGGTTCGCCGTGGCCTTGGCGCTCATGCCGGAATGGGGCTGGGGCACGATCTACATCGTAGTCGGCATCGTCCATAACCTTGCGCTCCACGTGAACGGACGGGCGGCGTGGACGCCGTTCGCGCGGGTGGCGGCCCTGCTGCTGAACAGCCAGGTGTTCTTCGCGCTGGCGCTCAAGATTGCGGAGGTAAACCCGTGGTCCACGGGGGTTTTCACGTATGGCTTTTTCGCCATCGGCTTTTGCGGAGCAGCAATTTTCGCCGCCGCCTACGACTGCGGACGGGAAATCAAGATTTGGCGGACCCGACATGGCGGACTATAGCTTTGAAAGCATCGGGCAGGGCCTTGCCGCACTTATCACTCTGGTGGGCGTGACTTACGCGGCCATGCGGGGCAACAAGAAGGCCGATGGAACGCCGCCCCCGGATCGCGCTCCGCCGCCAAACGAGATCAAGGCCGCCATCGACGCCTTGCGGGAACGGCTCGACGGGCACGCTGACCTTGCCGAGGACGAGCGGCGCGAACTGGCGCGACAGTTGACCGACCTCGCGCGTCAGCAGGCCGAGAACACGCGCCAGCAGGACCGGATCGAACGGCAGCTGGAACGCATCTGCGACCGGCTTGACGACGACGGGCGGATTGGGCGGGCGCTGGCACGACTGGGGAGGCAGGAATGACCCACTGGCGCGCATCGAGCCTTGCCGGTCTGCTTCTCACGGGGCGCTGGCGTCCGGTTTGCGCGTGGGTGCACGGCCTGCCCGACAGCCGCTTCCGGCGCGGGTTCGTGGCCGCCATGGACCGGCTGTTCGAGCCGGGCCACTGTCGGCGCATCCACGACACGTGGCTGATCGGCGCGGCGGTGCGGGGCTATGAGCCTGCGCCGATCGCGGGACGGACGAAGGCGCGCGCGACGGGCTACTGACGGCTTGTCGTTCACAAAACGGCGGAACTGATACACAACTGCCGTTGCCTGTCACCGCTGCAACACAACCGCCCCGCCGCATCCCGCGCGCGGGGTTTTTCACATGCGAGGACATCATGACCGACGACGCATTCGTGCGGCTGTTCCAGGAGCGCGCAGCCGCCGCAGGGCACTACGCCGGCAAGATCGACGGAGACGCAGGGCCTGCCACCGTGGCGGCGCTCGACAAGGCGCTGCCGCCGCTGGTCATCATCAGCGCGCCGCCCGCGGCGGGCGACGACATCCCGGACGCGGGCGACCTGAAGCTAATTGGCGTCCACAATGCGCTGGTCGCGGTGATCCGCGAAGCGTCCCTGCGCTCGTCCGTGCCCTTCACCGTGATCGAGGGACTGCGGACCAAGGCGCGGCAGGCGCAGCTCGTCAAGGCGGGCGCGTCGAAGACCAGCAACAGCCGCCACCTGACCGGCCACGCCGTTGACTTGTGGCCGCTCGATCCCGCGACCCTGAAGCCGCTGCCGTCCGACGCCGCCTTCAAGGCCGGATCGCCCGAGGCCCGCCATGCGA
>ERZ501011.256-NODE-256-length-16049-cov-8.542391_pt1 | contig 16049 bp, 18 predicted proteins | sample MGYA00248833_ERZ501011 | MGnify/ENA primary metagenome ERZ501011 (study PRJEB25958, sample SAMN03398530) | human skin metagenome | study: EMG produced TPA metagenomics assembly of the Human Skin Microbiome Metagenome (human skin metagenome) data set. | reverse complement strand
TTTTCGGCCGCGTCCGGCTTCGGCTCCGGCTCCGGCCGAAAAGGCCGCGCCGGCGTCCGCCGCCGCAACCGGGTCGTCGGGCGTGCAGATCGGCGCCTTTTCCTCGACCGCTATCGCCGACCGGGAATACGCTGCGGTGGCCGCACGCTTCGGCTCCTATGCGTCCGGCGCGCAGAAGCGGGTGCAGGAGGTGACGGCCTCCAACGGCTCCACCGTCTATCGCACCACCTTCTCCGGCCTGTCGCGCGAGCGGGCGACCGCCTTCTGCAACGCGCTGAAGGCGGCGGGCCGCGACTGCATCGTCCGGTGACGACCGCCGTCGTCTACGGCTGTTCCGGACCTCGGCTGACGGAGGCCGAGCGCGCCTTCTTCGCCGAGGCGCGGCCGTGGGGCTTTATCCTGTTCCGGCGCAACATCGAAACGCCGGAACAGGTGCGGGCGCTGACGGACGATCTGCGCCGTTCGATCGGCGATGCCGAGGCTCCGGTCCTGATCGATCAGGAAGGCGGCCGGGTTCAGCGCATGGGCCCGCCGCACTGGCCCAAATATCCGCCGGGCGCCGCCTATCTGCAGGCGGCGAACGGTCCGCTGGAGGCCCGCACCCTGATCCGGCTGGGCGCACGGCTGATGGCGCACGACCTGCGCGAGGTCGGCGTCACGGTGGACTGCGCGCCCATCCTCGATGTTCCGGTGCCCGGCGCTCACGACATCATCGGCGACCGCGCCTATGCATCCGATCCGGCCACGGTGGCGCAGCTCGCGCGCGCGGCGGCGGAGGGACTGCTGGCAGGGGGCGTCCTGCCGGTGATCAAGCACATGCCGGGCCATGGGAGGGCCTTTGCCGACAGCCACAAGACGCTGCCGGTGGTGCATGCGGACCTGCCGACGCTGGACGCCTGGGACTTCGCACCCTTCAAGGCCCTGTCCGACATGCCGATGGCCATGACCGCGCACGTCGTCTTCACGGCCATCGACAGGAAGCGTCCGGCCACCACGTCGAAACGCGCCATCCGGCTGATGCGGGATCAGTTGGGCTTCGGCGGGCTGATCCTGTCGGACGACCTGTCGATGCAGGCCCTGTCCGGCGCGCTGGACGAGCGGGCGCATGCGGCGTTGAAGGCGGGCTGCGACATCGTCCTGCACTGCAACGGCGACATGGCGGAGATGCAGGCGGTCGCCTCCGCCGTCGGCAAGCTGAAGGGCAGGGCGAAGGCCCGCGCGGAGGCCGCCATGGCCCGGGTCGTCCGGTCGCCCGAACCGCTGGACGCCTCCGCCGCCCATGCGCGGTTCCATCAGGCCATGGCGGGCCGCACCGACGCCGCCCAGGGCCCGGACGTCGGCGAGGCGCAATAACCTTCATGCAGCCGTTCCAGCCGGATCTGGACTTTTCGGCCGCCGAACAGGCCGCGCCGAAGGAAGCGTTCGTGGTCGATCTGGACGGCTATGAGGGGCCGCTGCACGTGCTGCTGGAGCTGGCGCGGCATCAGCGGGTCGATCTGCTGAAGCTGTCGATCACCGAACTGGCCGAACAGTATCTACGCTTCGTGCACGAGGCGCGTCGGCGCAACTTCGCGCTGGCGGCCGACTACCTCGTGATGGCCTCGTGGCTGGCTTATCTGAAGTCGCGCCTGCTGCTGCCCCGCACCGAGCCCGGCAAGGCCGAGGAGCCCCCGGCCGAAGAGATGGCGGCTGCGCTCGCCTATCGCTTGCGCAAGCTGGAGGCGATCCGGCGCGGCGCCGACGCCTTGCGGGAGCGACCGCAGCTGAAGCGCGACGTCTTCACGCGCGGCGACCCAGAGCAGATCGTCATCACCCCCTCCGACCGGGTCGAGGCCAGTCTGTATGACCTGATGACTGCCTATGTGTCCCAGCGCGAAAGGCAGGTGCGGCGCCGTTACGCCCCCACCGCCCGCGTGGAGGCCTTCGCACTGGAGGCGGCGCGGGACTGGTTGCGCGAGGTCATGCCGCGCCTGTCGGACTGGACCCCGCTGGAGCGTGTCGCGCCCCGGCGCACTGAGGAGGACGGCCCCACCCAGGCCAGCTACGTCGCCTCGACCCTGTCGGCCAGCCTGGAACTGGTCAAGGAAGGCGCCATGGACGTACGGCAGTCGCGACCTTTCGACGACCTGCTGCTGAAGCGGCGCCACGCGGGTCAGCCGCTGGAGCTGACGCCTTGACGACCGCCGGCGAGACCGAGCGTCAGGTCGAGGCCCTGCTGTTCGCCGCCTCCGCCCCGCTCGGCGCGGCCGAGATCGCGGCGCGCCTGCCGGACGGCGCCGATGTGGAAGGCGCTCTCGCGGGGCTGCGTGAACGCTACGCCGGGCGGGGGGTCGAGCTGGATCAGGTCGCCGGCCGCTGGAGATTCCGCACCGCCGAAGACCTCGGCTTCCTGATGACCGAGCAGCGCGAGGAGCCGCGTCGCCTGTCGCGTGCGGCGCTGGAGACCCTCGCCATCATCGCCTACCACCAGCCCGTCACCCGCGCCGAGATCGAAGGCGTGCGCGGCGTGTCCCTGTCGCGCGGCACCCTGGACGTGCTGCTGGAGATGGGCTTCGTGCGCTTGCGGGGACGCAGGCGTTCGCCCGGCCGTCCCGTGACCTACGCCACGGCCGACCGCTTCCTGGAGCATTTCGGCCTGGCGAACCTGTCCGACATGCCGGGACTGGCCGAGATGAAGGCGGCGGGCCTGCTGGACCTGTCCATGCCCGCCGGCTTCGACGTGCCCGATCCCGGCCGCATGGGCGGCGCCGACGAGGACCCCCTGGAGCCCGAGGACGCGCCGGAGTTCGCCCAAGACTTCGTAGGCGAGGACCGCTAGTCGACGAGGACCCGCGGCAGCTTGAAGGTCACGGTCTCACGCGCGCCATTGTCCTCGGTCACGACGGCGTCGAAGCGGTCGCGCACGGCGTCGATCAGCGCCTCGATCAGCGGCTCGGGGGCTGACGCTCCGGCGGTGACGCCCAGCGTCTCCACGCCGTCGAACCAGGCCCATTCGACTTGGGACGCGTCGTCCACCAGCCGCGCGTCGCGCGCGCCGGCCCGCATCGCCACCTCGACCAGCCGGGCCGAGTTGGACGAGTTCTTGGACCCCACCACCAGCACCAGGTCGCAGCCGTCGCCCAGCCGCTTCACCGCCTCCTGGCGGTTGGTGGTGGCGTAGCAGATGTCTTCCTTGTGCGGGTCCGGCAGTTCGGGAAATCGCCGCTTCAGGATCGACAGGATGCCGGCCGTGTCGTCCACCGACAGGGTGGTCTGGGTGGCGTAGGCGAGCGGGGCGTCGCCCGGCCGCTGAACCGTCTCGGCGTCCGCCTCGTCCTCCACCAGGGTGATGGCGCCGGGCGGCAGCTGGCCCATGGTGCCGACGACCTCCGGATGGCCGGCGTGGCCGATCAGCAGGATGTGGCGACCGGCGGCGTGGTGACGCTCGGCCTCGACGTGAACCTTGGAGACCAGCGGACAGGTGGCGTCCAGGAACAGCATGTCGCGGGAGCGGGCGGTCGCCGGCACTGACTTGGGCACGCCGTGCGCCGAGAACACCACCGGACGGTCATCCGGGCATTCGTCCAGTTCCTTGACGAAGACCGCGCCCATGGCCTTCAGCCGCTCGACCACGTGGCGGTTGTGCACGATCTCGTGCCGGACAAAGACGGGCGCGCCGTATTTCTCCAGCGCCCGCTCCACGATCTGGATGGCGCGGTCCACCCCGGCGCAGAAGCCGCGCGGCGTGGCCAGCCGCACGTGCAGCGGGCGGCGAGGCGGAGGAGGCGCGACGTGGACGTTCATGCGCGCCAACCTAGTCGCTCACGCGGCTCGCCGCCACCAATCCGCGCCGACTCGCCGCCGCCAGGGCGCGGCCCTTCGCCACGGCGCACCTTCATGGGAAAAATAGATGCACTGCGGCAACAACTTAGCGCCTGTTCACGCAGCCTTGACCTTGTCGGCCCTCGCGGATAGGTTCCGCGCCGAATTCAGACCCGTTCCCGGCGGTTGTCGGGTGCTGATCGTTCAAAGGCATGTCCCCGATGCAGGAATCGCGCGAAGAGGCCATCAAGCGCCTCACCGAAAGCGCATCCTCGCTCGAGGCGCGCACGGCGCAGCAGGAGTCTGCGGACCTCGCCGCCCACAAGGTGACGGGGGAGGCCTACAAGATCATCGCCGACCTGATCGGCGGGGTGCTGGTGGGCCTGGGGCTGGGCTTTCTCGCGGACCGGTTCCTTGGAACCACCCCGTGGGGCATCATCGGCGGAGTCCTTCTGGGCTTCGCCTTGTCGATTTACATGGCGCGCCGCACGGCCAACCGGCTGATGGCGCAGGCGAAGGCGGCGGGGGTCACGGCGAAGCCGATCCCGTTCGAGGAAGCCGGGGAAGACGAGGACCGATAGGCCCATGGCCGATCCGATTCATCAGTTTCAGATCCAGAAGATCGTCGACTTCCCCGACGTGGTCCTGCCCGTGCTCGGCCCGGTCGATCTGGCGATCACCAATTCGCACATCGCGATGACCATCGTCTTCGCCCTGATCCTGCTGTTCCTGACGGCCGTGACGTCTTCGCCCAAGGTGGTGCCTGGACGCCTGCAGGCTGCGGGCGAGCAGATGTTCGGCATGATCGACAATCTGACCGGCTCGATCATCGGCCACGAGGGACGTCGCTACTTCCCGTTCGTCTTCACCCTGTTCGCCCTGATCCTGGGCATGAACATCCTGGGCCTGCTGCTGACCTTCACCGCCACCTCGCAGCTGGCGATCACCGCGACCTTCGCCGCCCTGACCATTCTGCTGGTGATCGGCGTCGGCTTTGCACGCAACGGTCTCGGCTTTTTCAAGCTGTTCTGGCCGACCAGCGCGCCGCTGGTGCTGCGCCCCGTCGTCGGCGCCATCGAGTTCCTGTCCTTCCTGCTGCGTCCGGTGACGCTGGCGCTTCGTCTGTTCGGCAACATGCTGGGCGGCCACGTGGCGCTGAAGATCTTCGCTGGTTTCGTGGTGTCGCTGGGCGCCTACGCCTTCGCCAACGGCGGCGTGGGTCTGGCGACCCTGCCGGTGGCCGGCCTGTCGCTGGCCATGGTGGTCGCGCTGACCGCCCTGGAGTTTCTGGTGGCCTTTCTACAGGCCTTCGTTTTCGCCGTTCTGACCTGCATCTACCTCAACGATGTGGTCAACCTGGACCACGCCCACTAAGGCTGGGTTCAGTTCTTCACCCCGATTTCCAACACCTGACTAGGATTGAATACCATGGAACCTGAAGCCGCGAAGTTCATCGGCGCCGGCCTCGCCACCCTCGGCATGATCGGCTCGGCCCTGGGCGTGGGCAACATCTTCGGCCAATTCCTGGCCGGCGCGCTGCGCAACCCGTCGGCGGCCGCGTCGCAAGTCGGCAACCTGTTCGTGGGCGCGGCTCTGGCCGAAGCGCTGGGCATCCTGGCCTTCGTGCTCGGCATCCTGATCTGGCTCGGCTGATCCCGATCGGCTGATCTTCGCGGCGGCGCGCCCTGAACAGGGGCTTGCGCCGCCGCTTTCGCTTTCACCACGGACGACCATGGCCGCAAACTCTTCATCCCCGCCTCCGGTCCTGCCGGTGGAAGAGGCCGTCGAACACGCGGCCGAAACCGGGCACGTGCCCAACAACACCGCCGCCGAGGTCGCCGGACACGGCGAAGGCGGCCTGCCCCAGTTCGCGTTCGAACACTGGGCCGGACAGATCGCCTATCTGCTGATCCTGTTCGCCATTCTGCTTTTCCTGGTGTCCAAGGTCTTCGCCCCACGCCTGCGCCGCGTGATGGACGAGCGCGGCGACACCATCTCCACCGCCGTCGCTACAGCGCGTCAGGTCCAGGCCGAGGCCGCCGAACAGGCCGCCGCCGCCCAGGCCGAGGTCGCCAAGGCTCGCGCCGACGCCCGCGCCACCGCCGCCGCCGCCAAGGCCCGCGTGACCGAAGAGGCCAACGCCCGCCAGGCCGTCGAGGAAGCCGCCGTCAACGCCCGTATCGCCGACGCAGAGGGCCAGATCGCCCAAACGCGTGACGCCGCCATGGCGAACGTCTCGGCCATCGCCGCGGACACCGCCCGCGCCATGGTCGAGCGCCTGACCGGGCAGGGCGCGACCGACGCCGAACTGGCCACGGCCAAGGGAGCCTGAGATGCCCGCCTTTTTCGACGCTCACCTTTATGACCTCGCCAACGCCGAACTGTGGGTCGGCGTCGGCCTGCTGATCTTTCTGGGCATCCTGGTCGCCGCCGGCGTGCCCAAGATCGCCGCGCGCGCGCTGGACGCCAAGGCGCTGAAGATCCAGTCCGACCTCGACGAGGCCGCCCGTCTGCGCGCCGAAGCCGAAGCCCTGCTGGCTCAGATCCGCAAGGAAAAGGCCGAAGCCGAGGCTCAGGCCGCCGAGATGATGGCTCAGGCCGAGGCCGACGCCCGCCGCATGGAGGCCGAAACCAAGGTCCGGCTCGAAGAAACCCTGACCCGCCGCCAGCAGATGGCCGAGCGCCGCATCGCCCAGGCGGAGGCGCAAGCCTCTGCCGAGGTCAAGGCCGCCGCCGCCGATCTCGCCGCCAAGCAGGCGGAGGCCGTGCTGGCCGCGCGCCTCGCTGGTCAAGCCAAGGACCCGCTTGTCGATCAGGCCATCGCCCAGATCGGCGGCCGTCTGAACTGACGCCGCCACGGCTCGTCCCTGACAAAAAAGGGCCCTGCGGATCGCCGCAGGGTCCTTTTTCTTGAACCCTCAGGTCCGATCGGCGACGGTCAGTGCGCCGCCGCCATGCCGCTCATCGCGCGGGCGCGCTGGCGGTCCCGCTGGATCAGGCGGCCATAGACATTGCCCATGACGATGCCGAACACGACGTTGGTGATCAGCATCCAGGCCACCGCGCCGAAGCCGGCGCCGCTGGTGAAGGTGCTCTGGTCGCCGAACATGAAGACGACCAGCATCATCAGCACAAAAGCCCCGACCGCAAAGGCGATGCCCTTGGTCTCCGGCGTGTCCGTCGGCAGGCGCGGACAAAGGTAGCCGAAGGCCGGCCCCAGCAGCAGCACGCCGATGGCCAGGTGCAGGGCCCAACCCACGGCCATGTTCCCATCCATGCCGATGACATGGGCGATGACGGCCGGGGTGGGATCAAACCAGTTCAGGAAGATGTTGGGCAGCTCCAGCAGGGACACCGCCACCGTTCCGGCCACGCCTCCGGCCAGACCCTTTTGTACGCGTGACATCATGACCGAAGCGCCTCCCAACGCCTTTGGTGGTTCTCTGATAACGCGAGAGGGAGGATACGCCCGCCGCCGACGAACGGCGGTCACAACTCTGTGGTTAGCAGTTGCGAAGCCGCAACCGCGAGATCAGCGGAAGATTTTGCGCGTATACCGCCGCAAACCCTTGCGGGTGCGGGTCAGCCGACGATGTGTGCGGCGCAGCATCATCCGCTCGGTCCGCAGCGCCGATTGCCAGAACACCGGCGCGAACTCGGGCTTCTTTCGCAGCAGCCGGCGGAACGGATAGACCCAGCGCGGCCGGGCGTGCTGCGCCCGGATGAACTGGCGCTTGGCCCAGAACGAGCTGCGCAGGATCAGCACCAGCCCCAGCGCGATCACCGGAACACCGCCCGGTCCCGGCAGCGGCGCGATCAGCACCCCCAGCAGCACCACCAGCAATCCGGCCGCCATCAACGCCCAGCGCTTCAGCACGCGCAGTCGCGGGCGCGGAGCGGAAGAGGCGAAGGAGGACAGACTCACAGAGGTCACGGCAGGCCAGAAAGGAACAGCGAGTGGAGACAGGGACAACGATCCCCGCCGGCCTCCCGATCCTTGCCGTTGCAACGAAAAGGCGGCCGTGACGCGATCGCCACAGCCGCCTCTTCACACCCGCGTGATGGCCGATCCATGTCCTCCGCGTGAAGCTTTGGTCATGATCGACATTTCACCGGGCGCTGTGTCACGGCCGCGACAGCCGGCGTTAGGCCGCCTGGTTGGACCCCTCCGGCGCGGTCCAGCGCAGCCGCGGCGAGCGCGCCGCGCGCGTCTCGTCGAGGCGCCGCAGCGGCGCATGGAAGGGCGCCCCCTTGAACCGTTCCACGTCGCCGGCCTTCGCGGCCTGGGCCAGCAGACGCATGGCTTCGATGAACCGGTCCAGCTCGGCCTTGGATTCCGTCTCGGTCGGCTCGATCAGCATGGCCCCGTGGACGACCAGCGGGAAGTACATGGTCATGGGGTGGAAGCCCTCGTCGATCATCGCCTTGGCGAAGTCGAGCGTGGTGACCTCCGTCCCCTTCAGCCATTCGTCGTCGAACAGGGCCTCGTGCATGCATGGGCCTTCGGGGAAGGCCGCACTCATCAGGTCGGACAGCCGGGCCTTGATGTAGTTGGCGTTCAGCACCGCGTCCTCGGCCACCTGGCGCAGGCCGTCCGAGCCGTGGCTCATCATGTAAGACAGGGCGCGCACATACATGCCCATCTGACCCTGAAAGGCGCACAGCCGGCCGAACGCCTGCTCAGCCTCGCCTTCATCGCGCTCGATCAGGCGATAGCCGTTCGCGTCCGACACGACCCACGGCGCGGGGGCGAAGGGCGCCAGCGCTTCGGACAGCACCACCGGACCCGCGCCCGGACCGCCGCCGCCGTGCGGCGTCGAAAAGGTCTTGTGCAGGTTGATGTGCATGGCGTCGACGCCCAGATCGCCCGGCCGCACCCGGCCGACGATGGCGTTGAAGTTGGCCCCGTCGCAGTAGAAATAGGCGCCCGCCTCATGCGTCAGGCGGCTGATCTCCAGGATGTCGCGCTCGAACAGGCCGCAGGTGTTGGGGTTGGTCACCATAATGGCGGCCACGTCCGGCCCCAGCTTGGACGCCAGGTCGGCCACGTCGACGCGGCCGTCCTCGGTCTGGGCGACCTCGACCACCGAATAGCCGACAAAGGCGGCCGTCGCCGGATTGGTGCCGTGGGCGGAGGTCGGCACCAGCACCTTACGGCGTTGGGCGTGCTCGCCCTTGGCCTCATGCGCGGCGCGGATCGCCATCAGGCCGCACAGCTCGCCGTGCGCGCCCGCCTTGGGCGACAGGGCCACCGCCGGCATGCCGGTCAGGGTCTTCAGCCAGTGGGCCAGCTGGTCCATCAGCTCCAGCGCGCCCTGCACCGTCGACTGCGGCTGCAGCGGGTGGATGTCGGAGAAGCCCGGCAGGCGCGCCATCTTCTCGTTCAGGCGCGGGTTGTGCTTCATGGTGCACGAACCCAGCGGATAGATGGCCAGGTCGATGGCGTGGTTCTTCTGGCTGAGGCGCACATAGTGGCGCATGGCCTCGGGCTCCGACAGGCCCGGCAGGCCGATCGGATCGCGGCGGACCAGATCGCCCAGGTCCGACGCATCGGTCTTGGGCTCCGGCAGGTCGACGCCCGTCTTGCCCCAGCCTTCGCCCTCGAAGATCAGCTTTTCGTCCTGCAGCAGGCCGCGCCCGCCGGTCAGGGTCGGGTGCTTGTAGTCGTGATCGACCGTGTTCGGCGTGGTCGGACGGCCGACGGTGTTCATGGTGCTCATGGTTCAGTTCCCCGTCATCCTCGGGCTTGACCCGAGGATCGGAAGCGTCGTGCGCTCAGTGGCTGACATCTGTTTCGCGGACCGCCCGGCCCTCGGGTCAGGCCCGAGGGTGACGGTTAGAGATTGGAGCGTCATCCCGCCAAAACCTTCGAAAGCGCGCCCGCCAGGATCTTGATGTCGGCGTCCAGCGTCGTCTCGGTCGCGGCGACCAGCAGCACGTCGTCCCATCTTTCTTCTTTTGGCCCGCCCTCCGGGTTCAGGCGGCTGTAGGGCACGCCCGCCAGGATGCGGTGCTCGGCCAGCTGCTCCACCACCTCGGCGGCGTCCCGGGGCAGGCGCACCGCGAACTCGTTGAAGAAGCGCGGGGTCAGGACCTCGACGCCGGGGACGGCCGCAAGCGCATCGCGCGTCGCGGCCGCCTTTTCGTGGTTCAGCAGCGCCAGCTTGCGCAGGCCCGTCTCGCCCAACAGGCTCATGTGGATGGTGAAGGCCAGGGTGCAGAGACCCGAGTTGGTGCAGATGTTCGACGTCGCCTTGTCGCGGCGGATATGCTGCTCGCGCGTGGACAGGGTCAGAACAAAGCCCCGCTCTCCGTCCGCGTCCACCGTCTCTCCGGTCAGACGGCCTGGCATCTGGCGGATCAGCTTTTCGCGGGTGGCGAACAGACCGACATAGGGGCCGCCGAAGTTCAGCGCATTGCCGATCGACTGGCCCTCGGCCGCGACAATGTCGGCCCCCATCTCGCCCGGCGACTTCAGCAGGCCCATGGACACCGCTTCAGTCACCACGACGATCAGAAGCGCGCCGGCGGCGTGGGCGGCCTCGGCGATCCTGGACACATCCGTCGCCGTGCCGAAGACGTTGGGCGTCTGCACCACCACGCAGGCGGTGTCGGGCCCGATGGCGTCGATCACGGCGGCCTCGGCGTCGATGGCGGGCTGAAGCGCCTGCGTCTCCACGCCCACCGCATGCACCACCGTCTCCGTCGCCTTGACGTAGTGCGGATGCACCCCGCCCGAGATCACCGCCTTGTTCCGGCGCGTCACCCGCGTCGCCATCAAGACGCCCTCGGCCATGGCGGTGGAGCCGTCATAGAGCGAGGCGTTGGCCACCGGCATGCCGGTCAGGTTCGCGACCTGGGTCTGGAACTCGTACAGGTACTGCAGCGTGCCCTGTGCGATTTCCGGCTGATAGGGGGTGTAGCTGGTCAGGAACTCCGACCGCTGGATGATGTGGTCCACCGTCGCCGGCACGTGGTGCTTGTAGGCCCCGGCCCCGCAGAAGAAGGGCGTGGTTCCGGCGGTCGTGTTCTTGCCCGCCATGGCCGACAGCGCCCGCTCGACCTCCAGCTCGCCCTGCACCCGCGGCAGATCCACCGGGCCGTCGAGGCGCGCGGCCTCCGGCACGTCCACAAAGAGGTCATCGATCGACGAGGCGCCGATGGCGGACAGCATCGCCGCACGGTCGTCGGGCGTCAGGGGGAGGTAGCGCATGGGGGTCTCACTCCGTCATCCTCGGGCTCGACCCGAGGATCGGATGCGGGGCGGATCGTGCGTCGGTTGTTCGCACGAGCAGCGGAAAAGCGATCAGAGCGTCTTCAGGTAATCGTCATAGGCGGCCTGATCCATCAGGGCGTCCAGCTGCGAGGGGTCCGACACCTTGATGCGGGCGAACCAGCCGTCGCCTTCCGGGTCGGCGTTGACGGTCTCGGGGGCGGTCGAAAGGGCGTCGTTGGCCTCGACCACCTCTCCGGAGACGGGGGCGTAGACGTCGGAGGCCGCCTTGACGCTCTCGACCACGGCGAAGCTGTCCTTGGCGGACAGGGTCTTGCCGGTCTCGGGGACCTCCACGAACACCACGTCGCCCAGGGCGTCGGCGGCGTGCTTGGAGATGCCGACGGTGGCGACTTCGCCGTCGAGGCGGACCCACTCGTGTTCCTTGGTGAACTTCATGTGCTTTTCTCCTCGACCATCATCCTCGGGCTCGACCCGAGGATGGGATGTTGTTCGGCTCGTGCGTCCATGTCTTTGCACAAGCGGTTGACCGCCCGGCCCTCGGGTCAAGCCCGAGGGTGACGGGGTGGATGTTACGCCTTCGGCTTCCGATAATAGCGTTGCGCCACGAACGGCATGGCGACGACTTCGGCGGCGGCGGGCTTGCCGCGCACGATGACCTTCAGCTCCGTGCCCAGCGCCGCCAGGCGGGCGGGCACATAGGCCATGGCGATGTTGCGGCCCAGGGTGGGGGAGGGACCGCCCGAGGTGACCTTGCCGATCACCTGGCCGTCCGCATCGGCGACCTCGGCGCCTTCGCGGGCGGGCGCGCCTTCCTTGACGGCCAAGCCCACGCGCACGCGGCTGGGCCCCTCGGCCATCTCCTTGGCGACCCGCTCGGCGCCGTTGAAGTTTCCAGCCTCGCGCCGCGACTTGGACAGGGCGAAGCCCAGCGCCGCCTCGACCGGGCTGGTGAAGGCGTCGATGTCGTGGCCGTGCAGCGGCAGCCCGGCCTCGAGCCGCAGCGAATCGCGGGCGCCAAGGCCGATCGGCTTGACGCGGGCGTCCTCCAGCAGGGTGTTCCAGATGCGCTCGGCCTCTTCGGCCGGAACCGAGATCTCGTAGCCGTCCTCCCCGGTGTAGCCCGAGCGCGACACGAAGCAGTCGCAGCCGAACAGCATCAGTCTCGCGCACTCCATGAAGCCCATCTCGGCCAGCACCGGCTCGTGCGCGGCCATGACCTCGGCGGCCTCCGGCCCCTGGATCGCCAGCAGCGCCCGGTTGTCCAGCCGCATCAGGAAGGCCGAGCCTTCCAGATTGTTCTTCAGATATTCGAAATCGGCTTCCTTGTTGCCGGCGTTGACCACGACGAACAGGCCGTCGTGGTCCGGGCGGCCGGCCATCAGGTCATCCATGATGCCGCCGTCCTGGTTCAGCAGCAGCGAATACTTCTGCTTGCCCGCCTTCAGCGCCTGGTAGTCGCCGGGCACGAAGCGTTCGAACTGGGTCACGGCGTCCTCGCCCGTGATGCGGCACTGGCCCATGTGCGAGACGTCGAACAGGCCGGCGTGCTCACGCGTCCAGCGGTGCTCGGCCAGAACGCCTTCGTACTGGATGGGCATGTCATAGCCGCTGAAGGCCGCCATGCGGGCGCCCAGCGCCTTGTGGGCTGCATGCAGCGGCGTGGTCTTCAGGGCGTCGGCGGCCTGTTCAGCCATGGCGGGGAGCCTTTCGCGGTCGCGTCTCGGGGCGGTCGCCCGCCGGTTCTCGCGCCCCCGCTGTCCTGAAGCCTGAGAGATTCCGACCGCCACTGCGGCCTTGCTCCGTCGGCGCGCCCCCAGAACCAAGATTCCTGGGCGACTTTCCAGCGTCCGTGTGCTTCGCGGTCCGTTTGCCTGAGCGTTTCCGGGGCGGTTGCGCCTTCGGCGTCGGGGCGGCGAACCGCCCCGATCTCTCCCGCGAGAGCGCGCGACCTTAGCGCCCGACTCCCGCGCGAAGTCAAGCGGAGCGGAACAAGCCGGAGCGGCGTGGATTGGTTTTGCAACGGCCCTCTCCCCCGCGCCAGAGGACACCATGTCCATCATCACCAGGATCTTCGGCGAGTCCGGCAAGCCCCGCAGCCGCCCGGCCAGGCCGGACGCCGCCATGCAACGCGTGCTGGACCAGTACGCCCGGCTGGACCCCAAGCCGATCGAGACCTTGACCCCGCAGGAGGCACGCCTCCAGCCGACCCCGGCCGATGCCGTCAAAAAGCTCCTCGGCTCCAAGCGTGAAAGCGAGGACCCGACACTGGGCGTGATGACGCGGGACATCACCATTCCAGGCGCGGCCGGACCGCTGCAGGCCCGTGTCTATCGCCCAAAGAGCGCCCACCCCGACGTCAAGCCGGTGGTGCTGTATTTCCACGGCGGCGGCTTCGTGATCGCCGATCTCGACGTCTATGACGCCAGCCCGAGGAGCGTCGCCCGCTTCGCCGACTGCGTGGTCGTTTCGGTCCACTATCGCCAGGCGCCCGAACACAGGTTCCCCGCCGCCCACGAAGACGCCCTGGCCGCGTGGCGCTGGATCATCGACAACGCCGCCTCGCTCGGGGGCGATCCGAACAAGATCGCCATCATGGGCGAAAGCGCCGGCGGGAACCTGGCCTGCGCCACCGCCATCGCCGCGCGCGACGAGGGGCTGCAGGCGCCCTGCCACATGGTGCTGGTCTATCCGATCGCTGGCGACGACATGGAGACGCCGTCCTACATCGAGAACGCGACGGCCAGACCGCTGAACAAGCCGATGATGGAATGGTTCGTAAGGCACGCCTTCGACGATCCGTCCCGGACCGCCGATCCCCGCATCAACCTGGTCGAGGCCGACCTGATCGGCCTGCCGAGCGCTACCGTGATCTGCGCCGAGATCGATCCGCTGCGCTCCGAAGGCGAACTGCTGGCCGAGCGGCTGGAGCAGAACGGGGTCGAGGTGCGGCACAAGACCTTCCACGGCTCGACGCACGAGTTCTTCGGCATGGGCCTGGTGGTGCCGGACGCCGCCGCCGCCGAGACCTTTGCCGCGCATGAGCTGAAGCGCGCCTTTGGCACAGCTGTGCTACCGATCTGACAACGGCGGACTTGCTCCCGTTGGCCGCGCCCGCCAAGAACGGTGAACACCGTCCCCGGAGCGCCGCCGATGATCGCCCACGTCCGCCTGAACGACCACGTCGGCGCGCTCGAGACGCCCGAGGGCCTGCCGGCCGTGCTGGCTGTGCTGGGCGAAACCTGCGCGGCGATCAGCCGGACGGTGGCGGGCGGGGCCCTAGTCGGCGCGCTGGGCGCCTCCGGCCAGGTCAACGTCCAGGACGAGGAGCAGAAGAAGCTCGACATCATCACCAACGACATGCTGCGCGAGGCCTTGGCCGCCTGCGCCTCGGTGTTCGGCCTCGCCTCGGAGGAACTGGACACGGTTGAGTCGACCGGCCGCACCGGCGAAGGCGGCTATCTGGTGCTGTTCGACCCGCTGGACGGCTCGTCCAACATCGACATCAACGCGCCGGTCGGCACCATCTTCTCGGTCCTGCCGGCCCCGTCCGGCGAGATCGACGAAGCCGCCTTTCTCCAGCCGGGCCGCAACCAGGTCGCGGCCGGCTACGCCCTTTACGGCGCGCAATCGATGCTGGTGCTGACGACGGGGCGGGGCGTCGCCGCCTTCACCCTGGATTCGGACGGCCAGTGGCTGCGCACCGGCGAAGACCTCGCCATCCCGGCGGACACCAAGGAGTTCGCCATCAACATGTCGAATCAGCGTCACTGGGCCGAGCCGGTCCGCCGCTACATCGACGGTTGCCTCCAGGGCAGGGACGGGCGGCGGGGCAAGGATTTCAACATGCGCTGGGTGGCGGCCATGGTGGCGGACGTGCACCGCATCCTGATGCGCGGCGGCGTCTTTCTCTATCCGTGGGACGCCCGCGAGCCGAACCGCGCGGGCAAGCTGCGCCTGATGTACGAGGGCAATCCGATGGCCCTGCTGGTCGAACAGGCGGGCGGCAAGGCCACGACCGACGGCCGCCAACCCATTCTGGACGTCCAGCCTTCAGAACTGCACCAGCGCATCGCCGTGGCCCTGGGCTCGGCCAGCGAGATCGACGCCTTCGCGAGCGCCTGACATGATCATCGGCCCGTCGGACGCGCTTCTGATCATCGATCCGCAGAACGACTTCTGCGAAGGCGGCGCGCTGGCGGTCGAGGGCGGCGCGGGGATCATGCCGCTGATCGTGCGGCTGGCCGAGCGTTTCGACCGCGTGGTCGTGACTCAGGACTGGCACACGCCCGACCAGATCTCCTTCGCCTTCAACCATCCGGGCGCGCAGCCCTTCACCGAGATCGAGGTCGCCTACGGCCGCCAGATGCTGTGGCCGGACCACTGCCTGCAGGGCTCGCCCGGCGCGGACTTCCATCCCGATGTCGCGCCGGCGGTCGAGAAGGCGCTGGCCATCGTGCGCAAGGGGCGCAGTCCGCGGGTCGACAGCTATTCCGGCTTCTTCGAGAACGATCATCGCACATCGACGGGCCTCTCCGGCCTGCTGCGCGAACTCGGCGTCCCGCGCGTCTTTCTGTGCGGCCTGGCCTACGACTACTGCGTCCGCTTCACCGCCGAGGACGCGATGCGCGAGGGCTTCGAGGCGGTGGTGATCACCGACGCCAGCCGCGCAATCGCGCCGAACACGGCAAAGGCTGCGCGAGAGAGCTTCGGGGCGCTCGGCGTGGTGGAAGTCCGCGCCGCCGACCTCTTGGCCTGACGTCCTCGCCCCCTTCCGTCATCCTCGGGCTCGACCCGAGGATCGGACGTCCTGCGGGCTCTGCGGTGGAGGACCCGCACGAAGGGGAGGGTGAGCCCGAGGGTGACGGCGAGGGTCGTCACGCCTGCGCGGCGGCGTACGCCTCAACCTCCGCGATCCGCTTCGCCTTGTCCGCCTCGCTCAGGAACGATCCCTCGAAGCTGTTCCGGGCCAGCCGCGTCAGCTGCTCGCGCGTCAGCCCCGTCGCGTGCGCCA
>ERZ501011.254-NODE-254-length-16114-cov-7.515599_pt1 | contig 16114 bp, 15 predicted proteins | sample MGYA00248833_ERZ501011 | MGnify/ENA primary metagenome ERZ501011 (study PRJEB25958, sample SAMN03398530) | human skin metagenome | study: EMG produced TPA metagenomics assembly of the Human Skin Microbiome Metagenome (human skin metagenome) data set. | reverse complement strand
CGACCGCCGGGCCCTGGGTGCCGACATCGTGGCGTGCTCGCCGTACAAGTTCTGCGGGCCGCACCTCGGGGTGCTGGCCGCCGATCCCGCCCTGCTGGACGCCGTCGCCGACGAACTGGAAGACCTGCGCGCGGGTGTGGACGCCATCTCTCATCTGCTCGGCGACCTTGTCCGCCGCGTGCCGCCGGCCGAGCGGCTGGAGGTGATGTCGGACGCCCAGCGACTGGACGAGATCACCCAGCGTCTTCAGGCCCTGTCCGGCCTCGCCCGCGCCGTCGCCGCAGGCGAGCCGCCGGAGCTGGCCGTGGCGGCTATCCCGTTGTCCGACATGGCCCAGCGTCTGCGCCCCGCCGTTCGCCGTCAGGCCGATGACGCCGCGCCCGATCCAGCCGCTTCCGGCGACCTGCAACTTTTTTGACCGAGAACGGCCATGTCCCGGCCCGCACCCTCCGACCGCATCAATCTCAGCCACTCCAGCGTGCTGCTGATCGACGACAACCAGCAGGCGCTGGACATGCTCAGCTCGATCTTCCACGGCTTCGGCGTCAAGGAGCAGATCAAGTGCGGCTCGGCCTCCGAGGGCGCGCAGATCCTGCGCCGCCGGCCCGTCGACCTGATCCTGGTGGATTGCGTCATGCCGGACATGGACGGCTATGACTTCATCACCTGGCTGCGGCGCGAGACGCCCGAGCCGATGCGCTACACCCCCGTGGTCATGCTGACCGGCCACGCGGCCCAGTCGCGCGTGCACAAGAGCCGGGACTGCGGCGCCAGCTTCGTGGTCGCCAAGCCTCTGACGCCCGCCGTGCTGCTTCAGCGCATCCTGTGGCTGGGCCGTGACGAACGCGAGTTCGTGGACTGCGACACCTACTGCGGCCCGGACCGCCGCGTGCGCAACGCCGGTCCCCCCGCCGGCATGGACGGCCGCCGCGCCGGGGATCTCAGCGGTGAACTCGGCGAGGCGGTGGAGGCCAACATGGACCAGTCGGACATCGACATGCTGATGAGACCCACGCGGGTGGCCCTGTGAGCGCGGCCCGCCCGCCCAAGATGGTGCGCGTGCGCTCCAGCCTGTCTCGCCAGATGGCCTCGGCCGACGGCGGCCGCACCGTGGGCGAGGCCGAGCGCATGGCGAACACGGCCCTGGCCGCCCAGCGGGATCAGGCGCTGCGCACCCTGGCCGCCACCGTGCAGCGGCTGGACGCCCTCTGCGCCGCGGGCGCGCCCGGTACGGAGCCGCAGGTCTACGCCCTCGGCACGGCGCTTCTGGATATCGCGGGCTTCATCGACACCGGTCCCTTCTACGAGGCGGCCTATAGCCTGTGCGACATCTCGGACCGCATGACCGAGCGCGGCGCCTGGTCCTGGCCGGCTGTTGCGGTGCACGCCCGCGCCCTGACGCTGATCCTGGCCGAGGGCTGCCGCGTCAGCGAAGCCAGCGCCCAGTTGCTCGCCGGCCTCCGCGCTGTGTCCGCGCACATTGCAGAGAGTTAACGCCGCGCCCGCCGCGGCGGAACGACAGGGAAACGAATCAGGACCGAATCGGCCACATCGCGCGGTTCCGTCCCTGTTCACCGCCATATGGTGTAGGTTAAGCCGCCTTAACCACAAGGCGGGGCCGGAAAGCGCTTTTCTGCGGCGCCTCTTCCCCGAACGCCCCCGAACCGCTACGTGGACGCCGCGTGGCCCCGTAGCTCAGCTGCATAGAGCAAGGCTTTCCTAAAGCCGAGGTCGGAGGTTGGAGTCCTCCCGGGGTCGCCATTAGGTCGGCATGCTGAAGCCGAGGAACGCTGCGGCCGGGCGAGGGGAACCGCAGCGTACGACGGAACGGCTCCGCCGCGTGTCGCGGAAGGCGACGAGATCAGGTGCGCTATCTCAGCGCAAAGCGGGCGAACTCACGTCAGTCTGGATGTCGCCTAGGCTGCGGCCGTCGCGATGAACCAGCATGGCGTGGGTGATGGAGCTGTCGGACAGCACATGGATGCGCGCGAGCGCCAGAGCGTCGGCGTCATCGACTCCCTCCAAACCTTCTTCGGTCCTGACGCCGTGGCGGACGAGGTGCAGTCGATAGTCAGTCATGCAAAACGGCTAGGCTTCTCAACCTGACCGTTGCTGACAGCGACCCTGCGTCCGGATGGACGAGGCGGAACAGGACATCCTCCACCTGGACGCCCCGTCGACGCACTTCAGCCCATCGTGCTCGACAGGGCCGCCTGAACGCGCGAGGGGTGCCCCGCACCGCCAATCGTCTTCGAGGACCCGCATGACCGACCGCATCGCCTGCGCCGCGCTTCGCGCCCGCGTCACGGACGCCGACACCGCCGCCGGCCTGATCCAGCCCGGCGAGACGGTCGCAACCAGCGGCTTCACCGGTTCGGGCTATCCCAAGGCCGTGCCGCAGGCGCTGGCCCGGCGCATGGCGGCCGAGGGCGCCGCCGGACGGCCCTTCCGCATCAATCTCTGGACCGGCGCCTCGACGGGGCCGGAACTGGACGGCGCCTTGGCCGCGGTCGACGGCGTCGCCCAGCGCCTGCCCTACAGCTCGGATCCCGTCGCGCGGGAGAAGATCAACCGAGGCGAGATCGACTATCTCGACATGCACCTCAGCCAGGTGGCTCCCATGGCCTGGGAGGGCGTGTTGGGGACGCTCGACACCGCCATCATCGAGGTCGTCGGGGTGCGCGCCGACGGCTCGCTGATCCCTTCGTCCTCGGTCGGCAACAACAAGACCTGGCTGGACCGAGCCCGGCGGGTGATCCTGGAGGTCAACCGCTGGCAGAACCCGGCGCTGGAGGGGATGCACGACATCTACTACGGCACGCGCCTGCCGCCGGAGCGTGTGCCCATCCCGCTGGTGCGGCCGGACGATCGCATCGGCACGCCCTTTTTCGCCTGCGATCCCGACAAGGTGGTCGCGGTGGTGGAGACCGACGCCCCCGACCGGAACCTGCCGTTCGCGGCGCCGGACGACGCGGCGCGCGCCATCGCCGGGCACATCATCGACTTCCTGGCGCATGAGGTGTCGCGCGGTCGCCTACCGCCGGAATTGCTGCCGATCCAGTCGGGCGTGGGCAACATCGCCAATGCGGTGCTGTCCGGCCTGATCGACGCGCCCTTCGAGCCGATGACGGCCTATACCGAGGTGATCCAGGACGGGATGATCGACCTGCTGGACGCGGGCAAGCTGCGCATGGCGTCGGCCACCGCCTTTTCGCTCAGCCCCCAGGCGGCGGCGCGGCTGAACGCCGACATGAGCGCCTACCGCGACCGCATGATCCTGCGCCCGCAGGAGATGAGCAATCATCCGGAAATCGTGCGCCGCCTCGGCTGCATCGCGATGAACGGGCTGATCGAGGCCGACATCTACGGCAATGTGAACTCCACCCTGGTGATGGGCTCGCGCATCCAGAACGGCATCGGCGGCTCGGGTGATTTCGCGCGCAACGCCTATGTCTCGATCTTCATGACCCCGTCGACGGCCAAGGGCGGCAAGATCTCCGCCATCGTACCGCAGGCCTCCCACGTCGACCACATCATGCAGGACGTGCAGGTGATCGTGACTGAACAGGGTCTAGCCGACCTGAGAGGCCTGTCGCCGCGCCAGCGTGCGAGGCAGGTGATCGAGCGGTGCGCACACCCCGACTACCGCCCCCTGCTCCAGGATTATGCGGCGCGGGCTCACGGCGGATCCTACGGCCTGCACGCCCCGTCCCTGCCGGGCGAGGCGCTGTCCTGGCACCGTCGCTTCATGGAGACAGGCACGATGCTGCCGGCTTGATCAGGGTCAATGCGGAGCCAGCCGGGCGCGTCCATCGTCGCCTGGTGCAAGGAGACCGCCATGAACCATCACGACAGCGAACAGATCATCACCCGCGCCGGCGTGCGGCTGCATGTCAGGCGCACTCGCGATGAGGACGAACCCGCCCTCGCCGCCTTCTTCGCTTCGGTTACGCCGGAAGACCTGCGATTCCGTTTTCTCGCGACCCTGCGCCATGTCGGCCACGAGCGCCTGGTGGCGATGATCCGCGCCAACGACGCCCGCAACGAAAGCCTGATCGCCTTTGTCGACGACGGCTCCGTGGCGGCGACGGCGATCCTGGCCGGCGATGGGGAAGGCGAGCGCGCCGAGGCCGCGGTCGTGCTGCGGGGAGACCTGAAAGGGCGGGGCATCGGTTGGTCGATGCTCGACTACCTGGTCGGCCACGCCCGGGCGCGCGGCTACGCCGTCATCGAGTCCATCGAGAACCACGCCCATCGCAGCGCCCTTCAGATCGAGCGTGAAATGGGCTTTGAGGCGTCGGCTATCGATGGCGACCCGTCGCTCGTGCGGGTCAGCAAATCCCTGCGCTGACCGCCTCGGCGGAGAACGCCCGCCGCCCTGGGGCGACGGGCGCTCGGGGCCTCACCAGCGCAGGCTGACGCGCGCGTAGGCGTAGCGGCCGTTGAAGCCGAACGGCGAGTAATAGGGGAAGCCCAGCACGCCGTTGTTGTTCAGCGAAGGGGGCGTGTAGTCGGGATATTCGTCGAACAGGTTGTCGACGCCCACCGCCAGGCCGACGCGGTCGGTCAGCTGATAGCGGCCCTCCAGATCCACAACCGTCTTGGCGCCCGTGCGATAATCGCTGGCCGCCGTGGAGCCCGGCTGCAGCACGTCGCCGTAGTGGGTGGCGCGCAGCGTGGCGCCCAGGCGGTCGCGGCTCCAGTCGGCCGAGGCCGAGACCTTCACCTCAGGCGTGCCGTCCTCCAGCGTCAGCACGCGGTTGCGGCCGAACAGCGGGGGAACGGGGTTCAGGGTCGAGGAGGAGGTCGGCGTCTCCTCCACCGTGATGTCGTTGTAGTTGGCGGCCACGGTGAAGTCGAAGTCGCCCAAGGTCTCGGTCGGCAGGCGATAGCGACCGACTACATCGACGCCCTCGGTGGAGGTCGACACGCCGTTCAGGAAGAAGCGTGCAGACGACACGCCCAGCGGATCGAGCAGGCTGGCGACCTGGGGCGAGAAGCCCCGGCCGATCAGCTCGGACAGCACGATCTGGTCGTCGATGTCGATCTTGTAGGCGTCCACCGTCAGGTCGAAGCGGCCCAGCCGCACCACCGCGCCCAGCGAATAGTTGGTGGAGGTCTCGGCCTTCAGCGGGCGCGCGCCCAGCGCCGTCGCAACCGCGCTGGTCGCCGGGAAGGTGCCGGTCTCGACCGGCTGGCCGTCCTGGATCACCGTATTGGTCGAGGTGTAGAAGGACTGCTGCAGCGCCGGCGCGCGGAAGCCTGTCGAGATCGAGCCGCGCAGGGCGAAGTTCGGATTGAAGTCGTACCGCGCCGAAAACTTGCCGGTCCGGGTGTCGCCGAAGTCGGAATAATCCTCATAGCGGACGGCGCCCTCGACGGTCAGCTTGTCCGTCAGCGGAATCTCGACGTCGGCGTAGAGCGCGATGTTGTGGCGGTCGGCGTCGACCTCGTTGGATGGTTGAAAGCCGACAAACCCCTGGGATCCGGCCTGCAAGGCCGCGCCGGCCACCGGGCCGCGGTTGTAGCTCTCCGGCTGGCCGGCCTGAATTTCATAGGTCTCGCGGCGGTACTCGGCGCCCCAGGCGAAGTTCAGCGGACCGGACAGCCCGATCTCGAACGGGCGGGTGAAGTCCGCGCCGACCACCAGCTGGTCATAGATCAGGGAGCCGGAATCGAAGCTGGTCGGCGAGTTCGCGCCATAGGTCGAGTTGATCGAGTTTTCGGTGCGGAAATCCAGGGCGTTGCGGCCGTAGACGACGCTGAAGTCCGACAACCAGCCGGCGATCTCGCCGCGCAGGCCGGCGCCGCCCGAGATGTCCTCGGCCTCGACGCCGATCATCGGCAGAAAGCCGTTCGGATAGACCGTCGGGACGTTGTTGGCGTTGTCCGACAGGCGGGGAAAAGCGGCGCTTTCGCTGTCGCGGTTCTGGTAGCCGGCCCAGCCGTAGGCCTCCCACGTCTGGTTCAGCGGCTTGCCGGCGTTGGCGAACACGGTCCACTGCTCGACCTCCGGATCGCCGAAGCGCGCGGTGATCGCCCCGTTGGCGGCCGGACGGGGATCATAGTCGGCGCGGTTGGTCGGCTCGCGGTTGGTGTACTCCGCCGACAGCGTCAGAAAGCCGTCCGAGCCGAGGGCGAAACCCTGCCAGGCGGAGGCGGTGACGCTCTGGCCGTCCTCCTCGTCGCGGGCGCCGCGCGCGGTCTCCACGTCGGTGAGATACTGGCCGTAGGTGACGCTGGCGCCGCCGCCCGACGACCGCTCCTTGAGGCGCAGGTTGACCACGCCGGCGATGGCGTCCGAACCGTACTGCGCCGAGGCGCCGTCGCGCAGCACCTCGACCCGGTCCAGCGCGGGCGTCGGAATGGCGTTCAGGTCCACGGCCGCCGAGCCGCGCCCGACCACGCCGTTGACATTGACCAGGGCCGAGGCGTGACGACGCGTCCCGTTGAGCAGCACCAGCGTCTGGTCCGGCGACAGGCCGCGCAGGGTCGCCGGACGCACCGTGTCCGATCCGTCGTTGGCCGAGGGGCGGGGGAAGGTCAGGGACGGCACGGTCTGGGCGAGAGCCGCGGCGAACTCTGTGGTGCCGCGCGTCTCCAGCGTCTCGGCCGTGACCACGTCCACGGGGGCCAGGGTGTCCAGGCGCGAACGGCTGGGCGCGCGGGTGCCGGTGACGACGATGTCGTCGACCGTGGTCTCCGTTCCCGCCGCGTCGTCCGTCAGGTCCTGCGGAGAGGTGGCGGACGCCGATTGCGCAAGCGCCGGGCTCGCCGCCAGCAGGGCCGTCGCCGATGCGGCCGCAAGCAACCGGACCTGAGCGCGGCGTCGAGTGGAAGAAGTCATCTTACAGAAATCCTGAAAAGGCCGGCGCACAGGCGCCGATGCAGCGCAAGGCTCGCCGTTGAAGAGGAAAGGTCGGAGAAGAGGAGGCCGAAGCCGACCGTCAGGCGCGCTGACATCGCGGCGTCATCGCGCGCGATCGTTGCTCGGGCTTGGTTGTGGGCGACATGAAAGGCTCCGTGTGTCGGGCGGGGGAGGTCGCCCGACACACGGCGATATTGAGGCGCGGACCCCTTCGGTCAACGCGCCGACGCGGCGAGATTTACGCGCAGCGTCTGATAGGTTTCCTGATGGTTCAGGCGCTTTGACGAAGCGGCTCGGCCCACAGGTGGGCGCGGTAGGCTTCGAAACAGCGCGCTCCGGCCATCAGCCGCATCACCGCGCCTTCGGCCAGGCTGGGGATGCACTCGGGACGCTCGGCGGCGAGGGGACGCAGCACCTCCTCGTTCCAGGTGCGCGAGTGTTCGACGTCCAGGGTGGCGTGCAGGGCGAAATACTTGCGCTCGGCGCCCACGCCGACCCGCTTCAGGCCGCGGGCCACATGATCCGCCCGCCAGGGCGCCGTCAGCTCGACCGCGCCCAAGGCGCCCAGCGCATGATAGGCGTAGCGGCGGGTGGTGGAGAAGGCGACCAGGGTGTTGCCCAGCGCCAGCGACGGCCACACCGTGCCCTCGATGGTCGGGTGCAGGTCCAGCTTGTCGGCCAGCTTTTGCAGCATCGGCCCATGCATGCCGCCCTCGTTGCCGCGGCCCATCTCGTCCCAGTAGTTGCGGGCGAGTTCGAGCTTGGGCCGCGTCGGCATCTTGACCTGGGCGTAGGCGACGAGGTCCTCGAACCCGGCCTCGCCCGCCACCTCCTGCAGCAGGAACCAGCGCATCTCCTCGTAGCCGGCCTCTTCCGCCAGCCAAGGGAACAGCGGGTCGTTTTCGCCGGGGCCGTTCCCCTGCAGGTTCTCGAACCAGGCGACGAAGCCGTCCACGTCGGTCGGCAGGTCCTTCAGCCAGGGCTGGGCCTCCTGACGCATCCGCTCGACAAACGCGCCCTCGAGAAGGATCATCTCGGCGTCCTCGCGTGCATCGTCCCGCCAGCCGGCGTGAGGCGTGGCCGGCGCCAGGCGGCGATTGTTCCAGCGCGACATGCGCCGGTGAAATGCGTCCGGATCGCTCACGGCGTCCGTGGCGGGGACAGCGGACAAGGTCTGGGGGATCATCGCGCGGATATTCTCTTCAGATGGGTCCCTGATACGCGCGTCCCGTCGCCCGGTTCCCGCAAGGTCGATCATCCGCAGCCAACAGCTTCGATGTACGACAAGGGGCGCGACCTTGCGAGCCGCGCCCCCGTGTCCTGCAAAAGGGAGGGATCAGCCGCGACGATTGTCCCCATCCCGACGCTCGTTGCGGATCTGGGCGGCCAGACGGTCGAAGCGGCGGTTCAGGTCGTCGCGCTCCCAGCGGCTCAGCCCGCCGCGGCGATAGCTGGCCTCCAGCCGAACCAGCGAGCCGAACTCGCTGCGCAGGCGGGCGGCCTCGCGGCGGCTCAACGAGCCGTTGCGCACGCCCTGATCAATGCGACGATCCAGATTCGCCTGGCGGGCGTTGATGCTGTTCCAGCTTCCGGCGTCGGCATAAGCGGGCGGACGGCCATGACCCTGCTGGGGTTGGGCGGCTGCAGCGGGCAGCGCCACGGATGCTGCGACAAGGGCCAGGGCGGGGATGAGCGTCTTCTTGATCATCGGATCGTTCCTTTGCGATGCGGCGCAGTCGGAAGCGGCTGCGATGGCTGGGAACCTGACGCATGTCGCCTGAGCCGCATCTGAACAGGTCGCGTCATCCGGCGTTCATCGTGGCCGGCGCCGCGCGGGCTCCAGCGATACAACCCCGCCGTTTCCTTCCCGCCCGGCTCGTTCAGCGGCTGTTCAGAGGGGCCTTGTTATTTCAGCGGCCATGTTTCGTTTCCTTGTTCCCCTCCTCCTCGCCGCCTCCGTTTCGACCGCCGTCGCAGCGGCCCCCGTGGACGACCAGTCGCGACGGCCGCGTGAAGATGACCGCCGCGAACGCAGAATGGAGGCGTCGCCCCAGCGCGTCGATCTGGGCGACGTGGTGCGCCGGGTCGCCTCGGGACGGCAGGGCCGCATGTTGGGCGTCAGCCCGCGCGGCGACGTGGTCGTGGTGCGGTGGGAATATCCGGGCGGCCGGGTGGCCGACATCACCGTGGACGGCCGCAGCGGCCGCATCCTTGGAGAACGCTGAGCCATGCGCATCCTGCTCGTAGAAGACGACGCCGACCTGTCGCGCCAGCTGAAGACGGCGCTGACCGACGCCGGCTATGCGGTGGATCACGCGCCTGACGGCGAGGAGGCCTGGTTCCTGGGCGACACCGAGCCCTACGACGTGGTGGTGCTGGACCTGGGCCTGCCCAAGATCGACGGGGTGTCGGTGCTGGAGCGCTGGCGGCGCGAGGGCAAGACCACGCCCGTCTTGATCCTGACCGCGCGCGGGGCCTGGTCGGACAAGGTGTCGGGCTTCGACGCCGGCGCCGACGACTATCTGACAAAGCCCTTCCACACCGAGGAGCTGCTGGCGCGGCTGCGGGCCCTGCTGCGGCGCTCGGCGGGGCATGCCGCGGCGACCCTGTCGTGCGGCGGCCTGCGCCTCGATCCCCGCGCGGCGCGCGCCAGCGTCAACGGCGAGCCTCTGCGCCTGACCTCGCTGGAGTATCGGCTGCTGCACTACATGATGATGCACCAGGGCCGGGTCATCAGCCGCACCGAGTTGGTCGAACACCTGTACGACCAGGACTTCGACCGCGACTCCAACACCATCGAGGTGTTCGTCGGCCGGCTGCGCAAGAAGATCGGTTCCGACCGGATCGAGACGGTGCGCGGCCTGGGCTACCGTCTGACGCCGCTGGCGGGCGAGGCCGAGGCGGCGTAAAGGGCGAAACATGGCGGGGGCGAACGGCTGGGGCCGATGGATTGGGCGGCCGGGCCGGTCGTTGACGCGGCGTCTGATCTGGCTGGCCTCCGGCTGGATCGTGCTGGCCCTGATCATCACCGGCATGGTGCTGACCAACCAGTTCCAGGAGTCGGCGCTGCGCCGGCTGGGCAATGTGCTCAGCGCCTCCATCGATGAACTGGTGGTGCGCTCGACCGTGACGCCGCAGGATGCGGTGGTCACGCCCCAGATCATGGACGCGCGCACCCTGCGGGTCTTTTCCGGCAAGTATTGGGTGGTGGCCGAGCCTGACGGCGACGCCCTGCGCACCCTGACCCGGTCGCAGTCGCTTTACGACGCCGACCTGGTCGTTCCGCGCGACCTGCCGCGACGACTGGAGGAGGCGTTCGGCCAGACCATCAGCTACAACGCCTTTGGACCGGCAGATGAACCTCTGCGGGTCGCCGCCAGCATGAAGCGCCTGCCCGGGCGCGAGCAGCCGGTTGTCTTCCTGGCCGCCATCGACCGCTCCAACATCGACGCCGACACGCGTCAGTTCGCCACCATCACCTGGATCGCCCTGCTGGTGCTGGGCTTCGGCCTGGTGACGGCGGTGTTCATCCAGGTTCAGGTGGGCCTGCGCCCGCTGTATGAACTCAGGAACGAAATCGCCGCCGTCCGCAAGGGCAAGGCCGCGCGCGTCGAACGCGCCTATCCCATCGAAATCCAGCCGCTGGCCGAACAGGTCAACCGCCTTCTTGACCACAATCAGGAGGTGGTGGATCGTCAGCGCACCCACGTCGGCAATCTGGCCCATGCGCTGAAGACGCCCCTGTCTGTCATGCTGGCGGAAGCCGGAACGCAGGACGGAGCCCTCCCCGAGATCGTGCGCCGCCAGACGGCGGTGATGCAGGGCCAGGTCGACCATCACCTGCGCCGCGCCCGCGCCGCCGCCCGCGCCGCACACGGATTGGGCGAAAGCACGCCGGTGGGCGAAGTCGTCGACGAACTGGCCGTCATGCTGGAGCGGGTGTTCGCATCCAAGAACGTCGAGATCGACTGGCGCGCGCCCGACGACCTCGCTTTTCTGGGCGAGCGTCAGGACCTGCAGGAGATCCTGGGCAATCTGATCGAGAACGCCGCCAAATGGTCCAGGCGCCGCGTGCGCGTCTCGGCCGGCCCGAACGGCCTGGGCCAGATGATCGCGGTGATCGAGGACGACGGTCCCGGCCTGCCCGCCGACCGTCGCGACGAGGTGATGAAGCGCGGCGCCCGGCTGGACGAGGATGCGCCGGGCTCGGGCCTCGGCCTGTCCATCGTGGACGACCTGACCCGCGCCTACGGCGGGCGGCTGACCCTGGCCGACAGCGATCTGGGCGGCCTGAAGGCGGTGCTGGAGCTGCCGGCCGCCGAGGCCTGATCGCCGCTCCAAGCGGTTGTTAACCGCTGCGGCCGCAAGCTGGACCTTCCCGTTTGAAGGAGGGTCCCGTTGCCCGCCCTTTCGCAAGCTCGTCGATCTGCGCTGCTGGGCGTGGTCCAGGCCTGCCCGGACGCGGTTCTGGGCGGGCTGACGGCGGCGGTCGGGGCTCTGCCCGGCGACGGCGCGGTCGAGCTCGCGGCCATGCTGGACCATGAGGGCGCCAGCCGCAGGCGCCGAAGCGTCGCCTTTGCGCCGCTGCTGCCGATGTTTCGTCCTCGAGCCGACGAAACGCCGAGCCTGAGCTTTCCTCCCTCGGTGCTGGGCGCCTTGTGGCGTCGGGTGGAACGCGAGGAGCCTGTGCTCGCCGCCTTTATCGACACCGGCGGCGCGGACGGCTCCACGGCGGCGGACCGTTTGTGCGCCCGTGCGGCCGGGCTGCTGCGGGACGATCCTCGAGACGTCTGGCCGGGCGGCGGCCATCCCGGCGATCCGCGCGTGGCGGAACTGGCGGGCTGTTTCGATCTGGCGCACCTGGCGCGCGTCGGCGTTTCCGCATTGCCCGCATGGCTCGACCGGCCTGACCCCGAGCAGCTGGCCAGCCTGCGCCTGCTGATCCGCGACGCGGAGGCTGTCTCCGAGGCGGGCGGTCGGCGCCTGGTCGACATCCTGTTCGCCCATGCGCCCGAGGCTGGGCGGATGCTGCGCGTCGTCACCCGCACCTCCAAGCTGGCCGACCAGCAGGGCGTGCTCAGCCAGTCCGACATGGGCGTCTTCGTCGAACGGCTGCTTCAGGCGATCCAGGCGCGGGTGGAGCGGATCGGCGGGGCCAGCCGCCGCTTCGGCGCCGACAACGTGGCTCAGATCACCTGCGACATCCTGTGGTGCGCCGACGTCCTGGCCGAGCTGGATCTGGCGCTGCAACTCAAGCCGGACACCGCCTGGGGCCAGTCGGCGCGGCTGTCGCGCGTCGCCGTGTCGGGCGCGGCGTCCAGCCTGCTGCAGTCCGCAGCCTCGGCCGTGCACGCCGCCCTGCCGCAGCACAAGCGAACCATTGTCGGCCGCATGAGGCGCCTGGCGCCCTGGCTGGAGGCTCCGCCCGACGGCGAGGCCATGGCGCTGGCCGCCGAACTGTTGCCGTCGATCGAAGGGCTGCGGTCCGCCGCCGGCGTTCTGGGCTACGAGGCCGAACGTGCGCGGATCGCCCACGAACTGTCCGACTATCTGTCGACCTGGGCCAACGAGGCGCTGGACGAGATCAACGACGGCGAGGCGACAAACGCGGACGGCGCCTTGCGCCTGGTCGGTTCGGCCGCGCGCTTCCTGACCGAGCTGGGCGCGCTGGACGCCGCGCGCGCCGTGCGCCGCCGTGCGGCCGCATCCGAAGCCGCCCTGGCCATCGGCGACCTTGCGCCAGGAGCCTCGCTCCCGATCGGCTGATGCTTTAAGCCTGCCGGCATGATAGTGTTCTGGAGCCTCGCCGCGCTCGCCTCCGCCCTGGCCGCCTGTCTGGTGCTCGGCGCCGCCCGCGTCCGCGTCGCCGCTGCTGGCGACGACGTGGCCGAAGGGCGTCGCGAACTGGACGAGCTGGATCGGCTCAAGGCGCGCGGGTTGCTTGAGGCGGACGCGCACGCCGCCGCCCGCGCCGAGGCGGGGCGGCGGCTTCTGGCGGAAACGGCGGCGGGTCCGCGCCCGCCCGTCGCGGGACGCGGCGACCGCCCCGTCGTGCTGGGGGCGGTGCTGGTCTGCGTCGCCGCAACGCTTGGCCTGTATCTGGCCACCGGCTCGCCCGGACTGCCGGATCAGGGCTTCGAGCGCCGCGTGGACGAGTGGGCGACCCGACCCGAGACGCTGGAGCCGGCGCAGCTGGCGGCCGTCGCCGCGCGCGTGGCTGACAGCCGGCCGGGCGATCCCCAGGCCCTGGCCATGCTGGGCGTCGCCCGCTTCGAGGCCGGCGATCCGCTGGGCGCGGCTTCGGCCTTTCGCCGCCTGCTGGCGATCCGCCCGGACGACGCCGCGACCTGGGCGCGGCTGGGCGAAAGCTTGGTGCGCGCCAACGAGGACCGCATCGGCGCCGATGCGGAGGCGGCCTTCGCCGAGGCCCTGAAGCGCGACGGGAGTCAGCTGGGCGCCCGCTTCTTCCTGGGCGAGGCGGCTCTGCGGCGCGGCGACGCGGATCGTGCGCGCGAGCTTTGGACACCGCTGATAGCCGCCCTGGATCCCGCCGATCCGCGCCGCCAGGATCTGGAGCGCCGTCTGCCCGGCGGCGGATCGTGACGCATTGGATCGCGGCGGTCGCGCCGCTATACGGCTTGCAGGTCCGACCCGTAGTTTCGAGCATCGCCTGACGTGAGCTGGCTTCCCAAATCGCCAAAGGCGCGCCGCAGGCTGTGGGTGGTCGCCGCCGCCGCGCCGATCCTGGCGCTGGCGGTCGGCCTGTCGTTGTGGGCCATGCAGGACAGCGTGACCTTCTTCTTCTCGCCCTCCGAAGTCACCGAGGCCAAGGCTCCCGCCGGCCGCAACATACGCCTGGGCGGCCTGGTAGAGGCCGGCAGCGTCCACCATGCCAACGACGGCTCCGTCGCATTCGTGGTCACCGACAATGCGGCGACGACCCGCGTCGTTTTCCACGGCGACCTGCCCGACCTGTTCCGCGAAGGGCAGGGCATCGTCGCGCAGGGCGCCTTTGGGCCCGACCGCACCTTTCACGCCGATCAGGTGCTGGCCAAGCACGACGAGACCTATATGCCGCGCGAGGTGGCCGACCGGCTGAAGGCGACCGGCGAGTGGCGCCCGGAGAGCGGATCGCCGCCTCCGCCCGGAGCGTCCACACTGTGATCGTCGAACTCGGGGCCTTCGCCCTGGCGCTGTCGCTGATGCTGTCGGTTCTGCAGGCTGGGCTGTCCACGGCCGGGCGCGCGCGCCGCAGCCCGGTGCTGGCCGGAGCCGGCGAGGGGGCGGCGCTGGCGGCCTTTCTCGCGGTCGCCGTCGCCTTCGCCGCCCTGATCTACGCCTTCGCCGTCTCCGACTTCTCGGTGTCCAACGTCGCGGCCAACAGCCACACCGACAAGCCGATGCTGTACAAGGTCGCCGCCGCCTGGGGCAGCCATGAGGGCTCGCTGGTGCTGTGGTGCCTGGTGCTGACCGGCTTTGGCGCGGTGCTGGCGCGCGGGCGCGGCCTGCCGTTCGGGCTGAAGGCGTCGGCCGTCGCGGTGCAGGGCGGACTGGGCGCGCTGTTTCTGGCCTTTGCGGTCTTCACCTCCAGTCCGTTTCAGCGGCTGAACCCCGCGCCGGTCCAGGGCGCGTCGCTGAACCCGCTGCTGCAGGACCCGGCGCTCGCCTTCCATCCGCCGCTGCTCTACGCCGGCTATGTCGGCTTCTCCGTCTGCTTCTCGCTGGCCGTCGCCGCTCTGATCGAGGGGCGCGCCCAGACGCCGTTCTGGCCGGCCTGGGGTCGCTGGGTGCGGCCGTGGGCCCTGGCTAGCTGGGCCTTTCTGACCGTCGGCATCGCCCTGGGGTCTTTCTGGGCCTACTACGAGCTGGGCTGGGGCGGCTGGTGGTTCTGGGACCCGGTCGAGAACGCCTCCTTTATGCCGTGGCTTGCGGGCGCGGCCCTGCTGCACTCGGCGGTGGTGACCGAACGGCGGGGGGCGCTGGCCGGCTGGACGGTGTTCCTGGCGCTTCTCGCCTTCACCTTCTCCATGCTGGGGGCGTTTCTGGTGCGCTCGGGCGTGCTGACCAGCGTTCACGCCTTCGCCGTCGATCCGCAAAGGGGGCTGATGCTGCTGGGCATTCTGGGCCTGACGGCGGGGGCGGCGTTCGCCCTGTTCGCCTGGCGCGCGCCTCGCCTGAAGGGCGGCGGCCTGTTCGCGCCGATCAGCCGCGAAGGGGGGCTGGTGCTGAACAACCTGCTGCTGACCACCGCCGCCGCGACGGTGCTCCTGGGCACGCTGTATCCGCTGATCCTGGAGGCGGCGTCCGGCGCGACCATCTCGGTCGGTCCGCCCTATTTCAACGCCACCTTCACGCCGCTGATGGCGCTGGCCTTTCTGATCCTGCCGTTCGGGCCGCTGCTGGCGTGGAAGCGCGGCGACTTGCGCGGCGCGGCCCAGCGGCTGTGGGTCGCGGCTGGCCTGTCGCTTTTGCTGGGGTTGGCGGGCTGGGCGGTGTGGGAGCCTCGCAAGGCGTTGGCGACCGCCGGCGTCGCGCTGGGCTCCTGGCTGATCCTGGGCGCCCTGGCCGAGGTCGCCGAGCGCGTCCGGCTGTTCCGCGCGGCGCCGTTCGAGACCCTGCGCCGGGCCAGGGGTCTCCCGCTCGGCGCCTGGGGCATGACGCTGGCGCACGCGGGGCTGGGCGTGTTCGTGCTGGGCGCCGTGGTCGAGACCGGCTTCAAGGCCGAGACCGCCCGGCCGCTGGCGTTGGGCGAGGCGGTGACGGCCGGCGGCTGGCGGGCCAGCCTGGACGATGTGCGCGTGATCGAGGGCCCCAACTACCTCGCCGAGCAGGGGCGCTTCACCATCCGCCCGTCCGGCGACAACGGCCGCGCCCGCATCGTCACCGCCGAGCGCCGCTTCTTTCCCGCCGGCGGCCAGACCACCACCGAGGTGGGCCTCGACTTCCGCGGCCTCAGCGACGTCTATGTGGTGCTGGGCGAACGGACTGAGGCCGACGGCCGGCCCGCCTGGAACGTGCGGCTGTACTGGAACCCCTGGGCGCGGCTGATCTTTCTGGGGCCGGTGATCATGGCGCTGGGCGGGGTGTTGTCGCTGATGGACCGCCGCCTGCGGGTCGCGGCGCCCGGCCGTCGCCGGAGGCGGGCGTGAAGCGGCGCATCCTGCTGGCGCCGCTGATGGCCGTCGGCCTGATGGCGGCGGAGCCGGCGTCCGCCCCCGACAGGCCCTTGGCCGACGCCGCGCAGGA
>ERZ501011.251-NODE-251-length-16273-cov-6.842151_pt1 | contig 16273 bp, 17 predicted proteins | sample MGYA00248833_ERZ501011 | MGnify/ENA primary metagenome ERZ501011 (study PRJEB25958, sample SAMN03398530) | human skin metagenome | study: EMG produced TPA metagenomics assembly of the Human Skin Microbiome Metagenome (human skin metagenome) data set. | reverse complement strand
GGCGGGCCGCTTTGGAGACATCTGGCTGAGGGACACGGGGCCCATCTTTGGCTCGGGCTCGGCGCGCGCGGCGGCGTTCCGCTTCAACGGCTGGGGCGGAAAATACGACCTGCCGCACGACGACGAAGTCGCCGACCAGATCGGGCGGGCGGCGGGCGTCGCCCTGGACCGTCATGACGTCGTGCTGGAAGGTGGCGCGCTGGATCACGACGGGGCGGGCACGGTGCTGACCACGCGCCAGTGCCTGCTGAATCCTAACCGCAATGGCGACTGGACCGAAGCCAAGGCCGAGGCGGCGCTGGCCGAGGCGCTGGGCGCGCGCAAGGTGCTGTGGCTGGGCGACGGCCTGCTGAACGATCATACGGACGGGCACGTCGACAATCTGGCTCGGTTCGTCGCGCCGGGCGTGGTCGCCTGCCCGATCGCCTGGGGCGAGAACGACCCGAACGCCGAGGTCTATGACGCCGTGGCGCGCGATCTCCTGGCCATGACCGATGCGGAGGGTCGCGCGATCCGGGTGCTGCGGGTCCCGTCGCCCGGCCGGATCGAGGACGAGGGCGAGGTCATCCCCGCCAGCCACATGAACTTCCTGATCGCCAACGGTGCGGTGATCGTGCCGACCTATGGCGACGAGCGGGCGGCGGACCTGGCGCGTCAGGCGCTTCAGACCGTTTTCCCCGATCGCGAGATCATTCCGCTGCCGTCACTGGCCGTCCTGTCCGGCGGCGGATCCTTTCACTGCATCTCTCAGCAGGAGCCGGCCTGATGCCCCGCACGATCTCCGTCGCCGCGATCCAGACGTCCTATGGCGAGGACATGCAGGCCAACATCAAGAAGACGGTCGACTTCGTTCGCGAGGCGGCGGGGCGGGGCGCGCAGGTGATCCTGCCGTCCGAGCTGTTCCAAGGGCCGTACTTCTGCGTCTCGCAGGAAGAGCGCTGGTTTGGCGAAGCCTACGCCTGGCGCGAGCACCCGTGCGTGACGGCGCTTTCGCCGGTGGCGCGGGAACTGGGCGTAGCCATTCCGGTGTCCATCTTCGAGCGCGACGGGCCGCAGTATTACAACTCGCTGGTGATGCTGGACGCGGACGGCGAGGCGTTGGGCCTCTATCGCAAGAGCCATATTCCCGACGGCCCAGGCTACCAGGAGAAGTACTACTTCCGACCGGGCGACACGGGGTTCAAGGTGTGGAACACGCGCTTCGGGCGGGTCGGCGTCGGCATCTGCTGGGACCAATGGTACCCGGAAACGGCGCGCGCGATGATGCTGCAGGGCGCGGAGGTGCTGATGTACCCCACCGCCATCGGCTCGGAGCCGCACGACAAGGAATTGGACACGGCCGAGCCCTGGCGGCGCGCGATGCAGGGGCATGCGGTGTCCAACGTCGTGCCTGTGGTGGGCGCCAACCGGACCGGGCACGAGCAGGTGACGGAGGCCGGACAGGTCTTCTACGGCTCGTCCTTCATCGCCGACCACCGCGGCGATCTGGTCGAAAGCCTGGGACGCGACGAGGAGGGTGTGGTGGTGCACGCCTTCGACCTCGACTACCTGGACCGGCACCGGGCGGCTTGGGGCTTCTTCCGCGACCGGCGCACGGACCTGTACGGCTCGCTGCTGGGACCGCGCTAGGCTCGCATTCCTTCAACCGCTGCGATCAGCCGGTCGAGGTCGTTAGGCGTCGAAAGCCGATGGTCGCCGCTCTCGATCAGATCGAGCCGAACGTCGCCGCCGCGAAGGCGCTCGATCAGTTCGATCTGATGACGCCACGGCACCACGTCGTCCGCGCGGCCCTGAAGGATGTGAGTGGGCGCGGTGATGTCGATGGGGCCGTCCAGCAGCATCCAGCCCTTCGCCTCCTCAAACATGGCGCGGGTCAGGACATAGGCGCCTAGACCATCCTCGATCACCGTGGTCTCGCCGTCGCGCAGGATGGCCTGGCGTTCGTGGTCGGCCAGGCCCGGCCACATCAGCCGCTCGGTGAAGTCCTGCGCTGGATTGACCAGAACCAGACCGCGCACGCGCTCAGGCCGAACCAGCGCCAGCAGCAGGGCCACCCAGCCGCCCATGGACGATCCGACCGGGATCACCGGCCCCTCCAGACGGTCGATCAGGGCGATTGCGTCCTCGCGCCAGCGCCCGATCGTCGCCTGCCTCCAGTCGCCGGAAGAGGCGCCGTGCGCGAAGTGGTCATAGCGGACGAAGTTCCAGCCCCGTTCTCGCGCGGCCGCGTCCAGCGCCAGCGCCTTGGTCCCCTCCATGTCCGAGCGGAAGCCGCCGATCCACACGGCGGTCGGGCCTGAGCCCCCGACGGAGCGAAAGGCCAGCGTCTCGCCGTCGGGACGGATCAGGGTCTGGATCATGGGAAGGGGCTCGGCTTGAAAAACGGGGCTTTCGCGGCCATATTGGCCCATCGGGAGGAACGTGGCGATCCGCCACGCGCTCCGTCTCGTCAGAATACGCCTTCTCTGATCACATAAGGAAACGACGCCCATTCGCCGTCCCATGCAAGCGCCACCCGTGAAGGACGGGCCGCGTATGAACCAGGAAATCCGCTCGCCGCGCGTGCTGCTCATCGACCAGAACGGTGAAAAGCAGGGCGTGATGCCGACCTCCGCCGCGCTGGAAGCCGCCGAGGAAGCCGGGCTGGACCTGGTCGAGATCGTCGCCACGGCCGATCCGCCGGTGGCCAAGATCCTCGATTACGGCAAGTTCCGTTTCCAGGAGCAGAAGAAAAAGGCCGAGCAGCGCAAGCGCCAGAAGGTCGTCGAGCTGAAGGAGATCAAGCTGCGGCCGAACATCGACACCCACGACTATGAGGTGAAGACCAAGGCCATGCACCGCTTCTTCGAGGAAGGCGACAAGGTCAAGGTGACCCTGCGCTTCCGCGGTCGGGAGATGGCTCACCCGGAGCTGGGCATGAAACTGCTGAACAAGGTCCAGACGGATTTCGACGAAGTGGCCAAGGTCGAGTTCTCGCCCAAGATGGAAGGCCGCCAGATGATCATGATCCTGGCGCCGCGCTGAGGTTTCAGCACCGATGAAACGACGCCCCGGTCGGATGGCCGGGGCGTCTTGCGTTGAGGCCGTGCTTGGCGTAGAAGCCGCGCCTTCGCGTACCGAGCCGTCGGGCGAACAGGCATGCCTGGGCGGCTCTTAAACTCTGGAAGGTTCACCACCCAGCGGGCTCAAGGAGTCCAAAGGACGGCGGCCCTCCAACAAGGAGACTGAAATGCCGAAACTGAAGACGAAGTCGGGCGCCAAGAAGCGCTTCAAATTCACGGCGAGCGGCAAGGTGAAGGCCGGAGTCGCGGGCAAGCGTCACCGCTTGATCAGCCACAACTCCAAATACATCCGCCAGCGCCGCGGCACGGAGACCATGTCCGACGCCGACACCCGCAAGATCAAGTCCTACATGCCGTACGCCTGATCGGCGCACGCAGCTCGACTGATCTCACCGCAAAGAATTTGAAGGACTAAATCATGGCTCGCGTGAAACGGGGCGTCACGTCCCACGCCAAGCACAAAAAGGTACTGGAGCAGGCCAAGGGCTTCTCCGGCCGCCGCAAGAACACGATCCGCACGGCCAAGGCCGCCGTGGACCGCGCCGGTCAGTATGCGTACCGCGACCGCCGCACCAAGAAGCGCAACTTCCGCGCCCTGTGGATCCAGCGCATCAACGCCGCAGCGCGCCTGGAAGGCTTCACCTACAGCCAGTTCATCAACGGCCTGAACAAGGCCGGCATCGAACTGGACCGCAAGGTTCTGGCTTCGATCGCCGCCGACGCGACGGGCTTCAAGGCCGTGGCCGACAAGGTTCGCGCCGCGCTGGCGTAAAGCCGCCCGCCTGATCGATCGATCAACGCCCGCTCCGGTTCGCCGGGGCGGGCGTTTCGCTGTTGGGGTCAGGCCGCCTGAGCGACCAGGCCCGGAGTTGCGGCCTCGCTGAGCGTCAGGCGGATGGCGTTCAGAAGGGCGTCGGGCTGGATCGGCTTTTGCGCCACCCCGTTCATGCCCGCGGCGACGTAGATGGCCTCGTCCCGCTCGTCTGCGTTGGCGGTCAGGGCCAGAATCGGCGTGGCCGCCGCCGACCCCGGCAGGGCCCGTATGGCGCGCGTGGCCTGAACCCCGTCCATCACCGGCATCTTGATGTCCATCAGAATCAAGTCGAAGCGGCGCATGGACGCGGCCTCGACAGCCTGCCGGCCGTTCTCGGCCAACTCAAAGGTGCAGCCGAACATCTCCATCAGCTTGCCGGCGACAAAGCGGTTCGTCGCGTTATCGTCGGCGACCAGCACATGCAGCGTCTCGTGCGGCGTGGGTTCAGCCGCCGCGATCCGGGCCGGGCCGTCCGCTGCGGCGCAGGGCGCCAGCGACACCTGCACATGGAAACGCGCGCCGTCCTGCGGCGAGGTCTCCAGTCGGATCCGGCCGCGCATCTGCTCTGCGATCTGGCGACAGATCGCCAGCCCGAGGCCGGCGCCCGCGCCCTCGCGGCCGGCTTCGCCCGTGTTGAACGGCTCAAAGATGCGAGCTGCGGCCGCCGGCGACACGCCCGGCCCGCTGTCGTCCACAATGAGGTCCAGCGTCATGCGATCGCCGTCCTCGCGCGTGGCGACCGTGACGTGGACGCCGCCCGCGCGGGTGAACTTCAGGGCGTTGCCGATCAGGTTGTTGAGCACCTGCTTCAGGCGCATGCCGTCGGCCAGCGCCCAGGCGCCGGCCTCCAGGTGCGTCTCGATCCGCAGCTCGAGAGAGGACTCCTCCGCACGGGGCCGCCACAGGGCGTCGATATCGGCGGCGATCCGCTGCAGATCCGTGGGCGCCTCGTCCAGCACCACCATGCCGGCCGAGGCGCGAGACATGTCCAGGGCGTCGGTCAGGAGGCGCAGCAGGCTTTCGCCGGAGTCGATGATGGTGCGCACATAGGGGCGCATCTCCGCCTGCTCCAGTTGACGCTCCATCAGGGCCGCGACGCCCAGGACGCCGTTCAGGGGCGTGCGAATTTCGTGGCTCATCACCGCCAGGAACTCGGACTTGGCGCGGCTGGAGGCGCTGGCTTCGGCTTCCGCTGCGGCGAGGTCGCGCGCCAGGGCCGCCATGGCCTCGGCTCTGTGCCGGTGCAGGGCGGCCCCCGCCTGGATCACCTGAAGGGCCGAGCCCACCCCGACATAGAGCCCGCCCGACACCACGATGAAGCCGCTCAGCAGCGCGCCCAGTTCGGCCTGGTCATAGGTCTCGAAGAAGGCTTCGGCGCCAAGAGACGCCTCGGCCACCGGCGCGTTGCGGTCCATCAGGCTTTCCGCCGGGCGACGGGCGTAGAGGGCGCGCCCGAACTCGGCCGCCATGCGCAGGGTGAAGGCGTTGCGCTCGATCAATCCCAACGGCCGGTCGTCGTCGCCGACGACCGCGATCGCCATGGTGTTGGGTTCGTCGGTGAAACGGTCCAGGACGAGGGCGCAGGGCGTGGCGGGCGACACCGGCGCGATCCGCTCCACATAGTCCCCGATCAGCGGCATCCCGTCCCCCAAGATGGTCTTTAACGGGGCCGGTTTAGGTCCAGAAATTTAACGCCAGCTTTGCCGTAAATGAACCTTTCGCGGCGCCTTTGGGAAAACCCGTCCGTGTGCGGTGCAACTCGCCTCGCTCCCGCGAGTGCAAAGGGTGACGAACGGCGGTTCAGGCGCTAGACGATCCGCGCGATGTCACATCCTGATCCGGCCCTGGCCCAACTCGAACTCGAACTCATCAACGCCATCGGCTCGGCCGAAAGCGCGGCCGCCCTGGAAGAGGTGCGGGTGGGGGCGCTCGGCAAGAGCGGCTCGATCTCCGGCCTGTTGAAGGGCATGGGGGCGATGAGCCCGGACGAGCGGCGAGAACGCGGCCCCCAGCTGAATGGTCTGCGTGACAGGGTGTCCGCAGCCCTCGCGGCGCGCAAGAGCGAGCTGGAAGCGGCCGAGTTGGATGCGCGCCTTCTATCCGAGCACGTCGATCTGACATTGCCGTCGCGCCCGCGTCGCCGCGGTGCGGTGCACCCGACCATGCAGGTGATGGACGAGATGATCGCCATCTTCGCCGAGATGGGCTTCGCCGTGGCCGAAGGTCCCGACATCGAAGACGACTTCCACAACTTCACCGCCCTGAACTTCCCGCCCAAGCATCCGGCGCGGGAGATGCACGACACATTCTTTCTGAAGCCCGATCCGGAAACGGGCGAGCGCAAGGTGCTGAGGACCCACACCTCTCCGGTGCAGGTGCGCACCATGATGAGCCAGAAGCCGCCGATCCGCATCATCGCGCCCGGCCGCACCTTCCGGAAGGACTCGGACGCCACCCACACGCCGATGTTCCACCAGATCGAGGGTCTGGTGATCGACCGCGACATCCACATGGGGCATCTGAAGACCACGCTTCAGACCTTTATCGCCCGCTTCTTTGAGCTGGATGGCGTGGAGGCGCGGTTCCGCCCGCACCACTTCCCCTTCACAGAGCCGTCCGCCGAGATGGACATCCGCTGCGACCGTTCGGGCGGCAAGCTTGTCTTCAACACCGGCGACGATTGGCTTGAGATCCTGGGCTGCGGCATGGTGCACCCGAACGTGCTCAAGGCCTGCGGGCTCGATCCTGACGAATGGCAGGGCTTCGCCTTCGGCATGGGCGTCGATCGCCTGGCCATGCTGAAATACGGCGTCCCAGACCTGCGCTCCATGTTCGAAGCCGACACGCGCTGGCTGAAGCACTACGGCTTCTCCGCCTTCGCCTCGCCAAACCCGGCCTCTGGCCTCAGCTGATCCGGAGTTCGCTCACATGACCGATATGATGTCCGAGGCTTTTGGGCGCGAACTGGTGGCGCAGACCGAGTTCAACAAGCAGGGAGTGTGGCTGCCGCTCCTCGCAATGCACAGCCTGAACGCCGGTGAAGGCGTGGTGAGGGGCAAGACCTTCACCGAATGCGTCATCGAAGGGCCGGCGGTGGTCGCCGCCATGGTCGGCACAACCTTCGACGGCTGCAACATGGGCCTTGCCGAAGACGTCAACTCGCTTCTCTTCCAGCCCAAGGGGCCCAAGCTCATCGGCGTGATCGGGCTGCAGGATTGCCGCTTTGTCCGCTGCCGTTTCGTGCAGGTCGGCTTTACCGGCTCCCCCGAGTTTCTGACGGAACTGTCCGAGACCCTGCAGTCGGCCAGAAAGGCCTCCGGACAATGAATTATCAGCCGATCACCCGCTCGGTCCGCGTCGCCGGTAATCTGCACGCCGAGAGATTCGAGGATGTGGACGTCAATCTGTTCGAGCTCTACGCCGCCTGTGCGGAGCGCACCGGTCTGATCACGGGTCGCAACTTCGTCCGATGTCGCATCCAGGGACCCGCCATCATGCTGGTGTCCGCGGGCGTGACCTTTGACGGCTGCAACTTTGGCGACCGAGACGGCGACATGCGCAACCTGGTGCTGCGGCCGGCCGGACCGCGCGCCTTGGGCACTGTGCCCATGCGCGACTGCCGTTTCGAGGGCTGCGAGTTCTTCAACGTGGGCTTCACCGGATCGCATCAGGTGATCGACATGCTGTTGGCGGTCAGCGGAGAGCCGGCGCGATGAAGTTCACGCTTTCCTGGCTGAAGAACCACCTCGAGACCGGGGCGGACGTTCATCAGATCGCCGACGCCATGACCATGGCGGGGCTGGAGGTCGAGGAGGTCGTCGATCCGGCGGCGAAGCTGGCTCCGTTCACCGTGGCGCGGATCGTCTCGGCCGAGCGGCACCCCAACGCCGATCGCCTGCAGGTCTGCCAGGTCGAGACGGTCGACGGGATGAAGGAGATCGTCTGCGGCGCGCCGAATGCGCGCGCAGGGCTGGTCACCATCTACGCGCCGATCGGCGCCTATGTGCCGGGTCTGGGCGTGACGCTGGTCGAGAAGCCGGTGCGCGGCGTGGTGTCGAACGGCATGCTGTGCTCGGCCTCGGAGCTGGAGCTCGCGGACGAGAGCGACGGCATCCTGGAGCTGCCGGAGACGCTGCAGGTCGGCGCGCCCGCCGCCGGCGTGTTCGGCGCCGAGCCGGTGATCGACTTCGAGGTCACCCCGAACCGGCCCGACTGGCTCGGGGTGGCGGGCATCGCACGCGACCTGGCGGCCGCCGGCGCGGGCGTGCTGAAGACTTGGGAGATCGCGCCGGTGCGCGGCGGCTTCCCGTCGCCGATCGCGGTGCGCATCGAGGCGCCGGAACTCTGCCCCGTCTTCGCCGGGCGGCTGATCCGTGGCGTGAAGAACGGGCCGTCGCCCGAGTGGCTGCAGCGGCGGCTTGCGGCCATCGGCCTGCGGTCGATCAACCGGCTGGTCGATGTGACCAACCTGATCGCCTACGATCAGGCGCGGCCCCTGCACGTCTATGACGCGGGCAAGCTGGTCGGAACCGAGATCGTGGTGCGCGTCGGGCAGGTATCCGCCGGCGCCGAGCACATCGCGGCGGGCACGCATGAGCAGCTGATCGCGCTGGATGGCAAGACCTATTCGGTGTCCGAGGTCGACTGCGTCATCGCCGATGCGGGAGGTGAGCGTCCGATCGGCCTGGGCGGCGTCATGGGCGGGCTCAGCACGGGCTGTTCGGACGAGACTACCGATGTCTTCGTCGAAAGCGCCTGGTTCGAACCGATCGCCATCGCCCAGACGGGACGGGCGCACGGCATTCATTCGGATGCGCAGTATCGTTTCGCGCGCGGCGTTGATCCCGCCTCGGTGGTCCCGGGACTGGAGCTGGCGACCCGGCTGATCCTGGACCTGTGCGGCGGCGAGCCGTCGGAGATCACGGTCGCCGGCCAAGCCCCGGCGAGCCCGACGGGATTCGCCTTTGATCCGGCCCATGTCCGCCGTCTGTCGGGGCTGGACGTGTCCGAAGACCGGATCGCGGAAATCCTGCAGGCGCTCGGCTTTGCGATCCAGCGGGGTGCGTCGTGGACCGTCACGCCGCCGTCCTGGCGTCGCGACGTGGAAGGGCCGGCCGATCTGGTGGAGGAGGTCGCGCGGATCGAGGGCTTCGATCGCCTGCCGGAGACGCCGCTGCCCCCGGTCGCGCGGCCGGCCGGCGGAGTGCTCAGCCCCCGTCAGGCGCGGGTGCGGACCGCGCGGCGGGCGTTGGCGGCCCTTGGCTATTCCGAAGCGGTCACCTGGTCCTTCACCAAGCAGTCGACGGCGGCCCTGTTCGGCGGCGGCGACGCGCGTCTGGTGCTGGAGAATCCCATAGCGGCCGACCTCGACTGCATGCGGCCGTCGATCCTGCCGAACCTGATCGAGGCGGCGGCGCGCAACGCCGCACGCGGCCACGCCGATGCGGCCCTGTTCGAGATCGGGCCGATCTACATGGGCGACGGACCGGGCGACCAGCGCACCGTCATCGCCGGCCTCATCGCGCCGCATGCGGCTCGCCACTGGGGCGGGACAGGCGAGGATCCCCTGTTCGGCCTAAAGGGCGACCTGATGAACGTGCTGGAGGAGATCGGCGCGCCGGTCGCCGCGCTGCAGCTGGCGCAGGGGCAGAACCGCCCCTGGTGGCATCCGGGACGCTCGGCGCGTCTGCAACTCGGGCCCAAGACGGTGATGGCCGAGTTCGGCGCGCTGCATCCGGGCGTGCTGAAGAGCCTGGATGCGGACGGCCCGATGATGGCGTTCGAGATCGTGCTGGACGCCGTGCCGGAACCGCGCGGCAAGGCGGGAAAGACGCGCGGGGCGGCCGATCTCGCCAAGCTGACGCCGCTGACGCGCGACTTCGCCTTTGTGGTGGAGGAGGCCAAGCCGGCGGGCGATCTGGTCCGGGCTGCGGCCGGCGCCGACAAGACGCTGATCACCGAGGTTCGGGTGTTCGACGTTTATCGCGGCAAGGGCGTCGATGACGGCTTCAAGTCCGTGGCGCTGGAGGTGGTGATCCAGCCGCGCGAGGCGACGCTGACGGAGGCGGAGATCGAGGCGCTGAGCGCCCGCATCGTCGCCGCCGCCGAGAAGCAGGGCGCGCGGCTGCGGGCCTGAGGCTCGGCAGGCGGGGACAAGCGCCGCTCCGGTAAGGTGCGGTTAACCATCAGGCCGCAAGGCTGCCTCAAAGCCCGGCGACGGTCCGGCCCTCGCGGCCCCGCCATCGCCGGGCGCGTCTGCCGGAGCCCTGTTTCGCCCATGCATCGTCGTCAACTGATCCTGTCGGGTCTCGCCACCGCCGCCGGCGCTTCGTCCATGAGCGCCTGCGCCACCGCGCCGTCCGATCCGAACTATCCGATCGCCACCGACAACACCGCGCCGGCCTACACCTTTGAAGAGGTGGTCTCGGCCGGATCGCGCGAACTGGGCATCGCCGCCGAGGTCGTGGGCAGCGCGGTCGAGCGGATCTTCGCCGAACAGGGCGACCGCCCCACCGCCTATATCGCGGGCGAGGAGGGCGCAGGCGCCTTCGTGGTCGGTGCGCGCTACGGCCGCGGCGCCCTGCACATGAAGGAGATGTTCGCCCCGCAGGAGGTGTTCTGGCAGGGCGCTTCGGTGGGTTGGGACTGGGGCGGCAACGCCAGCCGGGTATTCACCCTGGTCTATAGCCTGTTCCACCCGGACATGATCTATCGCCGATTCCCCGGCGTCGAAGGCACCGCCTATCTGGTCGCGGGCCTGGGCGTGAACTACCAGCGTGCGGACGGCATCACCCTTGCGCCCATCCGCACCGGCGTCGGCCTGCGCCTCGGCGCCAATGTCGGCACCATGAGCTACAGCCGCCAGCGCAACCTGATCCCCTTCTAGGTCGCGGCGAAGGTCACGGCCTCGATCTTGTTGCCGTCCGGATCGCGCACAAAGGCGCCGTAGTAATTCGGGTCGTACCGGGCTCGCACGCCCGGCGCGCCCGCGTCGGTTCCGCCTTGCTCCAGCGCGGTGCGATAGAAGGCGTCCACCGTTGCGCGATCGCGCGCGACGAAGGCGACATGGGCGCCGTTCCCGACCGTCGCCTCTCCGCCGTCCGACGGCGTCTCCAGGCTGAACATGATCTCGCTGATCCCGTAATCGACAGCCGTGTCGCCGCTCTTGATGCAGCGCCAGCCGACCACCGCCAGCACGGGGTCGTAGAAGGCCTTGGCTCTCACGGCGTCCCGTGTGCCGAAGGAAACGTGATGGATCATCGTCCGGCTTCCTGCCCTGTTGTTGGGGAAGCGAGCAAGGCGGATCAGCGTTCCATGATCTCCTAAGCGAGGATCGCTTCCAGACCCTCTCGCCAGCTGGGATAGGCGGGGCGCCAGTCCAGTTCGGCCTTGGCGCGGGCGTTGGAGACTCGCTTGGAGTCCAGATAGAAGCGCCGCATCACCGGACCCACGCTGTCGTCCATCCAGTCCACCTCGGGCGGACAGGGCAGGCCGAGGCGTTCGGCCGCCCACTCCATCACCACGTCGGCGGGCGCGGGCTGGTCGTCGGTCAGGTTGTAGGCCGCGCCGGGATGCGGCCGGTCAATGGAGGCGAACAGGCCCGCGACCACGTCGTCCACGTGGATACGGTTGAAGATCTGTCCGGGCTTTCTGACCAGCCGGGCCGAGCCGTCGCGCAGCCGGTCGATGACGCTGCGGCCGGGACCATAGAAGCCTGGCAGTCGGAAGACCTGCACCGTCAGGCCCATGCCGCGCGCGCCATCCAGCCAGTCGCGTTCCGCGTTGACGCGGCGGGCGCCTTCCAGGCTGGCGGCGTTCAGCGGCCCGTCCTCGAACACCCAGCCGCCGGACCGATCTCCATAGACCGAAGTGGAGGAGACATAGCCGATCCAGTCGGGCCAGGCGTCTCCCGCGACCTCCGCCAGCACCCGCTGGGCCGGACAGCCGCGCGCGTCGGGCGGCGCGGTGACGAGAATGGCCGAATGTCGGGCCACGGCGCGGCCGAGCGCCTCTCGGTCTGCCGGATCCACGGCCTTGATCCCGTCGGCCTGAAGCATCGCTCGTCGCGCCGGATCACGTGACGTGGCGGTCGCCGCGCGGCCGCGCCGGATCGCCTCGAGCGCCGCCGCCCGCCCCAGATAGCCTCCTCCAAAGACCAGAAGCGAGGGGGCGGACGAGGCTTGCGGCATCAGAACTCCTGACCGTCAGGCGCTGAGGGCGGACCGGGGCTCGACATACGGCCGAGCTTGCTCGTGCTCCAGCGCCTCGGCGCGATCGGGGTTCCAGGCGGACACGCAGGGGATGCGCGACAGGTCGACCCGGTCGGCGTATCGACGGGCGTTCTCCGTCACGTCCTGCATCAACCCTTCGGCCAATGTGATCGGCTTCAGCCCCAGTTCGCGGAAGCCGTCGTTGGCGACGACCAGCTCGTTCTCGTCCGCTTCCTGCCGGGGGTTGGGAACATGGTGGACCTCGGCTCCCGTCAGGCGCGCGACGATGCCGGCGAGGTCGCGCACGCGGCGGCTTTCGGTCATCTGGTTCAGGATGCGCACGCGCTCGCCGCGCTTCGGCGGGTTCTCCAGCGCCAGCTCGACGCAACGCACCGTATCCTGGATGTGGATGAAGGCGCGCGTCTGACCGCCCGAACCGTGCACCGTCAGCGGATAACCCACCGCCGCCTGCATCAGAAAGCGGTTCAGCACCGTGCCGTAGTCGCCGTCATAGTCGAAGCGGTTGATCAGCCGCTCGTCCTGGCGGGTCTCCGCGGTCTGGGCGCCCCAGACGATGCCCTGGTGCAGGTCGGTGATCCGGAGCTTGTCGTTCCGGGCGTAGAACTGAAACAGCAGGGCGTCCTGCGTCTTGGTCATGTGGTAGATCGAGCCGGGGTTCGGCGGGAACAGTATCTCCTGCTCGGCCGGGCCGTTGTCGGTGTCCACCGTGACCTTCAGATAGCCTTCCGGAATGCGGAGGCCGGCGGTGCCGTAGCCATAGACACCCATGGTGCCCAGGTGCGCCAGGTGCACGTCCAGCCCGCTTTCGACAATGGCGGCGAGCAGGTGGTTGGTGGCGTTCAGGTTGTTGTCGACGGTGTAGAGCTTGTGGCGCGCCGACTTCATCGAATAGGGCGCGGCGCGCTGTTCGGCGAAGTGGACGATGCTGTCCGGACGCAGGTCGCGGACCAGGGCGACCAGCCGGTCGAACTCCTTTCCGACCGTCAGGTTGACGAAGCCGATGTCGCGGCCGGAAATCTCTTTCCAGGCCCGGATGCGCTCGCCCATGGTGCGGATGGGCGTCAGCGACTGGACTTCCAGCTCATTGTCGATGTTGCGGCGCGACAGATTGTCGACGATCGTCACGTCCCAGCCGCGCGCCGACAGGTGCAGGGCGGTGGGCCAGCCGCAGAAGCCGTCTCCGCCTAGAACGATCACACGCTTCATGGTGGCCTCCATGCTCATGGCGCCTGACTAGACCATGCGGGCGGCGCGGCAAAGGGCGGGCGGCGCGACCCCTCGCCTCAACCCCAGGGGCGGAAGTGCTTGGAAAGCTTGAGGCCCTGGCTCTGATAGTGGCTGCCGCTCTCGCCATAGAGGCGGCTGGGGCGCTCCGTCAGAGGCTCGTAAACCAGGCGCGCCACGATCTGCCCGTGCTCCAGGAGGAAGGGCGTGTCGTGGGTGCGAACCTCCAGCACGCCCTTGGAGCCCGCGCCGTGCGCCTCGTCCGTGCCGAAGCCGGGATCGAAGAAGCCGGCGTAGTGGACGCGGAACTCGCCCACGGAGGGATCGATCGGCGTCATCTCGGCGGCCTGATCGACGGGGATCTCCACATCGTCCGAGGAGGCCAGGATGTAGAACTCGCCCGGATCGAGCAGCAGCTCGCCGCGACGCAGGCTCAGCGGCTCCCAGAAGTCGCGCGGATCGTGGCCGTCGATGTGGTCGAGATCGACGACGCCGGCATGCCTGCGGCCGCGGAAGCCCACGACGTCGCCGCCCCGCAGGTCCACGCCCACGCTGCGGGTCTCCAGCTTGGGCGGCTCGCCGGCCTTGAGCCGCAGCTGATTCAGGCGGGTGCCGGGCCGCACCAGGATGGAAAAGGTCTGCGGCGCGATCTCCATATAGAGCGCGCCCTCATAGCCCTCGGCCACGTCGTCGAAGGATGCGCCCTGGTCGGTCAGCAGGCGCACGAACACATCGACCCGGCCGGTCGAGCTTTTCGGATTGGCGCGGGCGATCAGGCCCTTGGGCAGCTTCAGCCGCTCCTGCAGGCGCGCGATGTAGACGCAGCCCTTTTCCAGCACCACGCCCGCGTCCGTAACCTGGACGGCGTGCATGGCCACGTCGCGGATGCGATCCTCGACCTTGCGCCGGCCGGGCAGAAAGGAGGCGCGCACGCGCCAGGCCTGGTCCGACAGGCGAAGGTCCAGGCTGGCGGGCTGGACCTGATCGACGTCGAACGGCGTATCGGCAGCGATGGCGCCGCCGGCGATCAGGGCCTCGATGCCCTGGGCGGGCAGAATGCCGGGGCGGGTGGGGGAATAGGCGCTCATGTCGTCCTGTTCTGGGCCGAGGGAGCCCGTGCCGATCGATCCCGCACAGGCCACGCTTGCACCCGCCGCGTGGCGGGGCGAGCATATAGCCCATGCACGACGCCCCTGCCTATAGCGCCGAAACCAACGGCATTCTGGTCCGGGTTCGGCCGAGCTACCTGGCCGGTCAGTCCGATCCGGAGGGCGGACGCTGGGTCTGGGCCTATCAGGTGGAGGTGGTGAACCTGACGGGCGCGGCGGTGCAGCTGATGGCCCGGCGCTGGACCATCACCGACGGCCTGGGGCGCACCGAAGAGGTGCGCGGCCCGGGCGTGGTGGGCGAGCAGCCGAAGATCCAGCCCGGCGACGCGTACGCCTATGCGTCCGGCTGTCCCTTGAGCACGCCCACGGGCACGATGGTCGGGGCCTACTATTTCACCGATGCGGAAGGCCGTTCATTCGAGGCGGCGATACCGGCCTTCTCGCTGGATACGCCTGAGGCCAGACGCAGCCTCAACTAGAAAGGCCCCGCCGGCGATCGGCGAGGCCTTGTCCATTGCCGGGTGGTCGTGCGGTCAGATGTAGCGGCGCAGCGAGCGGGCCAGGTCGGACGCGCCGTCCTTGCCGCCGCGGCGGACCTGCGGCTGATAGGCGACGCGCGCGTGCTCGATGCAGTAGACGCCTTCTGAGGCGCGACGGCCGCAGAAGCTGAACTCGCGCGAGGACGGATCGCCGATCGGCCATTTGCACATGTGGGCGCCCAGCGTCAGCACCGTGGCGGTGCCTGGCAGGTCCGGGACCTGGGCGGGCGAAGGCGCGGCGACCGACTCGACGGGCTTCGGCGCCTGAACCACCTCAAGGCGACGAACGATCGGCGCCGAAGCGGCCTCTGCCACTGTTTCCACCACGGTGGACGCCGCGGTGCGTGGGCGGCTGGTGCGGAAGGCCGGGGCGGGGGCGCGCACCGGTTGCGACGGCGCGGCCCGACCCGACAGGCCGAGGCGGTGCACCTTGCCGATCACGGCGTTGCGGGTCACGCCGCCGCCCAGCTGCTTGGCGATCTGGCTGGCCGACTGACCCTCCAGCCACAGCTTCTTCAGCGCGCCTACGCGATCGTCGGTCCAGCCTGCGGTCATGCCACCCTCCGGCGTTCAGGATTCAATATGTAGTGGCTGGGGGCCCCTCCGGGCTCCAGACCTACAATCAGTTGTAAACCTCCTGTTAAGCGACGCAACATGTGCGAATCAGGCTGTCCACAGAAACCAGATATTGAATCGTTGTTCTGCGAGACCGCTCAGCCTTGCGGTAGCGAGCCGGCGGGCGCATCTGCGCGGCCATGAGCACGCCCGATCTCCTGTCCACGCGCCCGGCCGGGCTGCCGCAGCCCCGCCGTCATCCGGGGGTCAACTGGGTCGGGGTGATCACCCTCTATCAACGCGAGGTGCGCCGGTTCTGGAAGGTAGGCGCCCAGACGGTGGCCGCGCCGGTGGTGACGACCCTTCTTTACATGCTGGTGTTCGTGGTGGCGCTGCAGGGCGCGCGACCGCCGCTGCACGGCACGCCGTTCGCCGAGTTCGTGGCGCCCGGCCTGATCATGATGGCGATCCTGAACAACGCCTTCGCCAACTCGTCGTCCAGCCTGATCCAGGCCAAGATCATGGGCACGGCGACCGACTTCCTGACGCCGCCGCTCAGCCCGCTGGAGCTGACGCTGGGCTTCACCCTGGGCTCGGCCACGCGCGGCGTCCTGGTGGGTCTGGTCACGGCGATCTGCGTCCTGCCGTTCGCGCGCCTGGGCATGGCCAACATCCTGGCCATTATCTGGTTCGCCGTGGCCGCCAGCTTCATCATGGGCATGCTGGGCGTGCTGAGATC
>ERZ501011.248-NODE-248-length-16375-cov-6.526961_pt1 | contig 16375 bp, 14 predicted proteins | sample MGYA00248833_ERZ501011 | MGnify/ENA primary metagenome ERZ501011 (study PRJEB25958, sample SAMN03398530) | human skin metagenome | study: EMG produced TPA metagenomics assembly of the Human Skin Microbiome Metagenome (human skin metagenome) data set. | reverse complement strand
TCACGGCGACCGACTTCCTGACGCCGCCGCTCAGTCCGCTGGAACTGACGCTCGGTTTCACGCTGGGCTCGGCCACGCGCGGCGCCCTGGTGGGCCTGGTGACGGCGGTGTGCGTGCTGCCGTTCGCCCGGCTGGACGTCGCCAACATCCTGGCCATCATTTGGTTCGCCGTCGCCGCCAGCTTCATCATGGGCATGCTGGGCGTGCTGGCCGGCCTGTGGAGCGAGAAGTTCGACCACCTGTCGGCGGTGCAGAACTTCGTGGTCATGCCGATGACCTTTCTGTCGGGCGCCTTCTATCTGGTCGAGAACCTGCCGGAGCCCTTCGCCACGGTCAGCCACTTCAACCCGTTCTTCTATCTGATCGACGGCTTCCGTTACGGCTTCATCGGCCATGCGGAGAGCAACCTCGCGGTTGGCGTCGCGGGCAGCGCGGTGCTGATGGTCGTCATGGCCGCCGCCTGCTGGCTGGTGTTCCGCTCGGGCTGGCGGCTGAAGAGCTAGAATCCTCTCCAGCCGCCGGGCTGGTCAGGGATGTGAGCGGCCGCGATCGTCGGGATCGACGGCGCCGCCGGGGCCGGCATTGTTCTCAATGTCGCCTTCGACCGTGTTGTCGCCCTCGATCTCGTCGAGGCCTTCGCGGCGGTTCAGGCCCGAGGACTGGCCGATGCCCGGATTGGTTTCCAGATCGTCCGGCAGATCGGCCGGCTGATCGGCGGGGGAGGGGTGCTTGGACATGGGGCTCTCCTTCTTCTCTGCAGAAACTAACCGGAGGGGCGGCGCTGGGTTCCCCCATCCGGCGGTGTTGACTAAGCCGCCGCACGGTCCGAAAAGTCAGGCCTCATTGAAGTCCGGCTCCGTCGCGCCCGCGTCGGGGCCGTCTCGCTTTTGGAGGTGCAGGTCCCGTGTCCACGAACCATCTGATGGGTGTCTACAATCGCGCGCCGCTGGAGGTGGAGCGCGGGCGAGGCGCGCGCCTGTGGTCGACGGACGGGACCGAGTACCTGGATTGCGTCGCCGGCATCTCGACGAACGGCCTGGGTCATGCGCATCCGGTGTTGGTGCAGGCGGTCAAGGATCAGGCCGAAAAGCTGTGGCACGTGTCCAACATCTTCCGCATCCCGGGGCAGGAAGCCCTGGCGGACCAGCTGTGCGAATCCAGCTTCGCCGACGTGGTCTTCTTCACCAACTCGGGCACCGAGGCGGTCGAGTGCGCGCTGAAGACGGCGCGCAAGTATCACTCCGCCAACGGCCAGCCGGAGCGGATCGACATCTACGGTTTCGACGGCTCGTTCCACGGCCGCACCTATGGCGCGATCAACGCGGCGGCGAACCCCAGCTACACCGAGGGCTTCGGCCCGCCGATGCAGGGCTTTCACCAGCTGACGTGGGGTGACCGGGACGCGCTCGAGGCCGCCTTCGCCGCCCCGACCACCGCCGCGATCATCCTGGAGCCGGTTCAGGGCGAGGGCGGATGCCGCGCCACGCCGGAGGAAGACCTGCGCTGGATGCGCCAGATGGCCGACGAACATGGCGTGCTGCTGATCTTCGACGAGGTCCAGTGCGGCATGGGCCGGACCGGCAAGCTGTGGGCCCACGAGTGGGCCGGCATGGCGCCCGACATCATGGCGGTGGCCAAGGCGCTGGGCGGCGGCTTTCCCATCGGGGCCTGCCTCGCGTCGGCCAAGGCGGCCAAGGGCATGACCGTGGGCGTCCACGGCTCGACCTTCGGCGGCAATCCGCTGGCCATGGCCGTCGGTCAGGCGGCCCTGTCGACCATCAACACGCCCGAGACCCTGAACAATGTGGCCGAGATCGCCGGCTATCTGAAGCAGCAGCTGGCGGGCCTTCAGGAACGCTATCCCGACGTGATCATGGACGTGCGGGGCAAGGGCCTGCTGATCGGGGTCAAGCTGCACCCCAACAACCGCGAGTTCATGGCCCTGGCGCGCGACACGCAGCAACTGCTGGTGGCCGGCGGCGGCGACAACTGCGTGCGCCTCTTGCCGCCGCTGAACCTGACGTTGGAAGAGGCCCGCGAGGCGATCACGCGTTTCGAAGGCGCGTGCGCAGCGGCGCGCGAAAAGCTGGCGGCGTGATGGTCAGGCACTTCCTCGACATCCACCGGCTGGAAGCGTCCGAGCTGCGCGCCATCCTGGACGACGCCCATGCCCGCAAGCAGGCGCGCAGGGGTTGGCCGCAGGGCCGCGCCGACGCCGACGCCCCCGGGCGCGACCGTGTGCTGGCGATGATCTTCGAGAAGAACTCGACCCGCACCCGCTTCAGCTTCGACGCCGCCATCCGCCAGTTGGGCGGCTCCTCCATCATCGCCACCGCTTCGGACATGCAACTGGGCCGCGGCGAGCCGGTGGAGGACACCGCGCGGGTGCTGTCGCGCATGGTGGATGCGGTGATGATCCGCGCCAACGACCACGAGGACGTGGAGCGGTTCGCCCGCGTCGCGACCGTTCCCGTCATCAACGGCCTGACCGACCGCTCGCATCCGTGCCAGATCCTGGCCGATCTGCTGACGGTCGAGGAGCATCGCGGGCCGGTCGCCGGCCAGACGATCGCCTGGATCGGCGACGGCAACAATGTCTGCCACAGCTTCATGCACGCAGCCGCCAAGTTCGGCTTCCACCTGAACGTGGCCTGCCCCGCGGAATATCATCCGGACCTGCGCGACCTGGCCAAGGGCGGGGAGGCGGTCAGCCTGACCTCCGACCCGCGCGAGGCGGCGGAAGGCGCCGACGTGGTGGTCACGGACACCTGGGTGTCCATGGGCGACAAGGACTATGAGGCGCGGCTGCACGCCTTTGAGGCTTATCAGGTCGACGAGGCGCTGATGGACCTCGCTTCGCCGGACGCCGTCTTCCTGCACTGCCTGCCGGCCCACCGGGGCGAGGAGGTGACGGACGCCGTCATCGACGGCGCGCGCTCGCTGGTGTGGGACGAGGCGGAGAACCGCATCCACGCCCAGAAGGCGGTGCTGGCCTGGTGCTTCGGCGGCTGAATTGAAAAGGGGGCGGTCGCACGTGCGACCGCCCCTTTTTCTGGCGCTGGAGCTGCTTAGCCCAGGTTCACGTCCGACACGCCGCCGACATCCGGTTCGGTCTTGGTGACATTGGCCTTCAGAACCTTGAAGCCGAAGCCGAGGCCGCCTTCCTTGGTCACCCAGACGCGGCCGTCCTGCCCGTCGAAACGGACCAGGGTCAGGTGCGGATCGTCCTTGCCCTCCGGATACCAGGCGGCGACGACCGGGTTCCAGTATTTGTCAATTTTCGACCGATCCTGATCGATCGACAGCTGGCCGTGAATGCAGGCGTAAACCTCTTCATCCTCGGCCTGGTAGGTGAACATGCCCATCTGCCCGCCGCCGGCGACTTCCTTGGCGAAGTCGGTGTCGTCGCGGGAGAAGAACCAGATCGTGCCGGTCTCGGGCTCTCCATATCCCGTCATCGGCTGGGCGTGCTCGCCCGGCCGGTCGACGCGGAGCATGCCGGTGTTGGACTCCTTCAGGCTCTTCCAGAATTCGGTCTCGGCCTCTTGAGGGGTCAGGTCCTTGCCGGCCATGTTCGCATCTCCTGCGTCGTTCGTTGGAAGTGCACAGGCAAACCCCCGGCTGGGCGGTCGGGTTCCTCTCTCGAAGGGCGCCGGCTAGACCCAGGGCGCGCGTTCAGCGCCGAACAGCGTTGTCAGATGGATCAGCAGCAGCAGCGCCAGCGCCGCGCCGGCCAGCATGATGAACCGCCACGGGATCATGCGCGGTCCCTTGCGCGGATCGGGCGGCCTCGCGCCCCGCCATCCGGCCAGCAGCGTCAGCCCCAGCGATGCGGCGAGCAGGATCAGCGTCGTCGAGAGAGTCATCGCCGCAGGCGTGGCCGAGGATGCGCCGTTCGGCAAGAGCTCGAGTCTTTCCAGCAGGTTAATCTTCATCCCGCATTAACCATGTGGGCGTCACAACCCTGCGTTCGGGAGAGGCTGTCCACAGACGCGACAGGCCGCCTCCAGATATTGCGGTTAACGGCGCGTTTACACCCAGCATCTGGGCGGTTAGCGTTCGCTGAATGGGTCGGGAGGCGAATCAGTGAGCGCAGCGGCGGCGCCTTGGAGCGTAAAGGGCATTGACCCTAAGGCCCGCGAGATCGCCAAGGATCTGGCGCGGCGCTCGGGCATGACCTTGGGCGAGTGGCTGAACTCCATGATCATGGAGGACGGCGAGGAAGACGAGGCCTACGCCACCCTGCCGCGCCGCCCCCATGTCGCCGAAGTCTTCGAACGCCGCGGACGCTCCCGTCGGCTGGACGACGCCTATGACAGTTCCGACGAGCACTGGCTGCGGCTGAGCGCCTCTGTCGATGCGATCGCCTCGCGGCTCGAGGCGGCTGAGCGCCGGTCCACCGTGGCGATCCAGGGCGTGGATCAGGCCGTGGCCGGCCTGCTGCGCCGGCTGGAGGCCCAGGACAAGGCCGGCAAGGCCCAGGCCCTTCGCGCCGACGAACTCGCCGAAGAAGTGCGCGAGGGCCAGAAGCGCCTGCGCAAGTTCGAGCAGGAGCACGGTCCCCGCACGCTGGAAAGCTTCGGCAAGATCGAGACCTCCATCGGCGCTCTGGCCGGTCGTTTGTACGAGATCGAGGAACGGCAGCGCGGCGGAGTGAACGAGCTGCGCACGCGGATGGAGGCGGTGGAGAAGGCCGCCGCCCGCGCCCCGGCGGGGATGCTGAGCGCCGACGCGCTGGCCCAGGTCGGCCAGCGGCTCGACCAGGCCCAGGGCCGCACCACCGACGCCTTGCGGAACCTGGAACGCTCGTTCGCCGATCTGGACAAGCGCCTGCATGCGGCGGAGGCTCGGATCGAGCCGGAAGGCGCGCGCGAGGCGCTTCGCTTCGAAAAACTGGCCGAGACCCTGGCGCGCCAAGTTGAAAGCAATCGCGTCGAAATGATGCGCCGGCTGGAGGACACAAAGGCCGAGGACCGGATGGACCGCATCGAGCGGGCGCTGTCTTCCGTCGGCGAGCAGGTCAAGGCTTCGGAGGAGAAGTCCGCCGAAGGCATCGAGGCCATGGGCCGCGAAGTGGTGCGCATCGCCCAGAACCTGGGCGACCGGCTGACCCGGGCCGAAGGCGCATCGCCTGCGACCCAGATGGAGGCCATGGCCCGCGCCTTGGCCGAAAAGGTCGATGGCGACCTTGCCCACAAGACCGCGCAGCTGTCGTCGCGGATCGAAGCGGACATCGCTCGTCGCCTCGCCAAGGCCGAGGCGGATTTCGCCGGCAAGTCCGCCCACATCGACGGCCAGTTCTCACGCCAGGCCGAGCGTATCGAGCAGCGCCTGACGGCCGCCGACGATCGCCACGCCGTGGCGCTTGAGCGCCTGGGCGACGAGATCACCCGCATCTCCGAACGGCTGTCGGAGCGCATCGCCCAGACCGAGCGTCGCTCGCAGCAGGCGCTGGACGACATCGGTCAGCGCCTGGCCGAAAGCTCCACCCGGATCGAGCAGCGCTACGATCGCGCCTCGGGCGAACTGGCCGAGCGCATGCGGCTGAGCGAGGAGCGCACCGCCCGCCTTCTGGCCGAAGCCCGCGAAAGCATCGATCAGCGGGCGCCGACGCCGACAGCCGCTGCGGCTCCGGTCGCCGCCGCCGCTCCCGTCGCTGTCCGGGACATGCCGCTCGAGGCCGAAGACCTCTCCCCTGAGACGGCGCCCGACACGGCCCAGGCCGACTGGCGCGCCGCCGCCTTTCCCGACGCCTCGTTTGACGCCGACGACGACTGGGGCGATCTGCACGCCGAGGCCGAGCCGGCGCCCGAGCTCGATCAGGACGCGGCGCCGACCCCGGCCGGACCCTTCGGCGCAACAAGCTTCGCCTCTTTCGGCGGGGCCGATGTTTCCGACGCGCTTGACGCCACGGCCGAGGCGCAAGCCGCCCCCCTCGCACCCGCCCGGTCCGAAGCCCGACCCGCCGTTCAGACCCTCGACGATGTCGAGGACGACTTCTCGGCCGACACCGACTTCGTGGATCCCCGTCGTCTTCGCGCCAGCATGAGCGCCGCCGCCGCCGAAGGCCGCGCCGCCTCCACCCGCACCACCATCGACGCCGCCCGCGCCGCCATGACGCCGGCGGTCGCGGAGCCGCCCGCCCGCAAGGGCTTCGGCCTGAACCTCCGGCGCGGCGGCAAGTCCAAGCTGCAGGAGCGGCTGGATAAGCAGGCGGCGCAGGATGGATCAACCGCCAAGAAGGCCTTGCTGGCGTCGGTGACGGCGGTGGCGGTGACCGGGGGCCTGTTCGGGCTGAACGGCCTGGCGGAGGACAATGGCTTGAGCTTCGGCCTGTCTCGACCGGGCGACGGACCGTCGGCGAACGCGGCGGCTCCGCTTGCGGCCGTGGCTCTGACGCCGACGGGCGCAGTTTCTCCAGCGAACGCGGGTCGCGGCGCCGAGGTTTATGCGCGCGCCGTTGAGCAGTTGGACGCCGATGATCCGGCTGGCGTCGAGACGCTGCGGGCCGCGGCGAACCTGGGCGACACCTCGGCGCAACTGCATCTGGCCGGCCTCTACCAGGCCGGAGAGCGCGGCGTGGACGTCGATCTGGCCGAGAGTCGGCGCTGGGCGCGCCGCGCGGCCGAGGGCGGCGATCCCAAGGGCATGCACGCCTACGCCATGTATCTGTACGACGGCGTGGGTGGCGGGCAGAACCGGGCGGAGGCGCTGAAGTGGCTGACGCGCGCCGCCGAGCGCGGTCTCACCGACAGCCAGTACAACGTCGCCCGTCTTTACGAGAACGGCGCGCAGGGGTTGGCTCCGAACACCAGCCAGGCGTTGACCTGGTACGCCATCGCGGCTCGCTCCGGCGACGCCGAGGCGCGCGCGGCCTATGACCGGCTGAACGCTTCCGCCAGTCCCGCCGCGCGCCAGATCGCGCGCCGGGCCGCCGACAGTTTCCAGGCCGCGGACGCCGCCGGCTGATCGCACGGCGGCGGGTGGCGGGGCGGCGCTCGGACCGCTAGACAGGGTCCGTTCGCCGTTCGGCGGTGTTCGCTTCCGCTCCAGCCGAAGGCGCGCGCTTTGGATATCTACCTGCCGATCGCCGAGGTTTCGGTGAACTGGCCGCTCCTGGTGATCCTGGGGGCGGTGGTCGGCTTCGTGTCCGGGCTGTTCGGCATCGGCGGCGGCTTCCTGATGGCGCCGATCCTGGTCTTCTTCGGCATCCCGCCCACGGTGGCGGTGGCCAGCCAGGCCAGCCACGTGGTCGCCTCCTCCACCTCCGGCGTGATCCGCTATTCGGGCCAGGGCGCGGTGGACTACCGGATCGGCGGCGTCATGGCCGCGGGCGGCGCGACGGGCGCTCTCTTGGGCGTGGAGCTGTTCCGCTATCTGCGCCTGCTGGGTCAGGCTGACCTGGTGGTGGCGATCTCCTATCTGCTGTTCCTGGGCGTGATCGGTTCGCTGATGCTGCGCGAAAGCCTGACGGAGATCATCCGCAGGCGACGCGGAATCACCGCGCCGCGCAAGGAGCGTCGCCGCCCCTTGTGGCTGTATGGCCTGCCCCTGCGGATGAAGTTTCCTCGCTCGGGCCTCTACATCAGCGCCATTCCGCCGTTCGGCCTGGGCGTGTTGGCGGGCGTGCTGTCCGCCATCATGGGGGTGGGCGGGGGCTTCATCCTGGTGCCGGCCATGCTCTATGTGCTGCGCATGCGTGCGGGCGTGGTGGTGGGCACCAGCCTGTTCCAGATCATCATCACCACCGCCATAACCACCGTGCTCCAGGCCGGCCGCAACCAGACCGTGGACATCGTGCTGGCCACCATTCTGCTCCTGGGCGGCGTGGTGGGCGCGCAGGCGGGCGCGCGCTTCTCCGGCCGGTTCCGCGCGGAGGAGCTGCGCGCCCTGCTGGGCCTGATCGTGCTGCTGGTCGGACTGCAGATGGGCCTCGGCCTGTTCGTGGAGCCGTCGGACGTGTTCCTGTTCGCGCCGGGGGTGTCGGACTGATGATGCAGGCCTTGCCGCCCCCGGTTGTCGAGGCGCCGCCGCCCGAGCGCTCGGTCGCCACCACCGAGGACCTGCGCGTGGCCGCCGCCCTCACTGAGGCGCGCGTGCATGTGGACTCCGGTTTCCGCGGCGCCTCGATCGTTCTCTACGGAGCGGTGTTCAACCCCAGCGACCGACCGGCGGACGTGGTGGTGGTGGTGCGCGGGCCCGACGCGCCGGTGCGCCTTGTCCGAAAGGTCCGCACCCTGGGCGTGTGGCTGAACAGCCGGCCGGTGCTGTTCGAAGGGGCGCCCGGATTCTACATGACGGCCTCGACGCGGCCCCTGTCGGACATCGCCGACTTCGGCCAGCTCCGCCGACTGGGCGTCGGCGTCGACCATCTGCGCATTCAGGCGCCGGAGGAAAGCCGCACCGTAACCCGCTATGGGGTGCGCGACGTGGTGGTCAGCCGCCTGGGCGAGGACTACCTCGAGTGGCGCCGCGCCGTGATCCGCCTGCGCGAGGCGGCGGCCCTCTACAACACCGATCCCGAGGGCGTCAGCTTCGTCGATCGGGGCCTGTTCCGCGCCGAGGTCGAACTGCCGGCCAAGGCGCCGGTCGGCCGCTATCACGCCGAGGTCTGGCTGTTCCAGGACGGGGAGCCGGCGTCGGTCTCCAACCTGACCCTGACCGTCGAGAAGGTGGGGCTGGAGCGCGACATCTACGACTTCGCCCACCGCCAGCCCTGGACCTACGGCGTCCTCTGCGTCCTCCTCGCCGCCCTGACCGGCTACGGCGCTTCGCGCGTGTTCAGCCGCAGGAGCTGAAGCCCAATTCGGCCCTGAGATCGGCGGCGCTCATGCCGCCTGAGCGCAGCTCGGCCAAGGTGACTGAGCGGTCGCGCTTGGCGTAGCGGCGGCCAGAGGCGTCGGTCAGCAGGGGGTGGTGGCGGTAGCGGGGCTCGGGCCAGCCCATAAGGGTCTGGATCAGGCGCTGGATGTGCGTGGCCTCGAACAGGTCCTGGCCGCGGACGATGTCGGTGACGCCTTGCAGGGCGTCGTCGTGCGTGACCGCCAGGTGGTAGGCGACCCCGGTGTCCTTGCGGCCCAGCACGACGTCGCCGGCGGTCTCCGGCCGGGCGGGGATGCGGCCGGTCTCTCCATTCGGTCCTGCGCCCTCTTCGATAAAGGACAAGTCGCGCCAGGCGTCCTCGCCGATAACGGCGCGGGCGCGCTCAAGCGACAGCCGCCAAGCGAAGGGGCGGCCTTCTCCCAGCAGGCGGGTCTCCTCGTCGGCGGCGTGCGGACCCGGACGAACGGCCTCCACCCTTCCGTGCGGCGCGTCGCCGATCGTGTCGAGTATCTCCTTGCGGGTGCGAAAGCAGCGGTAAAGCAGACCGCGGCGTTCGAGGTGGGACAGCGCGCGGGCGTAGTCGTCGAGGTGCTCCGATTGGCGGCGCACCGACTCGTCCCAATCGATCCCGAGCCAGCGGAGGTCCTCCAGGATGGCGGCTTCGTACTCGGGCCGGCAGCGGGTCGGGTCGATGTCCTCGATGCGCAGCAGAAAGCGTCCGCCGGCTTCGCGCGCGGCGCGCCAGGCGGTGAGGGCGGAAAAGGCGTGGCCCTTGTGCAGCCGGCCGGTAGGGGAAGGGGCGAAACGGGTGGTCAGCATCGGCCGCGATTTTAGCGGCTGCGGCGTTTGCACGCGATGGGCGGGGGCTTGGAACGTCGTGATGCCTGTGCTCGTTTGCGGCCGAGCATTCCTTTTCGGGAGACTAGCCATGCGCCTGATCGCCGCCGCCGCCTCGACCTCGCTGATCGTTTTGGCCGCCGCCTGCGGGGCGAGCGGAGAGACGGCGGGTCAGTCCGATGCGGGCGCCGAGCGGCGTGGCGCGCCGTCGGAGACGCGGGCGGCCAATGCGCCGGATCAGCGCCCCGCTTTCGAGTGGCAAACCCGCGCGCCCGCTGTGCGCACGGAACAAGCGCTGATTCATCGAGTGGTCGCCTCCGGCCTCGAGCATCCTTGGGGGCTGGCGATGATGCCGGACGGCCGCTGGCTGGTGACGGAAAAGCCCGGCCGGCTGCGGATCGTCACGGGCGAGGGGCAGATCAGCGAGCCGGTGCAGGGCCTGCCGCGTGTCGATGCACGCGGCCAGGGCGGTCTGCTGGACGTCGTGATCAGCCCGGATTTCGCCCGCGACCGCATGATCTACTGGAGCTATGCCGAACCGCGCGAGGGCGGCAACGCCACCTCGGTGGCGCGCGGTCGGCTGTCGGACGACGGCGCGCGCGTCGAAAACGTCCAGGTGATCTTCCGCGCCCAGCCGACCTATGACGGCGACAAGCATTTCGGCTCGGCCTTGGCGTTCGACCAGCAGGGTCATCTGTTCATCACCCTGGGCGAGCGTTCGGACAAGCCGATGCGGCCGCAGGCGCAGGACCTGAACTCGCACATGGGCAAGACCATCCGCATCAATGCGGACGGGACCATCCCTCAGGACAACCCCTTCGTCGGGCGCGAGGGCGCGCGGCCGGAGATCTTCAGCTACGGCCACCGCAACGTGCAGGGCGTGGCGGTGCAGCCGAACGGCGCGGTCTGGACCATCGAGCACGGCACTCGCGGCGGCGACGAAATCAACCTGGAGAAGCCGGGCGCCAACTACGGCTGGCCCGAGGTTTCGTATGGCATCGAATACAACGGCCAGCCCGGCCCCTGGGTCACGGCGCGCGAGGGCACGGAGCAGCCGGTCTACTACTGGGATCCGGTGATCGCGCCGGGCGGCGCCGTCTTCTATCAGGGCGCCATGTTCCCCGGCTGGGACGGCGACCTGCTGGTGGCGGGCCTGCGGGACAAGCAACTGGCGCGGCTGGTGATCGAGAACGATCGGGTCGTGGGTGAAGAGCGGCTGCTTACCGACTTGGGCGAGCGCGTTCGCGACGTGGCGGTTGCGCCCGACGGCGCGGTGTGGGTCATTACCGACGAAGACGACGGCAAGCTGGTTCGACTGTCGGTCGCCTCCTGACGCTGGATCGCGTTTCGGCGCCGGTGCGTTAGGTCTGAACACTGGAGGTCGTCATCATGAAATCCACGATCCGCTCGGCGCTTGTGATCGCCGGTCTGGCGACGCTGGCGGCCTGCACCAGCACCGGCGGTCCCAGCCGCTATCAGGCCGAACTGGACAGGCTCGACGCGGACTGCCGCGCTCGCGACGGTATTCTGCAGCCGACGGGTTCGCAGTCCGCCAATCCGGCGCGCGACTATGTGTGCCGCATCACCGGCGGAGCCAGCCGCCTGACGGATCGCTGATCAGTCGGCGCATCCGATCACGCGCCTTCTTACTTGACGTTGACGTAAACGTAGGGTTCTTGGCGGCCAGGTTTCGACTCCGGACCCTCGCCTTCGCCCTGCGGCGACAGGAGAGGCAGACAAGGAAAGACGCACCATGGCTGACGCCTACATCTACGACGCCGTTCGCACGCCACGCGGCAAGGGCAAGAAAGACGGCTCCCTGCACGAGATCACCGGCCTGTCGCTGGCGACCCAGGTGCTGGATGCCCTGCGCGACCGCAATCAGCTGGACACCTCCAAGGTTGACGACGTGGTGCTGGGCTGCGTGACGCCGGTGGGCGAGCTGGGCGCCGACATCGCGCGCACCGCGGTCCTAGCGGCCGGTTGGTCGCAGGAAACGGCGGGCGTGCAGATCAACCGCTTCTGCGCCTCGGGGCTCGAGGCGGTGAACATGGCCGCAGCCAAGGTCAAGGCGGGGGAGGCGGACTTCGCCGTTGGCGGCGGCGTCGAGGTGATGAGCCGCGTGCCGATGGGCTCGGACATGGGCGCCTGGCCGACCGATCCGTCGTCGGCCTTTCCGACCTATTTCGTGCCGCAGGGCGTCTCGGCCGACATGATCGCCACCAAGTACGGCTTCAGCCGCGACGACGTGGACGCCTACGCCGTCGAAAGTCACAAGCGTTCGGCCAAGTCTTGGGCTGAGGGCCGCTTCAGCAAGTCGGTGGTGCCGGTCAAGGATCAGCTGGGCCTGGTGCGCCTGGACCGGGACGAGACCATTCGTCCGAACACGGACATGCAGACGCTGGGCGGCCTGAACCCCTCCTTCGCCATGATGGGCGAGATGGCGTTCGACGCCGTGATCAACCAGCGCTACCCCGAGGTGGAGCGGGTCAAGCACGTCCATACGCCAGGCAACAGTTCGGGCATCGTCGACGGCGCGGCGGGTGTGCTGATCGGCTCACTGGAGGCCGGACAGGCGCTGGGCCTGAAGCCGCGCGCCCGCATCAAGGGCGCGGCCTCGATCGGGTCTGAGCCTTCCATCATGCTGACCGGGCCCGAGTATGTGTCCCGGAAGCTGCTGAACCGCCTCGGCATGACCACCGCCGACATCGACCTGTGGGAGCTGAACGAGGCCTTCGCGGCGGTGGTGCTGCGCTACATGCAGGCGATGGACATCCCGCACGACAAGATCAACGTCTGCGGCGGCGCCATCGCCATGGGTCACCCGCTGGGCGCCACCGGCGCCATGATCACCTCGGTGGTGCTGGACGAACTGGAGCGTTCGGACAAGTCGACCGCGCTGGTGACCCTGTGCATCGGCGGCGGCATGGGCACCGCCACCGTCATCGAACGCGTCTGATTTCGGAGATCATCATCATGGAAAACTTCAAGATCGACGTTGACGCCGACGGCATCGCGCTTGTCACCTTTGACGTGGCCGGCCGCTCGATGAACACCCTGACCGGCCAGGTCATGGACGAGATCCCGCAGGTCGTTGAGCGCATCAAGACCGACGACGCCATCAAGGGCGCGGTGCTGACCAGCGGCAAGCAGAGCGGCTTCTGCGCGGGCGCCGATCTCGGCGACATGGCCTCGGGCATGCTGTCGGGCGCGGGCGACCTTCAGGCGGCGTTCGACGCGGGGTGGAAGCTAAACGGCGCGCTGCGGGCGCTGGAAACCTGCGGCAAGCCGGTTGCGGCCGCCATCAACGGCCTGGCGCTGGGCGGCGGACTGGAGCTGACGCTGGCCTGTCACTATCGCGTGGTCGAAAACGACAACAAGATTCAACTCGGCCTGCCCGAGATCAAGGTCGGCCTGTTCCCCGGCGGCGGCGGCACCCAACGTTTGACGCGCCTGATCGGCGTGCAGGCCGCGCTGATGCAGATGAGCGAAGGCAAGTCGTGGCGCCCGAACGACGCGAAGGGCGCGGGCGTGGTGCACGAGGTGGTCGAGAAGGGCCAGGCGGTCGAGGCCGCCAAGGCTTGGATCAAGAACGGCGGCAAGGCCCAGCAGCCCTGGGACGACAAGTCGTTCAAGCTGCCCGGCGGCGGCCCCTACCATCCGGCCGGCATCCAGAATTTCATGGTCGGCAACGCCATGCTGCGCAAACAGTCCTACGGCAACTATCCGGCCGTGCTGAACCTGATGAAGGCGGTCTACGAAGGCCTGCAGGTGCCGATCGACGCGGGGCTGCGGATCGAGACGCGCTACTTCATCAAGACGCTGATGACGCCGCAGGCGCAGGCCATGATCCGCTCGCTGTTCCTGTCCAAGCAGGAGCTGGACAAGGGCGCGGTGCGCCCGGCCGGCGTCGACAAGTCCGATCCCAAGAAGGTCGCGGTGCTGGGCGCCGGCATGATGGGCGCGGGCATCGCCTATGTGCAGGCCATGGCCGGCATCGAGACGGTGCTGATCGACCAGACGCAGGAAGCCGCCGACAAGGGCAAGCAGCACGTCGCCGACCTGCTGAAGAAGCGCCTGTCGCGCGGCCAGATGACCCAGGACAAGCACGACGCCACCCTGGCCCTGGTCACCGCCACCACCGACTACGACCTGATCAAGGGCTCGGACCTGGTGGTCGAGGCGGTGTTCGAAAGCCGCGAGATCAAGGCGGACGTCACCAAGCGGGCCGAGGCCCAGCTGGCCGAAGGCGCCGTGTTCGGCTCCAACACCTCGACCCTGCCGATCACGGGCCTGGCCGAAGCCAGCGTGCGGCCTGCGGACTTCATCGGCATCCACTTCTTCTCGCCGGTCGACAAGATGATGCTGGTTGAGATCATCATGGGCGAAAAGACGGGTGACGCGGCGCTGGCCAAGGCGATCGACTACGTCCTGAAGATCAAGAAGACGCCGATCGTGGTCAACGACTCCAGGGGCTTCTACACCTCGCGCTGCTTCTCGACCTTCCTGATGGAAGGCATGGCGATGCTGGAGGAAGGCTACGGCCCCGCGCTGATCGACAACGTCGGCCGCATGACCGGCATGCCGCGCGGGCCGCTGGAGATGCACGACGACGTGGCGCTGGACCTGTCCTACAAGATCGCCAAGCAGACGCGCGAAGATCTGGGCGACAAGTACGTGCCCAACGAAGGCGAGCAGATCGTCGCCACCATGGTCGAGGGCGGACGGTTCGGCCGCAAGAACGGCAAGGGCTTCTACGACTACGATCAGAAGCCCAAGACGCTGTGGGCGGGTCTTGGGGAACTGGCGCCGACCACCAAGGGCATCGACCAGCCGGAAGGCGCCTCGGCCTTTGCCCAGATCGACGAGCTGAAGACCCGGCTGCTGTACCGCCAGGCTGTTGAAGTGGCGCGGTGCTGGGAAGAGGGCGTGATCGACGACCCGCGCGAGGCCGACCTCGGCGCCATCCTGGGCTGGGGCTTTGCGCCCTGGACCGGCGGCCCGGTCAGCTTCATCGACGGCATCGGCTTGGCCAGGTTCGTCGAGACGGCAGATCGTCTGGCGGAGACCTACGGCGACCGCTTCAGGGTCCCGCAGCTGCTGCGCGACATGGCGGCGAAGGACGAGACCTTCTACGGCCGCTTCGCGCCGGAGACCAAGGCCGCGGCCTGATTAAGGTCCGCCGGCGTAGGGAAAAGGCCGGGAGCGATCCCGGCCTTTTTCAATTCAGATGATGTCCAGCGGCGTCGCCTTGGTCGGCGGCGGGAAGGCGCGGTCCAACCGGTCCAGATCCTCGGCGTCGAAGCGGATCTCCAGCGCCTCGGCGTTGGCCTCGACATGTTCTACCGTGCTGGCCTTCGGGATGGCGATAACCCCGTCCTGACGCAGCACGGCGGCCAACGCCACCTGCGCCGGAGAGGCGTCATGGCGATCGGCGATGTCGGTGATCAGCGGATGCTCGAGCAGTCCTCCGCGCCCGAGCGGGGAATAGGCCATCATCGGCATGTCGCGCGCCTGCATCCACGGCAGCAGGTCGAACTCCACGCCGCGCGAACCGAGATTGTAGAGCAGCTGGTTCGCCGCGCAGTCGGCGCCGCCGTCAATATCGACCAGCCGCTCCATGGCGCGAAGATCCAGGTTGGACACGCCCCAGCGCGCGATCATGCCCTCGTCCACCAGCTCCTGAAAGGCGTCCACCGTCTCTTCCAATGGGACGCGGCCTTCCCAATGCAGCAGATAGAGATCGATCCGGTCCACGCCCAGCCGCTCCAGCGACTTCTCGCAGGCCAGCATCATCTTCATCTCGGAGGCGTTCTCCGGCCGCACCTTGGAGACCAGGAAGACCTCGTCGCGCCGGCCCGCGATCACCTCGCCCACCAGCCGTTCGGACCGCCCGTCGCCGTACAGCTCGGCGGTGTCGATCACCGTGAGGCCCAGGTCGATGCCGCGCGCCAGCGCCGCCTGCTCCTCGTCTCGCCGGGCGGGATCGTCGCCGATCTCCCAGGTGCCCTGGCCAAGAACCGGAACGGTCGTGCCGTCGGAGAAGGTGACGAGGCGGGTCATGCAGTCATCAATGCGTGGGATCGCCAAAAGGATCGCGATGTGAGCGTTAGCTCAAGGTCAGGCTGTCGGCCTCTGCGGGATACAGCGTCGTCAGCGTCTGCTTCACCTGCGCAAAGGCGGCCATGATGTGGTAGAACGAACTGGCCGGTGCGGCCTCATCGATGAAGTCGCCGTTGGCCAGACACTTGTCGCGCCACAGTCCCTGCGGCGTCAGATAACGCCAGACTGCGCGCTGCGCCCGCGCCGCGTCCTGAAGGAAGAGCTCGCGCTCTGCGCCCTGACTCTCCTCCGCAAGGATCAGCGCGGCCTTCAGCCACTCGGTTTGGGGCCACAGGCGAGCGCGGCGGCTGCGGAACGACCCATCGGCGTTCAGGGCGTCGACCACGATCCGGCGCTGAGGCTCCACGCCCTTCAATCCGAATGCATAGAGGCGCCGGGCGGCCGCCAAGGCCTCTGCATCTGAGCGGAGGCGCGCATAACGCGCGAGCACCCAGGCCCACTCAAACTGATGCCCCGGCTCCACCAACGAACCGTCCTCGCCCAACGCTGGCGTCCAGTCGGCCTCGAAGAACTCGCGCAGGAAGCCCTCGTCCGCGTCGATGAACCGTGTCAGGGCAAGGCGGGCGATCCGGTCGGACAGGCCGCGCCAGTC
>ERZ501011.247-NODE-247-length-16395-cov-7.858201_pt1 | contig 16395 bp, 19 predicted proteins | sample MGYA00248833_ERZ501011 | MGnify/ENA primary metagenome ERZ501011 (study PRJEB25958, sample SAMN03398530) | human skin metagenome | study: EMG produced TPA metagenomics assembly of the Human Skin Microbiome Metagenome (human skin metagenome) data set. | reverse complement strand
TGGGCGAGGGCGTGGAAAAGGTCGAAGGACCGGACTTCGCCTCGGAAGTCGCCTCCATGATGGGCGGCCAGTAAGGTCCAGATCCTCCCCATCGCCGATGGGGAGGTGAGTCCGTGGTCAGCCCATCGCCTGACCGACGCCCGAGCCGCCGCCCGGCGCGCGGGCGATGTCGAGCAGCTTGAGGCGGAACACCAGAACGGCGTTGGGCGGGATCTTGCCGCCGCCGCCCGCCTCGCCGTAACCCAGCTCGGGGGGGAGGTAGAGCAGCCATTCGTCGCCGACCTTCATCTTCTGCAAGGCTTCGGTCCAGCCGGGCACCACCGTCTCGGGCGTGAACACCGCAGGCGTGCCGCGCGCGAACGACGAGTCGAACACCGAGCCGTCGGTCAGCGTGCCTTCGTAATCGACCTTGACCAGGTCGTTGCGGTCCGGGCTCTCGCCGCCGGGCGGACCCGACTGGATCACCTTGTACTGCAGACCCGAGGGCAGGGTCTGGACGCCCTCGGCCTTGGCGTTCTCGGCCATGAAGGCGGCGGCCTCGGCCTTGCCGGCGTTGGGATCGGCGGGGGCGGCGGCCGGCCCGCAGGCGGCCAGCAGGAGAGAGGCGGCCAGCGCGCCCTTAACCCATGCGGAGTTCATATCCACGATCCTTCAGCGCCGCCCCGATCTCGTCGGCGTGGGCGCTATCGCGCGTTTCGACCATGATGTCGAACTCGGCGCCCTTGGCCGGCACGTCCAGCGCCAGGCGGTTGTGGACCACGTCGATGATGTTGCCGCCCAGGCCCCCGATCACCGCCGCCATGGCCGACAGCATGCCCGGCCGGTCGTCGCCCAGGATGCGATAGACGATCATGCGCCGCTCGCGCACCATCTCCCGGTTCAGCACCACCGCCAGCATGCGCGCGTCGATGTTGCCGCCGGTCAGGACCAGGCCGACGGGTATGCCGGCGAAGCGATCCGGGTTGGCGAGCATGGCGGCCAGGCCGCCGGCGCCCGCGCCCTCGACCACCGTCTTCTCGTGGGTGACCAAAAGGGAGACGCCGCGCTCGAAGTCCGCCTCCTCGCAGACGAAGACGTCGTCGATGAGCCGGTCGGACAGGCCGAAGGGGATTTCGCCCACGGCCTTGATGGCGATGCCCTCGGCGATGGTCTGGCCGGTGCATTTCGGCGGCTGGCCCGCTCTGCGCGCGGTGAAGGACGGATAGCGCGCGGCCTCGACGCCGAAGACCTTGATGTCCGGCTTCATGGCCTTGGCGGCGATGGCGCTGCCGGCGATCAGGCCGCCGCCGCCGATCGGAATCAACAGGGCGTCGAGGTCGGGCGCGTCCTCCATGAACTCCAGCCCGCAGACGCCCTGGCCGGCCACGATGCCCTCGTCGTCGAAGGCGGAGACGAAGACAAAGCCCCTTTCAGCCTCCAGCCGCTTGGCCTCTTCGGTGGCGCCCGAGAAGTCCAGGCCGTGGATCACCACGGTCGCGCCGTGCGAGCGGGTGCCGTTGATCTTGGCGAAGGGGGTGCCCTCGGGCATGACGATGGTCACCGGCACGCCGAGGCGCCCGCCGTGATAGGCCAGGGCCTGGGCGTGGTTGCCGGCGCTGGCCGCCACCACCCCGCGTCGCCGCTCGTCCTCGTTCAACAGCAGCAGGCGGTTCAGGGCGCCGCGCTCCTTGAACGAGCCGGTGAAGTGCAGATTGTCGAACTTCAGCCAGACCTCGGCGCCGGTCAGCTGCGACAGGCGGCGCGAACGGCGCACCGGCGTGCGGTCCACCTGGCCGCGGATACGGCTCTGAGCGGCCTGGATGTCGGCGAAGGTGACGGTCATGAACTCCCCGGCGAATCTATTGTCGGCATCGCTCGACGCGGCGATTTGTGCGCTGCTCTTTCGACCTTTGTCGGGCCGGGGTCCAGAGGCGGCGCCCGGTGGTGGTCGCGCGCCCGCGATCATGCGAGACTGCCAGCACAACGAAAAGTCGGCTGGAAGGAAACCCGTGATGGCGCCCCGTTTGATCCGTTCCTTTGCGCTCGTCGGCCTGTCGGCGGCGGCGCTGGCCGCGTGTGCGCCCACGACCGGCTATGCGCCCCCGCGCACGCTCGCCCCGGCGGTGTTCCAGCCCCAAGACTTCACCTGGTCGGCGGCGGCCGGGCAGGGGGCGATCAACGGCCGGGTGGACTATCGCGACGCCGGCCAGGTCTTCGCCTGCGTCGGCTCCGTCGGTTTGACGCCGGACACCCCCTATACGCGCCAGCGGTTCCACACCCTGTACGGCTCGACCGAACGCGCCGCCGTGCCTGCGGCCGTGGTGCGCGCCCGCGACGTGCCCGATCCCAACGCCGACTACCGCGCCTTTGTGCGCTCCACCCGGTGCGAGAACGGCCGCTTCAGCTTCACGGGCCTGCCTAGCGGATCTTGGTTTGTGATCGCCCCGGTGCGGGCGGAGGGCGGCGAGCCGGTGGTTCTGATGCAGCGCCTCGACGTGCGGAACGGTACGCTCGACGTGGTGCTCTAGGTTGAACGAAGCCGGCGGACATAAACCGCCGGTCGCCATCCTTTGGCCCCGAGGCCTGTGACAGATCGTCCGTTCGGGCGATCAGTCGGGGAGCGTCTCTTGTCCCAGCACAACATCATCGGGTCGGAGGCCTTCGACCGGACGCCGTTCGTGATCATCCGCCAGGTCCGCGCCGGCGGCATGCGCCGCAGGCGCACCCGCACGGCCCTGGCCTTTGTCGCCGGAGCAGTGGCCACGGCCGCGGCCGGCCTGATCGCCGCGGCGGCCATTCTTGGACCGGGACTGACGACCTGAAGCGTGGCGGCCAGCCCGATCAGGCCAGCCAGACCATCATGCGGGTGTCGGCGTTCTCGCCCCGCGCGCGGCTGAAGGCCGTGCGGGTCTCGCCGGTGTAGAGAAAGCCCGCCTTCTCCAGCACGCGCCCAGAGGCCGGATTGTCCGAGAAATGGCCGGCGACCAGCGCGCGGCGCTTCCACCGCTTGCCGGCCCAAACCAGGGCGCCTTCCAGCGCCTCCGTGGCGAAGCCTCGCCCCCAGAACTCGCGACCAATCCAGTAGCCGGTCTCCGGCACATGGTCGTCGCCCTCATAGACGCCGATCACGCCGACGGGGCCCTGGTCCTCATGCTCGATGACAAAGGTGTTGGCCCGGCGCGGATCCTGCGCGGCGACCTGCAGCACGAAGTCCTCGGCGTCCTTCATCCGGAACGGATGCGGCATCCGCTTGGTCATGCGGGCGATGTCGATGTCGTTGGCCAATGCGGCGATACGACCGGCGTCCGCCGGGCTGGGTGCGCGCAGCGTCAGGCGCCGTGTTTCGACCACGGGAGAGGTTTCGATGACGCACATGGGTGTTGCCTCGCTGTCGTGTCCGCCTCCTTGTTCAGGGCTCGGGCGGACTTCGAGGCGGGGAAACGCGAACGGGGAGCCTGGTGATCCAGACTCCCCGCGGAATATTTCCCTTGGTCCGGATCGGCTGCTTCATCGAGGAGCAACGCGATCCGGGATCAATCGGCTGGCGTTACTCGGCGGCGATCGCCTGGGCGGCGTCGTCATTGGCCGCGAGAATCGACACGTAACAACGGCCGCCACGTTTGGTGGTGAACTGCACCGCGCCCGGGGTCAGGGCGAACAGGGTGTGGTCGCGGCCCAGGCCGACGTTCACGCCCGGGTGGAAGGTGGTGCCGCGCTGACGCACGAGGATGTTGCCGGCCAGCACGCGCTCGCCGCCGAACTTCTTCACGCCCAGGCGCTTCGACTCGGAGTCGCGACCGTTGCGCGACGAACCACCGGATTTCTTGTGAGCCATCTTGCTGCTCCGTTCCCTGGCGGCGCTTCAGCGGGGAAGCGCGACGCCGATCAATCTAACACACCGGACGCCGGTCCGGCGCCCATCGAACTGTTCTTAGGCTTCGTCGCCCGAAGTCTCGGCCGTCTTGGCGGCGGCCTTCTTGCGGGCCGGGGCCTTCTTGGCCGGAGCGGAGCTTTCGACCACCGTGGCTTCGACGTTGGCGCCGTCGACATCGGTCACGACCGTCTCGGTCGAACCCAGGTCGGAGGACGCGGCGACGTCGTTGCGCGTGGCCAGTCCACGAGCGCGGGCGTTGATCTCGGCCTTGGTGGTCAGATCGACCTGACCATCCCACTTGGCGCTTTCGCCGGCGCCGTCGATGCCTGTGATGCGGAGCACCGACTCCAGCTGGCGGTGGCCGTTGGTGCGGCGATAGCCCTGACGGCGGATCTTCTTGAAGACCTTGATCTTCTCACCCTTGCGGGTTTCGATCAGGGTGGCGGCGACCGTGGCGCCCTCGATCAGCGGCGCGCCCAGGGTCACGCCGTTGTCGCCGCCCAGCATCAGAACGCTGCCCAGCGTCAGTTCGGCGCCGGCGTCGCCCTCGAGCTTCTCCACGACGATGGTGTCGCCCGGTTGGACCCGGTACTGCTTGCCGCCGGTCTTGATCACCGCGTACATGTTAAGCCTCAGCGCAAACGCAAAAAAGAATGCGCCCGCCGGGAGGACCCGCGGGCGACGAGGCGGCGACATATACGGATCACAGGACCTGAGTCAACGTGAAAGGCGCCCCGGCCATCGCCGTCGCGAGACGAAAGAGGGCTCGACCGTTACAAAGTAACACGCTATAGGGCGCTGCATGTCGCCGGCCGATCTTCAACAACCTGTTCTGCTGTCCCTGCTGGGGGGCGGTTTCGCGGCGGCCTTTCTGCACGCGGCGCTTCCGACCCACTGGCTGCCGTTCGTCTTGGTCGGGCGGGCGCAGAGCTGGCGGACCAGCCGCACGCTGGGCGCCGTGGTGCTGGCGGGCCTGGCGCACATCGGATCGACAGCCGTGATCGGGTCGCTGATCGTCGCGGCGGGTCTTGCGCTGGACCAGTGGGTCGAGGGTCTGCTGCCGCACCTCTCGGCGGTGCTGCTGTTCCTGTTCGGGGCCTTTTACCTGTCGCGCGCCATGCTGAAGCGAACTGCGACCGCCAGCGGTCCCGCGCTGGAAGCGCCCGAACCCAGGGTGGCTGACCGCACCGCCTTTCTCGGCCTGATCGCCCTGATGGCCTTGTCGCCGGGCGAGGTGCTGCTGCCCATCTATCTGTCGTCGGCGACGGAGGGGCTGGGCGTTCTGGCGGCGCTGACGGCGGTGTTCGCCATGGGGACCGTTCTGGGCATGGTGGTGTTCACGGCGCTGGCGGGCGCAGGCGCCTCGATCCTTAGGCTGGAGCGCTGGGCGCGCTACGAGGGCGCGGTGCTGGGCCTGGCGCTGATCGGGCTCGGGCTTCTCGTCGCGCTTCACCAGCACTAGGGTCCGGGCATGGCCCACGACCACGTCCACCACGACCATGCGCACGACCATCATCACGGCGGCGATGGCCATCATCATCACGGGCATGGACACGGGCACGCGCATGGACATCACGGCCACGCGCACGGGCCGGTGGACACGGGCGACTGGCGCTATGGCGTCGGGCTGATCGTCAATCTCGCCTTTGTCGCCTGTGAGTTCGGGGCGGGGATCGTCAGCGGCTCGACCGCCCTGATGGCCGATGCGGGTCACAATCTGTCGGACGTGCTGGGCCTGGCCATGGCCGGCGGCGCGGCCTGGCTGGCGCGCAAGGGCGCGCATGGGGCAGCGGGAGGCCGGCGGACCTATGGTTTCGGCAAGGCCACGGTGCTGGCGGCGCTGGGCAATGCGCTTTTGCTGATCTTCGCCTGCGGCGCCATCGCCTTCGAGGCGGTCCGACGGCTGGCCGAGCCCGCGCCCGTGGCGTCCGGGCTGGTCATGGGGGTGGCGGCGGTCGGCTTCGTCATCAACCTGGGCACGGCGCTGTTGTTCATGAAGGACCAGCACGACCTGAACGCGCGCGGCGCCTATCTTCACATGATGGCGGACGCCGCCGTGTCGATCGGCGTGGTGATCGCGGGCGGGGTGATCCTGCTGACCGGCTGGTCGGTCGTCGATCCGCTGGTCTCCGTCGTCATCGTGGCGGTGATCCTGGTCGGCACGTGGGGGCTGCTGAAGGACTCGGTGAACCTGGCCATGGACGGCGCTCCGGGCGGCGTGGCGGTGCGCGAGATCGAGGGCGCGCTGGTGGCGCTGCCGGGGGTTTCGGCCCTGCACGACCTGCATGTCTGGGGCCTGTCCACGACCGAGACGGCGCTGACGGCGCATATCGTCCACGACCGGGCCGACGCCGACGCCCTGCTGGTCGAGGCGCAAAGGCTGATGCGGGATCGCTTCGGCATCCGTCACACGACGCTGCAGCTCGAGGCCGCGCCGCTGGCGGACTGTCCCGGCTGCTAGAGGCCCCTTTCCAAGCCGGGCCGGAGCCGCCATCTAGCGGCGCATGACCGACACCACCTCCAGCACGCCCGCCCAAGCCAAGATCCCCGTCACCGTCCTGACCGGCTATCTCGGCGCGGGCAAGACGACGCTGCTGAACCGCATCCTGACCGAGGATCACGGCAAGCGCTACGCCGTGATCGTCAACGAGTTCGGCGAAATCGGCATAGACAACGACCTGGTGGTCGGCGCCGACGAGGACGTGTTCGAGATGAACAACGGCTGCGTCTGCTGCACGGTGCGCGGCGACCTGATCCGCGTGGTCTCCGGCCTGATGAAGCGCCAGCGGCCGGGCAAGCCGGCGTTCGACGCCATCATCGTCGAAACCACAGGCCTGGCCGATCCCGGCCCGGTGGCCCAGACCTTTTTCGTCGACGAGGACGTCAAGGCCAAGACCCAGCTGGACAGCGTCACCGCCCTGGTCGACGCCAAGCACGTCATGGCGCGGCTGGACGACTCCAAGGAGGCCCGCGAGCAGGTGGCCTTCGCCGACCGCATCATCCTGAACAAGGTCGATCTGGTGGACGAGGCGGCGCTGGACGCGGTCGAGGCGCGACTGCGGGCGCTGAACCCGCTGGCGCCGATCACCCGCGCCGAGCGGTCCAACGTGCCGCTGGACAGCGTGCTGGGCGTTCACGCCTTTGATCTGGATCGCATCCTGGAGGTGAAGCCGGACTTCGTGAACCCGCCGCATGGCGCCGAAGGCCACATCCACGACGAGCATTGCGGCCATGACCACGACCACGGGCACGATCACCATGACCACGGCCATCACCACGGCGCCCGCGGCCATGCGCACCAGGACGACATCAAGGGGATAGCGCTGTCGCTGGATCGCCCCATCGACGGGGCGAAGTTCACCCAGTGGCTGGACCTGCTGCTGGGCTCGCAGGGGCAGAACATCCTGCGCGCCAAGGGCATCATCGACGTTCAGGGCGAGGACCGCCGCCTGGTGTTCCAGGCCGTGCACATGATCCTGGAAGGCGACCTGCAGCGGGCCTGGGGCGTCAACGAACGCCGCTGGAGCCGCGCCGTCTTCATCGGCCGCGACCTCGACGAAGCCGACCTGCGCCGCGGCTTCGAAGCCTGCGCGGCGTAAGATCTTCCCCCCGCTTGTCGGGGGAAGTGTCAGGTCGTGGAGCGAAGCGACACGCCTGACGATGGGGGAAGTTTCCTCTTGAAGGAGACTCCCCTCACCGACCCTGGACCGCTTCGCGGTCGACGGGCCACCTCTCCCGCAAGCGGGAGAGGGTTCTCCCTCGCACCCTTGGTTGAGCCTCAGCCCCCGCCCTGCTAACCCTCCTCGCAAATCAAGAGGAGACACCCATGGCCGCTTCCGAAGGCTGGACCATGCCGACCGGCGAACTGATGAAGGGCAAGAAGGGCCTGATCATGGGGGTGGCCAACGCCAACTCCATCGCCTGGGGCATCGCCTCGCAGCTGGCCGCCCAGGGCGCCGAGCTGGCCTTCACCTATCTCGGCGAAGGGCTTGAGCGCCGCGTGCGCCCGCTGGCCGAGAGCGTGGGCGCCAAGCTGCTGATCCAGGCCGACGTCACCGACGACGCCTCCATGGACGCCGCCTTCGCCGAACTGGAGCGTGAGTTCGGGACCATCGACTTCGTGGTCCACTCGGTCGCCTTCGCCAACAAGGACGAGCTCAAGGGCTCGTTTGTGGAGAACACCAGCCGCGACAGCTTCCTGCTCGCCATGAACATCTCGGCCTTCAGCTTCGTGGACACAGCCAAGCGCGCGTCCAAGCTGATGCCGAACGGCGGCTCGCTGGTCACCATGACCTATCTGGGGTCCGAGCGCGCCATCCCGAACTACAACACCATGGGCGTGGCCAAGGCGGCGCTGGAGGCGGCGACCCGCTATATCGCCCGTGACCTCGGCCCCAAGGGCATTCGCGTCAACGCCATCTCGGCCGGCGCCATGCGCACCCTGTCGCTGGCCGGCATTTCCGGCGGGCGCGGAATGATCGCTCAGGGCCGCGCCATGTCGGCCATGAAGGAGGACACCTCCATGGAAGGCGTCGCCGGCTGCGCCCTGTGGCTGTGCTCGGACCTCGGCCTCTCCACCACGGGTGAAGTGATCCACGTCGACGCCGGCTTCCACATGATGGGCATGGCCGCGGACGAGGATTAATCCTCAGTCGGGCGGCCTCAGGCGGTCAAAGGCGAAGCGGTCGCGGATCGCCTCGCCGAACAAGCGCCCCTGCGACTCCGCCTGATCGAGAGCGGCCGCGACCTTCGGCGGCACGTCGAGATAGGCGTAAACCGCGCCGCTGGTGAAGGTCACCGTCAGCCGCTGGCCCACCGCATCATAGCGAAACCGGCGGATGACGCTGGACGGCATGGCGCGCCTGGCTCAGATCGCCCGAACGATCTTTTCGATGCGCGCGGCCACGGCGTTCAGCGCCTCGGCCACCCCGTCGCTGGCGGCGGGGCTTTCCAGCGTCGGCGGCGGCGCCCCCTTCTTGCGGGCCGCGCCGGTGCGGGTCTCGTGCAGTTCGTCCGCCAGCACCAGCGCCGCCATCAGGAACAGGCGGATGTCGCCGACATGGCCCACGTCGCCGGCCACCTGGCGCACCAGGGCGTCGAACTGGCCGGCCAGCGCCCGCACCCGGTCCTCCTGCCCGTCCGCGCAGCCGACGTTGTAGGGCCGTCCGTTCACCTCAACCGTCACCGTCGCCATCAGCGCGCCTCCTGCGCATCGTCGTCGGCTTCGACGGCGGCGTCGTCATCAGGCGCACTCGCCTCCTGCCGATCGATCAGATCGCGCACCACCTCGGCCGCCCGGCCCAGAGCCTCGGCCGCCTGCGCGCCCGCCGCCTCCAGTTCGGCCACGCGGGCGCTGTCCGCACCTCTGGGCGCGAACAGGTCGTCGTCACGATCGACGCCGGCCTTGGCCTTCAGGCCCGCGATCTTGGTCTCCAGGTCCGCCAGGGCGCGATCGATGCGCGCCCGGGCGGCCGTCACGGCATCCGCCATCGGTCGCTCCTTTGCGAGATTCGCGTATAGAACGCGCGAAACCGCTGGGGTAAAGCGGCGCACGCCTGATTTTCCTTCTGATCGTCCGAAAGGTTTCCGCCGTGAGCGACGCCAAGACCGCCCCCGTGAAGGCCACCCCCAAGCAGATGGCCGACGCCATCCGCGTGCTGTCGATGGACGGGGTGGAAAAGGCGAAGAGCGGCCACCCTGGCATGCCCATGGGCATGGCCGACGTCGCCACCGTCCTGTTCAGCCGTTTCCTGAAGTTCGACGCCGGCCGCCCCGATTGGGCCGACCGCGACCGTTTCGTGCTGTCGGCAGGCCATGGCTCCATGCTGATCTACAGCCTGCTGCACCTGTGCGGCTACGAGGCGGCGACCAAGGAGGAGCTGTCCAACTTCCGCCAGTGGGGCTCCAGGACCGCCGGCCACCCGGAATACGGCCACATGCCGGGCGTAGAGGTCACCACCGGGCCGCTGGGCCAGGGCTTGGCCACCTCCGTCGGCCTCGCCATGGCCGAGCGTCACCTGGCCGCCCGCTTCGGCGAGGATCTGGTCGACCACCGCACCTGGGTGATCGCCGGCGACGGCTGCCTGATGGAGGGCGTGTCGCAGGAGGCCATCGCGCTCGCAGGCCGCTACAGGCTGAACAAGCTGACGGTGCTGTGGGACGACAACGCCATCACCATCGACGGCGCGGTTTCCTTGTCGGACGCCACCGACCAGAAGGCCCGCTTCAAGGCCGCCGGTTGGGCCGTCAAGGCCGTGGACGGCCATGACATGCACGCGATCCGCGCCGCCATGAAGTGGGCGGTTCGGCAGGACAAGCCCACGCTGATCGCCTGCAAGACCAAGATCGGTCGCGGCGCCGCCACCATGGAAGGCAGCCACAAGACCCACGGCGCGGCGCTGGGCGCCGCCGAGATCGCCGCAACCCGCCTGGGCCTGTCCTGGACTCACGATCCGTTCGAACTGCCCGAGACCATCGAGGCGGCCTGGAGAAAAGTCGGCAAGCGCGGCGCCAAGGACCGCAAGAAGTGGGAGGCGCGCCTGGCCGCCCATCCGCAGGCCGGCGACTTCACCCGCGCCATGGCCGGCGACCTGCCGGACGGGGCGTTCGACGCCCTGAACACGAAAATGGCCGAACTGCTCGAGACCAAGCCCGCTCAGGCCACGCGCCAGTCGTCGGGAGCGGCGCTGGACGAACTGTTCGCCGCGATCCCGGAGATGATCGGCGGATCGGCTGACCTCACCGGCTCCAACAACACCTTTGTCAAGAACACGCCGATCTACGACGCCCCGACCTATGAGGGGCGCTACATCAACTACGGCATCCGCGAGTTCGGCATGGCGGCGGCCATGAACGGCCTGGCGCTGCACGGCGGCGTCATTCCCTACGGCGGCACCTTCATGGTGTTCTCCGACTACAGCCGCCCGGCGATCCGTCTGGGCGCCCTGATGGGGGTGCGGGCGATCCACGTCCTGACCCACGATTCCATCGGCCTGGGCGAGGATGGTCCGACGCACCAGCCGGTCGAGCATCTGGCCGCCCTGCGCGCCATCCCCAACCTGCTGGTCTTCCGCCCCGCCGACACCGTCGAGGCGATGGAGTGCTGGCAAATCGCGCTGCAGTCCAAGACGGCGCCCTCGGCGCTCGCCCTGTCGCGCCAGAAGACGCCGGCGGTCCGCACCGCCACGTCTTCTGAGAACCTCTCCGCGCGCGGCGCCTATGAGATCAAGGCCGCGAGCGCAGAGGCCCGCGTCACCCTGTTCGGCACGGGCACCGAACTGGCCCTGGCGCTCCAGGCCGCCGAGACGCTGGAGGCGGAGGGCGTGCCCACCCGCGTCGTCTCGGTTCCCTGTTTCGAGCTGTTCGAGCAGCAGAGCGCCGACTACCAGGCCTCCATCCTCGGCCGCGGCACGGTGCGCGTCGCCGTCGAGGCCGCCATCGGCCAGGGCTGGGGCCGCTTCATCGGCGAGGACGGCGTCTTTGTCGGCATGACCGGCTTCGGCGCCTCCGCCCCCGCCGAGGTCCTCTACGACAAGTTCGGCATCACCGCCGACGCCGTGGTCGCCGCCGCCCGCTCGCGGCTGTAACCTCAACCCTCTCCCCTTGCGGGAGAGGGAGACCGCGCACGACGGCGCAAGCCGTCGTCCTTGCGCGGTCGGGTGAGGACTCGCTGTCCGCCAGCCCCTCATCCGACCCTTCGGGCCACCTTCTCCCGACGGAGAAGGATAAGGAGAACGCCATGAAACTCGGCACGCCCCTTTCCGACACCGCCGTCCGCGTCATGCTGCTGGGCGCGGGCGAACTCGGCAAGGAGGTCGCGATCGAGCTTCAGCGGCTGGGCGTCGAGGTGATCGCCGTCGACCGCTACGCCAACGCCCCCGCCATGCAGGTCGCGCACCGCAGCCACGTCATCCCCATGACCGACCCTCAGGTGCTGAACGGCGTGATCATGGCCGAGGCGCCGCACATGGTCGTGCCCGAGATCGAAGCCATCGCCACCGACATTCTTGCCGCCATCGAGAGCGCCGGCATGGCCACTGTGGTCCCTACCGCCCGCGCCGTGCAGTTGACCATGAACCGGGAGGGCATCCGCCGCCTGGCCGCAGAGGAGTTGGGCCTGCCCACCAGCCCCTACGCCTTCGCCAGTTCAGCCGAGGAACTGGCCGAGGGCGCTGCCCGCGTCGGCTATCCCTGCTTCGTCAAGCCGGTGATGTCGTCTTCCGGCAAGGGCCAGTCCTATGTCGAAGGCGCGGATCAGATCGCCGACGCCTGGACCTATGCGGAAGGCGCGGGCCGCGTCGCCGGCGGCCGCGTCATCGTCGAGGGCCGCATTGACTTCGACTATGAAATCACCTTGCTGACCGTGCGCTCGCGCAGCGCGGACGGCGAGACCCGCACCGACTTCTGCGCCCCCATCGGCCATCGCCAGGTCAAGGGCGACTATGTGGAAAGCTGGCAGCCTCAGGCCATGCCCCCCGCCGCCCTCGCCTCAGCCCAATCCATCGCCGGCCGCGTCACCGAGGCGCTGGGCGGATGGGGCGTGTTCGGCGTCGAGCTGTTCGTGCGCGGCGAGGAGGTCTGGTTCTCCGAGGTCTCGCCGCGCCCGCACGACACCGGTCTGGTCACCCTGGCCAGCCAGACCTTCAGCGAGTTCGCCCTGCACGCCCGCGCCATACTGGGCCTGCCGGTGGACGTCGCCCAGCGCGAACCCGCCGCCAGCGCCGTGATCTACGGCGGGATGGAGGCGGCCGGGGTCGCCTTCGAAGGCGTGGCCGAGGCGCTCGCCGTCCCCACCGCCGACCTGCGCCTGTTCGGCAAGCCGGAAGCCTTCGAGCGCCGCCGCATGGGCGTCGCTGTCGCGCGCGGCGCCGACGTGGACCAGGCCCGCGACCGGGCTCGCGAAGCCGCAAGCCGCGTCAAGGTCGTCCAGGGCTGATCGCTTCTTGCCTTCTCCCCACGTGGGGAGAAGGCCCTGGCCCCGCCCGCCTGCAGCGGATGCGCAACGCAGCCGGGCTTTCGCCTGCCTGCGCCATCTACGACTTTCGTCGATTGGCCTCCCGTGGCTTTATGCGCCAAACAAGGGTGCGGGCCGTGGAAGGCCGGCTAAGGGGGACGAACGCCATGGGCAAGCTGACGACGCCGCTGATCTTCGGCGCCATCGCCATTCTGGGGGCCGTCGCGCTGGGCATCATCGCCCTGCACCAGGGCGAGAGCATCAGCGCGGTGTGGATCGTCACCGCCGCCGTCTGCACCTACGCCATCGCCTATCGCTTCTACGCCCGGTATCTGGCCGGCAAGGTCATGGGGCTGAACGGCGCCCGGCCCACCCCCGCCGTGCGCCGCAACGACGGCCTCGACTATGTGCCGACGCCGAGGAACGTCCTGTTCGGACACCATTTCGCAGCCATCGCCGGCGCGGGCCCGCTGGTCGGACCGGTGCTGGCGGCGCAGATGGGCTATCTGCCCGGCGTCCTGTGGATCCTGATCGGCGCGGTTCTGGCCGGGGCGGTTCAGGACATGATGGTGCTGTTCATGTCCACGCGGCGCGACGGCCGCTCGCTGGGCGACATGATCCGCACCGAGATGGGCAATGTCCCCGGCATCATCGCCCAGGTCGGCGTGCTGATGATCATGGTCATCATTCTGGCCGTGCTGGCGCTGGTGGTGGTCAAGGCGCTGGCCGAGAGCCCGTGGGGAACCTTCACCGTCGCCGCCACCATCCCCATCGCCATCTTCATGGGCCTGTATTCGCGCTTTCTGCGGCCGGGCCGCGTGGGCGAGGTGTCGATCATCGGCGTCTTCCTGCTGATCGCCGCCATCATCGGCGGCGGCCACATCGCGGCCGACCCGTTCTGGGGTCCCGCCTTCACGCTGTCAGGCACCACCCTGGCGCTGTTGATGATGGCCTATGGCTTCATCGCCTCGGTGATCCCGGTGTGGCTGCTGCTGGCGCCGCGCGACTACCTGTCCACCTTTCTGAAGATCGGCGCCATCGTCGCCCTGGCCATCGGCATCCTGATCGTGCGCCCGCATGTGCAGATGCCGGCCCTGACCGACTTCATCGACGGCACCGGCCCGGTGTTCGCCGGCGCCCTGTTCCCCTTCCTGTTCATCACCATCGCCTGCGGCGCCGTGTCGGGCTTCCACGCCCTGATCTCGTCCGGCACCACGCCCAAGCTGCTGGAGAACGAGGCCCAGATCCCGCTGATCGGCTACGGCGCCATGCTGTGCGAAAGCTTTGTGGCCGTCATGGCCCTGATCGCCGCCTGCGTGCTGGACCCGGCCGTCTACTTCGCCATGAACAGCCCGGCCGCCCTGATCGGCACGGACGCGGCCTCGGCCGCCGCCGCCGTCGCCCAGTGGGGCTTCCACATCACGCCGATGGAGCTGGAGCAGCTGGCCCGCGACGTGGGCGAGGGCACGATCCTGTCGCGCGCGGGCGGCGCCCCGACCCTGGCCGTCGGCATGGCCCACATCCTGTCCAACGTCATCGGCGGCCAGGCCATGATGGCCTTCTGGTATCACTTCGCCATTCTGTTCGAGGCCCTCTTCATCCTGACCACGGTGGACGCGGGCACGCGTGTCTGCCGCTTCATGATCCAGGACCTGATCGGCGTGGCCGTGCCCAAGATGCGAGACACCCGCTCCTGGATCGGCAACATAGTGGCGACGGCCCTGACCGTCGGCCTGTGGGGCTATTTCCTCTACACCGGCGTGGTCGATCCCTTGGGTGGCATCAACAGCCTGTGGCCGCTGTTCGGCATCGCCAACCAGATGCTGGCGGCCGTGGCCCTGATCCTGGGCACGGTGGTGCTGTTCAAGATGAAGCGGGAGCGGTTCGCCTTCGCCACCGCGATCCCGGCCGTCTGGCTTCTGATCTGCACCCTGACCGCCGGCTTCCAGAAGCTGTTCCACCCGGACGTGCGCATCGGCTTCCTCAGCCACGCGCGGCAGTACCAGGCGGCGCTTTCCAACGGCGAGCTGCTGGGACCGGCCAAGACGGTGGGCGACATGCACCGCATCGTCGTCAACGACTACGTCAACTCGGCCCTGACCGCCGGCTTCCTGTTCGTGGTCATCACCATGGTGGTCTATGGCGTCCAAGCCTGCCTCAAGGCGCGTCGTATCAACCATCCGACGGTGCGCGAGACTCCGGCAGAGCACGAGCTGACGCCCGCTGACGAGGCCATGGACGCGGCCCGTGCCTGAGCCCCGATCCGACGCCAAGGCCGCCCTCGACCTCGCCTGCCTGTGCCGCGACACGGCGGTGCGTTGGGGCCGCGACGCCCGACGCACCGCCAGCCTGATGATCGGTCAGCCCGATTATCAGGCCTATGTCGAGCACGCGCAGGCGCGTCATCCCGACCAGGCTCCGCTGGACAAGACCGCCTTCTTCCGCCTGCACGAGCAGCGCCGTTTCGGCGGATCAGGCGGCTTCCGCTGCTGCTGACTTGCTCTTGGAATGAGAGCGGGCCATTCCGCTGGCCCCGCGATCAAAGAGACGCCGCATGCCCATCACCACCGTCGGCTTGGACGCCGACGACACCCTCTGGCACAATGAGACGATCTTTCGTCTGACCCACGCCCGCTTCGTCGACCTGCTGGACGACCACGGCGACGCCGCCACGATCGAGGCGCGCCTGGCGGGCGTCGAGCAGCGCAACCTGCGGCTCTACGGCTACGGGGTGAAGGGCTTCACCCTGTCGATGATCGAAACGGCCATGGAGCTGACGGACGGAAACCTGCCCGCCTCCGTCACCCGCGAGATCCTGGCCGCAGGCCGCGAAATGCTGGCCCATCCGGTTGAGACCTTGCCGGGCGTTGACGAGGCCTTGGCCACGCTGTCGCAACGCTATCGCCTTGTCCTGATCACCAAGGGCGACCTGCTGGATCAGGAGCGCAAGCTAGCCGCTTCCGGCCTCGGCGACCTGTTCGCCGCCGTCGAGATCGTTTCGGAAAAGACCGCCGACACCTACAGCCGCATCTTCTCCCGCCACGGCACAGGCGCCGAAGAGGCCGCCATGGCCGGGAATTCCATGAAGTCCGACGTCCTGCCCGCCCTGCAAGCCGGCGCCTGGGCCGCCCACATCCCCTACGCCGTCACCTGGGCCCACGAACTGGCGGACGCACCCGAGGGGCACAACAGGTTCGCAGCGATGGACAACTTAGGTGAACTGCCGCAGTGGCTAAGTAGTCATGATCATCGGTCGGCGAACTTCGATCGGCGGGATATGATGTTCTAGGATCGTGCCGTTAGGGCAACAACTTTGCGATACCGCTGTTATACGGCGTTACAATGCTGCCTTAGACTTGACGTGGACGCGTCACAGGCGATTGGCTCCGCACGCGGCTGCGCCTACCCCGCTGATCCAGATCGGCCGCGAAGCTCAGGCTTGGGCGACGGCGGCCTGTCGCTGCCGAACCTTCGCTCGCTGGGGTCCAACCGCACACTGACCCTGGTCGACGGTCGTCGCCATGTCGGCTCGTCGGGCGGTTCGCTGGCGGTCGATGTGGACACCATTCCGCGCCTGCTGATCGAGAAC
>ERZ501011.246-NODE-246-length-16408-cov-10.554638_pt1 | contig 16408 bp, 17 predicted proteins | sample MGYA00248833_ERZ501011 | MGnify/ENA primary metagenome ERZ501011 (study PRJEB25958, sample SAMN03398530) | human skin metagenome | study: EMG produced TPA metagenomics assembly of the Human Skin Microbiome Metagenome (human skin metagenome) data set. | reverse complement strand
GTCTCGCCGGGCCCTTCGTGGCTCGTCGCTTGCGCTCCTCGCACCTCAGGGAGCAAGGGTTATGCGCTCCTTCTGATTAGGGGCAGCGGTAATCGAAGAACGATGTGCCGAATGTGTCGAACGGCGTCCGGCACGCTCGTCATCACTGCACACGGACCGACGAGCGGCCCGCTGAACGAGAGGCCAGATCATGCATTACTCGCTGCTGCTGCACTACCCGGAGATGGACGCGTCGACCCTCGGTGAGGAAGCCATCGCTCAGGGCCAGGCCGCCTTCGCCGCTTATACGACGGCCCTCCAGGACGCCGGCGTGCTCGTGAGTGCCGAAGTCCTACAGCACTCGGACGTCACGACGACGCTGCGCAAGGTCGACGGCCGGCTCGTCGTTCAGGACGGCCCCTTCGCCGACACCAAGGAACAGCTCGGCGGAACCGTCGTCATCGATGTCGACGATCTCGACGCCGCCATCGAGTGGGCGCGTCAGGCACCGCCGATCGAGTGGGGTGTCGTGGAGATCAGGCCCGGCGCGACCTACACCGTCGATGGTGCGTGGACACCCAACGCATGACCCGACGAGAAGCGCACACCGCCGCCGAACATGCTGCCCGCGAGTCGTATTCGCGGCTGGTCGCGCTTCTCGCCGCCGCGTCGGGGGATCTCGCGCTCGCGGAGGATGCACTGGCAACCGCCTTCGAACGTGCGCTCACCTCGTGGCCGTCAGATGGGGTACCCGCGAACCCGGAAGGCTGGCTGCTCACGGTCGCACGCAATCAGCTGCGCGACGTCTGGAAGTCGGCGGCGCACCGTACGTCGAAGATCCTCGACGACACCATCTCTCCCGGAGCAACCACAGTGACCCCCTTCGACGATGTGGACCCCGACGCCATTCCCGACAAGCGGCTCGAGTTGCTGTTCACTTGCGCCCATCCGGCCATCGACGCCGCCGCCCGCACGCCGCTCATGTTGCAGTCGGCGCTCGGCTTCGAGGCCGCCGACATCGCCACCGCCTTCGCGGTCGCCCCGGCAACGATGTCGCAGCGCCTCGTGCGAGCCAAGCGCCGGATCCGCGACGCCCGGATACCGTTCGTCGTTCCCGACCGCGCGGCGATGCCGGAGCGACTTCCCGCTGTGCTGGAAGCGGTCTATGGGTGTTTCGCGATCGCGTGGAACGACGCCGACGGGACCGATCCCGACACCGTCGAATCGATGGCGGGGGAGTCGCTGCACCTGGCCGTCACGCTCGCCGCGCTGCTCGACGATCCTGAGGCGTGGGGTCTCGCTGCGCTGATCGCGCTGTCGTTGTCGCGGGCGCCGGCACGGACCGGCCCGTTCATCCCGCTCGAGGAGCAGGATCCGGCCACCTGGGATGTCGCGCTCATCCGGGACGGGGAAGCGATGCTCCGACGCGCATCGGCGTTCGGCCGGCCGCACGGTCGGTTCCAGCTCGAGGCCGCGATGCAGTCCGTCCATGCCGACCGCGCACGCACCGGTGTCGTCGACTGGGCCGCATTACAGTCGCTGTCGTCCGCGCTCATGGCCGTGGCGCCGACGCTTGGTGCGCGAATCGCCCACGCTGCGATCGTCGGGCGGGCGAGTTCTCCCGCAGATGGACTATCCCTGCTTGACGAGTTAGGTGGTGACGCCGCGGGTTTCGGCCCGTTCCACGCGGCGAAGGCAGATCTGCTGGTTCGGGTCGGGCACTCCGACGTGGCGCGTGAGCACTTCGAGCGGGCCGCCGAGCTCACCGGCGACGAGCGAGCGCGAAAGTATCTGCGACGACGTGGGCGCGAGGTTGAGTAGGCATCGTCGCGAGCCCGACGAAAAACGACGCACGGTCGAGGGTGGCGCCGGCCGGGTGTCACCAAACGGCGGGAATGCCTGATTCTGGCAACACCGACGACCTAATGTGTGACTCGGGACACAACAGTGCCGGACCCTCACCGAGGGCTTCACAACGGGTCGAGCCTCGCTCGACGAATGGAGGCAGTCATGACTGCAAGTGCCGAGGTCACGAACGATCTGACCACCGAGCCGTACCGCTCGCGCCGCAATCACTGGAACAACCAGGTCCGCCGGCACGCCATGATGACCCCGGACAACACGGCGATCACCTACCTCGACAAGAACACGACCTGGAAGGAACTCGACGACCGGTCGCGCGCCTTCGGAGCCGCACTCCATCGGCGGGGTGTCCAGTTCGGTGATCGGGTTTTGATGGCCCTGCTCAACCGCACCGAGTACATCGAGGCGATTCTCGGGGCCACTCTCATCGGCGCCATCCCGGTACCGGTCAACATCCGCATGAGCCCCGCCGAGGTTGCCTATCTCGTCACCGACAGCGGTGCGAAGGTCGTCGTCACCGAGACCCTCCTCGCGCCGATCGCGGACGCGGTCGCCGGGTCGACCGGTCAGATCGAGACCATCATCGTCGTCGACGGCAGCGACAACGCCGACCATCTCGACTTCGAGACCCTGCTGGCCGAGGGCGCGTCGGACCTGCCGGAGGTCGACGTGCCCGAGGACACCGTCGCCGCCATCATGTACACCTCGGGCACCACCGGAAAACCCAAGGGCGCCATGCTCACCCATCAGAACATCCAGGCGCAGGCGGTGACGACGATCGCCACGGCCGGGGCACAGTCCGGTTCCGATGACGTCGCCTCGATCGTGCCGCCGCTGTTCCACATCGCGGGGATCGGCGGCTTCGCACCGATCTTCTACCGCGGGATCCGCGCGGTGCTCCACCCGCTCGGGGCTTTCGATCCCGACACCATGCTCGACACGCTGGAGCGCGAAGGCGTCACGTCGGTCTTCATGGTCCCGGCTCAGTGGCAGGCCGTGTGTGCGGCGCAGAAGGCGCGTCCCCGGAAGCTCAAGCTGCGCACGATGAGTTGGGGCGCGGCCCCGGCGTCGGACACCGTGCTGAACGCGATGAACGAATCCTTCCCGGAGGCCGCCAACATGACCGCGTTCGGTCAGACCGAGATGTCGCCGGTGACGACGATCCTCGAGGGCAAGGATGCACTGCGCAAGCTCGGCTCCATCGGCAAGGTCGTCCCGGCGGTCACCGCGCGCATCGTCGATCCGCTGATGAACGACGTCAAACCCGGTGAGGTCGGCGAGATCGTGTATCGCGGACCCAACATGATGATCGGCTACTGGAACAAGCCCGAGGCGACCGCAGAAGCCTTCCGCGGCGGCTGGTTCCACTCGGGCGACCTGGTGCGCCAGGACGAAGAGGGTTTCCTCTACGTCGTCGACCGCGCCAAGGACATGATCATCTCGGGCGGCGAGAACATCTACTGCGCCGAGGTCGAGAACGTCCTGTTCGGCCATCCGAGCATCTCCGAGGCCGCGATCATCGGTCGCGCGGATGAGAAGTGGGGCGAGGTGCCGGTCGCCGTGGTCGTGCTCGCCGAAGGCGTCGAGGACCTCACCCTCGTCGATCTCGAGCCGCACCTCAACGAGAACCTCGCGCGGTTCAAGCACCCCAAGGACCTGGTGATCATCGACGAGCTCCCACGCAACGCCGGGGGGAAGGTCGTCAAGCCACGGCTCCGTGATGCTTACGGCAGCAAGGACGCCGGCCTGTCGAACTGAGACCCGCTGCCGGCCCGGCACACGTACCGGGCCGGCAGCCGGTCACTCCGGGTCGGCGAAGCGCGCGTCGCGTCGCGCCATCCCGGCGTGTACCGCCTCCATCTGATTGGGGGATCCCATCAGTCCGACCTGGAGTTCGCTCTCCAGCATCAGCGCCGCGGCCGGATCGGTGCCCGCCCACGATTCGTCGTAGAGACGCTTGGCGGCACGAACCGCGTGCGGCGACTTCGATGCGATCTCGTGCGCGAGATCCAGTGCGGCGGTGAGCGGATCGTCGACGACGCGGGTGACCAGCCCGAGTCGTTGGGCCTCGGCGCCGTCGACGATGCGTCCGGTGAACGTGAGTTCCTTTGCCACATCGGCGGACACGAGTCGCGGGAGCGTCTGGGTGATGCCCATGTCGGGCACCAGACCCCACTTGACCTCCATGATGGACAGGCGCGCGTCGGGGGTCGAATAGCGGATGTCGGCGCCCAGCGCGATCTGCAGGCCACCGCCGAAGCAGTTGCCGGTGATGGCCGCGATCACCGGTGCCGGGATGCGGCCCCAGTCCAGTGACACCCGCTGCGCGTGGTTGCCGAGCACGCCCGGTTCGCGCTCCAGCAGCGAGTTCACCCCGCCACCCTGACCCAGGCTCGACACGTCCAGGCCGGAACAGAAACTCTTGCCCGCACCGTGTACCACCACAGCCCGGACGCGGTTGTCCTCGGCGAGGGTGCCCGTCACGTCGATAAGCGCATTGAACATCGCCGGATCGAGCGCGTTGTGTTTGTCGGCCCGGTTGAGCGTCGCCGTGGCGACACCGGCGTCGTCGATGTCCACGACGATCCGCTGCTCGGTCATGTATCTACTTCCGATCTGTTGTGGGTGGGTGTTTGATCTCGCGGAGCTGACGTCCGCGGCGCTGGTAGCGCCAGATGAAGTAGCCGACGCCGATCGCCAGAACGACACCGATGATCACGCCCCACGCGGTGGCGGCGCGAAAGCCGGGCGCTTCGACGTCGAAGATGCGCTCGCCGGCGTGTGCGCCGTTCCCACCGCCGGCGACCACCGTGAGGGTGAGCAGGTTGGGGATCGCGAGGACCACGCCGAGAACGGCGAACATGATCGTCGGGACGTTCTTCATGCGGCTGCGGTTGACGAACGCCAACGTGAAGAACAGCACGGGCAAGAAGGTGCACACGATGCCGAGAACCAGGCCGGTGCCGATGCCGCGGCTGAACGATCCTTCGACGCGCTGCCCGATCTGACCGGCCCACCAGCGCGGCAGGAACGCCTCGAGGATGAAGTAGGTGACGACCAGCAGCGCGGCGATGACGAGCCCGATCACCACCTTCTTCACCACGGAGTTCGCGCGTTCGGCGGCGGTCGGCTTGACCGGGGTCGTCCCATCGGTCGTCGAGTCGGTCGGCGCGACGCCGGGCGTGGCTCCGGCGGAATACTGGGAGGCTTCCGGTGGCGGCGCGGCGGGAGGCACCGCTCCCGTCGGGTACGCGCCGGAGGGCGTCTGTCCGGGCCCGCCCGGGGTCGGCGGCTGTCCGGATGGATTGGCAGAGAACGGTTCGTTGCTCATGGGCCGAGTGTATGCGCGGACCGCCGCCCGCCCGCCCGGAAAAGCACCCGTGCACTCACCGCTTCCGGATGCCGCCGTAGATTCCGCGACGGACGATCCACGGTTGCAGGATCGTGTCGACCGACCACGCCGGGAATCGGAACGGTCGCCCGTTGGGCGCGAACACCTGCAGACCGTCGGCCTGGACACCGAGCACCGAACCCCAACGCCGCCGTGGGGGAGCGTAGCGCCGCGCACGGCCCGGCCGCCCGGTGAGGTCGGATCGGATGTTGTGTGCGAGCAGACGATCGGCACGATTCCGAGCGGAACTGCGGAGGTCGTCGGTCGCCGCGACGTCGCCGATCGCGTAGACGAGATCCGCTCCGGGTACGCGCAGTTCGGCCGTCACGCGCACGAAGCCCGACGGATCGAGCACCTCTCGCGGAAGCCACTCCGTGTTCGGTCTCACCCGGCCGATGGCCCAGAGCACGGCATCGGCCTCCACCGGCGGCTGCCCCGTCGAGAACCTCACCGGCCCCGGAGTGATCTCGTCGCAGGCGAATCCGTCGGGCACGACCGCACGATGGCCGCCGTGCACGCCGACGCCGAGCCGGCGCAATCGCGCAAGGACGATGGCCCATGTCCGCGGATGATGCTGCGGCAGAGCACGTTCGCCCGGGTGATACAGGTCGATTCGCTTGCCCGGCCAGGTCTGCGCCAGGTTGGCGGCGGCACTCACCGCCGCCGCACCGCCACCGATCACCGCGATGGTCTCGGCATCAGCGAACCGCGCATGAGCCGAGCGCAACTCGGCGTCGACGTCGGCTTCCGACTGCAGTTCCGGATGTCGCCAGAACCCGTTCCGCACGCCGGTGGAGATGACCAGCGCGTCGAAACGCTCGACCCTCTCGGTGCCGTTGGCGTCGACGACGGTGACGGTGCGGTCACCGAGGTCGGCACCCGTCAGTGTGCCGTGGACGGTCCGGATGCCGTCGAGCTTCCGGAAGCGCCCGAACGGAATCCGGTAGTCGCGCGCCCACGCATCGGGCCGGCTGATCCGCAGCCCGAGTTCCTGCCCGCTGACCAGCCCCGGCTTCGACGAGATGCCCACGACGTCGGCATGCCGGGCGAGATGGATCGCGGTCAGTACTCCGGAATCACCGAGACCGGCGACGACGACGCGTGGTCGGCTCACGCAGTGACCTGATCCGGCGGGTTCGCGGCCGAGCGCGGGGGGCGGGGAACGAAGCGCGGCACCCGGTCGATGACGTCCTGGTAACCGGGGCGCCGCTCGAGGCTGCGCTTCTCCATCATGGGGATGCTGGCACCGAGGAACATCGCGAGCATCAGGACCGCGCCCACGAACAGCCACCACCAGTCACCGGGCGAGGCGGCGAGCCCGAACAGGGCCATCGACACCCAGAACAGGACCTCGCCGAAGTAGTTCGGGTGTCTCGACCAGGCCCACACTCCGGTGTCGAGGACGGCGCCCGGTGTTCGGTGAGCGGCGAACCGTCGCAGCTGCCCGTCGGCGACGTACTCGAGCGCCGTCGCGGCGAGTCCGACGACGGCCGCAACCGCGGTCAGCCAGGCCAGCACGCCGCCGGTGTGGGTGACCGCGACGTAGATCGGGATCATGCCGAGGAACACCTGGATCGTGGGGAAGACGTGGATCGCCATCAGGTCCACGGGCAGTTCCGCCCGGCCGGCACCGGCCTTCAGCATCGGGTAGCGCCAGTCCTCGTGGTGGAGACCCGGCCAGCCGATCGCCCAGTTCGCAGTCAGACGGATCGCCCAGGCGCCGATGACGATCGCGATGACCCAGCAGTGCACCGCGTCGATCCCGACGTCACCGGCGGCCCACCAGTAGATGAACAGCGCGGGCGGCACGACGCTCCAATAGGCGTCGTAGAAGCTCGAATTCCCGTAGAACCGGCTGAACGCGAAGATCACGAGGGTGGCGAGCAGATCGGCGATCAGGGTGTCGAGCCAGAGGTAGGCGGTGGCCGGACCCCAGATGAGCCAGGCGGCCGCGACCGCGAAGGCCACCAGATAGGCGATCGTCACGCGGACGAACGAACCGCTTCGGCTGATGGTGCTGTCGGTGCTCACGGGCGTCTCCATCACAGCTGTTCTTCGATGGATCCGGCGAGTTTCTCCGGCTTGGTCGTCGGCGAGTATCGCGCGACGACGGACCCGTCCCGTCCGATGAGGAACTTGGTGAAGTTCCATTTGATCCGGCCGCCGAGCACGCCGGATTTCTGGTCCCGCAACCACGCGAACAGCGGGTGGGCGTCGGGACCGTTCACATCGACCTTCGCGAACATCGGGAAGGTCACGTCGTAGGTCAGCGAGCAGAAGTTCTTGATCTCCTCCTCGTCGCCCGGCTCCTGGTGCCCGAACTGATCGCACGGGAAGCCGAGCACTCGCAGACCCTTGTCGGCGTAATCCCGGTGCAGTGCCTCCAGACCGCGGTACTGCGGGGTGAACCCGCACTGCGAGGCGGTGTTCACGATGAGCAGGGGAGAGCCCTGGAACTGCGAGAGTTCGACGGGATCGCCGTCGATGCCGGTGGCGGTGAAGTCGTACACAGAGGTCATGCCGCTACGCTACGTGCCGATCAAGCACTTGCTTGGGAAAATCGTCGAAGCGTCCCGGGGTCACTCACCGAATCGCTCGGTCCGGATGCGGGTGCGGTCGTGTCCGGCCTCGACCATCCACTGTGCGCAGTTCTCGACGAACCGGTTCGGACCGCAGATGAACACGGTCGGCGAAGTGGCCGGATCCATGGTCAGCGCGGCGAGTTCGTCGGCGGTGAGACGTCCCGCGGGCCGCGGCGCGTCGTCGGGTGCCACCCGGGTGTGGATCAGGTGAACATCCATGCGGCGGTGCGCGATCAACTGCCGGATCTCATCGCGGTAGTAGACGCGTTCGGGACTGCGGACCGAGTACACGAGGGAGAAGGGGGTCTGCGGCGCCTCGACCTCGCGGCTGCGGATCATCGACATGAGTGGCGCGATCCCGGAGCCACCGCCGATCAGTTGGACGGGACGGTCGTCGCCGGACGGCCAGGTGAACCAGTATCCGTGCGGATCGCTGATCTCCAACGGGTCGCCGACCTCCACCATGTCGACGAGGTAGGGCGACACCTCACCGTCTTCGAGTCGTTCGACGGTCACCTCGATCGACCGGGTCTCGCGGACGTCGGACAACGAGTAGGCGCGTGCGGTGGAGTAGCCGTCCTCGGCGGTCAACCGGATGTCGACGTGCTGGCCGGGCAATGCGTGGACGGCCTCGGGGAGAGCGAGGCGCAGCGCTCGCGCGGTTGGGGTGAGGTCGACGACCGCGGTGACCGTCGTGAGATGCCAGGTCGTCACGAGTAGCGCTGTTCGCGCCAGGGGTCGCCGTACATGTGGTACCCGCGTTCCTCCCAGAATCCAGGCGCGTCTTCGGCCATGAAACGAAGTCGCCGAACCCATTTGGCGCTCTTCCAGAAGTACAGGTGTGGCACGAGGAGGCGAGCCGGGCCGCCGTGCTCGGCGGACAGGGGTTCGCCGTCGTAGGTGTCGGCGATCCACCCGCGGCCGTCGACGAGGTCGGCGAGCGGCACGTTGGTGGTGTACCCGCCGTGGCAGTGCGCCATCACGAACGGGGCCGGTTCCCACGGCAGCGCCTGCAGCAAGGTGTCGAACGAGACCCCGCGCCACCGGGTGTCGAATTTCGACCACCGTGTGACGCAGTGGATGTCGGTGGTGATGTCGTCGTGCGGAAGTTCCTGGAACTGGTCCCATGTGAACGTGGCGGCCCGGTGGTCCGCGGATTGCACGGCCAGCATCCAGTCATTCGGAACGATCGCGGGTGTCGGCTCCGCGGACAGGACCGGGAAATCGAGTGTCGTGTACTGACCGGGAGGGAGACGCCGCGCGTCGCGGTCGCGGCGCCCCACGAACCCTCGGTTGACGATCGCCATGGTCGCGGAGTCTACGCGGCTCGCTTCTATTCGGCCCGCTCGCTCCGCTCCCCGGCGCCGGCATCAATTCGGCCCGCTCGCTTCGCTCCCGGCGCCGGCATCAATTCGGCCCGCTCGCTTCGCTCCCGGCGCCGGGTGCGGTCAGGCGAAGTCGAACAGCATCGGTACCACGACGACGACCGCGGCCGCCCAGAGTGCGAACACCGGCAGGTAGTCGGTCTGCCACCGCTCTGTCGCATCGAACCCGCGGCGGCGGCGGACGAAACCGAAGAGCAGGTACGCCGCCCACGACAAGTTCACCAGCAGGACGAGATTGAGGCCGAGCGCCACCGTCTTGTTGGCCGTGAACCCGAACTCCGCGATCCGCGACGCCATGATCGTCAGCATCACCGCGTCGACCGCGAGTGCGGTCACGACCAGAATCAGCTGCAGGCGGTCGAAGAGCTCCGGGCGCAGATGCGGATCGCGCGCGGAGATCGCGTACAGCAGCAAGCCGAGCACGACCACGAGGATCAGGTCCACCAGGATCAGCAGTTCACGGTCGACGTCCACGACGTCGCCACTGGTCACCATCGCGATCAGCAGCACGACGAGCATCACCGCGGTGACGGGCGTGAAGACCTTGGTCAACACCGGTGCGATGTTCTCGACCACGCTCTGCTTCGCCTCCACCAGCCATGCCGCCAGCAGCACGATGCCGGGCGCGGCGATGGGCGCCAGCCACTGGGAGATCACGGTGTCGACGTCGATGTCGAGCGCACCGAATGCCCCCGCGGTCAGGCCGGTGAGGACTCCCGCACCGAGGCCGAGAAGCGTTGCATACACGACCCATTCGCCGGTGAACCGGATGAAGTCCATCCGACGCGGTCCGGACGTCCAGCGGCCGCCGACGTAGGTCACCCCCATGAGGAACCACAGGACGATCGGCGCGTGGATCGCGACGATGGCCTGGGTGGTGCCGTCGTCGACGAACGGGTAGACGTTGACGACGATTCCGGTCACGACGAATGCACCGATCACCGTGAGCGCGGTTCGCGTCGAGACGCGGCGCTTCCAACCGAAATACAGTGCCATGAAAGGAAGTACGAGCAACGCGGCATTGCGGACGAGTACCCATTCCGGCATGACCTCGACGGCGACGCGGACGGTCGTGGCGGCCGCGACGACGAGGCCGATCACGACTCCGAGTTCATGACGTCGTCGGCCCAGATCGCCGGATGGTTCCGCGGTCAGCACCAGCTGCTTCCACAACCGGTCGGAGTGCTCGCGGGCGAACTCACGCGACAGCGCATCGACGCGGCCCATGCGCTTGACGGCGACCAGGAACGCTTCGTCGTCGTCGAGGCCACCGGCGGCGAGGTCGGCGATCTGCCCGCGGAGGTGGTCTTCCATCTCGTCGGCGTCGGTGGTGGCGATGGCTTGGTGTCGGAGAACGTATCCGCGCCATCGGTCGATCTGGCTCTCGAGCTCGGTCTCCGCGGTCATGCCAGGCCCTCCGCGGTCGGCGGCAGGGCGACCGTCCGCCACACCTGGTCGAGCGCGTCGGCCACGACCTCCCACTGCGACCTCCGCTCGGCGAGCGCGGCCAACCCCGATGCCGTGATCGAGTAGTGCTTGCGACGCCGCCCGGTGTCGGCTGCACCCCAGCTCGCCTCGACGTGGCCGGCGCGCTCCAAACGGTGCAGAAGGGGATAGAGCATGCCGTCGGTCCACTCCATCCGACCACCGGACATCTCTCGGACCCGCTTGAGGATGGCGTACCCGTACGACTCGCCCTCGGCGAGAATCCCCAGCACCAGCGGGGTCGCGGACGCGGCCACCAAGTCCTTCTCGATATACATAGCACTCCTATACCTAGAACTGCTAGGAGCATAGCAGTTCTAGGTATAGGAGTCCTCGGACCGGCGTGTGCCGATTACTTCTTCGACAGGGACGACTCCTTGTGGGCGGCCTTCGAGCCCGTCTTCGACGACTTGACGATCCAGTACGGCTCGTCCTCGCTGGCCTTGAACTTCTGCCCCTCGAAGGTGAATTCCTTGGTGCGCTTCTCTTCCGCAGTGCCCTCGGTCTCGCCCTGAGAGGTGTTCCAGCGGACGGTGTCGTTCTTCTTGATCGCCATGGCGGCAGTGTGCCCCGCCGACATCGACGGTCAAACCTTCTCCGCTGCAACAGTCGCTGTGGAACGATCATCACGTCGTGTCGAGCCGGAGGTACGCATGAGCGTCGAACGTTCCGAGAACCCGCAGAGAACCGAGCCCGCCATCGACGTCCGGGGTCTGCGTAAGTCGTTCGGTAGGTTCGAGGCGCTTCGCGGACTCGACCTCGAGGTCGCGCGAGGGGAGGTCCACGGCTTCCTCGGGCCCAATGGCGCGGGCAAGTCGACGACGATCCGGGTCCTGCTGGGTCTGTTGCGCGCGGACGGGGGAGAGGTCCGACTCCTCGGCGGCGACCCCTGGCGTGACGTCGTCGAGCTGCACCGCCGGCTGGCGTACGTACCCGGCGACGTCGCGTTGTGGCCGACGATGACCGGCGGGGAGATGATCGATCTGCTCGGCTCGATGCGCGGCGGACTCGACGAGGGGCGCCGGGCCGACCTGGTCTCCAGGTTCGAGCTCGACACGTCCAAACGTGGACGGCAGTACTCCAAGGGAAACCGGCAGAAGGTCGCGATCGTGGCGGCGCTGGCGTCAGACGTAGAGCTGCTCATCCTCGACGAGCCGACGTCGGGCCTGGACCCGTTGATGGAGAACGTCTTCCAGGAGGTCGTGGGGGAGGCCACCGCCCGCGGTACCACCGTGCTGCTGTCGAGTCACATCCTCGCCGAGGCGGAGACCCTGGCGGACCGGCTCAGCATCATCCGCGACGGGGCCGTCGTGGCGACCGGCTCCTTGGCAGAGCTGCGGGGTCACACCCGCACTTCCGTTCGTGCCGAGCTGGATTCGGCGCCGAGCCCGGACCTCGTGGCGCAACTGCACAACGCCGAGGTGCACGATATCGATTCGCACGACCACGACTCCGGCGGGCTCCGACTGAGCGCGACCGTGGACTCGGATCAGATCGGTCCGGTGATGTCAGCGCTGACCGCCTGCGGCCTGCGATCGCTGACGGTCGAACCGCCTTCACTGGAAAGCCTGTTCCTGTCGCTGTATGAGAAGAACGACGTGTCCGCCGGAGAACGGTGAGGCGATGACTGCATCGACGATCGGTACGCCGCCGCTGTTACGGGCCTCCCTGCACCATGAAGGTCGCAGCTTCGCGCCGTGGATCGTCTTGCCCACCGCACTGGCCGTGTCGTCGGTCATCGCCTACCCGTTACTGTTTCCCGACGCCGCAGAACGCGCCGCATTCGCCACGACGATCGGCTCGAATCCCGCACTCGGGCTGATCTTCGGACCCGCTTACGACCTGGCCACGGTCGACGGATTCGTCGCGTGGCGCAGCCTCGCACTCGGCGGGTTCATCGCCGCGCTCGGCGCGATCTTGATCGTGGTGAAAGCCGCACGGGGACAGGAGGACTCCGGCCAGGCCGAACTTCTCGCCGCGGGGGTGCTCGGACGTGCCGCCCGACTGTCGACCGCGTTGATCATGGCCGGCGTGTGCTCGATCGCCATCGGCATCCTGGCGGGTCTGGCGACGTCGCTGTGCGGTGGGGCCTGGGGGTCGTCGTTCCTGCTCGGCGCCGGATTCACGGTCACCGGTTGGATGTTCGGCGCGATCGCGGCGGTCAGCGCCCAGGTGGGTTCCGACGCCAGGGCCGCCACCACGATCGCCGTGTCGCTGCTCGGCGTCCTGTTCGTGCTGCGCGGGTTTCTGTTCTCGGTGGACGCACCGACGTGGACCACATGGGTCAATCCGCTGGGATGGATTCAGGAGACCAGACCCGCGACCGGCGATCACTGGTGGCCGTTGCTGATCGGCGTCGCGTTCGCGGTCGTCGTCGGCGCAGCGGCTTTCGCATTGCAGCGTGCACGGGATTTCGGTCAGGGACTCATACCGGCCCGGCCGGGCCCGGCACGGGGCCGCATCGGCTCGCCACTGGCGCTGGCGATCCGCCTCAACCGGGCGCCGATCGTCGCGTGGACGGTCGCGTTCGTCGGACTCGGTGTCATCTTCGGCTACTTCACCCGGTCGGTCCGCGGCCTGCTGACCGCGAATCCCGCCATGGCCCAGATCTTCGCCTCCGGCGCGGCGTCGCCCGCGGACCTGGTATCAGCCTTCGTCACAACGATTCTCGGCCTGGTCGGGATCATCGCATCCGTGGCCGGGGTCCAGATCGTCAATCGCATCCGGACCGAGGAGCTCGACGACCGCGCGGAAGCGGTGCTCGCGACCGGCGTCAGCCGTCCGAGGTACTTCGGCGCCGTCACCGGTGTCGCCCTCGTTGTCCCCGCCGCCCTCGTCACCGTTGCCGGGCTGGTCGTCGGCGTCTTCGCCGCCACGGCCGATCTCGGCCTCGGCTTCGGCGACGTGTTCCTCCAGTCCATCGCCACGATCCCCGCCGTGTGGGCGGTCGTCGGCATCGCCGTCGCCGTCATCGGCGCCCGACCCCGCGTGCGGCCCGCGATCTGGCTGGGCGTCCTGGCGTCTTTCGTGCTCACGATCCTGGGCCCGAGCTTCAAACTCCCGGACTGGGCGCTGGGCTTCAGCCCGTTTCATCACGTACCGGATGTGTCTGCTGCCCAGCCGGATTGGTGGGGACTGGTCTGGGTGGGGGTCGTCGTGGTGCTGCTCGTCGCGCTGGGGTTCGCCGGCTTCCGCCGGCGGGACATCCCGTGACGGCGTCGCACCTTACTCATGTGCGAGCCCGACCCCGCTCCCTGAAGTGCGAGCCCAATAACTGGTCCCTGAGGTGCGAGCGAAGCGAGCCACGAAGGGCTCCGCAACCTGTCTCACCAGGCCCTTCGTGGCTCGTCGCTGGCGCTCCTCGCACCTCAGGGAGCAATGGTCATGTCGTTCCTTCGGATGAGGGAGCAGAGGGTGGCTCGCACCGCAAGGACCGTACGCATCAGCCCAGCGCCGCCGCGAGGCGACGCCACTGCTCGCGCGGGAAGCCCCGGTGGTCGGCTTGGAGCACCTGGACGCACACGTGGTCGGCGCCGGCGGACCGATGCTCGTCGATCCGCTTGAGGATCGCCGCGTCGTCGCCCCAGACGATCAGAGCGTCGAACAGGCGGTCGCTCACCGAGCTCAGGTCGTCCTCGGAGAACCCGAGGCGTCGAAGGTTGTTCGCGTAGTTCGGCATCGCGAGGTAGCCCTTCAGCCACTTGGTGCCGACGGCGCGCGCCTCGTCGCGGTCGGTGGCGAAGATCGCCGTCTGTTCCGGTGCGAGCAGCGGACCGTCGCCGAGGGTCTCCCGGGCGACCTTGGTGTGGTCCGGGGTCACCAGGTAGGGGTGGGCTCCGGCGGTCCGGTCGGCCGAGAGTTGCAACATCTTCGGCCCGAGGGCGGCCAGTACTCGTGCATCGGCCGGCACCGGCTGCGGTGCGTCGTCCAGACCGTCGAGGAACGCCTTGGTGGTCGCGAGCGGCTTCTGGTAGCGACCGGCTTCCTGGGCGTCGATCAACGGCGCGTGGCTGATCCCGAGGCCCAGGAGGAAGCGAGGACCGAACTGCTCGGTGAGGCGCGCATGCGCGGCCGCGACATCGTGCGGCTCGTGCATCCACATGTTGAGGATGCCGGTGGCGACGACGGCCTTCCGCGTCGCGCCGAGCAGGTTCTCGACCGAGTCGAGCACCGGACCCCCCACATCGGGGATCCAGAGGGCCGTGAATCCCAGGTCGTCGAGCTCGGCAGCCGCTTCGGCGGCCTCCCCGGTGTCTCCGTACCGTAGCGGTGAACTCCAGATTCCTACGCCGTCGAGTTTCATGCCGTCGACACTACCGATCGAGCGATCGGGCCGCGCCGAAGCGTCCGACCCGAGTCAGCTCTGTGTCGGTCGTCCCGCCGTCGCCTCCAGCCGTGCGTCCATGGCGGCCGTCATCCGCTTGAACACGTTGATCGCGACGACGCCCGCGACGATGAGGACGACGCCGGCAACTGTCCCGAGGGAGTCGGTGACCAGTCCGGAGATGCCGATCGCGAGAACGTAGATCGGCACCCAACCGAACAGATGCATGATGCTCTCGGGCTTCTCGTCGGTGGCCCAACCCTCACGAACCGCAGCCCGGTAGGTCGCGTAGTCGGGATAGAACTCGGTGAAGGCGATCGCGAAGATCGTGCCGCCGATCTGGATGATCCATCCGGTCCAGAAGTTGTTCGGGTCGTCGAGCACCAGATCGCCGAATGCGCCCGAGATCGCGGCGACGCCGAAGCCGCCGACCCACGCCCAGGTGATGACGTAGTTGATGTGGATGAACAGCGGGCTGTCCCAGAACTCCTTCTCGGTGGTCTCCCGCGCGTACTGGAGCGTGAACGGCTGGCGCACGAGGATCGACCCCAGCGCGAAGGAGACCAGCGCGATGTTGGTCATCTCTCCGCCCCAACGCTCCAGCCAGTCGATGACGTGGTCGGAGGCGAACAGCGCGATGATCGCCATCGTGCCGAAGTACGTGACGTCGAAGACCTCGAGGAGTTTGACACTCGTACCGCGCTTGTGGCCACCGATGACCAGGAGGAGTGACAGCGCGAACGCCGAGGCCGCGGCCTCCTCGAATCGACCGGGCCCCGCGAGCAGCGCCATCAGGATCCACGGGGACATGCCCGCGAACGGTGAGTTGAGGAACAGCGTCAAGGCGTGGCGGGCACCCGATGTCGGCGGCGGATCAGTCCGCGTCGAATCGCCCACCGGAGGATCGGGTTCGTTGCTCATTGCTGAATTGTGGGACGCGACGCGGTATTCCGCAGCATTTCCGGTTCGATGCGGCCCGAGCGGCGAGCCCGGGCCGCATCGAGGTCGGCGGTTCGTCACACCATTCACGCATTGGGCGCGAGGACGACCGCCGCGTTGTGTCCGCCCATTCCGAGGGAGGTCTTGAGGGTCAACCCGCTGACCAGATCGGTTCGTCCGTCGAGCAATTGCGGGATGATCGCGTCGGCCACCCGCGGGCTCGCCGGGATCTCGCCCCGCTCGTAACCGAGGAGCGACGCGGCGAGTTCGACAGCTCCGGCAGCGCCCTGGCAGTGTCCGGCCAGCGGTTTCACCGAGAACACCTCGGCGTTGGGCACCATCGTCTCGGCGATGGTCGCCTCCGCGCGGTCACATTGGCGGGTCCCCGGCCCGTGCGCGTTGAGGTAGCGGATCTGGCGGCCGTCGACGCCGGCCATCGTGAGCGTCTGCTCCACGCACG
>ERZ501011.244-NODE-244-length-16435-cov-11.237424_pt1 | contig 16435 bp, 15 predicted proteins | sample MGYA00248833_ERZ501011 | MGnify/ENA primary metagenome ERZ501011 (study PRJEB25958, sample SAMN03398530) | human skin metagenome | study: EMG produced TPA metagenomics assembly of the Human Skin Microbiome Metagenome (human skin metagenome) data set. | reverse complement strand
TGACCGACTCCACTACCCACGCCTGCGTGTGGTGCTCATCCAGCGACGACATCGCAGAACTCCGCGGCGAACCGCGGTGCGGGCGCTGCCGCGAGGCAGAACAAACTATCGCGGCGGCCCGCGAGTTCGTCGGTTTCTATGGGCTACGACCTTTGGGCGCGTCGATGACGTCCGACGACGAAGAGGAACGCGAACACCGGGTGGCGGCCCGTGACGCCTGGGCAGTGCTGAATCGGACCCGCACACAGCCCCCACCGCGCGTCCGGTCCGGCCAGCGCGGTGTCACACGATCCGCGTCCACCACCACAAACAAGGACGGCAGCACAACGGCTCGCAAAGCCAAGAACGTCGGGGCCGGAAGCGCCCGCCCTGCGGACGTCTCCCGACCCGACCATGAGGAGCTCATGAGCCGCGCGCAGTCCTTGCTGGCGCAGCTCGCCGAGATCGAGCAACGGCTGGCAGTCGCGCAGGCGGACCCCGGCCTGAGCGGCAAGGCCAAGGCGAGCGACTTGACCGCCAAGCGCGATTCGGTGCTGCGTACGCTCGCCGCTCTGGAAAAGGCCAAGCGGGCCCTGGAGCCGGCCTGAGTTCTCACGTGCCAGGACGGTTGTGATCCGAAGGGCGATGAACCGTCACCCGATCCTCCTCACGGAGTAGCGAACGGGGATTGTGCGGTCCACAGCGATTCCACTGTCACCGCCACAGCGACACGATCAGGACGAGGATGAGCAGCTTCAGGGCCCAATCCCCGAGGTGTACAGCTGCCGCGGACAGGGCCGTTCCCTCGTGGAAGACCGCGCCCGCGAACAGTACCAACGGGATGAGGAACAGCCCCGCGGCGAGCAGAAGTGCACCGGTGGCATCCGGATCGAGTTGCGCGACCAGACCGGCGACGAGGAGTACGAGCATTGCGTTGCGGATGAGTTCGACAACCGGCGTCGCCCAGGCCGGTCGGTGTACTTCCGCCGCGGCGGGTGCACCCACGACGCCGTAGTACACACCGCTCACCAGGAACGCGGCGACCGCTGCGGCCACGCACGCCAGTACGTTCACGCTGCCCAATGTCTCATCCGATCGGTGGTAGGTGCAGGGTCTGACACCACCCCGATACAAAACTCATCGGTGGTAGAAGTGTTGATCCGACCCAAAGCACACGCGTGCGTCGGCTTCTCAGTCGGCACCGACTCCGGAGAAGAACGTCCGGACGGCGACATCGGCGGCGCGGCGACGCGACATCACCCCGCCGGCGATCGAGACCGCACCGACAAAACAGAGTGAATAGAACACCCCGGCCAGCCATCTCGTTTCGAGATCATCGGCGATGGCACCGTCTTTCTGCGCCCGAGAAAGGATCTCCGGAAGCATCTGGTCCTCTTCCTCAGCCCACTCCGGGTGGCCGTCGAACCGGTGTGGGTCGGCGAACAGGAACACGATGACGTCGTCGATGCCGATGATCACCCGCATCAGCGATTCGAGTGCTGTGCGAGCCGATTCGCACCCGTCGACCGCTTCGCTCGCCTGCCGCTCGAGAACGCCCCTCGCCTCGACGAGCGCCGCATCGACGAGAGACTGACGGTCGGGGAAGTGGCGGTGCAAGGTGCTCCGGCTGACGTCCGCCCGGTCGGCGATGTCGCCCAGGGACGTCGAGAAATCAGTTGCCCACGCCGCGATGGCGGCTGACACTATGGCCTGTCGGGTGCGCAGGCGCACGCCCGAGACGGCAGCCGGTTCCGGCGCATCGTTCACCTGGCCGAGACTATCCACCACAATCGGGTCTCTGCAACACTCTTGATTGAAAATGGGACACCAATGTGTCATTGTAGAGCTTGCATGTTCCGCTCGGGAGGGCTCACACCATGACGACTTCGACAACCGCGGCCGATCCCGGGCAGACCCCGGATATGCCCATGCGCGCCAAACTCGCGATCCTCTGGGACTACATACGTCCGTACCGGGGCGTCCTTGCCATGGGCGTCGTCCTCGGGTTGCTCGGCACCGCTACCGAACTCGCGACCCCGCTGGTCACGAAGTGGGTGCTCGACGGTCTTGCCGTGTCGGAATCTCTGGCGGCCCCGATCACAGTCCTGGCCGTGTTGCTCGTCGCCGGGTCGGTGATCGGTCTGATCCAGACGATCATGTTGGGAACCTTGGCCGAACGCATCATTCTCGCCACCCGCACCGGACTCATCGGACACCTGCTCCGCGTCGAGGTCCCCGAGCTCGCCCGTAGGTCGAGCGGCGAGATGGTCGCGCGCGTCACCTCCGACACCCTGCTGATCCGCGAAGCGACGACGTCGAGCATCGTCAACGGTGTCAACGGTTTCGTCGGTATGGTCGGCGCGCTGGTACTCATGGCGTTTCTGGACCTCCCGCTGTTCGCGACCACGATGGTCGTCGTGGTCATGGTGGGGATCGCCGCCGCCGTACTGATGCCGGGGCTGGCGAAAGCGCAGCAGGACGCGCAGGCCGAGATCGGTTTCCTGGGTGGCCGATTGGAGGGGATCCTTCGATCGATCCGCACCGTCAAGGCGAGTCGGGCCGAGGCGCGGGAATCCGACCGGATCGGAGAGTTCGCGCACCGGTCGGCGAGCAAGGGAATCCGGGCCGTGCGTATCGAAGCATGGGCCTGGACGATCACCGGGTCCGGGATCAATCTGGCGGTGATGGTCGTCCTGGCGTTCGGGGCCTGGCGCGTCGCCGACGGTTCGATGGCCGTCAGTACTCTGATCGCTTTCCTGCTCTACGGATTCCAACTGATGATGCCTGTCTCGCTGCTCACCCAGAGTGTCACGGCCTTACAGTCGGGATTGGCCGCGGCTGCGCGGATCTCCGAGATCTCCGATCTGCGAACCGAATCCGACGACGAGGTGGTGGCGAATCGCACGTCGGCTCGTGTCGACCGGACCGCGTCCGCATTCGAACTGCGCGACGTGGTGTACCGGTACACACCAGACTCCCCCGCTGCGCTCAACGGCATCGACCTGACGATCCCGCGCCGCGGACACACTGCCATCGTCGGACCGTCGGGTGCCGGGAAGACGACCATCTTCTCCCTCTTCCTGAAGTTCCTACGACCGGATCGCGGCGAGATCGTGCTCGACGGCCGGCCGCTTGACCACTGGACACTCCACGACCTGCGAGCACGCATCGCCTACGTGGAGCAGGACACCCCTCTGGTCCCCGGAACGGTCCGCGACAACCTCGTCTACGCGGCGCCCGAGGCGACAGACGACGAGGTGTGGCGTGCCCTGTCGGCCGTACGGATGGATGAGCGTGTCCGTTCCATGCCCGACGGCCTACTCACCGACGTGACCACGTCAACGCTGTCGGGCGGGGAACGGCAACGCATCGCGCTCGCCCGCGCGCTGGTCGTCGACCCAGAACTCCTCCTGCTCGACGAGGTGACCGCGCAACTCGACGGGTTGACCGAGGCGGCTGTGGCCGAGGGCATCCGTCGACAGGCCACTCGCGGAGCCGTCGTCACCATCGCGCATCGGCTCTCGACGATCATGGACGCCGACCAGATCGTCGTCCTCGAAGCCGGTCGGGTGCGGGCGGTCGGCAACCATCGGAGCCTGCTCGCCACCGACGAGCTCTATCGGGAACTGGTGGCCGCCATGCGTATCGACACCGACGTGGATGCTGCCGAGCTGAATTGATCCGACACCCGCCCACCCGGCACAGGCCGGGTGGGCGGGTGTCGGGCCGGCGGGTCGGGTCAGAACCGCCCGACGACCACGTTGGTGGTCTGGACCCGTGCCCGGCAGTCGCCGTCGGTGAAACGGACCCGGGTGAACACCTCGTCGCCACCGTCCCGGTCCTCGTTGAGAACCGAGCTCGGAACGACGAACTCCCGGAGGTACTCGAGCCCGCGGTCGGAAGCCCGGAGGAACCCTTCGGTCCCGACCGAGGTGCCCGGAAAGTTGCGGTCGTAGAGGTACTGCTCTCTACCGTCGTCGCCCAGCACGATGTAGTGCATTCCACCGCAACCCCGATCGTTGATGTGGGTGACGAATCCGACCGCGTCCGCGCGTGTCATCGGATACAGGCCCTGGATGATGATGCGGTTCTTGCCGGCACCGGTGATGTTCTGGTCGACGATCGTCAGCGTCGCGCCCGGTGTGCGCGCGGGTGCTGCCGAAGCCGTCGTCGCAAGCGGCGCGGCGACGCCGATGGCCGCGGCGATCGACAGGGTCGCGCCGAGACGAGCGATGGCCTTGCCACGACTCCGGGGCGCGCTCATGACCGCACCGCCTCGACGACGCGGTACTCCCAGTCGATGGAGATCCCGCCGGGGACCGGTTGCTGCCGAGACTCGGCGAGGGAGATCAGATCGGCACGCAGTGCGTGCTTGCCGTCCTCGTCGAGCTTCGACGCCGCGGCGAACGTCGGACCGTAGTAGCCGAGGAACAGGTCCGCGAAAGCGGCCGCGTCGACGAACCGAACGGTCAGTCCGGCGGTGTGCGAATCGACCGAGTGCACACGATCGCCGAACAGCGATGCGACGTAATGCTGGTCGCCCCACCGGGTGGCGGGACGCGCGCCCGGCGGCGGCGTCACGTGGCGGCCGACCGCGGCGAGCATTCCACCGACGAAACCGTCTGCGGTCCAACTCGTGACCACGATCCTTCCGCCTGGGCGGACGACTCGGGTCAATTCGCGCGCGGCCTGCTCGTGATCGGCGGCGAACATGATGCCGATCGACGAGATACCGGTGTCGAACGCGGCGTTGCCGAACGGCAGGACCTCGGCCGGGGCTTCCACGAAATCGACGTCGAGATGTTCTGCGGCTGCCCGACCCCGGGCGATGTCGAGTAGTGCCGGCACGTAGTCGATCGCGGTGACGTCGCCACCCTGGCGGGCAGCGGCGAGCGCGGAGTGGCCGGTGCCGGTCGCGACGTCGAGGACGCGTTCGCCGGGGATGACCGATGCCGCGACCACGGTCGCTTCGTTGACCGGCACGGTCAGCGCGGCGATACGGTTGTAATCGCCGCTGCTCCAGACCTTCTGCTGCTTCTCCCGCAGCGATACCAGGTCTGGTGAGAGAGATGTCGTCATCGGATTGTCCATTTCTGTGTGGTGGGACGACTGGCCGTCGGTGACCGTTGTCGGTACCGGCGCACCACAACAGTCGGTCACCGGGCATACGGACGGCATCGGTGAGGACCTCCCATCTTTCGCCGAACGTCCTTCCCATGAATGGGTAGACCCACCTATTCGAGCGACGGGCGGCCTACACTCGGACGGTGCGATTGTTGGAGAGAACCGAGCAGTTGTCGCAGATCAGCGCGGCATTTGACCGGTTGCCGGTGGGTTCGGCATTCTCCATCGCCGGCGAGAGCGGTGCAGGCAAGACGACGCTGATCGCGCAGGTGTGTGCGACCGCCCGGGACGTGCGTGTGCTGCGGGTGGCCTGCGATCCACTCGACACACCACGTCCACTGGGTCCCGTCAAAGACCTGGGCATCGGTGTGCAACCGATGATGCTCGCCGACGTCTGCGAAGCCGCTTTCGCTCATCTGGGGGCTGAACCGACGCTTCTCGTGGTCGAGGATCTGCACTGGGTCGACGCCGCGTCGACCGATGTACTGAGGTTCCTGTGTCGACGCATCGAGTCGATGCCGCTCGTTCTGCTCCTGACTCATCGAGAGCTCGAGCCCCAGGCGGCAGCGCGTGCCCTGCTCGCCGAGGGCGTGTGCCGGATCGAGCTGCCGCCGCTCAGTGTCGAGGCGATCGCGGAATTGGTCGAGGGTACGGGTCTCGATCCCGTGCGGGTCCATGCCGCGACCGGAGGTAACCCCTACTTCGCGACCGAGGTCTCCCGCGAACCCGGCCTGCCGATCCCGTCGTCGGTGCGCGATGCGGTCCTGGCGCGGACGACCAAGGTCAGCGCGGCCGATTTCGAAGCCCTTCAACTGATTGCGGCGTCGCCGGAACGGGTGTCGGATACCGCGCTGCCGGTCCTGCGGATCGGTTACCCCACTCTGCAGCGTCTCGCCGACACGGGACTTCTGGAATGGGGGCCCGACGGCATCCTATTCCGACACGAATTGGCCCGTCGGGCAATCGAATCCACGATTCCGCCGGGTGGGGTGGCCCATCTGCACGCGCAGCTCCTGGACGCACTCGAGCAGCTGGGCACCGTGCACCCGTCGGTGTTGACCCACCACGCCGTCGCCGCCCGGGACTCCGACCGCGCCGTCCGTCATGCCTGCGCCGCAGCCGAGGACGCCATCCGCGGCGGAGCGCACACCGAGGCCGTCGCGTACTACGAGATCGCCAAGCAGCACCAAGTCAATGCTCCGGCTCGCGAGCGTGCCGAACTGTTGTTGGCGCTGGCCAACGAGCAGTACATGGTCAGCCGACTGCGCGACGCGATAGCCAGTGTGAACGAGACCTTCCCGTTGTGGACCGAACTGGGTGACGACACCGGGTTGGCCACGGCACATGTGGCCGTCGGGGTCTACGAGTACTACAGCGCGCATCGGCAGAGCGCGGAATCGCACCTGGGTCGTGCAGCGGAGATCGCCAACGGGACGGGGGCGTCGGCGGTGTACAGCGAGGCGCAGATCCACCGCGCGTTTCTCGCGTTCATGCGGGGCGACGTGTCGGGAACGGCGTCCCTGCTGGCCGACACCGCGTCGGCATCCGACGAGGAACTGCGGCTGTGGAACAAGGTCGTCTCGGACTCGGCTGCGCTGTCCACCGGCGAAGTCGACTCTCGCAGAAGACTTCTCGATCACATGGAAACCGCCCGCACCCTCGGCTTCGACGAACTCGCATCAACCGTCTATTCACAGGTGGCCAGTCTCGATGTCGAACAGGGAAGGTACCGGGCTGCCGACCGGATCCTCGACGCGGGTCTCCCGTTCACGGTGGAGCGCGACATCCAGATCTGTCGCCACTGGCAGACCGCGGTGCGGAGTCGCCTGCATCTGACCCGCGGACACTGGAACGGAGCCCTCGAGGACGCCGGGGCGGTCATCGACGCCGACGGGATGCCGATCGCCACGCTGTGGCCGCTCCTGGTCACCGTGCTGGTGCCGCTCCGATGCGGCGCGTCGTTCGACATCGACGAGATCGAGAACGCCTGGACCCTCGCCAACCAGATCGATGAACCCCTCCGACGGCTCGCGGTCCTGACCGCCCTGGCGGAGATCAGTTGGATGACCGGGACCGAGGACGCCCGGGTCGCCGCGGCGCACACCCTCGACGATGACGGAACAGAATGGGGCACAGGGAGCCTCGCCGTCTGGCGTGCGAGGCTCGGGTGGTCGACGCAGACCGGGCCGATCGCGGCGCCGTACCGATTGTCGCTCGACGGTCGGCACGCCGACGCCGCGCGCTGGTGGTCGGACGCGGGTGATCCGTTCGCATCGGCGATGTGCTGGTTGGATTCCGACGACCCAGCCCGTGGTGTGACGATGCTCGACGGACTCGGCGCCGCGGGTACCGCCGATCGTGCGCGTGCGTTGATGCGCGAACGGGGTTGCGCCACCGTCCCGCAGCGCCCTCGGCCCACGACACGAGTGAACCCCGGTGGCCTGACGAACAGGCAACTCGAGGTCGCCCGCCTGGTGGCGGAGGGACTGTCGAATTCGGAGATCGCCAAGCGGCTGTACATCTCGTCGAAAACCGCGGACCATCACGTGTCCGCGGTCCTGGCGAAGCTGGGTATGACGTCGCGTCGTGAGGTGCTCGCGCAGGGCGTCGAGTTGGGGCTCCGTTAGCGCCGAACCCGCGGAACGAAAAAAGAGTGGTGGGCATCGCCGGGCGGTGTTAGCGTGAGCCGCGCTGTCCGGTGGGGCAGCACGAGACCTGGAGGTGAGTCGATGGTTGCCGTCGAGATCGCTGGCATCGTCAGCATCCGAACCATCCCTGTTCCTCCAGCCCGTTGCTGATCCTCGAACACCGTTCTCGCACAACCGACTGAGTTGCGAGTCGGATGACTCCTGGGGTCGCGGGCTTTCCTCGAAAGTCCCCAACAGTGAATTCTGCAAGTAATTCGTCTTTTCCCGTCGAGCTCGCCGCTCTCGGCTGGGACAAGCATTTCTCGACCCTGTACACCGACCGCGCGTCCGACGACGAGCTACCAGCTCGCGTCGTGCGGGTGGATCGCGGCGGGTGCGACACCATCACCGCATCAGGTCCGGTCCGCGCCATCCGCGGTGTCGGGCGCACTGCGGAGCGCGAACAGTCCGTGTGCACCGGCGATTGGGTGGTGCTGCGCCGAGACGACGGGCAGGCCCGGATCGTGCACCTGTTGCCGCGCCGGACGGCGATCGCGCGCGCGAGTTCGGATCGGACATCGGAACGGCAGGTACTCGCCGCCAACGTCGACACGGTGATCATCGCGGTGTCGGTCGCGAACAGGGTGAATGTCGGTCGCATCGAACGCCTGCTGACGTTGGCCTACGACGCCGGCACCCGGCCGATCATCGCGTTGACCAAGTCGGATCTGGTTGACGATCCTCTTCCGGGTGAGGCGATGGTCGCCGCGGTCGCTCCGGGCGCCGACATCGTGACGACGAGTACGATCACCGGCGCAGGCGTCGACCTCCTCGAGTCCACCATGACCGGTACCGCCGTCCTGCTGGGCTCGTCCGGCGCCGGCAAGTCGAGCCTGGCCAACGCATTACTCGGTCGTGAACAGATGGCGGCCAACGAGATTCGGGCGGTCGACGGAAAGGGTCGGCACACGACGGCGCACCGCGAGCTGCTGCTCCTGCCGGGAGGCAAGGTACTCATCGACACACCTGGCCTGCGTGGGATCGGGGTGCAGGATGTCGCTGAGGCGGCCGGACGAACGTTCGCCGACATCGAAGAGCTGGCTCGTGAGTGCGCGTTTCGCGATTGCGAACACCGCAGCGAGCCGAGATGCGCGGTGCAGGAGGCGATCCGGGACCGCCGACTCGACGCCGGCCGGCTGGAACGCTATCGCAAGCTGCTGAGGGAAAGTGAGTGGTCGGCCGCTCGGGGCGACGCCCGACAGGCGAGCAAACGGAGCAAGCGGGACAAAGCGATCACGCGAGACATTCGCGCGATGTACCGGTTCCGGGACCGGCAGGCCTGACGGGCCCTTCGTGACGCGCCCTCCGCAAGCTCCGGGCGCTCCTCAGGGAGCAGAGGGTCGCCCTTGCAAGCTCCGGGCGCTCCTCAGGGAGCAGAGGGGCGCCCTTGCAAGCTCCGGGCGCTCCTCAGGGAGCAGGGGGTCGCCCTCGCAAGCTCCGGGCGCTCCTCAGCGAGCGAGGCCGCGCTGGTCGTCGACGGACCCGTCGAGGTTGGCCAGCGCGGCCCGCGCGGCTTCGAGTTCCTGACTGAGTTCGTCGATGCGGCGTTGCGCGGCCGTTCGGGCCGATTCGATGACGGCGTCGACCGCGGCGATCGCGGTCTCGTCATCGAGCTCCCGCATCGCCCGGGCCACCCGGTCGGCGGTGATCTCGACGGGTTTCGCCAGCTTTCTGGTTCCGACCGCAACCGACAGCGTCCACGTGCTCTCCCCTGCCGCGGTGATGGTGACCGTGGTCGGCGCGGTCGGCGTCTTGGCCTTTCGCGACGGCCTGGTCGTCGCAGGCGCCGGCGCCGACTCCGCCGCCCTCGGCGGGGCATCCGTCGCAGGACGCGCCTTTCGGGACGGGCGGGCGGAATTCGATTCCTCGACATCTGTTTTCGATGACGACGTCGGTTGTGGCTTCGGGGGCGCCGGTTCCGGTGTGCGTCGACGAACCGCAGCGGTCGCAGTGGTGGCGGCCGCCGGTCGGTTACGTCGCAGTTCGTCGGCTTCGAAGGGCAACTGGTCGTCGACGCCCCTCGGGCTCACCGTCACTGTCGTACCGTCGATCGACACGACTCGCGCCGAGGCGCCGGCCTCCAGGTTCAGCGATGGCATCGCATCGCGCAGATAGACCGTGGCTCGCTTACCGGCCGCGAGTGCCGCGGACAGCGACTCGAGGTCGTCGGGACTCAAGCCGGCCCTCGTCTGTGAACTCACCGCGCCATTGTCGCACATGCGTGCGAATCCGCGTTACCCATCACTGCGTCGCGCCGTCGGCGCTTCACCGTTCGTGCAGTTCAAACCTAGTACTTGCGACCGTTATCGTTTCGTGACCCACAGCATCGTTGTGGCCTCGAACGTCGCCGGCGCGTCTCGGGTGAACGTTCGCGGCCCTAATGTTCTCGGGGACGGTAACGGGTCTTCGGAGGGACAACTTGTGACAGAGGCCAGCACCCCGACACGCACATCGTCGGTCAAGGCACGCGAGACCCCGATTGCCGATCACGCGTATGCAGGCGTCACGATCGCGGCGCTGCTGTGCGCGACCTCGGCAGCGACATTCCTGACGCTCTTCCCCTGAACCTGCCGTCCCTCAGACTTCGAGTGGAAAGCACCACAAGTGCTCATTGCCGGTGTGTCACCCGCGTCGACTTCGGTCCGCAGGTGGCACACACCACTTGGCGATCGCACATCGGCGCCAGGAGGCCCGTCTTCAGCCCGCTGTCACCCGGGTGAGCTGTTCAGACACCGCCCACAGACGCGATGCTGCTTCGTGATCACGGAACGGTTGCCAGGGTTGCCGTAATCCGGGTGGCCCGCCGGCGTCACCGGGCCACTGTGGTCCGAAGAACGCATCACCGGGCGTCTCCGGCTGCGTCGCCGCCATCAGGGCTGGGAGGGCAGCGGTTTCGACGGTGCCCACACCGACACCGTGCCGCGACATCCACTCGATCACGCGCCGGCCGCTCGTCGGGGCGGTCCTGCCGACCTCAGGACGAGCGGCGAGAAGGCTGGTCGGGGCGACTCCCGGATGTGAGATCACGCTCGTCACATCCCAACCGGCAGCGCGGCTTCGGCGTCCGAGTTCGAGTCCGAACAGCGCGCACGCGATCTTGGACTGGCGGTAGGCCTTCATTGCGTCGTAGTGGCGCTCCCAGTTCAGATCATCCCAATTGATCGAGCCTCGTTTTGCCGCGATGCTCGTCTGCGAGACCACCCGTGCCTTCCCGGACCGGAGCAGCGGAAGCACCGCGGCGGTCAGGGCGAAGTGTCCTAGGTGGTTGGTGCCGAACTGGACCTCGAATCCATCGCCTGTGGTCAGGCGTTTCGGCGGAGTCATGATCCCGGCGTTGTTGATCAGGATGTCGATCGGTGTGCCGTCCGCCCGGAGCCTGCCGGCAAGCGCCTCGACCGATGCCATCGATGACAGGTCGACGTCCTCCATCGTGAGTGTGGCGGCGGGGTGACGATCACGAATGCGCTCGACCGCCCTCGCCCCCTTGTTCGGATCACGCACCGGCACGACCACTTCCGCACCGGCGCCGGCGAGCGCATTCGCGATCTCCCACCCGATGCCGTCACTCGCGCCGGTCACGACCGCTCGACGGCCCGTGAGATCGGGGATGGACAGGCTGTATCTGCTGTTTCGTGTCATGCGGAGCTCCTGACGGACTCGGAATGTTCTCGCTTCCAGTCTTGTGTCGGTCCGCACCGTTATCCACGGCCTGTCGATCCGTGGCTCCGCGGTTCCGGGCGCGCAAGAATGGCCGAATGATCGATCGACCCGGTCTCGCTGACTTCCTTCGGGTGAGGCGTGCCGCCCTTCAGCCCGAGGACGTCGGACTGCCTCGCGGGCAGCGCCGTCGCACAGGTGGACTCCGTCGCGAAGAGGTGGCTGCCCTGTGTCACATGTCCGCCGACTACTACTCACGACTCGAACGCGAGCGCGGCCCGCAGCCGTCGCCACAAATGGTGGCCGCCATCGCACAGGGCCTCCACCTCTCCGTCGAGGAGCGAGACCACCTGTTCCACCTCGCCGGCCACCGGCCGCCCATGCGCGGACCCGACCGCGAGCACATCTCCCCGGGCATGATGCGGATCTTCGACCGGCTCGCCGACACCCCGGCCGAGATCGTCACCGAACTCGGCGAGACGTTGCGCCAGAACCGACTCGGGGTGGCACTGGTCGGCGACCTCATGCGGTTCGACGGGCCGGCGCGGAGCATCGGCTATCGGTGGTTCACCGATCCGCGGGCTCGCCAATTGCATCCGTCCGACGACCACGACTTCTACTCACGTATGTACGTATCCGGACTGCGAGGAGTGGCTGCGCTACGAGGTCCGCGGTCGTATGCGGCGTCGCTCGCGGAACGGCTCACAGGCGAGAGCGAAGAGTTCCGCGAGATCTGGGCACGGCACGAAGTGGGTGTAGCTCCTCGCGAGATCAAGAGGTACGTGCACCCCGACGTGGGATTGCTCGAACTGAGTTGCCAGATCTTGGTCGACCCGCGGTGTTCGCATTCGCTGCTCGTCTACACCGCGACCCCGGGCAGTGCGAGTGCCGAGAAGCTCCGGTTGCTGTCCGTCGTCGCGGCACCCACGGCGACCTGACACCCGGCAAGCGAAGCCGAGTCACTCGGAGGGCGGCCGCTCAGAACCCCCCGAAGTCGCCACCGCCGAAGTCGCCTCCCCCGCCGAAGTCGCCGCCACCGAAATCTCCCCCGCCGAAGTCGCCGGAGTCACCACCGCCGAAGTCGCCGGAGTCACCGCCTTCCAAGGCGCCACCGTCGGAACCGTCGCCGGCGCCACTCTCGAAGGACTGCGCGTCATAGGGGACGCCCGCCATGCCGGAGAACATCGCCGAGAACAGGAACATCGATCCGAGTCCCCAGGCGCCGGCGACCAGAGCCGGTTTCCACCACGGCTCGGAGTACCAGCCGGCGGGTACCGGCCTGCCGGCGACGCGGCCACCGGGATAGTAGTTGGGCGTCTGCTCCGACGGGTTGGGCGATGCGGCGACCTTTCGTCCCTCGAACTCCACGGTCCGGTCCTCGGTGACCGCACCGGCACTATTCCGCCCGTCGAGCTCGGGGATCGCCGGACCGGGGTCGAGGTCCATGGCGGCCCGAGCCGCACGGATGTAGTAGAGCCCCTCGATCGCAGTCTGTTTGGCCAGCCGCGCCTGCACCGGCGAATTGGCCTGCTCGATCTGAGACCCCGCCGCGGTGTATCGCTCCCCCGCGTCGGCCAGCGCCTGTTTCGATGCCGGGCCGTCGCCGACCAGCATGAACACCTGGCCGCCCAGACGTTCGATCACCTGTCGTGCGTCGGCTTTCGCGTCCTCAAGGGTGCGGGCCGTGTTGGCCCCGGAACGCTGTTGGGCGAACACCACCACCCCGACGACGATCACGACGATGACGGCGATCAGGATCAGTGCTTCCATGCTTCCCTCCGGTTTCGCGAGTCCGCAGCCCGGTGGCGGTGACGTCAGGCCGACAAAACGGACACCACCGAGCGTACCGATGCCCGCCGACCCGATGCGTCTCGACAGATGGCGAGCACCTCCGGCCTCGTCCATTCTCCGCGAGGCCGGCGGTGGTCGCGGAGTTTCTGCGGTGCCGCACGCGCAGCCGCCGACCGTCATCGGTCACCCTGGGTGGGTGACCGGTCGACACGCGGTACGAATTCAACCTTCGCAGAACTCCCACCTTGTGGCCGAGCTCCGCTGGGAGTGGGCGTACGAAGACGATCGCTCCGTCGGGCCGTGGCTTGGCGATACCGCCTTCGCCGCCGCGGTTGCGAGTTGGTTGGACGATGAGCGACGAACGGTCTGGACCGCGGGCACGGACGACATGACCGTGGGAATGGTGTGCTTGACCGAACACGCCCGGATGCCGAGTCCCCGGCAGGGCGCCGGCGGCCGATGGGGTTACCTCGGTCATCTGTACGTCCGCCCGGCGTTCCGCGGTTCCGGGATCGGACGTGAACTGGTCCGGCATACCGTCGCGACCGCGGACGGCCGTGGATACGCGAAGGTGGTGCTCAACCCGACCGAAGCATCGACAGACCTGTACAAACAATGCGGTTTCACAGCCGAGAACGACCTCATGGTCCGCCGCCCGTGATCGACTACCGCGGCGCGTGACCGGCCGCCGCGAGCCGCGAACTCTACGATGGCGGCGTGTTCTTCTTGTTCGGATATGGCCGTAGGCAGAAGCATCTCGGTGCGGGTCAGACCCGCACCTGTCCCCGCTGCCACAACACCACCCAGTGGGCGCGGATGCGTGAATACAGCCAGTTCAGCGTGTTCTTCATCCCGATCGCCCGGTGGAACCGGCGCAACTTCGAGGCCTGCGGCATCTGCGGCGCGGCGCTGGCGGCCTGATCGCCGTCCGGGGTGAGTGAGGTGGACACTCCTCCCTCGCCCCTTCTGCGCCGCCGGTTTGCCGGTCCGGAAACTGGTTACCCTCGAAGGGTGTCCGTCTCTCCCGATACTCCCGCCCGCACGAGTGCTGCGATCACCGGCTTCGAGCGCACCTTCGTCGACGAGCTGACGCCCTTCACCGTGCCGTGGCAGGGTGCCGAGACGCCTGACCCCCGACTGCTCGTCGTCAACGAGTCACTCGCCGACGACCTGGGCCTCGACATCGCGGCACTGACATCCGACGACGGTGTCGCACTTCTGTCGGGTGCGGCCGCGCCCGCCGATGCCGTCCCTGTCGCCACCGCGTACTCGGGGCATCAATTCGGCGGGTACACACCGCTTCTCGGGGACGGCCGGGCGTTGCTGCTCGGGGAGCTGATCGACCGCGGCGGTCGACGAGTCGATCTACAGCTCAAGGGTTCTGGGCGTACCCCCTTCTCCCGAGGTGGCGACGGATTCGCGGTGGTCGGGCCGATGCTGCGCGAGTATCTGATCAGCGAGGCCATGCACGCCCTGGGGATCCCGACCACGCGTTCGCTGTCGGTCGTGGCCACGGGGCGAGACATCCAGCGCACCGGGGCCGAGCCTGGCGCGGTGTTGGCGCGGATCGCATCCAGCCATCTCCGTGTCGGCACCTTCGAGTACGCAATCCGGAACACCGACCTGACGCAACAACTCGCCGACTACGCGATCAGCCGTCACTACCCGGAGCTCGCGAAAGCGTCGGAGGCCGGCGACGGCAACCGGTATCTCGCGTTCTTCGAAGCCGTACTCGAACGGCAGGCCGCACTGGTGGCCCAGTGGATGCTGGTGGGGTTCGTGCACGGCGTGATGAACACCGACAACACGACGATCTCGGGTGAGACCATCGACTACGGGCCCTGCGCCTTCCTCGACGCCTTCGACCCGTCGGCGGTGTTCAGCTCGATCGACCACGCGGGCCGATACGCCTACGGGAATCAGCCCGCCGTCCTGAAGTGGAATCTGGCGCGGTTCGCCGAAACCCTGCTCAGGCTCATGGCCCCGACACCCGATGAGGCGATCGCTGCGGCGTCGGACGTGCTCGCCACGTACGAGGCGCGGTACGAACACCATTTCGCCACCGGCATGGCGTCGAAAATCGGTCTGACAGAAGCGTGTTCCGAACCCGAACTGGTCGCCGACCTGTTGACCCTGATGCGTGATCATCGTGCGGACTGGACAGGCACCTTCCGGGCGCTGGCCGACGAACTCCGCGGAGATCAGGTCCCGATCATCAGCCTCATGCCGCGCGAGCAGATCGGTCCGTGGCTGAAACGATGGCGCCGTGAACTCGCCCGTCTCGGTCGTGAGCCCGGTGCGGTCGCCGAGGCGATGGATACCGTGAACCCGGTGTACATCCCGCGCAACCATCAGGTCGACGCCGCTCTGCGCGCCGCGACCGACGGCGATCTGGAACCGTTCACGCGGCTGATGGATCCCGTCACGCATCCGTTCGAACGCCGCACCGAATGGGCTCACTTCGCGGCGCCGGCCCCACAGGCGTTCAGCGACAGCTTCCAGACCTTCTGCGGCACCTGAGCGAGACGACGTCGGTGGGCCCACGGTGACCTCGAGGCAGGATGACGAGTCGCGGGATGTGCTGCTCGCAGAACGGGAACGGACCGCCGCGCTGATCGAATCGTTGTCGTCCCGGCTGGCCGCGGTGCTCGAGGCGACCAGCGACGCGGCGGCCGACGACGAGCACGATCCGGAGGGTTCGACTCTCGCGGTGGAACGCGGCCATCTGGTTGCGCAGCTGGAACGGTCGCGAGTCCGGCTCGACGAGATCGGTGCCGCCCTGGACCGGGTCGGCGCGGGTGCCTACGGCCGGTGCGAGGACTGTGGCGAACCCATCGGTGCCGAGCGCCTCGAAGTCCTGCCGGCCACCCGGCAGTGTGTGCGGTGCGCCGCGCGGAATCAGTCGCGACGATGGTGACCCGGAGTCGCAGCGTTGTACGGTCCACCCGTACTCCAGAGTGCATCCGGTCCTCTTCCGACTCCGGCTGTCGTCTCGGTTGATTGACTCTGCCCCAAGGGGTTTGATGCACCCGACACGCCGCGACATCGAACTCCGTGGTCCGCCCCGGCTTCTGATCGGCTTGTACACCTGTGCCGCGGTTCAGCAGGAATTCGCGTCTGGTTTCCCGCCGACGTATGCGCGTATCGCCATACGCGGGTAGACCGGAGGGCGGGAGAGCACGCAAACGACTCGAACC